>Ga0193697_1000679_pt1 | contig 11662 bp, 10 predicted proteins | sample L3m2metaG_FD_145073 | JGI IMG/M metagenome (GOLD analysis project Ga0193697, IMG submission 145073) | Soil microbial communities from a riparian zone of the East river system, Colorado, United States - L3m2 | ecosystem: Environmental > Terrestrial > Soil > Riparian zone | place: USA: East River... | reverse complement strand
CCGTCCCCCGCCGTCGTCGGCGAGACCGAAGCCGGTGAGGTACTGATTGCGTACGACCAGCGTCCGATCGGGCCGCTGAACCTGCAGCTTGAGGTACCCGAATCCGTTGAACGGGTAAGCGCGGCCGCCCGTCGCAATGCCGCCGCTGTCCTGGGACCAGGGCGAGGTGTCCTGGATGTCCCAGAACTGTCCGTCGGCCGAGCTGACATGCGTCACGGCATGGAGTCGCAGCGTCAGCAGCGCAATCGAGACGGCGATGGCAATCGCACGCATGGCCTACCGCTTCGCACCCTTACCGAATTGATCCGACGCCTTCACCGGCCTGCCGTTCGCAAAGTCGATTTCGATCATCTTCTCGCTCTCGACCTCGACGCCCTTCTCGTCCTGCAGCGTCGCGACGATCTTCTTCGTCTTCACGTCGATGAGATCGCCGGTGGACGCAAACGCCGTGGTGCCGTCCAGGCTGAATGCGATCCAGCCGGGCTCGTCACGCAGCTTGATGGTGGTTTTCTGCGCCGGTGGCATCGCGGTCGCGTCGAACACGTGCAGCTGGTGGTTCGTGTTGTCCGCGATCCAGATCTCCGTCTCGTCCGCCGTCATCGCAATCCCATGGCTCGGGGTGCCGTGCACCGGCGAATTGGCAACCGGAATCCCTTTCACGGCAACTCGATGGATCACCTTGCCCGTCGTCAGATCCGCCACCTCGAAGCCGAGTAGGTTGTTCGTGTTCGCGAACACCAGTGTCTGCCTGCCGTTGATGGTGAACGGCCGGACCACGTCGCCAAACGGTCCGATCTGTTTGGAGACGGTGTGAGTCTTCGCGTCCGTCACGGTGATGAACGGCGGCTGCCGCCCCTGGCTCGCCAGATAGGCGTGCGCTCCATCGTCCGAGTAGATCGTGTTGTGGGGCGACCCTTCCTTGTCGATGGTCTTGATGACTTCGCCGTTGGCGGCGTCAACGACGTACCACTTCGGTGCGCGGGCGGCGGGAACGTACAGCGTCTTGCCATCCGGCGACAGCGCCATCCGATCGCAGCATTGCTGTTCGTAGGTCTGCTCCCAGACCACCTTGTCGGTGACGAGATCGAAGGCGGCCAGGCGCCGGTTCGTGGTGACGAACAGCCGTCCGCCGCGTTCGCCGCGATCCCTCTGACGCCCTCCGCCGGCTTGCCTTCTTCCGTCGTCCAGGTGGGAATGCGCTTGACGAATGCGTACGCCTTGTCGATGTCGAACACGAGAATGCCGGCGCCACCATGGTTCATCGCATTGCCGACGCCGGGCACGGCGGCGTAAAGAAAGCGGCGCGGCTGCTGCGCGTATCCGAGCAGCGTCCAGGTGGCGGCGGCAGCAAGACAGAAGGCCAGGACGCTCGTCGGACGTGTTCGCATGAGCCGCATTGTAGCGGTCCGACCAACTACAATTCACCTATGCGAAGAATCGCGCTTCTCGGGCTCGCAGCCGGCCTTCTCCTTTCGGTCCCGTTGGCGGCCCGGCAGCCGCTGCGCGCGCGGCATGGGATGGTGGTGGCGATGGAAGCCACCGCCGCCGACGTCGGCGTCTCCGTGTTGCAGAAAGGCGGCAACGCCGTCGACGCGGCGGTCGCCGTCGGTTTCGCGCTGGCGGTCACGCATCCCTACGCCGGCAACATCGGCGGCGGCGGCTACATGGTGATTCGGATGGCGGACGGCCGTACCACGTTCATCGATTTCCGCGAGCGCGCGCCGGAGAAGGCCACGCGCAACATGTATCTGGATGCCAAAGGCGAGCTGACGAAAGACAGCATCGAGGGCTGGCGATCGTCCGGCGTGCCGGGCACGGTCCGCGGTTTCGAGATCGCGGTCAACAAGTACGGGCGGAAGAAGTGGGCCGAGAACATGGCGCCGGCGGTGGAGCTGGCGTCAAAGGGATTTCCATTGTCGTGGGGCCTGACCGAGCTTTTCAAGGGGTCGAAGAGCCTGCCGACCTCGCCAGAGTCCAAACGGATCTTTCTGAACAACGGCACACCGTTCGAGCCCGGCGACCGGCTCGTCCAGCCCGAGCTTGCGCAGACGCTCGCGCGCATCTCGGCCAACGGCGCCAGCGAGTTTTACGAGGGTGAGACGGCGAAACGCTTTGCCGACGAAATGGCGAAGCACGGCGGGCTGATTTCCCTGTCGGACCTGAAGAACTACAAGGCAGTCGAGCGGACGCCGCTCACCGGCACCTACCACGGCTACACGATCATCACGTCACCGCCGTCAAGCTCCGGCGGCATCGCCCTGCTCGAGATGCTCGGGATTCTCGACGGCACCGGCTACGAGAAGAACGGCCATGGCTCGGCGGCTGCCGTCCACTACCTCGCCGAATCGATGCGCCGCGCCTATGCGGATCGCAACGAGTACGTCGGCGATCCGGACTTCGTGAAGGTGCCGATTGGCGGGCTGCTCGACCGTGCGTATCTCGCACGGCTGCGCGCGTCGATCGATCCGGAGCGCGCGACGCCGAGCGACCGCGTCCGGCCGGGCAAGCCCGCGGGCACCGAACAGATGGAGACAACGCACTACTCCGTCGTCGATGCTGATGGCAACGCGGTGGCCGTGACCTATACGCTCAACGGCGGCTACGGCAACGGCATCACGGTGCCGGGTCTCGGCTTTCTGCTCAACAACGAGATGGACGACTTCGCCGCTAAACCCGGTACGCCGAACATGTTCGGGCTGGTGCAGGGCGAGACCAACGCGATCCAGCCCGGCAAGCGGCCGCTCTCGTCGATGACGCCGACGATGGTCCTGAAGGATGGCAAGCTGTTCATGACCGCCGGCGCGCCTGGCGGTTCGCGGATTTCCACCGCGGTCCTACAGGTCATTCTGAACGTGATTGACTTCGGGATGAACGTGCAGGACGCCGTCGACGCGCCGCGTGTGCACCATCAATGGCAGCCCGACAAGCTGTCGCTCGAGCGCGGCATCTCGCCGGACACGGTCGCGTTGTTGAAAAGTCGCGGTTACGACGTGGACTACTCAGCGGGCGTTGTGCTGGCGCAGGTGGCCGCGATCGTCAGCGACGGCGGATGGCTGCAGGGCGCGTCGGACGGCCGTTCGATCGCCGGCAAGGCGTCAGGGTACTGAGCCTGCAGATGGATGCATCGGCGCGCGCGGTCGGAACATACGTCCGCGCCGCACGAACCGATGCTGCTGCGACGACCTACGCCGCTTTTCCTTCGGTCTTGCGACGGCGACGGACGTTGACCCACGCGAATCCCACGCCGACTCCGATGACAACCATCGTCCAGAACACCACGGAGCCTCCCTTCGAGTTGGTCTGAGTACCGCAATCGCGGTGCCTTCGGGCAGCTCCCGGCGAGCGAACGCCTCAATCTCCTTCTAGCGGCTGGACTTCCGGCGGTGTGCCGGGGCGGGGTGTCTTCGGAAGTTACGAAAAGTGTCAGCCGATGGCAGATCGGTTCCGCAATCCGCGTTGCAGAACTGTCAGCCAATCAGCTGTCAGCTATCGGCTCTCGGCTTTCAGCTCGGCAGGCGGTCATAGCTGATGGCTGAGAGCTGAGAGCCGAAGGCTATTTCGAGCCAACATCCATCGTCGACGTGAAGCCGTTCGTGCCCGAGTAGCTGAAGGTCGTCTTGTCGCTGGCGTGCTTGTGCGACACCGACTTGTACTGGGTGTAGTCCTGGAAGGCGGCGCTCGGCAGGTTCATCACCTTCACGGGCTTTCCGCCGAACCCGCTCAGCACTTCCATCTCGACGGACGACTCAGGACCGGAGAACCTCACACGCTTCTCGGTGAAGTCCATCGTGATGGGTGCCTTGGTGAACGACAGCAGGCCCCTGTGAAAGCCGGCGAACGCAATCGGCAGGAGCGCTTCGACGGCGCGCATCTGCCGATCGCTCACCGTATCGCTGACATAGATCTTCGACCAGCTGCGCATCGTGAACGTCACCAGAAACGACACGCCGGCGAGGTCCACGTCTTCGTAGTGCCCCGCCTTGATGGCGATGAGCCGATTGCCTTCGCAGGGATTCTTTGTCGGCTCCCCGCCGAAGTTGCAGGGACAAGAGACGGTGCAGCTGCAGCTTTCAGCGACCGTCGCGGTCACGTGCCAGCTCGGCGGCGCGGCGCTCTGATTCGTGAGACCCGCCAGAACGATGGACGCAGCAAGAACGTGGCGCATGCGGAGAGCGTCTACCTTGCGGTCGCCGCTGTCAACCGATCTCGTTCGACGAGCAGCGCGAGAATCACCTGGGCGTGCAGCCGATGGCCGAAGTCATTGGGATGATTCAGGCCGTTGCCCGTGAAATCGTAGTACGCCTTGCGCGCCAGCAGTTGCGTCCACAACGTCGTGACGTCGGCCAGGGCAACGCCTCGGCCGCTGAGCCGTGTGAGGGCGTCGCGGTAGGCCGGGAAGCGCGGCATGACGCGAGGGTCGGCCTCCGGATTCGGAAGCATCGGCGAGACGATCACGAATTCCGCATCAGGCGACGTCCTCCGTACCTGATCGATCAGCGCGCTGACGTTGCCGGCCAGCTCCGCCGGCGCGGCATAACTGGCGTCGTTCATCCCGTACGCGACGATGACCAGTTGCGGATTCGCCGACACGACGCGTTCGACGTCGGCCAGACCGTGGTCCGACGTCCAACCCGCGACCGCGAAGTTGTGGAGTTCGATCGGCGATCCGTACGCCTGTTCGAGACCGGCCGCGACGAGCGCGCCGTAGGCGGCCTGATACGGTGGAACCCGGATGAAGCCCGAGGCGTTGTATCCCTCTGAAATGCTGTCGCCGGTCAGCGCCACGCGCACCGGTTCGGCGGCTCGAAGCCTTCGAATCGTACCGGGGAGAGCCTCGTCCCCGCACCGGGGCGTCGGACCGTCCCAGCCGCCGGCGTGAGTGTAAGTGACCTCGACCTGGCGCCGGTGAAAGGCGTCATCGTCCGCGCAGATCAATGGCGCCACGTCTTCAGCTGGGGTGCACGGCATCCGCGAACCGGGCAACCGCACCACGGTCCGTTCGTCCCGCCTCACCTCGAAGTCCCGGCCTTCCTCGAACGTTGTCTCGCGCCTGGCATCGTGAAACGACAGCACGCGTTCGGGTGCGAAGAGCAGTGACGCCGAGGACGCACCGTCCGCTCCAATGAAGAAGATGGACTCGTCGTACATCGTCGAGGTCGTCCAGAATGGGCACAGTCGAGGTTCGAGAGTCACTGGCACCGCGCTTGATAATAGCCTCAGGCATGAGAACGTTCGGGCTGGGAAACCTGAAGCGGCGCGAGCTCACCTGGTTGTTCGTCGGCCTGGCCGCCTGCGTCCTCCTGCTCGTCTTCTTGAAGCTCGCGAGCGAAGTGATCGAAGGCGACACGCAGGCGTTCGACACGAAGATTCTCCAGGCGCTGAGGGACCCGCACGATCCGTCGAAGCCGATCGGGCCGCCGTGGATCGAGAACTCGCTCATCGATCTGACGGCCCTCGGCGGTCCGACGGTCCTGACGCTCGTCGTGCTCGCGGTCATCGGCTTCCTGCTGCTTCAGACGCGCTACCGGACCGCGCTGTTCGTCGTGGCGAGCTGGCTGAGTGGCGAGGTCGTGAACAGCGCGCTGAAGCATGCCTTCAACCGGCCGCGGCCGACGACGATCCTGATGCGCGTCGCCGAAGACCGCCTCACGAAGGTGTACTGCCTCGGCATCGCGGTCCTGCTCACCGTCCTGGTGGGGACGAGCCGCGTCTACCTTGGCGTTCACTACCCGACAGACGTCATCGGCGGCTGGATCATCGGGTTTGCGTGGGCGTCGATCTGCTGGCTGGTGGAGGAGCGATTCGAGGCGATCGCCGGCATCGAGAAGGAGAAACCCAGGAAACCGTAAGGGGTCAGAGACGGGTCAGAGTGGTGTCTGACCCCGGGGTGCGATCTCGCCAGCGCGAGCGTGGGCAGAATTTGCACTGTTTCAGGCGCACTCGGATAGGGACGCTACAGAGTGGCGTCGACCGGCGACTCCTCGAGCAGCTTGACGGCGGGATGCTGCCGCTCGAAGTACTCCACTTCCCATTTCGACGCGAACAGGACGAGACGCCTCTCCTGCCGGTCGGTCGCCAACGCCGCGCCGCCGCCGAGCGATGGAACGGCCTGCGCCGGATCGGCGAGCCACCGTGCCGCCGCGTACGACGTCGGTTCGATGACCACCTCCACGCTGTATTCGGTGCGCAGCCGGCTCGCAATCACGTCGAACTGCAGCGCGCCGACCACACCGACGATCGGCTCGCGTCGGCCGCCGGCGGTGAAAAATACTTGCATCAACCCCTCTTCCTCGAGTTGCCGCAACCCATCGTCGAATTGCTTATAGCGCTGATCCTGCAGGCGGACGCGGCCGAAGTGCTCGGCCGGAAAGCGCGGCAGGTCAAGGAAGCGCACCGGCGCGCCTGAATGCAGGGTGTCGCCGATCGCGAACTGCCCCGGGTTGACGAGGCCGATGATGTCGCCGGCATACGCGACGCTGATCGCGGCCGAAAAACCGATACGCACGTGACGCGCGAATCGGTTTGCCCACCCGGCTGTTCTGGACCGCCATGTCTTTCGTGAACCGCCCCGAGCACACGCGCACGAACGCGACGCGATCGCGATGCCGCGGATCCATGTTCGCCTGAATCTTGAATACGAATCCGGTGAAGCGTTCCTCGGTCGGCACGACGGTGCCCTCGTGGCTCGAACGCGGCTGCGGCGAAGGGGCGAGCTCGACGAGCGCCCGCAGGAATGGCTCGAGGCCGAAATTCGTGAGCGCGCTGCCGAAGAACACCGGCGTCTGACTGCCGGCGCGGTAGGCGGCGGCATCGTACGGCGTGCCGGCGCCGCCGATGACGTCGAGGTTCTCGCGGAAATGCGCGTACACGTTCTCGCCGATGAGATCCCGTGCCGCCGGATCGTCGAGCGACGAGATGTCGACCGGGGCACGAAACTGCCCCTGCGCTTCGCGCTCGTACAGCAGTAGGTGGCTGCGCGGGATGTCGTAGACGCCGCGGAAATTCTCCGCGCTGCCGATCGGCCAGTTGACCGGCGCGGCGGCGATGCCGAGCGTCTTCTCGAGATCGTCCAGCAGCTCCAGGGGATCGCGCGACGGCCGATCGAGCTTGTTGATGAAGGTCAGAATCGGCAGCCGGTGGCGGCGGCAGACCTCGAACAGCTTGCGCGTCTGTTCCTCGACGCCGTTGGCAGCATCGATCACCATCACGACGCTGTCGGCCGCGATCAGCGCGCGATACGTGTCCTCGCTGAAGTCCTTGTGGCCCGGCGTGTCGAGCAGGGACATCCGCCGCCCTTCCAGCTCGAACTCGAGCGCCGCGGCCGTGATCGAGATGCCGCGCTCCTGCTCGAGCGCCATCCAGTCCGAGGTGGCGTGACGGCGCGCCTTTCGTCCGCGAACGGCGCCAGCCAGCTCGATCGCCCCGGCGTAGAGCAGCAGCTTCTCCGTGAGCGTGGTCTTTCCCGCGTCGGGATGCGAAATGATGGCGAACGTGCGGCGCCGCGAGACCTCGCGCTCGAGCTCGCTCAGGGTCGACGGATCCAGACTCGGCAGCTCAACCGCTGCGGGCTCGGAGGGGTTCACGTCTTTATTGTACCGGCGGTCTCCAAATTGCTACGAACCTGGCGATGCGCCGCGCGATCGCGATTCTTGGCTTTGCGGCTTTCTTATGGGCCGGTGCTCGGTCCGTCGATGCGCAAACCGTCGGCATCCCAGCGGCCGGCCCCGAAAAGGCGCCGGCACCCATCAGCGGCATCGAGCGCATCAACTGGATCGTCGAAGGCATGCTCGGCCCGCGCAGCCTCGTCGTCGGTGCCATCGCATCGACATGGCAGACGAGCTGGCGCATCCCGGACGAGTGGTCGCGATCGGCGTTTGGCTTCCGCGAGCGCTATCTCGAACGCGAGGCTGACGTCGCCATCTCAAATACCATCGAAGCCGGACTCGGAGCTCTGTGGGGAGAGGATCCCCGATACCTCCGCGCGCCGCGCGGCAGCGCCCGGTCGAGAGCGGCGCACGCGCTGAAGACCGTGGTGCTCGCGCCGCGGGCCGACGGTCAGCTCGAGCCGGCGTGGGGCCGGTTTGCCGGCAACGTGTTCAACAACGTCATCGAAAACGCCTGGCTGCCGCCGAGCATGACCACGCCTGGACAGACGGCGCTGCGCAGCGCGAACGGCCTGCTCGGCCGTCTGGCCGGGAACCTGTGGGACGAATTCTGGCCCGATATCCGTACGCGGCTGGGCCATCGCCCGCGCCGGTCAGCAGGGTAGAATTTCCACATCTAACCGCAGAGAACGCAGAAGCCGCGGAGCAAATATTTCTCTGCGATCTTTGCGCCTGCCAAGCCAAAGCTCGTTCGGTGACCGACGAGCGAAGGTTGGCACTCGGCGGTTCTGGTTCCCACACATGAACCGTGTCGTCAACGCCGATCGCGGGGACGCGGGCCGCCGTCTCGATCTCGTCCTGCGGCGACACCTCGCCGATGTCGACGAGGCGACGCGGACGCGCGTGCAGACGTGGATCGAAAACGGTCTGGTCACGGTCAACGGCTCGACCATCCGCCGCGTGGCCGCCCGGGCGGCGTTCGGGGATCGCATCGCCGTTCAATTGTCCGAGCCGCCGCCACGGACGATGATGGCGGCCGAAGACAGCGCGCTCGAGGTGGTGTACGAAGACGACTATCTGCTCGCCGTGAACAAGCCCGCCGGTGTCGTCGTCCACCCGGCGTTCACGCATCCGGCCGGCACGCTGATGAACGCGCTGCTGGGACGCGCCCGCAGCTGGCCGGCGGGACAGCGGCCGTCGATTGTCGGGCGCCTCGACAAGCTCACGTCAGGCGTCGTCATCGTCGCGCGAAGCGCGCAGGCGCACGCCAAGCTGCAGCGCGCGCTGTCGTCGACGCCGGCCTCGACCCATTGCGAGAAGGAATACTTCGCCGTCGTGTACGGACACGTGAAGGCGCGCCGCGGCACGATCGATCTCCGTCTGGGCCACGATCGGAACGATCGCCGGCGCATCGTCGCCTCGACCACCGCCGGCGCGGCGAGCCTGACGCGGTTCGAGCGGGTCGCGCACGTCGCAGCGCCGCGGGTCGGGCTGTCGCTGCTCCGCTGCCATCTCGTGACCGGACGACGGCATCAGATCCGCGTCCATCTGGCGGCGCGCGGATGGCCGATTGTCGGCGATCCGACGTATGGTGAAGCGGGCTGGTCGAAGGTGGCCGACGTCGCTCTCGCCGCGGCGCTGCGGGCGTTTCCGCGGCAGGCGCTTCACGCGCGGCGCGTGTCGTTCATTCACCCCGAAACGCGCGCTCGTGTCATCGTCGAAGCGCCGCTGCCGCGCGATTTCGAGGAACTGCTGTCTGTGACGGGCCTCACGTCGCGCATCCCCGCACTCTAACGGAACGCCGGCGTACGAACCGTCAACACGCCCCGACCCGGTGTGACGCCCGCCTGCCGCGTCACGACGCGGCGCATCTTCGACATCGACGTCACTTCGATGTCGACGCGCGAAGCGGATCCCAGGCCGACGTGTACGGGCATCACGTTCTGGGAGCAGTAGCCGCTGCCGGTATCGACGAGACCCGAGCCGAGCAGCCGCCGCGTTCCAGCGGCATAGACTCGCACTTCCGACCCCGCGCGCGTGTCGCGGCCACGGTCGTCGACCACTCTGATTTCGACCGACTGCCTCGCGCGAGCCGACTCGAGCAGATTCCTGTACAGCGGATGTGCCCCAGTCGGGTTGTTGTTGGTCAGCGAGAGATCGAGATCGCCGTCGTTGTCGAAGTCCACCCACTGGACGCCGTGCGTGGCGCCATGCGGCAGCTTCAGTGTCGGCAGCACATCCACGAACCGGCCGCCGCCCTCACGATGAAACAAAAAGTCGTGCTCTTTGATCGGCTGATCGACATACGACGAGACGTAGAGATCCGGACGGCCGTCGTTGTCGTAGTCGCCCCAGCTCGAGGGTGTCGCCTTGTCGCCGCCCTGCACGCCGTACTCGGCCGCGGCCTCGACAAACCGCCCGCGACCAAGGTTGCGGTAGAGGAAGTTGGCGCCATAGCCCGCCACGAACAGATCCAGGTGTCCGTCGCCGTCGACGTCAGTCACGCTCGGACCGTTGCTGCCGGCAGTCTCCGGCCGTCCCGGCGCGTCGACACCGAGCTCGCCGGCCACGTCCACGAACCGTGCGCCGTCGTTGCGAAACAGCCCGTTAGCATCGCCGTTCTGGTTGGCCACGAAGAGATCGAGATCCCCGTCTTCGTCGAAATCGAACCACACCGCCCCGACGGTGCGGCGGCGGTCGTCCACGTGCAGGTCCAGACCGACGCTCGTGAACCGCGCGCCATCATTGCGAAACAGCATGTTCGGCGCATCGCGGAATGCGACGAACAGATCGAGGTCGCCGTCGTTGTCGTAGTCGATCCAGGAGATCTGGCGCGTTTCGCCGATCGCATCGACGCCGAGGGCCGCGGCGACGTCCGTGAAGTGGGCGCCACCGCCGTCGTTGCGATAGAGACGGTTGCGCGTTTCCGCTCGACGTGTGAAGCCGACGTACAGATCGACGTCGCCGTCGCCGTCGAAGTCGCCCCACGCCGCGGCGCGTGTGTCGGGGAGGTCGGCAATCCCCGCCGCCGCCGCGATGTCCGCGAATCGTCCGCCGTCGTTGCGATACAAGCGATTGGGCTTGCCCTCCTGGAATCCGACGAACAGATCCAGATCGCCGTCGCCGTCGATGTCCGCCCACGCGTTGGGCTGGCCCCCGGCGGCGGCGAACAGCTCGGGCTGCACCAGCTCGAATTGCGGGCCGGACGGCGCCTGCGCCAACGCGATCAGGATCACGATCGGAAGTCGCATAACATCAACCTTTGACGGTCATGCCTCGAGCCGTCAGCCGTGCGCGGACGCGATCGCGAAGATCCCCCTGAAGCTCGATGGCGCCATCCGCGACGGTGCCGCCGGTACCGCAGGTGCGTTTCAGATCCTGACAGAGTTCCTTCAGAAACGCCGCGTTGTTCGGCAGGTTGTCGACAACCGTCACCACCTTTCCGCCGCGGCCTTTCTTTTCCATTCTGAGCTTCGCGACGATGCGGGTGGGAATCGACTCGGTGGCGGCCTTGCCGCTGCACTGACAGGCCGCCTCGGGCCAGCCGCAGCCGTCGCACATCCGCCCCAGCCCCGTGGAGTAGACGAGCCGCGCCTTGCCGCGGTCGGCCATGCCGCCATCATAGCCGTGAGCGCCGCCTTCCGCATTGTCACTGTGGCTTCGTATGAAGGGCGGTAGGATGGCGCGGCGATGATCCCTGATTCGTTCTCCATCCTTGTCTCGGAACAAGCAATAGCGAACGCCGGATTCCCACGGCCGGACACGACGCGCGGGTTCGCCGTGAAAGTCGGGCCGGTTCCCTCCCCTTTCCCAGGCTGCCGCGGGCACAGCCATTGCTGAACACCGGCGAATGAGCTCCCTCTGGCAGGACGTTCGCGTCGCCGTTCGTGGTTACGCGAAAGAGCCGCTGTTCACCCTGGTAGTACTCGCAGTGCTTGGCCTTGGCATGGGCGCCAACAGCGCGATCTTCAGTTTCGTGTACGGTGTCCTGCTGCGGCCGCTCGATTACCCGCGCCCAACGGAGCTCCTCGACATCTCGCAACGCAACCGCGAGACGG
>Ga0193697_1000678_pt1 | contig 11670 bp, 11 predicted proteins | sample L3m2metaG_FD_145073 | JGI IMG/M metagenome (GOLD analysis project Ga0193697, IMG submission 145073) | Soil microbial communities from a riparian zone of the East river system, Colorado, United States - L3m2 | ecosystem: Environmental > Terrestrial > Soil > Riparian zone | place: USA: East River... | reverse complement strand
AAGGTCCGCGACCGCTGCCGGATTCTCGGGCTCCACATGACCGGGCGCCGCGACGAGCTCGACGGCCTCGAACCCGTGCGCCCCAATCTCCAGCAGTTGATTGCGGCCAAGGCGCTGTTGGCGATACAAGTTCGTCGACACCCCGAACTGCCGTTTTGCCACGGGCCGAGACACCTATTTTACTGCACCGAATCGCCGGGCCGCGGGTGCCCGGTCGCGGCAGCGGAGGGCTACCTGAATTCCTCGATGTGGGCGCCGAGCAGTTCCCGCAGACGGCCGAACCTGGGATACCGGTCGAGATTCGATCGGGCGTAGCGAAGGGTCCGCGGCATGTATTGGATGTAGACCGGATTGCGGCGCGTGATCGTCTGATAGCCGAAGGTGCCGAGCGCTTTCAGGTTTCGCTGCAGCGCCATCAGATCGAACCGTCGCCGGAATTCCTTGCCGTCGGCGTCCCCCTTCAGCGCGAGGAAGTACGCGATCAGATCGTCGAGCTCGCGGTCGGCGATGTCGACGTACGAGTCCCGCAGCAGCGACGCGAGGTCGTAGGTGTCCGGCCCCATCCGCGCGTCCTGAAAATCGATGATGTAGAGGCTGTCGTCGCTGAGCATCAGGTTCCGGCTGTGATAGTCCCGATGACACAGCACCCGCGGCTCGGCCGCGAGCTCTTCGACGATTGCCGTCCATTCCTCCAGCAGCGCGCTGCGCTCCGAGTCCTTCAGCGCCACGCCCCGGTAGCCGAGGATGAAATACTTCACGAAGAACTCGAGCTCCCAGGTCAGCTTCTCGACGTCGAACGCCACCTGGTACGGAATGTAGCGTTCGGCCCGCAGCTCGGCCCCACGGCGTTGCAGCGTCTCGACGAGGGCGACCGCCTCGCGGTAGAGCGCGGCGTGATGGCTGGGCGAGTCCGCGCCGAGGTGCGCCTGCAGCGTGACGTCGCCGAGATCCTGGAGCGCGAGGATGCCCAGCGGATCGGAATGCCCGAGCACGAGCGGCACCGGAAGCGGGACCAGGCGCAGCAGCTCCGCGACGTTCGCGAAAGGGAGCGTGGCGAAGTCGATCGCGCCGGCGTGCAGAGCGAGCACGATCGACGGGCCGTCGACGGGGATGATCCGGAAGTAGCGGCGATCCGACGCGTCGCCGGTGAGCGGCACGACGCGCGCGCCGGGGCCTCCGAGGCCGGCGGCGCGCAGATACTGATCGATCCGTTCGCGAAGCTCCAGGCCGTCGGCCGTGCGTTGCTCGGTCACGATCGGATGAGAATCTCGCCGCGATGTACGGCGCCGGCCTCGACGTGGACGCCGTCTGTGAGGATGCAGTCTTCGATCACGGCCTCGGCTCCAACCTGCACATCGTCCCACAGAATCGACCGCGCGATCCGCGCCGATCGATCGACGTGGCAGCCGCGGCCGACTCCAAGGTCAGCCATATCGCTGCGCGTGGCCAACGCGATCGAGGTCCGCCAGTAGTCTTCGATCGTGCCGACATCCCAGAATTCGGCGTCGGACACGAATCCCCTGACCGGCCCCGGCTGCTGGCGTATCAGCGTGTCGTACACCCCTCCGATCGACCTCGCCGCCTCGCCCTGCGGCACGGCGTCGAAGGCCGCCGCCTGTACCACCTGGACGCCGATGTAGTGATACGACCCTTCGGCGGAGGGCCCGCGGTTCACGAATCCGGTGACGCGGCCCTCCGTGTCGAGGAGCACACCGCCGTACCGATGGAACTCGCGATTGGGCACCAGCGCCAGTGTGACGATGGCGTCCGATGTGTCGTGTGCAGCGGCCAGCGTCGCGAGGTCGACGTCGGCGATCGTATCGCCGTTGACGACGAGAAACGGATCCGCGGCGACGAGCGGCAGCGCCTGTCGCGGCCCGCCAGCGCTGCCGAGGATGCGCGGCTCCCACGAATACCGCACGTGCACGGACAGATCGGCGCCGTCGCCGACGACCGCGGTCAGCGTTTCCGGGCGGTGATGCAGGTTGAGGACGACGTCGGTGACGCCGTGCGCGGCGAGCCAGCTGATGATGCGCCGGATCATCGGCTCGCCGGCGACCGGGATCGCCGGCTTGGCGCGGACGTCGGTCAGCGGACGGAGGCGTGTACCCAAACCCGCCGTGAGTAGGAGCGCGTGAGTGATCACAAGGCGAGGGCTCGCATCGCGTGGCCGTGGCGAAGGCGATCAGCCGGATCGCCGTCGGACCCGGCGTAGACGCGCCAGGCGAGCGCCCGCACGAACACGTACATCGTGAAGCACTCGAAGGCGAACGCCGGGAATCCGAGATAGCCCGGCACCGGCATCTCGAAGATCTTCAGGTCCTCCATGATCGGCACCGTGTAGTGCCACTTGGCTCGCGACCAGAAGTTCCAGAACTCCCAGAGAACACCGCACAGCAGGCCGCTCCACGCCAGGTTGATGATCCGCTCGCGCGTGAGCCGCTCGACGCCGAGACGAGCGTTGATCGGATCGAGCAGAAAGATGAACCCGAGCCACACCGGCGCGGCCAGGTAGCGGGCGACAGACGGCGCGACGAAAAACGGAGAGGCCAGCATGAGGGCACCGGCCGCGACGCACAGCAGGGCGGGTAGGCCGGGTAGGTCGGGTAGGTAGGGTCGGGAAGACACGCCTTTACTCGACCCACGCGACCCACCTGACCCACGCGACTCGCGTATCACCGCCGTCAACTCCGCTCCCTCGAAGATCGCCGGCCAGATCGTCGCAAACGACCAGGCGTAGCCGAACATCCGGAGCCACCAGTTCTCGGGCAGGCCGTCGTAGTACCAGTTGTCGAGATACAGGTTGAAGAACTCGAAGACGAGCCAGAGAGGAATCGACGCGAGGGTCAGCACCGCGAACTCGCGCGGGTTGGAGCGAATCCAGGAGTTTCCGCGCGCGCGGTAGACGATGGCGTCCGCGAACACGATGAAGCCGGTCCAGCAGATGGGTGTGTTCCAGGACCAGAAGGGTTCGATCTTCGCGAGGGTAGCGGCCTCGGAGAAGAGCATGGTCCCGGCCCCCAGCCACAGTAACGGTGTACTCATTACGTCACGCGCGTTCCAAAAGAACAGGCCAGGAGCGCCGGAGTGCCGACGGCCTTCCCGAAGATCATCACTTTATGGGTCGATCCCAGACCACCTGGCACCAGCAGCGTCTTCAGCGCGCGCGCCCGCTCGGCCAGCGCCGCCCCGTTCCAGGCACTCACGAGGCCCAGCACGAAGTAGGTCTGATCGAGGAAGGCGATGGTCGTCAGACCGGCGGCCTCGGCCGCGTCGCGAACGCTCGTGAAGTCGACATGCGCGGTGATGTCCTGTTCGCCGGGGTGTACGAGCCACGGCGCGGCACCCTGCGCGACATCCGTCCGGTGTCCCGAGAACGTCGTCAACGTCCCCTGCGCGTGCGATGCGGAATACAGGTCGCGCGCTTCGTGGCCATAGTCGATCAGGATGATGAAGCCGCGCGCCAGGCGCTGTGCCGCGTCGCGGATCCAGTCAACGGCGCGAAGGTTGATCTCGACGCGCCAGCCAGGTTCCAGCGTGATGCCGAGCCGGTCGATGTACTCCTGCAGCGCGGGCGTCGAAGGCGGACCCTCGATGGTGTGCAGCGCGGCCCTTTCCCGCCTTCGCTCGACCGCCATATCAGCGAGCTCCGGCGAGGCTCGCCGAAGCGCCTCCGGCGCGTCCGCCACGTACACTTCTTTCAGGCCATTCTCGCGCATCACCACCTGATGCACCGGGAACGCGTCGAGGAGCTCGTTGGCGACCAGAACGCCCTCGTACGATTCGGGCAGCAAGCCGCCGGCGCTCGACAGCCGATCGCGCACATCGCCGAGTGTCGCCAGTTGCGCATCTCGCGCCGCCGCGCTCGCTTCTACCAGGTGCAGGCGAACGTGCGGATACAGATCGGGATGGCGATCGCGAACCGCCCGGAGGATGTCTGCTGACAGACGGCCGTTGCCAGCGCCGGCCTCGACGAGATCGAAAGCAGAAACCGCCGAGGGCGCGGAGTTCGCAGAGGTAAATTCTTTCTCTCCGTGCTTTGCGGGCTCTGCGGTTGATTGAAGGATCGTCGCCATCTCGGCGATTTGCGTGGCGAGCAGCTCGCCGAAGAGCGGACCGACGTCCACGCTGGTAAAAAAATCGCCCGCGCGGCCGGAACGCTGGGCCGCGCGGGCGTAGTAGCCGACCGCTGGATCGTAAAGCGCGAGCTCCATGAACGCGGCCACCGTCAGGGGACCGCGTTCACGGATGTCGTCGGTGAGACGGGATTCGATGCTAGTCCTTCTTCACCGTGACGAACGTTTCGCCCTCACCACGCCAGACGAGAATCTGCGCGATTCGGCCCGACGGTACTTTCTGAAGTTCTCGCGCCGCTTCCGCGGCGTTCGACACCGGCCGTCGATTGACCGCGAGCATCACGTCGCCGCTGCGCAGCGCACCGGCTGCCGCACCGTCGGGATCGACCTCTGTCACGACCGCGCCGGTCTGACCCGAGGGCAGCCTGAGCCGCCGCGCCATCTGCGCCGTGACGTTGTCGAGCGTGACGCCGAAGCCGCCGGCGTCCTGCTGGTCCGACGGTGACGGCGGCTGGTCGGACTGCTGCGGGCGCCGGCCGCCGTTCTGCTCGGCCTCGAGATCGAGCTCGTCCACGGTGACGTTCAAGGTCTTCTCCTGCTTGTTGCGCATCACCTTGATTGGCACCGTCGTGCCCGGCTTGGTGGCGACCACCATCTTGACCAGCTCGTCGCTGTTGTTCACGGGGCGTCCGTTGTACTGGACGATGATGTCGCCGGGCTCGACGCCGGCCTTTGCGGCCGCGCCGCCTGCCGGCACCTGCGCGACCAGCGCGCCGCGCCGCTCTTTCAAGCCGAAGTCCTCGAGCGCCTCGCGCGGAATCGGCAGCACCGACACACCGATGCGGCCCCGCGTGATCTTCCCGTTGCGCAGCTGCGGCAGGAGCTCGCGCACCGTATTGCTCGGGACCGCGAAGCCGATGCCGATGTTCCCCTCGGACCGCGAATTGGTGATGATCGCCGTGTTGATACCGATCACCTCGCCGCGCAGGTTGAGCAGCGGTCCGCCGGAGTTGCCGGGGTTGATCGCCGCGTCGGTCTGCAGCATGTCGTTCGACCGGCCGTCAGTGACGCGGAACGCCCGCGACGTCGCGCTGATGACGCCCACGGTGACGGTGTGGTCGTAGCCGAACGGGTTGCCGATGGCCATCACCCAGTCGCCCGCCTCGACCTGCGCCGAGTCGCCGAACTTCGCTTCCTGCAGCGGCCGGCTCGGTTTTTCGACGAGCTGAATCAGCGCGCTGTCGGTGAGCGGATCCCGTCCGATCACCTTGGCCTGATAGCTGACGTCCGAGTCGTCACCGAACAGCACGACCTCGATTTTCGTCGCGTCCTCGACGACGTGGTTGTTCGTGAGGATGAAGCCGTCTTTGCTGATGACGAACCCGGTGCCGGCGGCTCTTGTCGTCTGTTCGCGCGGGGGCGTCCGGCGGCCGCGGCCCCGCTGGCCGGGCAGCTGAGCGCCGCCCTGATCATCCTGGTTTCCGCCGCCGCCCGGACCGAAGAACCGATGGAACAGATCGTCCGGGTTGCCGCCGCCGCCACCGAAGAAATCGGTCAGATCCTGCGTTTTCGTCTTCATCTCGGTACGGATGTTGACGACGATCGGCGTGGCCAGCTTGGCGACGTTGCGAAACGTCTGCGCGTCGAGCGGGCCGGTGATCGGCGCGCTGTTCATCGCCGGCACCGCAATCGTCTGCGCGGAGGAGCGCGGCGCCAGGTCGAGACGCGAGGCGATCACCATGCCGACGAAGAGCGAAGCCGTCATGAGCAGCAGGGCGTAGAACAGCGTGGTCTTGCGGGTTGACATCGAGCCTCCTAAACGAGTGCCGCTATCTCGGTCTGCCGCGGTCCGGTGACCGCCGCGTCGCGCGGGGCGACGACCATGTTGATTTCCGTCCGAACGCCGAAATCGTCGAAGTAGACCCCTGGTTCGATGGTGAAGCCGGAACCGGCGAGCAGCCGCCGGTCGTCGTGCGTTTCGTAGTCGTCCATGTTGACGCCGTTGCCGTGCACGGTCGTCCCGAGGCTGTGGCCGGTGCGATGCAAGATGTTATCGGCATAACCAGCATCGCGCAGTACCGTCATCGCCGCGCGATCCACTTCCCAGCCGCGGAGCTCGCGGCCGGCGCGCACCGACGACTGAACCAGCTCGACGGCGGCGTCGCGCGCGTTCCGGATGGTGGCGAACGCGCGGCCGAATCGTTCAGGCACAGCGCGCCCGGTGTATCCCATCCACGTGATGTCAGCAAACACCGCGCCGGGCGCGTCGAGCTTACCCCAGAGGTCCAGCAGGACCAGGTCGTCACGTCGAACGGCTCGGTGCACCGTCGCGGTTGGCAGGTAATGCGGGTTGCCGGCGTTCGGTCCGACCGACACCATAGGGTCGGCGTCGCTGATGAGTCCTTCGTCGCGGAACCATCCGGCCATCAGTTGCTGGATGTCGTACTCCGTCGTCGCCACGCCCTCGCGCAGCCGGCGGGCGATGGCGTCGAACGCGCGATCCTTCACGCGGTGCAGTCTCTCCGACGCCTCGCGATGGCTCGCGATGGCGGGAGCGTCCCACACCGTCGAGAAGCGCTGCACGAGGTCGCCCGACGACACGACCTCGGCGCCCGACTGGCGGACGAGCTCGACTGTGCCGGCGTCCACGCGCGCGACGTAGGGAATGGCACAGGCGGGCGAATACTCCATCGCAACGCGGCGAATCCCCGCCAGGAGTCTTGAGAGGCCGGCCTCGAGCTGGGTGCGGCCGGCGTACCGCTCCGTGGTGCCGGGCAGGTGCGCGAGACAATTTTTCTCAATCGCGTGCACCAGGCCGCGCGGCTCGCCGGTCGCCGGAATCAGGTAAAACCACCGTCGTGTTGCAAGGTGGCCTCCCAGATCGTTGATATGGGTGACGGCTGTTGCAATCGGGTTGAGCCCGCGGAAATCGTAGAGCAGCCAGCCATCCACGCCGTCGGCCGCCAGGGCAGCCTGGACGGCCGCGACGTCGATGACGGCAGCTGCAGTCGCCTGAGTCTGGCTCATCCCTTCAAGTATAGCCGGGACTATAATCGGAGGACCCGATTCGCATCCCTGTAACGAACGTCTGACTCGGTCCTCGTGACTCGGACGTGGAGTGTTCTCTGTATGTATGCACATGTAAAAAAAGCGGCGCTGATCGTATTGGCGTCGGGTGCGGTGCTCTCCGCCGGCCAGCCGCCGGCGCCGCCGCCGCAGGCGTCGCAGCCCACCTTCAAGGTCGCGGTCGATTACGTCGAAGTCGACGTCGTCGTCACGGACCGACAAGGTCAGATCGTTCGCGAGCTGAAGAAGGAAGACTTCCAGGTGCTGGAAGACGGGAAGCCGCAGACGATCAACACCTTCACGTTCGTCGACATTCCGATCGAACGTGCCGACCGCCCGCTGTACTCCGCGACGCCTTTCGAGCCCGACGTGCGCACGAACGCGCGCGCGTTCGAAGGCCGCGTCTACGTGATGATCATCGACGATCTGCACGCGCGGTTCGGCCGCTCCCAGCGCATCAAGAGCGCGGCGAAGCAGTTCATCGAACGGCGTCTCGGCGCCAACGACCTGATGGCCGTGATTCACACCGCCGGCGCGACCAGCAACAGCCAGGAATTCACCAGCAACAAGCGGCTGCTGCTGGCGGCCGTCGACAAGACGCAGGGGCGAAAGCTCGACTCCGCGACCGTCAACAAGACCAACGAGTACTACCGCACGCGCGACACCCGGCAGCAGGGCGACCCGCTGAACGACATGGACGACGCGGAGCGCGCCCAGAACGCCCGCAACACCCTCGACACCATCAAGAACGTCGCGGAGTGGTTCTCGTCGGTCCGCGGCCGCCGCAAGACGATCCTGTTCCTCAGCGAAGGCATCGACTACAACATCTACGACATGATTCCGCAGTCTGGATCGAACCATCAGGGCGCCTCGATGGTTCTCGACGCGTCGCGCGACGCGATTGCGGCCGCGACCCGGTCGAACGTGTCGATCTACGGCATCGATCCGCGGGGCCTGACCGATCTCGGCGACGAGTCGATTGAGGTCGGTGCGTTCCCCGACGACACGTCGCTCGGCATCGGACAGGGATCGCTGCAGAACGAGCTCCGCCTGGCACAGGACAGCCTGCGAACCCTCTCGGAAGAGACCGGCGGGTTTGCCGTCGTCAATCGGAACGATTTTTCGACGGCGTTCGATCGCATCCAGCAGGACAACAGTTCGTACTACGTGCTCGCCTACTATCCGCCCGACGCCAGGCCGGGGCGGGCGCACAAAATCGACGTCCGCATGACGCGCCCCGGGCTCACGATCCGGGCGCGCAAGGGCTACGTCACGCCGAAAAAGACGACGCCGGCGGCGGTGAACGCGAAAGACATCAGGACCCCGGAAGTGCGCGACGCCATCGAGAGCCCGATTCCGGTCAGCGGGCTGACGATGCACGTCTTCGCAGCGCCGTTCAAGGGCACAGCGCCCAACGCTTCCGTGCTCCTGGGCGTCGAACTGCGCGGCCGGGATCTCAAGCTCGATTCCAACGCCAAGATCCTGCTCTCGTACGTGGCCTACGACGCCAACGGCAAGATTCGCGGCGGGACCACCGACACGATGACGATGTCGAACCTCAAGCCGGAGACGAGGACGCGCATCGAAGCGACCGGTGTGCGGATGCTCAATCGGTTCGAAGTCCCGCCAGGTCGATATCAGCTGCGCGTGGCGGCACACGATACCTCTGGCGGCAACGTCGGTTCGGTGCAGTACGACCTCGACGTGCCGGACTTCGTCAAGACACCGTTCAGCATCAGCGGGCTGGTGATGACATCGCCTTACGCGGCGCAGACGCCGACGGTCCGGCCCGACGAGCAGCTGAAAGCGGCCCTGCCGGCGTCCCCGGTGGCCGCGCGGTCGTTCCCGCAGAACGATCAAATCGCGCTGTTCGCCGAGGTGTACGACAACGCCGGCGGCACGCCACACAAAGTCGATATCACCACGACCATCACCACGGATGAAGGCCGCGAGCTCTTCAAGACGAACGAGGAGCGCGATTCGGCGGATCTCGGCGGCAAGACCGGCGGCTATGGCTACATGACGAAGATTCCGCTCAAGGACATCGCGCCCGGGGATTACGTGCTGACCGTGTCGGCGCGCACGCGGCTCGGGAACAACGCGACGCCGGTCACGCGCCAGGTGCGGCTCACCGTCACGCCGCCGGTGGGGCCGCGATGATCGTGCCGATCCTGGCTGTCGCGTTGTTCACGGGCACGACAGCTTTTCACGAAGGCTCGAAGAAACGCGAAGATCACGAAATTCTTTTTCCAAAGAAAGAACTTCGTGTCCTTCGTGATTCATCGTGCCTTCGTGATACACCGTTGGGGATGCAGCAGAACGCCGGCACGCCGCGCACGGTCGATAAAGGCGAGCAGAGCAACATCGATGAAGCCAGGCAGGTGGTCGTTCGAACCGACGCGGAGTGGACGAAGCTCTGGCAGCAGCACTCACCGGATCGACCGCGGCCGACGGTCGACTTCTCGAAGGACATGGTCGTCGGCGTGTTCATGGGCAGCCGATCGAGCGCGGGTTACAACATCTCGATCGTCAGCACGTTCGCGAAGGACGGCACCGTGCTCGTGAGGTATCAGGAATCGACGCCGCGGCCGGGCACGATGACCGCGCAGGTGTTGACGTTCCCGTATCACCTCGTTGCGGTTCCGAAGGCGGCGGGCGAGGTGCGGTTTGAGAAGATCCAATAGAGTTAAAGTTAAAAGTTAAAAGGTAAAAGTTAAAACCAGGAAGACTGGCCATAACGGAAAGGGCCGGCGAGCGGCGACGCTCGGCGGCCCTTTTGGTCTTTCGAGTTCTAACTTTACTTTTAACTTCTAACTTTTAACTTTTCACTTTTTCTTAGCAGCCGGCTTGGTCGCGGACGCCGGTTTCGCCGCGGGTTCCTTCTCGTCCCCCATCTTCGCAACCTTGTGCGGCTTGATGGTGCCGTTGGCGTGCGAGAAGTTGTAGTTGTTCGCCTTCATCTTCGCGTTGTACGGCGTCTCGATGACGATCGTCTGCACTTCGCCCGGCTGCAGCAGGCCGTTGATAGCCCCCTTGCCGCCGCCGACGGACGCCCCGCCCGCGTCGTACCAGGTTTCGGTGATCGTCAGCCGCGGGATCGGCGCGTTCGACGTGTTCTTCACCTGAATCTTGGTGATGACCATGTCCTTGTCGCGTTTGGTCACGGGCGTCGTGAAGTCGACTTCCGCCTGGCCGCGAATCGGCGGCGTCAGTTTCTTGCCCGCCAGGACGGAGGTCATCGGCGGGGCCGCGGGGGTTTGCGCGATCAGGAGAGCGCTGACGAAGGAAACGCCGACCACGGTCGCGGCGAAGGTACAACGCGCGCGATTCATAATGTCCTCCCGGAAAATCAACCTAAAACGCGAGAGTATACCCTACATCTCCCCGTTCCAATCCTCGGGCTCGGGCGAGACCGAGCGGAAGATTTCCATGTGCCATTTCCCCCCGCCCCAGGGCTCGATCACCTCCGCGGCGACGACGTCGACGAGGATTTCCGAGAACATCCGGCCTTCGGGGTCGTTCTCGAGGTGATAGGCCGGCTCGTCCCATCCGAAGTTCGGGTAGAGCATCAGCGTCAGGAACAGATCGTAGCCATCGTCGACGACGATCAGCTGGCCGCAGGGACGCTTCTGCGTGGAGTGGTAAATCAAGTACTTTTCCGCGCTGTGCGCGCGGATGTATCGCTTCAGCGCGAAATCGCGTGCGACGACTTCCTCGACGGCAATTTTCTTGTCCCAGCAATCGCGGCAGTATTTCTCTTCGCCGCGCGGTTCCGACACGTCCTTGGCGCCGCACAGCGCGCAGCGCGACTTGACGACCGTCTTGCGTGGCATATGATGAAGTCTAGCACCATGGAACGGCCCACGCACGCCGGCCTCCGGCACCTCGCGCTCAACGTACGCGACCTGCCGGCGATGAAGCGCTTCTACGTCGAGCTGCTCGGGTTCGTCGTGGAGTGGGAGCCGGATCCGGACAACGTCTACCTGTCGTCCGGCCTCGACAATCTCGCGCTCCATCGCTCTCCGGCGCTCACGACCGATCGTTCGGCGTCAGCGAGCGGCGCGGGCGCGCTCGATCATCTGGGATTGATCGTCCGAACGCCGGACGAGGTCGATCGCTGGGCGACGTTTCTCGAGGGCAGCGGCGTGCCGATGTCGGCGAAGCCGAAGACGCACCGCGACGGCGCGCGCAGCTGTTACTTCAAGGATCCGGACGGCAACAGCGTCCAGATCATCCACCACCCGCCAATCAGTCAAAAAACGTAAAGGGGCTTGGGGCTAGGGGCTAGCTGCGGGCTAGGGGCTAGGCGCCAGCCGTCGTTCGAGAGCCGGTGCGTACATGCGCTCCGTGTATTCCTTGACCATGCGGCGAGCCGAAAAACGCGGCGCCACGGTGATGATCGCCTGCTTCACCGTCGCAATCCACCGGCGCGGCACCTGGCTCTCGTCGCGATCGTAGAACGCGGGCACGACTTCTTCTTCCAGCAACCGGTACAACGCGTCGGCGTCGCCGCCATCGATGGCGTCGT
>Ga0193697_1000675_pt1 | contig 11701 bp, 8 predicted proteins | sample L3m2metaG_FD_145073 | JGI IMG/M metagenome (GOLD analysis project Ga0193697, IMG submission 145073) | Soil microbial communities from a riparian zone of the East river system, Colorado, United States - L3m2 | ecosystem: Environmental > Terrestrial > Soil > Riparian zone | place: USA: East River... | reverse complement strand
CGTGCTGACAAAATCGCCGAATCCATCGATCGCGCACACTGCCGCCTCTTCGAATGGCGACACGAACGCGGCGCTGGCGAGATGAGCCGGGTGGTGTTCGACGAACCGCGTCCGTTGACGCACGACCACCTCGTCGAGGTTCAGTGACTTCGCTATCGTCGAGGGGAGCGCACGCAGGCTGGCCAGGTTGCGAGCCCTCGACGCGACCGTCCCCTTCGGCCGGTTCTTCAGCAGGAACAGCGCCTTGCGCCAGAGATGGGCGCGCGGATCGCGCGACACGGCAAACACGTCGACATCCGACGCCGCGAGGCCGCCCATTTCCAGACAGACGGCGATCGCCTTGTGCGGAAAACCCGCCACGTGCTTGATGCGGCGGAACCGCTCTTCTTCCACCGCCACGACGAGCTGTCCGTCGCGGACCAGCGCCGCAGCCACGTCGCCGTGATACGCGTTGAGGCCGAGTATGTTCACGGCGTGTCAGACACCATGGGCTTTCGACACCGCCTCGGACGCCGTGGCGTATGCCGCGCGGGGCAGCAGCGCGTGAAGCCGGCTTCGAAAGTGATCTTCGGTGAAGTGCTGCAGGAACCTGGCACGGCCGCGAATCCCCATGGCCGCGGTGCCCGTCCGATCGCGAAGCATCCGGACCACCGTCTGACGAAGATCCGCCTCATTCTCCGGATCGACCACGAATCCGGTGTCACCGTCCACGATGATCTCGGAGGCCGATCCGTGGCCGCCGATGCAGCCGCGGGCGGCGCGCATCGCCTCGATGAAGACCAGGCCGAAGCCCTCGCCGCGGCTGGGCATGACCACGGCCGTGCACCGCTGATACTCGTGCGCCAGGCGCTCGTCGCTGATGCGGCCGAGGAATTCGATGTGATTGCCGAGGTTCATCGTCGCGGCCTTCTGCTCGAGCCGAGGCCGGTCGTCACCGTCGCCGACCACTCGCAGGACGGCGCCCGGGACGTCCGCCGCCACATCCCGCCAGATGTCGATGAGCAGGTCGTGCCCTTTATATCGCTCGTCGCGAGCCATCCGGCCGACGATGAGTGCTGAAGGCACCCACTCGGCCGGTCCCTGGGACGTCACGATCGGCTCGAGGCCGAGGTGGCAGACGTCGATGTGCCGCTGCGCGAAATGGGGATTGGCCACTCGAAACCGATCGCGCGAATAAGCCGAGACGGCGACAATCCGTTCGCTGCGGTCGAGCGCCACACGCTGCAGCCAGGTGAGCGGCTTCCACGCCTCGACGCCGTGCACAATCGTCAACAGCGAGGCGCCGCGCGCCGCGAAGGCCAGCGCCACCGGCGCGAGATGCAGGTGGTTGACGATGACGGTTGCCGGCCGATCGGCCGAAACGGCCCAGCGCGTCGCAGCGGTCACGAAATGCGACGACCGTCCGCCGGAGCCCTCGACGTCGACCTCGTCGAACGTGGTGCGGTCCGCCTCGTGCAACGCGAGGACCGTCACGTCCTCGCACGCGCGGGTGACCAGGCGCGCGACGGTGGAGATGCCGTCAGCGCCAGAGAGATTCGGCGTGAGGAGGATGACCGACACGATTAGAGGAGACCGGCGTAGAGGCGCGACATCACGGGCGCGATCGCGTCCCAGCCGTATCGTTCCCGGGCGAACGCGGCCGCACGCGCCCCCATCTGGCGCCGTGCCACCGGATCGTCCGCGAGTCGGCGAAGCGCGTTCGCAATCGCCGGGGTGTGCTGTTCGACCCACAGACCGCAGTGGCGCTGCTCGATCTCGGACCAGGGACACGTGCGTGTGACGACGGCCGGCACGCCGGCGGCGAGCGATTCCACGACCGTCATGCCGAAACTCTCCGAGTCGGAGCAGACGACGGTCGCGTCGGCGTCGCGGAGGAGCGCCCACTTGTCGCGTCCGCCGATCGCGGCGATCGGGTGCACCGACGATTCGTGCGCGGACAGGCGGCGCATCAGCCCCGGAACCAATCCCTGCTCGTCGTGTCCGGCCAGCACCAGATGCGCTGACGTATGGGTCCGCCGCAGATCGTCGAACGCATCAGCCAGCAGATCGAGCCGCTTGATTCGGTGCATGCGCCCGAGATACAGGACGACGAAAGCGTCGGGAGGAATCCCGAGGCGCTCGCGATAGCCACGCGGTACCGACTGCGCCGATTCCAGATCGACGCCGTTCGGCACGACGGCAATCGGAACGCCCAGGTGCAGATCGCGGAGCGCGGCGGCTTCCTGCTCTGACGTCGCGTGCAAGAGTGCCGCCCCGCGCAGGTTGGCGCGCTCGAGCAGCTGATACGCGACCGATTTGCGCAGGCGGCCGCGCCGCACCGCCTGCGGCTGCAACATCCCTCGTGGCGACACGACGTACGGCCGGCGGCTGGTCCGCGCCAGGTACGACGCCCACCACTCGGGTACGTTCCAGACGCCGTGGATGTGACACACGTCGGCGCGTTCGAGCGCGGCGGTCAGCGGCGCGCGGACACGCGCTCCGAAGAATCGGCGTGGAAACGCCGTCTGCACGTAGCGAACGCGGACGCCGTCGAACTGATCGCCATCGCTGGTCGATGCCGGCAACTCCGCCTCGCCATTGGCCGTCGTCGTCACAACTTCGATGTCGAGGCCGGCGCGTTGCAGCCCCTGGCAGAGGCCGAGGATCGAGGCCGGCGGACCGCCGTAGGGGATCGCCGGCGGAAAGTACGGTGAGACGTGAAGAATTCTCACCCGCAACTACGCTTGATGCCGGTCGGGCTCTGCGAACATCAGGTCCGCGCTCTCTCGCGTGTGCTTCTCGTACCTGACGAGGAGGAAGCGATCGAGAAGCACGACAGGAACGCCCAAATACACCATGAACCCCAAGGAGACGCCCAGCATCGTCGCCCACGATCGTTCGAACAGGTAGACGGTGAGCCAGAACGTCACGGTGGCGAAGGCGACGAACAGCTCGCGATGCCAGATCATGTGGCGGAACAGCCCGTACAGGAAGCCGACCGCGACGCCGAAGCCGAAGACCGGAACGAACATCAGCGGTATCCCGAAGTCGATGTACGCCTCGGGCGCGTAGCCAAACGCGATGCTGGTGTTGGTCTCGCGCCCGGCGACGTGAACCCCCGAATACTTTCGGACTTCTTCGCTGTCTGACGGCAGCTCCGCCTTGCTCGGAAAGAACACGCGGGGCGTCACGATATGAACGAGTGCGGCGCCGACGATGGCTCCATTCGTGTGCGGCAGGACACGCGGCACGCGCGCGAGCGCCAGCGCCGGATAGTAAACAGTCCAGAGGCGATCGACGAGCGTGTCGGTCGCCCTCCAGAGATCCGTGGACTCGCTGTTGATAAAAGCGGAGGTCAGCGATCCGATGCGCTCGACACGGGCCGACCGTGACGACTGAAACTTGTCGACCTCGACGTACTCTTTCCGGTACTCGGTTCGAATGCTCATCCACAGCAGGCCGAGCATGACCGCGGCGACAGCGCCGACCGCGATCGCCAACCAATGGCGCTTGTTCCGTCGATCGAAGATCTCGAGCACCGCAAGTACTGCGAGCACCACGGGCTCGCGGAAGCCGGCGAAGAACCCGGTGATGCCCAGCACAATCTCGAGGGACACGACGAGCGCCAGCAGGCCCCACCGCGGTTGCGGGCTGCAGAGACGGCGCAGGATGAGAAACAGGATTCCCAGCCGGGCGGTGTCGAACGTCACGATGATTTGACGAAGAGTCGGATACTCCGGCGCGAGTGTCGCGAGCGATCCCTGCAGTACGACGGTCCCGACGTAGAGGGCGATCAGCAGTCCGAAGCTGAACGCGAACCCGGGACGTTCCTCGGTCGGATCGGGCGCCTTGCGCAGCATCAGACCAAGGCGGACGCCGGCGGCGAGCGCCAGACAGCAGCCGAGCCCCACGAGGACCATCGGTCGATAATCACTGAGCTCCACGGTCGGCACCGCGCGGCCGAGAAATCCGAGGTACATCACACCGAGACTTGTCTGCAGCCAATGAAACGTGAACGCCATTGGCAGCACGAACAGACGGTCGCCAGTCGACACCAGCCGGATGCCGACGACGAGCGTGAGGATCGAGGCGCCCGCGATCCAGTCGTTGGCAAACAGGCCGGCCAGGAAGGCGACCACTGCGTACATGACGAGCTCGATTTCACTGAATCGCATGTGCAGGTTCGTGAGAGGTGATGGTGAAAACCCGCGCCCATGCCGCGGCAAACCGATCCTCGCTGTATTTCCCCGCGGATGTCAGCGCGGCTTCCCCCGCCGCTTCGAGAACGGCCGGTGTCGTGAGGAAGTACTCCAGCGCTTCGGCGATCGCGGTAGCGGTCGCTTCCTGGCACACCCATCCGTCGCGACGATGGGCGACGAGATCGGGCAGATCGCCGCTCGGCGTCACGATAGAGGGCACGCCGGACAGCTTGGCTTCGAGCACGACGTTGCCGAACGCCTCGCGCTGCTCGGGACGGCTCGGACAGCAGTGCAGGCTGGCGCGGTTCAGGAGGATCGGCACGTCCTCGCGCCACCCGAGGAATCTCACCACGCCGGCCAGATCCGGTCGGTTCGCGCGTTCGTGCAGCGCGGCGCGATGGCCGCGATACGCCGGTGCTTCCCAGCCGTCCATGTCGCCCACGATGTCGAGTGTCGCGTCGACGCCTCGCGCGCGCACGAGCGCGATGGCGTCGAGCAGCAGGTCGACACCCTTCTCGGGAATGATCTGGCCGACGAAGATCACGCGGCCTGGCGTCTTCGAACCGCCGGCGCTCCACGTATGCGCCCGCCGGCTCGGCATGTTCGGAATCATGCCGACCTTCGAAGCCGGGACGCCCGACGCGTGCAGCTCGCGCTCGGTGAAGCTCGAATTGGCGACGAACTGATCGACGAGCCGGTTGATGACGTGACGCCACAGGAAGCGGTAGAACGCCCCGGTCGCCGGCGCATTGCCAAGGCGAGCGACGACGCGGACGCCGCGGGCGCGGAGCCACAGCAGCGCCAGGCCGTTCCGCAGTCCGGTCTGGAAATCCGGCAGGAAGATGTGCGTCGGGCGAACGCGGCGCGAGACGCGAAGGAGGTTCGCACTGACGCTCACCAACTCCACCAGCATCCGGAAGATCTTGCCGGGTGAAAGCGCCCGCCGCGTCAGCGGATACCAGTACGGTCCCACCGACCAGCTGGCACCGCTCGCTTCGGCGAGCGGCGTGATCCGGAAGTTCTCCCAGGAATTGACGATGGCGTGCGACGGGACTCCCTGCTCCTTCAACACCCGCAGGACTTCGAATGTCATCCGTTCGAGGCCGCCGGCAATCACCATCTGCCCGCAGCAGGCGACGATGCGGCGCGGCGCGTCAGACCAGTCGGCCTCGGCGCCAATCGAATGGGAGAGCACCGACCGGCAGGCGCGGACCAGGCCCGCCGTCATCGCGTCATAGCTGAACTCGGCGACGATACGGCGGCAGTGCGGGCTCCAGTCGTATTCTTCCGCCTTCTTCAAGCGGACCTTTGCGAACGCCGCCGCGAGCGCATCGACATTTCCCAGCGGATAGACGTATCCGCTCTCGCCGTCGCGGATCATGTCAGGGGCACAGCCAACGGCATCGCTGACGACGCAGGGCAAGCCGGTGGCGAGCGCCTCGTTGACGACGAGGCCCCACGTCTCCGGATAGTCGCTCGGCAGCACCAGGCAATCAGCAACGGCATAGGCCTCGCCGAGCTCGGTCTGATTGAGGAATCCGATGAGTTTCAGATCGACATGGAGCTCCGCAGCGAGCGCGCGCAATTCGGCCTCGAGCACGCCGGAGCCGACAAACAAAACAGACACCTGGCCGCCGAGCCGCGCCGCGGCGCGCACGATGTTGCTCGGACGCTTCGACGCCATCAGCTTGCCGACAAACAGTGGGACGAAGGCGTCGGGCGCGATGCCCAGTCGTTGCCGCGCAGCCGCACGCGCGTCCGGCTGCTGAAACGGCGCCGCGGTCGCGGCGAACATGTCGTTGTCCACCGCGTGCGGCACTCGGAAAATGCGATAGTCGGGCACGCCGTACCAGCGGAGGTACTGCTCGACGCGCTGGCCAGGACACAGGAACCCGTCGAACTGCCGGAGGAGCAACTGCGTCTTCAGCGTCCACAACAGACGCGTCCAGTTTCTCGGGCCGCTCAGGAGATGCGAATCGCCGCGGTTCAGCGTCGGCACGCCCAGGCGGCGGCAGGCCAGGAGCGCCCGCACCAGCGTCACCGAATACCAGCCGGTGATCATGGCCACGTCCGGGCGCGTCTTCGCGATCGCGTCGGCAATTTCCGGCACATCGAGACCAGTGAAGTGCCCACTGTCGATGCGGTCGGTCGGCTTCGCCGATCGCACCGTCACCGCGCGATACCCCTCTGTCAGCGGGACGTCCCATTCGAACGGCCGATCGAAGCCGACGCCCTGCTGTTCCGGCGTGGGCTGGGTCGCATGGACCACCGTGAGATCGATCTCGGGTGCATGCGTCTCGATGTGGCGGAACCACGGCGCGTAGTACTGAATCGGATGCGTCAGAACAGCCGTGAGCCGGATGCGTCCGCTCATGCGGCCACCCGATCGAAGACCGCCGCGAGCTGCCGGGCGAGATTCCGTGCCGAGACGTCGGCGACGCGATCGAGCGCGACGTCCGCGCCGTCGTAAGTGCAATTCGCCGCAAGCCCCCGAAGGTGACAGGCGACGTCGGCGACACCCGCGCCTGAACCCGGCGTGTCGCCGTAGGTCAACACGCGTACCGTCGGCGCCGATGCCGCCGCCCGCAGAATCGAGACGACGCTGCTCGCCTCGTGGAACAACGCGAACAGCGGGCGCTGAGCGAGCAGCGCGGGGTACAGCTTGCTCGCCGTATAGTGACGCTCGCTGCTGCCGAGCAGCAGGATCCCGGACGCGCACGTCAGAACCGACAGCGCGTCGACGTAGTCGAGGCGCCCCGGAACTTCGGTGACCGCGTCGGCGACACCATGCTCCATCGCGAGCGGCAGCACGCGGTAGGTGTTGGACGAAGACTGATTGCTCGTGCCGAAGAAGTGGAACCGGAGGCGCGCTGCGGCCGGATCCTCCTGCCGGGCCCGCGCCAGCCCCTGTAACAGCAGCGCCAGAGTGTCTCGCCCCGCCGGCAGCAGTGTCCCCACGTAGCACAAATGCACCCGCCCATCAGACGGGTCGAAATGCGACTGTCTCTGCGGACGGCGGCGAAGGGATTCGAAATCGGCCTGCTCGAAGCCGAGCGGAATCACGCCGTGGGGAACGCGGCCGGCCGCCGGCGTGCGCTCGACAATGCCGTCGAGCGTCCCTTGAGAAACCGCGACCAGCGCATCGGCCATCGCGACGGCGCGCGGCTCGAGCCATTCGCCGAGGCGGCGCGACGCACGGCTCTTCCAGTCCGGTGCGCCGCCAGGACCGCCGCCAACCGACTGGCCCCAGGCGCCGACCCACGGATCCTGATAGTCGAGCACGAACGGCACGTGGAATTCGGCTTTCAAGCGCGGACCGAGGAGAGCGGGATACACGGGATAGACCGTAATGAACAGCGCGTCGAAGCGCTCGCGCGACAGTAACGCGCGACAGGCACGACGAAGGCCGGTGAACGCACGCAACCCGATGTCGCCGAGGCCCACGATCCGTGTCGCGGCGGCCGGCCACGCCGTCGCGCGCACGATCGGCAGCGATGCCGGCACGAGCGCTTCGAGATCCGGATCGAGCCGGCCTTCGTAGGCGGAGGGTTCAAGGGTGACGACGGTCGGCGACCAGCCGGCTTCTGCCAGATGCGGCGCCAGCAGCCGCACGCGGTGCGACGCGGCGCTCGAGTCCGGAGGAAAATGCGGGCTCACCATGAGCACTCGGCGCAGGGCGGTCATCGCGTCACGCGGCCGCCAGCCGCCGATAGAGCGCTTCGTACGCCCCGATGATGGCGGCGTCGCTGAAGCGGCGCTCGGCCTCGGCCCGCACCGTTGCCCGGTCGATGTCCGGCAGCCGCGCGACCAGGGCGCTCATCTCGTCCACGGTGTCGCAGAGGAACCCGGTCCGGCCGTGTTCGATCCCTTCCGGGACGCCACCACGGCGGAAGGCAATGAGCGGTGTGCCGCACAGCATCGACTCCGGGAGCACGACCGGGAACGGCTCCTCCCACTCGATCGGCATCAGCATCGCGGCCGCCGCTCCCAACAACTTCCGCTTCTGCTCGTCGTCGACGGGACCGATGTAGGTGACGAGGCTGCCGTCGATCTCGGGCTCGATCTCGCGCGCGAAGTATTCCCGCTCGTGCGCCAGCGGCGAGATATTGCCGGCGATCACCAGCCGGCGCTGCAGCCGGCGCGCCACGGCAATCGCGTGATGGGCGCCTTTGATCCGATCGAGCCGACCGAGGAACACGAGCGGCGCCGTTCGGGGATCGGTCCCGCCGACGAACGGAAACCGCGAAGGGACGGCGCAGTTGTAGATCACCGACCACTCACCGCCGCCCGGGCGGCCGGTGTCGGCAATCGCCGCGCTGACGGCGGTGTAATGCAATCGCCGCGCGCCGAGCCGGCGGGCGGTTTCCATGTTCCCGGGGCTCACGGTGCGCATGTAGGTCTGCACCTTCGGGAGATCCCGAGGGAGTACCGGCGCGAGGTACGCGAGGCGCCCGAAGTTGTGAATCACGTCGAATCGCGACGCCGCGGCCAGGAACCGGCTGGCCAGCGTCAGCGTATTGCGCACGTTGCTCCAACGCGTCCACTCTCCTTCGCGACCGAACGGTTCGACGCGGCCGTTCACCCGCGACCCTGGCGCCGCCCACAACGTCACCTCGTGGCCCGCGCGCGTCAGTCCGTCCCCGAGATCGGCGACGACGCGCTCGATGCCGCCGTAGTGATCGGGCGGCACCTTGATGAACGGATCCATCACGAGAAGAATCCTCACGACAGCGCCGCCTCGACCAGCCGGTAGAGCGCTCCGCATTCCTCCCGGTGTTCCCAGTGCCAGCGCCGCTTCGCCGCCTCCCAGGCGGTCCGTTTCGCGCAATCGAGCGCGGCCGGATCCGTGGCCCACCGGCCGAACGCCGCGCCTAGCGCCTCGACGTCGCCAGGCGGGACCAGCGCCGCCGCCCGCCCCAGGTCGACGCCCAGCGCGTGCTGCCCCGGCGTGTCCGTGATGGCCACAGCCACCCCCGCCAGGATGTAGGTGAACGCCTTGTTCGTGAGGCACAGCTGCCGGTTTCGCACTTCCATCTGTTCGAGCGCGAGCCCGACGTCGTAGCCGCGCGCGAGATCGACCATCGCGTCCGGTGGGGCCGGCGGCTGGTGGACGATCGACAGCAACGGCGCATGTGTCGTTGCCAGCTGCCGAAGCGCCTCCAGGTATCCGTCCTGCGCGCGCCCGCGCATCGTGAGTTCGATCCGAACACCGGCGCGTCCTGCCGCGGCGACGGCGTCCTCGAGACCACGGCCCGGACCGATGGTCTGGCTGAACCAATACAGCCTCAAGGTGTCCGGATCGGCACGCGTGAAATCGGGCTCGCAGGTCGGAAGCGGAAAGGTGTTGTGGATCACAACCGGCGAGACGCCGTATTGGTCGCGGTACGCGGTGCCGATCGCCTCGCTCGACGTCGTGATGAACGCAGCCTGGCTGACAACGGCCTGCTCCACGCGCGTGGCGAGCGCATCGGCGAGCGCCGCATCGGGACCGCTCGTTTCAGCGCTGTGGAGGTCTTCGAGGTCCAGTCCGAACAAGGTCGCGCGGCGGCGCGCCGCTTCGGCAATCGCCGCCAGCGCTCCCGTGGTACCGCCGTATATAAGATCCGACGCTTCGGCAGTGATGGCCTCGACCAGCTCCGCATGGACCCGTCCGAACGCGCGGGCCACCACCGTCAGCGGCGCCCGCTCGACGCCAACGACGGCAGCCGCCGCGCGCGCGGCACGATAGCGTGCGCCGGACTGATAGTACGTGAGCGGATCTTCATCGCGCCGGTAGTTGATCACTTCGACGGGAAACGACCGGCGCGATCGGACGTCGCGATCGGTGTCGGTGGCCCACGGCTCGTGGCGGGTGGCAATCATGCGAACGTCGTAGCCCGCCGCCGCGAGCGCATCGGCGCTCTTCAACATTCGAGGGCACGTCGAGAGATGTCCTGAGGTGACAACCGTGACGCGCGCGGGCACACTCACGCGCGCTCGCCCGTCGCTGCCAGCGGGAGACGATCGGCCGCCAGCAGGTACGTGTCTTCGAGCCGGTCGATGGCCTGTCTCACGTCGTGATGCTGCGTCACGTGCGCCGCGCTGGACGCCTCCGGACGCATCAGCGCAACGACCAGGGCCTCGCCGAGCGCGTCGACGTCGTGTTCCGCGCACAGGTACACGCCGGTGCCTTCCGGCACGACGTGCGGAATGTCTGCGTGCCTCGTCGTGACAACCGGCGTCCCGATGGCCTGCGCTTCGAGCAGGATGGTCGGCGCGCCGCCCTCCGAATCGCCGTCGCTGGCGGTGACGCTGGGATGAATCAGCACGGTCGCCTCGGTGAGCCGCCGTATCACGTCGGCGTGCGGCTGCATACCCGCGAACTCCACGTCTGCGTCAAGACGCAGCGTGTCGACCAGCGCACGTGCTCTCTCCTCCTCGGGCCCTCCGCCAACGATGACGAGGCGGGAGCCGGCGACGCGCGCGTGCGCGCGGCCGAATGCCGCGATCGCGTCGAGCAGCCCTTTCTTTTCGACGAAACGGCCGACGAAGAGCACCGTCGGCGCGGCCGGCCGATTCCACCGCGGGTACTTCGAGAGATCGAGCGCAATCGGGTGAATGATCGTGCGATTCGCGGGTGCGCCCGCCGCGATCACCTTCTTGCGCATTTCCGGGCCCTCGGCCAGAAACAGATCGCCGTCGCGGAACAGCCGCGCGTACTGATCCCGCCACTGTGGCAGGTACGGCAGGACGGCGGCGTCGACACCGTAGAGACTCGTGACGAGCGGCACACCGAGCGCCTTCGTGACGGGCACCATCGCGCAACCGTTCGGCCCGAAGTGTGCGTGCACCAGCGCCGGCTCGAGGCGGTCAATGATCGTCTCGACACCGCGCTGCCACGGCGAACGGCCGGTGGCACGTCCGATCGACTGGTCGAGCCACCACGCCGCGGTCCGCCGCGATCGCGGCCTCGGGTGCTCGTGGATCCGCGGGAATGGAAACTCGGCCGCGTTCGCGCGCGCGTTGCAGATCACCGACGCCTCGAACCGCCGGTGAGCGGTCACCACCGTGTAGACGAACGTCTCGCTCCGCGTCAGAAATTGATCGACCGCATGAAGCACACGGGGCATGTTCAGCCGAGCTGTGCCACCGCGACGGGACGATTCGTCCGGTACGATTCGACGCCGGCCAGACAAGCCAGCACCGTCCGTCCGGCCTCGTCAATCGAACACAGCGGGCGGCGGCGATCGCGAATCGCCGCCACGAAGTCGGTGATCGCCTCGACGCAGGCGAGCGAGTGCTCGTAGACACGAACGGGATACTCCGCCGCGCCGTATTCGGCGTTCGGGCGGCGCGCCAGCACCCGCAACGCCTCGACGGTCCGCGCGAACAGGTAAGGCGGGAGGTTCGTGCGCAGCTGCCGGTAGCGGCTCTGGCCTCCAGACTTGCCGCGTCCCGCGAGCAGCGGCGGCTGAAACACCATCGGACGATGGAGCACCTCGCCGAGGCGGCCGTCGCGCCGGTACAAGAGGTTGTTTCGAACG
>Ga0193697_1000674_pt1 | contig 11730 bp, 13 predicted proteins | sample L3m2metaG_FD_145073 | JGI IMG/M metagenome (GOLD analysis project Ga0193697, IMG submission 145073) | Soil microbial communities from a riparian zone of the East river system, Colorado, United States - L3m2 | ecosystem: Environmental > Terrestrial > Soil > Riparian zone | place: USA: East River... | reverse complement strand
AGGCGCAAACACGATGGCGAGGGTAGGCAAGCCGTAGCACCGCCCGCTATTCGCGCCTTCAGCTTGGGTGAGCGCCTCTAGAGACGCGGTCCGCTGCCGCGTCCGCCGTGCCACACAGCCAAGATCGTGACCGATTGGGACGCCACGTCGACCTCCCAGTAGATGTGGTAGCGCGATCGACCGATCAGCAGGCGCCGAACTTCAGGCACGGGTGCCTGCAAATAAGGCTTACCGATCAGTGGCGAGGTCTCGAGAAGTCGCACTGCCGCTTCGATCTCGCGCCGGAACATGTCGGGAGCTGCGGGACGGTTCTCTCGCCACCAGCTCTCGATCGTTTCGACCTGCGCGTCGGCCAGCCTGGAGAAGCCGACGCGATAACGCTTCATCCGCGATGGAGCTTGGCGAGGACCTCATCCGCGGGAACCACCTCGCCGCGTTGAGCTTCGTCGTGGCTGCGGGCAATCGCGGCGTGGAGGCGCGCGCGTTCGGCATCGTCCAGATCGTCGCCGTCGTCGAGGACCGCCAGATCGACCTCCGTACCCTCGGGAGCATCGTAGGGTTCGACATCTAGGTTACCTCGTGGTCCTCGCTCGGGCTACCGTCCCTCTTCTCTACGGCGCCTGGCGGTGGAACAATCGGGCCGCGGTGCTGCGCAAGCCGGCCCTCCGACGCCGCGACAAACGCGTCCAGGTCCTCTCTGCGCACCCGGTAGGTGCGGCCCGGCTGCGCGCCGTTACCTGGTCGGCTCGCCCTCATCGCCCCCGACTGGATCCAGGCCCGTACGGTCCCTGGGACGACCTGCGGCGCGCTCGCAACTTGCCCGACCGTCAGCAGCTCGTCGGGTTTCGGTTCGTTTTGGGGTGCGGGTGTCTCGCGGGTTTGAATCCAAACGATGATGTCTTCTCGCAAATAGCGAAGCTCGTCGCGGACGACGTCACGCACCAGATAACGTAGCGCCGCCTCGACGCCGAAAAGCCTGTCTGTCCCTTGATGTCTCATGAGCGCTCAAACGCCATGTTCGTTCGCGGCGTGACATGTGGCCGCACCGTTTCAGCGAGCGCCAGCAACGGCGCCCTTGCGGTGTCGATCTCGCCGGCGTCGAGAGCCCTCACCGCGCCATCGACGACCTGGAGCAACTCGGCGAGCATCGGCCCGCTTGCTACATTGCTACACGCGCCCGATTCACCACCATTCTCCAGCGCGCTCCTACTCTCTCCCAAGTCCGCGCAAGCCCCCGATTCCTCCCCAGAAACTGCTCTCCTACTCGCTCCTGCACTCTCCTGCGATCTCGCCGGACCCGTGTTCGACTCCCGGGGCCCCACTAGAAATTCTAAGAGTTGTACGCGGGGCCGCGTTTCAGTCCGGCCTGCCCAGACGTCGGCGGACCGGCGCCGTCTCGTTGGTTGCGAGCAGGCGCTTCCGCACCGCCGACAGCAGCTCGCCCGCCAGCGACTCGTCATGGGTGGCTCGCGCGAGAACCATCGCACCCACCGCCGCCGACGCCGCGAAGAGGACGCTCTCGCGGTCACCTCCGGGGTCGTGTCCAATCGCCGTCTCGACGGTGGTGAGCAGCCGCTGTATCGCGCCTGTGAACGCCTTCTTGGTCTGCTTGCTTCCGTGCCCGACCTCGGAGCAGAGCGCCGCCACGGGGCAACCCTGGCCGGGGTGCTGCCGGTGACCGTGGGATAGATAGCGGTCGAGCAGCGACAGCAGGTCCACCCTTTCCCCGCCTTCAGGCGCCCCCGACTTCTTGAGATGGCGATCGGTGGTCTCGCGCGAGGCGGCGTCGATGGCCTCGGTCACCAGCGCCTCCTTGCTGTCGAAGTGACGGTAAAAGCCGCCGACCGTGAGGCCCAGAGCGGACATCACGTCGGCGACGCTGGTGGCGTCGATTCCGCGGGCGCGGAACAACCGCGCCGCGACCGCGACGATCCTCGCCCGCGTCGCGGTTGTGTCTTCTCGGGATCGGCGCATGGTCCAGCCCCCTTTTATCAAGCCTCCAGGTGGAACTGCTTGCGGAAGCTGCGATCAAACATGCGCGCCGGAAGGAACGAGCGCAGCTTTGCCAGAATGCCCGCGCCTTTGCCGACCGGGTAACGTACGCGCGGGTGCTCGTCGGCGAGCGCCTCGGCGATGACGGCTGCAACGATGGACGGGTCACCGCCCGAGGCGACGCTGGCATTGATGCCCGCGCCGACACGCGCGCGCGCGTCGGATTCTATCCAGGCGGGTCTACATGAAGGTGGGCTCGACCAGGATGGCGTGAATGCCGAACCCGCGGACCTCGTGGTCCAGCGATTCGGCGTAGCCCTCGATGGCGTGTTTGGACGCAGCGTAAAAACCCATGTACGGCGCGGGAAGGAAACCGAGCACGCTGCTGACGAAGACGATACGGCCCGAGCGCTGGGCGCGCATCGTGGGGAGCACCGCGCGTGTCGTTCGCACGGCGCCGAAGAAGTTCACGTCGAAGAGATCGCGCGCCTGGACCGTATCGGTCTCCTCGATGGCGCCCAAGATGCTGCTGCCCGCGTTGTTGACGAGAACGTCGATCCGGTCGGACTTGGCGAGGATCTGCTCCACGCCTCGCTTGACCGACCCGTCGTCGCGCACGTCGAGCACCACCTGCTCCACGCCGGGCAGCTCCGTGCCGCCCGCGGCGCGGACTGTCCCGAAGACCCGGTAACCGCGCTGAACAAGCTCGGCCGCGGTGGCGCGTCCGATTCCCGATGAGATTCCCGTGATCACTGCGACGCGCTGCTGACTCATAGCGGCCCTCCTGTTTAGAGTACATACGTAATCTAAACGAAGCGCACGAGAAGTCAACCCGATGAGAGGCCGCGGCAGTCTGAGCCAGGTGACCGCGGGCGGCTGCAGCGCTCGACGTACTGCCCTAGCGCTCGGGGCGACGATGACCGCGGTGCCTGCGAGCGCCGAACAAGACCGCGAAGACCCCAGCGAGCGCCAGCGCTCTCGACGGCCAGCCGCCGTCGCCAACGCCACAGCCGCAGCCCGAGGCTGCGCCGCCGCCCGTCACGCCCGTAGACCCGCCCGTGTTCGTACTACCGCCGAAGCCGCCGCCAGCGCTCCCGCCCGTTCCGGTGAGGACAACCCTGCCGCCCATGCCGCCGTCGATCGCTCCGCCACCCGCGGTGCCCCCGGTTCCCGGGCCGCCGCCGACGGGCTGGAACTTCAGCCAATTGTTCGGGATCGCTGCGCTGTGGTCCGCCGCTTGCGGCTCGACGGGCGACGGGACCGCCGGGCGTGGTGGTGCGGCCTGCTCGCGCGACCGCTGGCCGTTCTCGTTGACAGGTTGCGGCGCGCGGTGCGGAGGGGACGCTTGGCGAAGGGATGCTCGCGGTGTAGCCTCATAAAATCTGATGCGAGTCAATAGCAATGCCCTCCTCGCACGCAAGATGATCGTCACGCGCAAGTTCGGCGCTGAGGCGTGGAATCAGATTTTCAAACGCTTGGCCCGAGTCCACCCGTGTCTGCGAGGACCGCTCACGGCTTCGAACCAGGTGCCCCTTGCCGAGTTTCTCGCGTTCAACGAGGAGCTCGTGGACCGTCTCTACGGCGGCGACGTCAAGTCCACGTACTTCGATCTCGGCGAGCAATCTGCGGCTTGGGCATTCGTCGATGGTCCCTGCAAAAGCTTCATCGACAAGCGGGAGCTCGGCCAACTCGCCAAGTCCTTCGCTCAGATCTGGCGGGCGTACTACACGGAGACAACGAGCAGGTGCGAAGGCAAAGTCACCGACGATGGCGTCGAGTTCACTGTTTCCGGATTGCCCGCGTGGCATCCGTACTTCGAACATCTCTTCACCGGCTTCATGAAGGGCGCGATGGAGCTGGTCTGTGCCAATCCGGTCGAGGCGACGCGGGTGCGCCGTAACTCGGGGGAGTTCACGTACTTGCTGCACACCGGGTTTGCGGAGCCACAGGGGGAAAGTCTCGCGTCGTTCGCAGGCGCACACGGCCGCAAGGACCACACGTCGGGGCCTGGCCTTTCCGATCGGGAGGTCGAGGTTCTCCATTTGATTGCGAAGGGCAAGACCAACAAGGAAATCGGTTGTGTTCTCGGAATCTCCGCTCGGACGGTGCAGGTTCACGCGTCCCGCACATACGACAAGATCGGCGCATGCAATCGCGCTGGCGCGACGTTATGGCTCGCCGAACATCGCGGTCGATTGTACTGAGAGAGACTCCGGAAACACACGCGCCTCCCGTACGTTCGGTCGCACTCGGAACCGTCATACGTAGCCGAGAGGGAGCGCCGTCGTCTCCACCACCGCGCGCAGCACGAAGCTCGAACGCACGCCGGTCACACCCTCGATGCGCGTGATCTTGTCGAGCAACAGCCTCTGGTAGTGCTCCATGCTCGGCACCACGACCATCAATAGGTAGTCGTGCTGCTGCCCGGTGATCAAGAAGCATGCTTGCACTTCGGGATAGCGCTTGACGGCCTTTTCGAACTTGTCGAAGCGCTCCGGCGTGTGGCGATCCATCGCGATCTGGATCAACGCGGTCAGCGACAAACCGAGCTTCTCGCGCGAGAGCAACGCGACGCGCTTCTCGATGACGCCGGCGTCTTCAAGCGCCTTCACCCTGCGCAGGCATGGCGACGGGGATAGCCCCACCCGATCCGCAAGCTCTTGATTGGTCTGCCCCGCGTCGCGCTGGAGTTCCTCGAGGATGCGATGATCGATGCGATCGAGCTCGGCAGGGCGCGCGCTCATTTGCAATTAAATGACATAGATCGTCGACTCTTGGCAACTTCCTGCCAAAAGGCGGCCTTTGGGTCGCACTTTCACCAGACCATTGCGACGCGTCCTCGCTAGATTGAAAGGCATTCGATCCTCCACGGAAGAAGAGCCGAGATGACCTACGACCACAGGAAGTATCGCCCCTTTCCACAGATCGAGCGGAGCAACCGGCGATGGCCCGACCGCCGCATCGAACGCGCGCCAATTTGGTGCGCGGTCGACCTCCGCGACGGCAATCAGGCGTTGGTCAAGCCCATGTCGGTGGCCCAGAAGACGTGGATGTTCCAGTTGCTTCGCGACATCGGACTCAAGCAGATCGAGGTGGGCTTCCCCTCGGCTTCGCAGACCGAGTTCGACTTCGTGCGCAGCCTCATCGAGCGCGACCTCGTCCCGGGCGACATCACGCTCCAAGTGTTGACCCCCGCGCGTGCAGATCTGATCGAGCGCACCTTCGACTCCTTGCGCGGCGCTCCACGCGCGATCGTGCATCTTTACAACTCGACGTCGACCGTGCAGCGCGAGCGTGTGTTCGAGCTCGACCGCGCCGGCATCCGTAACCTCGCGGTACACGGCGCCGAGCGCGTCAAAGCCTTTGCCGCCCGGGCGCCCGACACAGAGTGGACGTTCCAGTATTCGCCCGAGAGCTTCACCGGTACCGAGCTCGATTACGCCGCCGAGGTCGTCAACGCCGTGATCGGGGTCTGGCGGCCCGAGACCGGGCAGAAAGTGATCATCAACCTGCCCGCGACGGTCGAGATGAGCACGCCCAACGTTTACGCCGACATGATCGAGTGGATGTGCGAGCACATCGCGCACCGCGAGCACGTCAAGGTCAGCCTGCATACGCACAACGATCGCGGTTGCGGCGTGGCGGCAGCCGAGCTCGGGCTGCTGGCGGGCGCCGACCGCGTCGAAGGCACACTGCTCGGCAACGGCGAGCGCACCGGCAACATGGACCTGGTTACCTGCGCGATGAACCTGTACTCGCAGGGCGTGGATCCCGAGATCGATTTGTCGGACATGCGACGCATCATCGAGACCGTCGAACGCTGCACCGAGATCGAAACCCATCCGCGCCACGCGTATGCGGGTGAGCTGGTGTACACCGCCTTCAGCGGCAGCCATCAGGACGCGATCCGCAAATCGCTCGCCAAGCAGAGGGAGGACGAAGCTTGGCGGGTCGCATATCTGCCGATCGACCCCCGCGATCTCGGTCGCAACTACGAGCAGGTCGTACGTATCAACAGTCAATCGGGGAAGGGCGGCGTCCTGCACGTTCTCGAACGCGATTTCGGCATCACGTTGCCGCGCTGGCTGCAGATCGATTTCTCGAAAATCGTGCAACGCGAGAGCGAGCGCCAAGGTGGTGAGCTTGCGGCCGTGGTGATCCGAGAGCTATTCGAACGCGAATACGTCGGACAGCAGAGCGCGCGCTTGTCGGACTACCGGCTAAGCCGCGACGGCGACCGCGTGCGTTTCCGAGCAGACATCGGCGGGGCGCTGCTCGAGGGCGAGGGTCAAGGGGCAGTCGAAGCCTTGCTCGACGCGCTCACGCGCGCGTACCAGGTGAAAGCCATGGTCGAGTGTTTCGACGAGTTCGCGCTCGAGAGCGGCACCGACGCGTCAGCGATGGCCTGTGTCAAGTTGCGCGCCGGCGACAAGGTCGGCGTGGGCGTCTCGTTCGCCAAAGACACGACCAGCGCGACGCTGCAAGCGGTACTCAACGCCCTGCCCGCGCAGCTCGTCGGCGCGAGCACGAACGGCGCGCCTCTGGCGGTCGGACGTGAGTTGGATCAGGTCAGTACGAAAACGGGTACAGCTTCCAGTAGGCCTTGATGCGTCGCCAGCGCGCCGCCATTCCGTCCGGCTCGAAGATCAGGAACAGGACGATGGTCAGGCCGAAGACGCCGAGCTTGAGCGAAGCGAACAGGTGCACGAGCGCCGGGAAAGTGTGGCCCAGTGAGCCGGTGACGAGCCGTAAGACCTCCGGCAGGAGGGTGATGAACATGGCGCCGAGGATCGAGCCCATGACCGTGCCCAGGCCGCCGATGATGATCATGGCGAGCTGATCGATGGCTACGTCCAGCGGGAAGCTCTCGGGGCTGATGAGGCGCGCCTGGTAGGCGAACAGCGATCCCGCGATGCCGACGTAGAACGAGCTGACGCCGAAGGCGAGGACCTTGTAGCGGAAGACCTCGACGCCCATGACCTCGGCGGAGATGTCGTGGTCGCGGATGGCGACGAACGCCTTGCCCACGCGGGTGCGAAACAGGTTCTTGGCGAAAAACAGGTGCCCGATGGCGGCGCCGAGGATGAGGTAGTACAGCCTGTGATCCGAATCGAAGGCGAAGCCACCAAGGCGCGGCGGCTCGACGGTGATGCCGGCGACGCCGCCGGTCAGCTTTTCCCAGTGGACGACGACGAAGGCCACGATGAAGTGAGCCGCGAGGGTGGCGATGGCCAGGTACAGGCCCTTCAGGCGCAATGAAGGAATGGCGAAGATCATGCCAACGAGGGCGGTGAGCGCGCCCGCGAGCGGCACCGTCAGGTAGAACGGCACGCCGCGCGCCGCCAGCGCCGCGGTCGTGTAGCCGCCCACGGCCATGAAGGCCGCGTTGCCGAGCGAGATCTGCCCTGTGTAGCCGGTCAAGATGTTGAGGCCCATCGCCGCGATGACGGCGATGCCGACGCGGTTGGCGACGTCGAGCCAATAGATCGTGCCGACCAGCGGCAGAGCGGCGAGCGCCGCGATGACAACAACCAGCGCGACCCGCGCGAAGGTCGAATCGAAGATGGCCATGTCGGCCGAGTAGCTCGTACGAAAGTCACCGCATCTCATACGCGTTCAATCCGCACCTTTCCGAACAGGCCGTAAGGCTTGATCATGAGGATGACGACCAGGACGACGAAGGGCGCGACCTCCTTGACGCCGCCGCCGAGGAGCGGATCGAGATAGCCGCCGGCCAGGTTCTCTATTAGGCCGATGACGAGCCCGCCCACTATGGCGCCGCCGATTGAATCGAGGCCGCCGAGGATGACGACCGGCACCGCCTTCAAGCCCAGCGTGGTGAGCGAGCCGTCGATGCCGCCGCGCAGGGCTCCCAGGAGGATGCCCCCCAGCGCCGAGACGACGGCGGCGATGCTCCACGACAGGGCGAAGATGCGCTTGACGGAGATGCCCATCGACAGCGCCACCTGCTGCGAGAACGCCGTCGCGCGCATGGCGATGCCGTGGCGCGAGGTGCGAAAGAACAAGGAGAAGAGGACCAGGAGGATGGCGACGATGACGAAGGAGAGGAGCGCGCCGCGCGCGATCGGTAGAGTCCCGAGGTGGAACGGCGTCGTGTCGAACGACGTGGGGAACGTGCGCGTGTCGGTGCCCCAGATGCCCTGAACGACGGCGCGCAAGATGCCGGCGAGGCCGAGGGTCACCATGATGACCGAGATCACCGGCTCGCCGATCATGGGGCGGAGGATGAGGCGCTCGATCAGCAGGCCGAGGACGATAGAAAACACGAGCGCCACCAGGAGCGCAGCCCAAAGGGGCGCGTGATAGTGGTGCGCCACGCCGAAGAACGCGTAGGCGCCTACGAGCAGGAGCTCGCCCTGGGCGAAGTTCAGGACACCGCTCGACTTGTAGATGACGACGAAGCCGAGCGCGACGAGCGCGTAGATGCTGCCGACGGCGAGGCCGTTGACGACGAGCTGGAGCAGGAACTCCACTACGAGACCCCGAGGGCGCGGATGGCAAGCTCGGTCTGGATGTGCGCCGTCTTGCCGTCCTGAAAGCGGATGGTGGTGTCGACGGCGACACGGGCGTCGTCGCGGTACAGAGCGGAGATGATCTCGGCATAGCGCTCCTCGACGAAGGCGCGGCGGATCTTGCGCGTGCGTGTGAGCTCCCCGTCGTCGGCGTCGAGCTCCTTGTAGAGGAGCACGAACTTGCGGATGCGCGCCGCCGCGGCCAGCGTCTGGTTCACGCCATCGAGCTCGCGCTGGATCATGTCGTAGACGTCGTTGCGGCCGGCCAGGTCCGTGTAGGTCGTATAGGCGAGCTTGCGCTTGTCGGCCCACTTGCCCACGGTCTCGCCGTCGATGCACACCAGCGCCGTCAGGAACGGTCGATCCTTGCCGACCACCATCGCCTCCTTGATATATGGCGAGAACTTGAGCCGGTTCTCCAGGTGCTGAGGCGAGAACCGCGTCCCATCGCCAAGGCGCAGGACGTCCTTCAGGCGGTCGAGGACCTCGAGGTGTCCCTCCGCGGTCATCGCGCCGGCGTCGCCCGAGTGCAGCCAACCGCCGTCGAGTGCCTCTCGGGTGGCGGCGTCGTTCTTGTAATAGCCGCGAAACACCGCCGGGCTACGCGACAGGATCTCGCCGTCGTCGGCGATGCGGATCTCGGTGCCAGGGAGGGGGACGCCGACCGTGTGAAACAGGATGTCGTCGCCACGGTGAACGCATGAGATGCCGCTGATCTCGGTCTGGCCATAGAGCTGGCGAAGCGGGACGCCGATGGCGTGAAAGAAGCGAAAAACATCGGGGCCTAGGGCCCCGCCACCCGTCGAAGCGCTGCGCAGGCGCGACAGGCCCAGGCGGTCCTTCAGCGCGGCGAACAGGAGGAGGCGGGCCAGGGCCGCGAGGACGCGCCAGGCGAGCGAGACCGGCGCGCGGCGAAAGCGCAGCTCGGCGATGCGGGTGCCCACGCGCATCAGGCGCTCGAACATGAAGCGCTTGAATGGCGTGGTGTCCATGATTTTCACCTGCACGGTCGTCGATAGGCCTTCCCAGAAGCGCGGCGGGCCGAAGAGGAGGTGCGGGCCGATCTCTCGGATGTTTTCGAGCTGCGTCTCGGGCTCCTCGGGGAAGTTGACGGTGAACCCCATCGACAGCGCCGTGGCCACCGACATCATCTGCTCGCCGATCCAGGCGAGCGGCAGGAACGACACGAACTCGTCCCGGGCGCTCCGCGGGTCGACCTCGGACAGCTTCAGCGCCATGAACAGGAGGTTCGCGAACGTCAGCATCGCCCCCTTTGGCGAGCCGGTCGTGCCCGACGTGTAGCAGATGATGGCGAGATCGTCGGCCGTCCCGGCGTCGACGTTCTGGTCCCACAGGCCGGGCTTTTCGGTGCCGAGCGCGCGGCCCTTGGCCTGGACGGTGGACAGCTCGCAGAGGAGCGGGTGCTGGTAACGGCGGAGACCGCGCGCATCCCAGTAGAGGATGGCCTTCACCTTGGGAAGCTTGTCGACCATGCCCAAGATCTTGTCGACCTGCTCCTGATCCTCGACGACCACGAAGGCCGCGTCGCAGTGGTCGATGATGAAGGCGACCTCGGTCAGATTGGAATCTTGGTACAAGCCCACTGAAACCGCGCCCGCCGACTGCGCCGCCAGCGCCGCGTACAACCACTCCGGTCGGTTGTCACCGATGATGGCGACCTTGTCGCCGCGCTCGAGCCCCATGGCGACAAGCCCGAGGGCGAGGTCGCGGACCTCGTCGAGGTAGCGGCGCCAATCGATGGGGTGCCAGATGCCGAGCTTCTTCTCGCGGAGCGCCGTCCGCCCACCCCACGTACGGGCGTTGCGCCGAAGCAGCCTCGGGAACGTCTCGTGGCCGGCGAGCGCCAAGGCGGGTTCACCATGAACGCTCACTCCGCCTCCTGTCCGAGGTAGGCGTGCTGGACCGCCGCGCTGCCCTGCACCTCCGCCGGCGACCCCTCTGCGATGACCTCGCCGAAGTCGAGGACGGGCTCGCCCTCCGCGATCTTGCATCCGAAATCGAGCACCATGACCCGATGCGAAATATCCATGACCACGCCCATGTCGTGCTCGATCATGAGGATCGAGGTGCCGCGCTCCTCGTTGATGTCGAGAATGCAGCGCGCCATGTCCTCTTTCTCCTCGGCGTTCATGCCGGCCATGGGCTCGTCGAGCAGAAGTAACCTGGGCTCGAGCGCCAGGGCGCGAGCGAGCTCGACCCGTTTCTGCAGGCCGTACGAAAGCGTGTGAACGACCGCCTTGCGGACGTGCTCGATCTCGAGGAAGTCGATGATGTCCTCGACGACGGCACGCTGGGCGATCTCGTCGCGCTCGCCGGGACCGTAGTACAGGCCCCCGGTCACGATGCCGGTGCTCTGCCGGAAGTGCCGGCCGAGGAGGAGGTTGTCGAGCACGGTCATACCCTTGAAGAGCGCGATGTTCTGGAAGGTCCGGGCGATGCCGAGGCGGGTCCGCGCGGGCGGGCCCAGGCGCGTGATGTCCTGCCCCTCGAAGCGGATCGTCCCGGCGCGCGGGCGATAGACGCCGCTCACGCAGTTGACCAGGCTGGTCTTCCCTGCCCCATTCGGGCCAATGACGGCACAGAGCTCGCCCGCATCGATGCTGAAAGAGACATCGCGCAGCGCCGCCACGCCTCCGAACTGGAGGGAGACATGGTCGATCGCAAGCCGCGCCATGCTTGGGTTCACACCTCAGTGCCAGACGCGGCGATCGTCGATGCGCTTGGTGCCTTGCGCGATGGTCCCCGGCGGCGTGATCTCGACCTGCCCGCGCACCTTGATGAGCGCGTCCAGGGCCTTACCCAGGCGCTCCGTCAGCCCGGCGTCCGCGCGCACCTCCGGCGCGAGCTCGACGAGATAGCGTAGCGAGTCCTTCTGCTCGTCGCGCGTGACGATCGCTTGGAAGCGAGCCACCGCTGGAAAGGTCTTCATCACCTCCTCGATCTGAGCGCCGCGAACGAAGAGGCCCTTCACCTTGACGGCATCGCCGACTCTCCCGACGATCCCCACGAGCTTCTTGGCCGTGCGGCCGCAGGGGCAAAAGCCGTCGGGCGCGTACGCGCTGATGTCGCCGGTGCCGAAACGGAGGAGTGGGTACTGCGCGTCGAACGTCGTCGCGACGACATGGCCGGGCTGACCCGGCTCGGTGATGGGCTGGCCGGTCTCCAGATCCAGAAGCTCGAGGAT
>Ga0193697_1000672_pt1 | contig 11746 bp, 8 predicted proteins | sample L3m2metaG_FD_145073 | JGI IMG/M metagenome (GOLD analysis project Ga0193697, IMG submission 145073) | Soil microbial communities from a riparian zone of the East river system, Colorado, United States - L3m2 | ecosystem: Environmental > Terrestrial > Soil > Riparian zone | place: USA: East River... | reverse complement strand
GGGGGAAGCTCGGATGCACTGCGCAATGTGCGATCGGAGGTTGTGTAAAAGCGTCCCACGCCGAGGAGCGAGACGAAGAGGTGTGAGAGCGGACAGAGATCGCCGCTCGCACCGACCGATCCGCGCAGCGGGACGAGCGGAATCACGCCGTGATTGAGCATCGCCTGCACGACGTCGACGAGCTTGCGGCGCACGCCGGAGCGTCCCCGCAGGAACGCGTTCAATCGAGTGGCGAGCGCGCCGCGCACGACGTCGGCGGGGTAGTAGTTCGTGAGGTCGTCGGCGTCGTCGTTGTCGCCGACGCCGACGGAATGCGAGAGCAACAGGTTCTGCTGCAGCCGTTCGAGATCGTCCGGCGCGATCGGCTTGTCCTTGAACTCGCCGAAACCGGTCGTGACGCCGTAGTCGTGCGCCACGACGCTACCGGCGTTCCAGGCCTTGACGTAATCGTCGACCAGCTGCGCGATCAGCGCTTCGCTTGCCGCGACCGCCACGTCGGTGTGCGGATCGCGCTCGACGCGAACGCCGGGATCACGCGCGATGCGCACGAGCGACTCGATCGTGAGGTTGGTGCCGTCGAGCGTGATGACCTGCGTCATGCGGCGCTCTCGATCTCCGCGAGGAGCTTCTTCACGGCATCGACGAGCTCCGCGCGCGGCGCCGTCATCTGGCCGGAGCGCGTAGCGAGCCATTCCTTGCGGTCGCCGACCGCCTTCGCCTTTTCCCGTCCGACCACCATGTCCTTCAGCGTGACGATCCCTTCCTGCTTCTCGTTCGAGCCGCAGAGGAGCACGATCGGGATGTCGTACGCGTCGGCGTATTTGAGCTGCTTGCCCATCCCTTTCGCTGTGCCGATGTAGAGCTCCGTCGGGACGCCGTGGCGGCGCAGCTCCCAGGTCATCTGCAGGTAATCGTCGGTGAGCGCCGGGTCCATGTTCGCGACGAGGACGCGCGCGGTCGAGCGGCGTTTGTCGACTTTGCCGAGGTCGGTGAGGATCGCCAGGAGTCGATCGACGCCGAGCGATGCGCCGACGGCCGGGATGCGCGTGCCGAGGAAGCGCATGACGAGATCGTCGTAACGTCCTCCGCCGAACACCGAGCCCGCGGTCGGCGCCTCGGTGAGGATCGCCTCGAAGACCGGACCGGTGTAATAGGCGAGGCCGCGCGCGATGGAGAGGTCGAGCGAGACGCGGTCGTCGTTGTAGCCGAGGGCGTAGAGGTGATTCGAGATCCGCTCGATGATGTCGATCTGCGCCGGCGATGCTTCGACGTTTTTGAAGAGATCGCGCAGTTGTGCGACGACTTCGCGGCGCGATGACGACTGCACCGCGAGGAACTCCTCGATGCGGTCGACGTTCGCCTTGTTCAGTCCGAGGCCGGGGATGAAGGCGCGCGACTCGTCTTCGTAGCCTTGCATCAGTTCTTTGCGTACCTTCTCGATTCCGATCTTGTCGAGCTTGTCGAGAACGCGAAAGACGTCGGTGGCCCGATCGTGCTCGATGTTCGCGAAATCGAGGAGGAGATTCAGCACGGCGCGGCTGGAGAAGCGGACCAGATAGCCGCCGCAGTCGAGCGCGGACAGCGAATCGCACATCCCGGCGATGATCTCGGTATCCGCGATCTCCGACTCCGTGCCGACCGAATCGAGATCGAACTGCGTGAACTCGCGGAAGCGGCCCAGTCCCGGCTTGTCGTAGCGCCACACCGGCGAGACCTGGTAGCGGCGGAACGGCGTCGGCAGGTCTTTGTACTGCGCGACGACGCGCGCCAGCGGAACGGTGAGGTCGAAGCGGAGACCGAGCGCTTCATCATCGGGATTGGAGACGCGGAAGATCGACTGCTGCGCCTCCTGTCCCGCGCTGCCGGAGAGGACATCGAGGTACTCGATGGCGGGGGTGGAGAGAGGGACGAAGCCGTACGACTCATAGACCGCGCGGATCTTGTCGATCATCGTCTGCCGCGCCAGCATCTGGTCGGGGAGAAGATCGCGAAGACCACGGCTTACGCGGGGCTCGACAGTGGCGGTAGTTTTCATTGTTCGTCCGCAGGAGGGTTTTGGTACCGAGGGGCGGGCTCGAACCGCCGACCCCCAGATCCACAATCTGGTGCTCTAACCAACTGAGCTACCCCGGCACAGGGGACGCAAATGATAGCAAACAGAACGCGACATACAGCGTTTGAATTCTCGGCGCTCCGGTGAAGTCGTCATCGGCACCGCTTCCCTCGTGTCGCATCGATCGACGATCTCATCTCGATGAAGCAGTTATCCAGCCCAGCCGGCCGAGAGATGTGGAAGACATCGCGGCACTGCAGGAGTTGAAAAAGGCGAATGAGCAGCGACAGCGATAGTCGGCGGGCTGCTGATACGACATTTGACGCGACGTTCGCGGGGACGGTCCGCCGGCAGATCCTGCTCGGCCTCGATCTCGACGCGAGGGCGCGCCTTCGCTGGCTGGAACGAACGCGCGAGGAGCTGTTTCGTCTGCGCGGATTGGCGCAAAGTTCTTCGAGCTAGTCCGCTCTGTGAGACTAAGGCCGCTACGCCGGCGCGATCAACTCCACCGTTGGAAAGTACGTCCGGTATCGACGTGGATCGCGCGTGAGAAGGCGCAGCCCTCGCACGGCAGCATGAGCGCCGATGTAGAAGTCGGCGAGTGGAGCAGTTCGCTGTCCGCCGCGGCGTCGGTATGACAAGAACGCTTTGCCCGCCAGGAACGCCGCCTCATACGGAAGCTCGAGATGGGTGAACTCGTCCGGCTGCAGCAACTGCCGGCATTCTTCGATCGTTTCAAACCTGATCGATACTTCGGCGAAGATCAGAGGGTTGATCGCCAACGTCGATTCGTTTGCCGCACGTGACAGCGCCTCGGCAGACCAATCAGACCAATTCGGATCATCCGTCACGAGGTCGAGAATCACATTGCTGTCGACCAGCGTGATCATCGGATTACTTACGGGTTAACGCGAGAATCTCATCCGTCGACATTCCTGCGCCTGCCGCGCCGCGAAGGCGACGGACGAGGGCGTCACCGCGACTGGGCCGCCGTGGACTTGTTGCTTTTACGATCTGCACCGAGTTCTTCTTCGCGACGAACTCCACCTCGGTATCGGGCAGAAACCCGAACTGTTCTCTGATCTCCAACGGGATCGTGACCTGTCCTTTTGACGTGATTCGCATTTGTCAACCTGATTCTTACTCCAACCGGTAAGACTCTCCCGAAAATTCACTCCGCCACGCACAACCAGTCCCCGAACCACCCCCGCCCGTCCGTCCACTTCCGTTCCACCTTGAATCCGCTCGCATCCGTCAGCGCGCGGAGCGACTCGTCGTTGTGCCTGTACGAGTTCTCGGTGTGGATCGATTCGCCGGCGGCGAACGTCACGTCGAGCGACAGGGCGTCGATGCGCACGGTTTGCACGATGCGGGAGACGAGGTGCATCTCGATGCGGCCCTGCTCTTCGTTGTAGAAGGCGCGATGGGAGAACGACGCGAGCGAGAAGTGTCCGCCGAGCTCGCGGTTGATGCGGCCGAGGAGGTTGAGATTGAACGCGGCGGTCACGCCGAGCGGATCGTCGTACGCGGGCTCGAGCACCTCGCGTGACTTGCGGAGGTCGGCGCCGAGGAAGAGCAGGTCGCCGGGCGCGAGGGCGTCGCGGAGATCGCGCAGCATCGACACCGCCGTGTCGGGATCGAGATTGCCGATCGTCGAGCCGAGGAAGAGGACGACCGTGCGCGGGCGATCGCGGCGCGGGATCGCGCGCGACGCCTCGCGGAAATCGCCGCAGATCGCGGTGACGCGCAGCGCGTCGTACTCCTGCAGCAGCGCGCTGCCGCTCTTCTCGAGCATCGAGGCATCGACGTCGATCGGCACGTATTCGAGATCGGGCTGTCGCGCGGTGAGCACGTCGAGCAGGAATCGCGTTTTGCGCGCGCTCCCGCTTCCGAGCTCCACGAGCCGGATCGGCGTACCGAAGGCGTCCACGATCTCCTCGGCGCGCGCTGTCAGGATCTCGGTCTCCGCGCGCGTGACGTAGTACTCCGGCAGCTCGCAGATCGCGTCGAAGAGCGCCGATCCGAGCGGGTCATAGAAATAGTGCGGGAGAAGAAATTTTGACCGCGCGCTCAATCCGCGGCGGACGTCTTCGGCGAAGTCGTTGCCGACGCCGCCTGCGTGCATGAGGGCGAAACGTGAACGTGTGATCGGACGCCCGGCCGTGCTGAGGGATTCCACGGCCGGATTGTACAATTGCCGTACTTCCACCAGGGCAATGAGCGACTACGACGACGAGACCCTTCGCGTCTCCGGAGAAGTCCACCCGGTCTCGACTCCGTCCTCCGCAATCGATCACGGCCGTTTCGTCCCCGGCGCGCTCGTCGGCAGCCGCTATCGGATCGTGGCGATGCTGGGCAAAGGGGGCATGGGCGAGGTCTATCGCGCCGACGATCTCCTCCTCGGGCAGCCGGTCGCGCTGAAGTTCCTGCCGCAGCGGATCGCCGGCAATCCGAATGCGCTGGCGCGGCTGCTGGCCGAGGTGCGCATCGCGCGGCAGATCTCGCATCCGAACGTCTGCCGCGTGTACGACGTCGGCGAAGTGGGGGGCGAGCATTTCATCTCCATGGAGTACGTGCAGGGCGAAGACCTGCGCTCGCTGCTCCAGCGCATCGGCCGGTTCGGCGCGGACAAGGGACTGCAGATCGCGCGGCAGATCTGCGCGGGACTCGCGGCGGCGCACGACCGCGGCGTGCTGCATCGCGATCTGAAACCGGCGAACGTGATGATCGACGAGCGCGGCACGGCGCGCATCACCGACTTCGGTCTCGCCGTCCTCGCCGACAGCGCCGAGGCGCAGAAGCGCGAGGGGACGCCGGCGTACATGTCGCCGGAGCAGCTCGACGGGGAAGAGGTCACGACGCGGAGCGACATCTACTCGCTCGGCCTGGTGCTGTACGAGATCTTCAGCGGACAGATGCTCTTCGATGCGAAGACGCTGACGGAGCTGTTCGAGCTGCGCCGCAGCACGGCGTCGGCGTCGATCCAGCTGACAAAGGACATCGATCCGCTGGTCGAGCGCGTGATCCAGCGGTGTCTGGCCGAGGACCCGGCGTCGCGTCCGAAGTCGGCGACCGCGGTCTCGGCGTCTCTGCCGGGCGGCGATCCGCTCGCCGCGGCGCTTGCAGCGGGAGAGACGCCGTCGCCCGAGCTCGTCGCCGGCGCGGGCGAACATGCCGGCCTCGATCCGGCGCGCGCTGTTGCAGCGCTCGTCGTGTTCCTCGTGCTCCTCGCCGCGACGCTCTTCTGCAAATACAGAGTCGATCACCTCGTGCGGTCGGGCGTGCATGAGCCGCCGGAGGCGATGGCGGTACGGGCGCGGGAGTTTCTGGCGAGCATCGGATACAAGGAAGCGCCGCGCGATCGCGTGTGGCGTTATCGCCTCGCGCGGCCGAAGGTCCTCTACTGGTATCGCGAGAGCCCCGAGCTCATCGAGCCGACGGCATTTACGCGCGGCAACGGCTACGTCAATTTCCCCGGGATGGTCAGCCCCGACGAGCCTCCGCTGCGGACCAGCGGCGAGGCCCTGGTGGAGCTCGATCCGCAGGGACATCTCCGTTCGCTGCGCGTCGTTCCATCCGACAGCGCCGCGAAAGCGACGTCGCCGGCGGACTGGAACGTGCTGCTGCAGGCAGCGGCGATCGATCCCGCGTCACTCACTCCCGCGGAGCCGCAGCGGATGCTCGTCGCATCCGATCACCGCGCCGCGTGGATCTGGCCCGAGCGCAAGCTGCGGATCGAGGCGGCCTCGGTGGAAGGGCGGCCGGTCTACTTCGACCTCGCTCCGCTCGGACCGCGGCCGGGTCGGGGCCGCGGAGGGAGTTACGTCCTCATCGCGGTGGCCGTGTCGGTGCTGCTGCTGATCACATTCGTCGTCTGGCGCAACATCCGTCTCGGCCGCGGCGACATGCGCGGCGCGGCGCGCGTCGGCCTCATCGCCGCGACGGCCCTTCTGGTGGCCTGGCTGTTCGGTGCCGATCACGTGGCGTCGTTCGGTGAAGTCGGCATGATCGTGAAGGCACTCTCCTTCGCCGCGTTCAACGGAGTGATGTTCTGGGCCGCGTACATCGCGCTCGAGCCGCTGTTCCGCCGCCGCTGGCCGTTGTCCGTCGTGACGTGGACGCGCCTGATCTCCGGCAACTGGCGCGATCCGCTGGTCGGCCGCGACGTGCTGATGGGCGCGATCGGCGGAGTAGTGGCCAACACCGCCTTGTCCGTTGTTCCGCTCCTCCTCGCCGCGTTGCGCGGCACGGTGGCGCCGCCGTCGTGGCTGCGCGACGTCGCCATCCTCAACGGCACCCGCCAGGTGTTGGCCGAGGTCACCAGCATTCCGACACGCGCGATGGCCGACGCGTTCTTTCCGCTCGCGGTGTTGATCCTCTTGCGCATCGTGTTCCGGCGCGAGTGGCTCGCGGCGCTGGCATACCTCGGCGTGTTGTATGCGATGTCCTTTCCGGACATTCCTGACAAAATGAGCGGCCTCGTCGGAATCACGTTGAACGTGCTGGTGGTCCTCGTGCTGCTCCACTACTTCGGCTTTCTCTCGCTCGTCGTGATGCACATGATCAACGCGATGGCCAACACGGCTCCCGTCCTCTGGCCGCCCGCGTCGTGGCACACCGGCATCCTGATCTCCATGCTCGCGGTGATGATCGCGATCGCGGTCTACGGCTTCCTCACCTCGCTCGGCGGACGACGGCTCTTCAACGCCGATCTACTCGACGCATGAGCGACACGACGATTCGCATGGATCCGGACGAGGTCCCGACGCCATCCGCGCACATCGATCACGGCCGCTTCGTTCCCGGTGCACTCGTCGGCAGCCGCTATCGCATCGTGGCGATGCTCGGCAAAGGGGGGATGGGCGAGGTCTATCGCGCCGACGATCTCCTCCTCGGGCAGCCGGTCGCGCTGAAGTTTCTGCCGCAGCACGTGGCGGACGATCCGCGGCGGCTGGCGCGGCTGCTCGCCGAGGTGCGCATCGCGCGGCAGATCTCGCATCCGAACGTCTGCCGCGTGTACGACGTCGGCGAAGCGGCCGGCGAGCATTTCATCTCCATGGAGTACGTGAAGGGCGAAGACCTCGGCTCACTGCTGCAGCGCATCGGACGCCTCGCTCCCGACAAAGGCGTGCAGATCGCGCGGCAGATCTGCGCCGGGCTCGCCGCCGCGCACGATCGCGGCGTGCTGCATCGCGACCTGAAGCCGGCGAACGTGATGATCGACGAGCGGGGAGTGGCGCGCATCACCGACTTCGGTCTCGCCGCTCTCGCCGACAGTGCGCAGGCGAACGTGCGCGAGGGAACGCCGGCGTACATGGCGCCAGAGCAGCTCGAGGGCGCGGAGGTCTCGACGCGCAGCGACATCTACGCGCTCGGCCTCCTGCTGTACGAGATCTTCACCGGACGCGTGCTCTTCGATGCGAAGACGCTCAGCGAAGTGCTGGAGCTGCGGCGGACGACGACCGCCGACACGTTGCGGCTTTCGAATGACGTCGATCCGATCATCGAGAGGGTCGTGCGACGCTGTCTGCAGCTCGATCCGGCGCAGCGTCCGCAGACGGCGGGCGCGGTGGCTGCCGCACTGCCGGGAGGCGATCCGCTGGCGGAGGCGATCGCGGCGGGGGAGACGCCGTCGCCCGCGCTCGTGGCGGCTGCGGGGGAGCGATTCGGAATCGAGCCGCGCATGGCACTGACGTTGTTCGTCGTGACGATCGTCGCGTTCGTACTGGCGCTCTTCTGCAAGTCGCGGGTCGACCTCGCGCCGCGTGCCGGAGTGACCGACCCGCCCGAGGCGATGGCGTCGCGTGCGCGCGACATGCTCGCGCGCCTCGGCTACACCGCGAAACCGGGAGATCGGGCCTGGGCGTATCGGGCCGATTACGCGCAAATCAGTGCGAGGAAGGCGGGAGAAGGAACGCCGGTCGTCTTCCGCTATCGCGATTCTCCGGGGCCGCTGAAATCGAGCGCGTTCTTCCGCGACGAGACCTACGCCAGCTGGCCGGGCGACATCAGCGAGGATGAGCCGGCGATGAACATGGCCGGCATGACGATGCTGCACCTCGATCCGCGCGGACATCTGCTGCGGCTCGAAGTGGTGTCGCCAGATGACGTCAATCCCGCGCCGTACGACTGGACTCCGCTGCTCGACGCGGCGGGCCTCGATCGCCGCAAGCTGACTCCCTCCGCGCCGCGGAAGATCGTCCGTCCGTTCGACCAGCGCGCGGCGTGGACGTGGCAGACGAACGCGGGCACATGGCGCGCCGAGGGCGCGGCGCTCGGAGGGAAGCCGGTCTACTTCGAGGTGATGCCGCCGTGGCATCGCGGGACGGCGGTGACCGCGCATGCCTCGCGTGCGATCACGGTCTTTTTCCTCGTCGTGCTGTTCGTGCTCGTGGCCGTCGTTCTCCTGGCGAGACGCAACATCCGTCTCGGACGAGGGGATATCCGGTCGGCGACCCGGATCGGCACGGCGGGTGCCGTGTGTTGTTTTCTCGCGTGGCTCATCGGCGGACATCACGTCGCATCGTTCTGGGAAGCGGTGGTTGGAATCGAAGCGCTGGCCTGGGCGGCGCTTTACGCGATCTTCATGGCCCTCGGCTATCTCGCGATCGAGCCGGCGATGCGCCGCCGGCGTCCGCAGGCTCTCGTCTCGTGGACGCGGCTGATCGCCGGCGAAGTCCGCGATCCGCTGGTCGGCCGCGATCTGCTCATCGGCACGTTCGCCGGATGCATCGCCATCGCCGCGTTCAGCGGAGCGCTCGCATTCTCGGGCATCCCGCATACCGAGTCGCGCGTCGGTCTGCCGGCGCTGAACGGGTCGAACGTGCTGCTCGCCGAGTTGATCAGCATCCCGACGCGCGCGGTCTTCGACGTCGTCATGCCGCTGATGCTTTTGCTCCTGCTGCGTGCCGTCGTGCGGAAAGACATCCTCGCCGCGATCCTCCTCGGCGGCATCTACGTCGGAGGATTCGCAATGGCGGGAGGCAATCTCGTGCTGCCGGCCGCCGTGGAGATCACGCTCACGCTGTTCGTGCTGATGCGCTTCGGCTTCCTGGCCACCGCAGTGATGAACTCCATCGAAGCCGTCCTGCACATCACGCCCGCCATCTGGCCGCCGGAGCAGTGGCACACCGGCCTCACGCTCATCGCCGCGGCGGTGGTCGTGCTCATCGCCGGCTACGGTTTCGTGACATCGCTCGCGGGCCGCCCGTTGTTCGCCGGCGACCTTATCGAGGCGTGAGAGGATGGAAAAATGAGGCACCGCTCCTTCGCCATCTTTTTCCTGCTCGTCTCTCTGAACGTCTCCGCGGCTACGGTCAACAAGTTGACCATCCCGCCGATCGACTACAAGCAACACACGCTGTCGAACGGTCTCGAGGTCTACGCGATCGAGGACCACTCCACGCCGACCGTGGCCATCCACGTCTGGTATCGCGTCGGCTCGAAGAACGATCCCGAGGGGCGCAGCGGCTTCGCTCATCTCTTCGAGCACATCATGTTCAAGAGCACGAAGCATATGAAGGCGGAGATGATGGACCGCCTGACCGAGGACGTCGGCGGATTCAACAACGCCGGCACCGCGGACGACTTCACGCACTACTACGAGGTCGTGCCGTCGAATTACCTCGAGACGCTGCTGTGGGCGGAAGGGGAGCGGATGGGCGCGCTCACGGTCGAGGACGCGACGTTCAAATCGGAGCGCGACGTGGTGAAGGAGGAGTACCGCTTCCGCGTCCTCGCGCCGCCGTACGGCCGCTTCTACCTGTCAATCGATAAAGATTCGTTCGCCGTGCATCCGTACAAGCGGCCTGGCATCGGATCGATCGAAGACCTCGACGCCTCGACGATCTCCGACGTCCAGGCCTTCCACAAAACGTTCTACCGCCCCGACAACGCCGTGCTGATCGTGTCCGGCGATTTCGATCCGCAGCAGCTCAACGCGTGGGTCGACAAGTACCTCGGCGTCATCCCGAACCCTGGCACACCGATCCCGCGCGTCACGGTGAAGGAGCCGCCGCGCGAAGCGGCGAAGCGCTTCGACGAGCATGGTCCGAGCGTGCCATTGCCCGCCGTCTGCATCACCTGGCTCGCGCCCGCCGCGTCGAGCGCCGACTCCGATGCGCTCACCGTCTCCGCCGCGATCCTCGGGCGCGGCGAGTCGTCGCGCATGTATCGCACGATGGTCTATCGCGACAAGATCGCGCAGGACGTCGGCTCCGACGCCGACCTCCGCGAAGACCTCGGACTCTTCGACGTCATCACCACACTCGCCAGCGGCCACAGCGCCGATGAAGGGATCAAGGCGATGATGCGCGAGGTCGAGCGCCTGGAGAACGCGGCGCCGTCCGCCGACGAGGTGGAGAAGGCGAAGAACCAGATCATCACCGACGCGCTCCGCCTGCGCGAGACGAACGACGGCAAGGCCAACGCCCTCGGCGCGGCGATCGTCGTCGAGCACGACGCGGCCGCGGTCAACACCGACCTCACGCGCCTGCAATCCGTGACGCCGGCCGACGTGCAGCGCGTGATGAAGCAGTACGTGGCGGGATCGAAGCCCTACACCATTACGTACACGGCGGAAGGAGGTGCGAAGTGAAGCGCTTCGTCGTCGTCGCACTGCTCGCGCTCTCTTCGTTCGCGCAGGTCGCGGAGCAGACCACGCCGCCCGCTCCCTCCGCGCCGCGTCAGCCGCAGATCCCGACGGCGGTCGAAAAGACGCTGGCCAACGGACTCCGCGTCGTCGTCGTCGAAACGCACAACGTGCCGCTCGTCTCCGCGCGGCTGGTGATCAAGACCGGTGGTGAGGCCGATCCGGCCGGCCACGGCGGACTCGCCGACACGACGGCATCGCTGCTGACCAAAGGCACGACCACGAAATCAGCGGAAGCGATCGCGCAGGGAGTCGAGGCGCTCGGCGCGCTGCTCACCAGCGGCGCGGGCTTCGACGCATCGAACGTCGATCTGAATGTCATGTCGCCGAAGCTCCCCGAGGCGATGGCGTTCGTCGCCGACGTCGTGCGCCGTCCGACATTCAAGAAGGATGAAGTCGAGCGGCAGAAGGAGCGACGCGCTCAACGTCGACCTCAGCGATCCTGATTCGCTCGCGCGTTTCGTCGTCTCGCGCGTCGTCTTCGGCGAAACGCCGTACGGGCACAACCTCAGCGGCACGCCGGAATCGATCGCTCGCATCACGCGCGACGACGTCATGAAGTTCCACCGCCGCTACTACCGCCCCGACAACGCGGTGCTGGTGATGGCGGGCGAAGTGAAGGCCGCGGACGCCTTCGCGCTCGCGCAGAAGTTGTTCGGGACGTGGAAGGGAACGGGACCGAAGCCGGCGATGGCGAAGGCGAAAGCGCTGCCGTCGAAGTCGCAAGTGGTCGTCGTCGACATGCCGGACGCGGGGCAGGCGGCGGTGTACGTCGCGCGCGCGGGACTCCGCCGCGCCGATCCGTCGTACCTCGCGGCGCAGGTGGCGAACGCGGTCCTCGGCGGCGGCTACTCCGCGCGGCTGAACGAAGAGATCCGCATCAAGCGTGGCCTCAGCTACGGCGCGGGAAGCGGCTTCGAGTTCCGCCGCGACGTCGGTCCGTTCACGGCGAGCGCGCAGACGAAGAACGAATCGGCAGCCGAGGTCGCGGGGATCATCGTCGATGAAATGAATCGGATGGCGACGGCCGCGGTCGAGGAGTC
>Ga0193697_1000669_pt1 | contig 11781 bp, 13 predicted proteins | sample L3m2metaG_FD_145073 | JGI IMG/M metagenome (GOLD analysis project Ga0193697, IMG submission 145073) | Soil microbial communities from a riparian zone of the East river system, Colorado, United States - L3m2 | ecosystem: Environmental > Terrestrial > Soil > Riparian zone | place: USA: East River... | reverse complement strand
ACATGATGGAGCAGTTGGGGATCAAGGTGCTCGGCCCCGGCCGAAGCACCTTGATCCCCAACTGCTCCATCATGTTCTGATGGTCCTGCTTCGTCGTCCAGTTCAGCGGCTCCGGCCCCGATGCGACATGCGTCTGCGCATTCAGACTGAAATGCGTCATCACGATCAGTCCGACTCCGCACGCACAACGAGAGGATTTCTCCCACCCTTTGGTCACTTGCATAGGCTTTGAATCTCCCTCAAGCAATACAGCCTATGCCCTCCGCATCAAGTCAGGATTTCGCGTCGGTTTCTTTACTTTCTCACGCGGAGAAACATGGAGAGATGAATGATCAAACCGATTACTGAGGCCACTGATTACTGCTCCCTGCCCGGCCTTCTCCGTCGGGGAGAAGGAACAGCGGGACTGGCGTCCCGATGCGACGGCGACTACTGGAATCACTCCACGCCGCCGCATGCCGCTCCGCTCCCGAAGGAACGGGGAACGACAGGCCCGCTGTCCCATACAGTCGCGCTTATCGGAATCACTCCGCGCGACTGCGGGATATTCCTCTCCCCACTGGAGAAGGCCGATACAAAAACTGGTGGCGAAGCAGCCATCTGATCCTAAGTGTGCTCGTGATGCATGCCCGCCTTGGTGAACTGCGCTTCTTCTGTTGAATCTTTCAACGCAAGCGTCGACGCCGCACCGCAAATGCTGGTGATCTCATCGAAATATCCCGCTCCGACGTACGACTGGTGCTTCACCGCGCCGTAACCGTCCAATTCAGCGGCGAATTCGCGCTCCTGCAATTCCGTGTAAGCGGCCATCTGCCGTTCCTTGTAGTCGCGCGCCAATTCCCACATGCTCAGGTTCAGAGCGTGGAAGCCCGCCAGCGTGACAAACTGAAACTTGTAACCCATCGCGCCGAGTTCGTTCTGAAATCGCGCGATCGTTCCGTCGTCGAGGTTTTCCCTCCAGTTGAACGACGGCGAACAATTATAGGCCAGCAGCTTGTCGGGATAAACGCGCTTGATCGCTTCGGCAAACTTGCGTGCATATTCTAAATCCGGCGTGCTCGTCTCGCACCACACCAGGTCCGCATACGGCGCGTAAGCCAGACCACGCGCGACGGCAATTTCAATGCCCGAACGAATGCGGAAGAAACCTTCTTCAGTGCGCTCACCAGTGAGGAACGGCTTGTCGCGCTCGTCGAAATCGCTAGTCAGTAATTTGGCCGAATCGGCATCTGTCCGTGCCACCAACACCATCGGCACCCCCGCCACATCCGCCGCCAGCCGCGCCGCGGTCAACTTCTGGATAAACTCGAACGTTGGCACAAGCACTTTGCCTCCCATGTGGCCGCATTTCTTCGCCGATGCGAGCTGGTCTTCGAAGTGCACGCCCGCCGCGCCTTCCTCGACCATCTGCAGCATCAATTCATAAGCGTTCAGTGCGCCGCCGAAACCCGCCTCAGCGTCAGCCACAATCGGCGCCCACATGTCGAATTTGTCTTCGCCGCGCAGCAGTTGAATTTGATCGGCGCGTCGCAGGGCATTGTTGATGCGCCGAATCACCTGCGGCACGCTGTTGGAAGGATACAGACTCTGGTCGGGATACATGCACGCGGAGAGATTGTTGTCAGCCGCCACCTGCCAGCCGCTAAGATAAATCGCCTTCAGCCCCGCCTGGACCATTTGCACCGCCTGATTGCCGGTGAGCGCTCCGAGAGCGTTCACGTACCGTTCGCTGTTCAGCAACCGCCAGAGCTTCTGCGACATTTGGTCGGCAATCGTGTGCTCGATTTTCAACGTCCCGCGCAGACGCAGGACTTTCTCGGCGGTATAGCTGCGAGTCACCCCGCGCCACCGTGGGTCATTGCGCCATTTGTGTTCGAGCGCCTGGATTTCCTCCGCGGCAATCAGAGCTCGCCTTCCGTGACCGTTAGTTTTCCCGTTTGTCTTCATGTGTTGCTCCCAAGTGTTTCGTCGATTTGCGCGTTCTAAATTCAGATGTCTCAATCCAGCAATTCATAGGCTTTCAGTGTGAGAAACTCCGCCAACGTCTCGTTGCGGACAAGTTCATCGAAAAGCCGCGTCGCCTCCGCAAAATGCCCACGTTCAAAGCGCTCGTTACCCCTTTCGCCGCGGATACGTTCCAATTCCTGTTGCACCAGTTCGCCAACCATCGGGACCGTGACCTTGCGCCCGTCCTCAAGTACGCCCCGGGCCTGATGCACCCATTGCCAGACTTGCGTGCGCGAAATCTCCGCCGTCGCGGCGTCCTCCATCAAATTATAAAGCGGCACACAGCCGAGACCACCAAGCCACGCCTCCAGATATTGAATGCCCACGCGGATGTTGGTCCGCAGACCTTCCTCCGTAATCGTCCCCTTTGGCACTTCCAGAAGTTGCTCCGCCGTGACATTCACATCATCTCGCTGCCGGTCGATTTGGTTCGGCTTCTTGCCAAGCACTTTCTCGAATTCCTCGGTTGCGATTTCAACCAACCCCGGATGAGCCACCCACGTCCCGTCGTGGCCATCCGTCGCCTCGCGGCGTTTGTCCTCGCGGACCTTTTCCATCGCTTTCTCGTTCGCGGCGCGGTCCGTCTTCACCGGGATATAAGCCGACATCCCGCCCATCGCGAAGGCCCCGCGCTTGTGACACGCCTTGATGCACGCCAGCGTATACGCGCGCATGAACGGAGCCGTCATCGTCACTTGCGCTCGGTCGGGCACGATGTATTCAGGTCGTTTCGCGAACGTCTTGATGTAACTGAAAAGATAATCCCACCGCCCGCAATTGAGCCCGGCGCTGTGGTGGCGCAGCTCGTAAAGAATCTCCTCCATCTGAAACGCCGCCAGGATATGTTCGATCAGCACGGTTGCCTTGATCGTGCCCTGGGGAACGCCGAGCAGGTCCTGCGCTTTGACGAACACGTCGTTCCACAAGCGCGCTTCCAGATAATGCTGCAGCTTGGGCAAATAAAGATAAACACCCGAGCCTCGCTCGAGGCGGTTGCGCGCGTTGTGAAAGAAATACATCGCAAAATCAAACAGGCTCGCCGACGCAGGCTCACCGTCCACTCGCACATGTTTTTCTGTCAGATGCCAGCCGCGCGGCCGCACCAACAACGTCGCGACTCGCTCGTTCAGCTTGTAGCGCTTCCCTTCGGGGCTGAGATATTCAATCGTCCCGCGCACTCCATCGCGGACATTGAGCTGTCCTTCGAGTGTGGCCTCCCACGTCGGGGAATGCGCATCTTCGAAGTCCGCCATGTAACACCGCGCGCCGGAGTTCAGCGCGTTGATGACCATCTTCCGGTCCACCGGTCCGGTGATTTCCACGCGCCGGTCCTGCAAGTCGGCGGGAACAGGGTCGACCTGCCAATCGCTCTCGCGCACATACTTCGTTTCCGTCGGAGAATTCGGTAACTCGCCCCGGTCAATCGCCGCCTGCCGAATCTTCCGCTCATGCAGCAACTCAACCCGCCAGGGATTGAACTTGCGCTGCAATTCGGCAAAGAAATCCAGCGCCTCCGGCGTGAGAATTTCGTTGTATGCCCCGCTCGCCGCGGGAACCACTTCCAGTCCTTTGTTTGTCATCATCGCAGTCATGCGCTCTCTTCTGTTGAATTTATAAGCAGTTCGACACACCACAAAATCGGAAGCTTCAATAGCCCCTATTAACGCCGCCAATATAGGGGTTTCTCGTACCACCAGTTCTGCCGGCTCCGTTACCCGCCCGCCGGTCTGATTATTGCTGCGGTTCCACCGGGAATCTGGCTTGCCTATGGGCGACTCCGGCTATCGATACAAGCAGAATCGGTTTCAGCAGCTCCGTGGCTTCTGCTACGCAGCGTCGACCGGCAGCATTTCCAAAGCGGCCAAACGCATGGGCTTGAGCCAGCCCTCGGTGTCCCAGCAGATTCAAACTCTCGAAAGTGAAATCGGAGTGAAGCTCTTCATGCGGAACGGCTCGAAAATCCGCCTCACCCATGACGGCGAGATGCTCTTTGAAATGGCCAGATCGCTCGTCGAGCAACTCGAACACCTCGACGAACAATTCAAGCAGCGCCGCACCGAAATCGACGAAGGCCGCATCGAGATTGCCGCCGGCTGGTCCACCATTCTCTACGTCCTGCCCAGATTCGTCGAAGTGTTCCGCCGGGCCCATCCCAAAATCGAACTGCGTCTCCACAACGTCACCGGCATCGAAGGCCTCGAGCGCCTCCGCACCGGACTCGTCGATTTCGCTGTCGGACCCCTGGCAACCATCCCCGCCGACATAGAATTTCATCCGATGATCTCCTACGAAGCGGTGGTGATCACCTGTCTCGGGCATCCTTTGGCCCGGCACAAGAAGAAACTTACCCTGGAAGACATCAGCCGCTATCCGCTCATCCTGCCGCCGCGCAATCTAAGCACCTGGGGTCTGGTGGACAGCACCTTCAAGAAGCACGGCCTCGCTTACCAGGTTGCGATGGAAGTGGGTGGCTGGGAAGTGATCAAAAAATACGTTGAACTCGGCCTCGGTATTTCCATCATCATGAGCATCGGCATCACCGGCGAGCAAAGACTCGAAGTCATTCCCGCCGGAGAATTCTTCGCCAACCGCACCTACGGCGTCGTCCTTCTCAAAGGCCGGATCCTTACTCCGCAAGCCAAACGCTTCGTCAACATGCTCCTCAATCTCGCCGACATTCCTGCTCATCCACCACCTGCCCCTCTGACTAAATCATGATGAACTCCATCGCATATAATGAGTACGCATTTTGTCGGTGTTCACTCCTTTCCGTGATCGTTTCGGTCACGCTGCTGCTCACAGCTTGCTCACACAATTTGAAGCCAGACAACTACCCTTCGGGCACTAAGGTCACGCTGAGGATGGAGGACATTTTAACAGAGCCATTCCAGCTTGGGCCTCGCTCATCTCAGCTTGTCCTCGACATGCTCACTAATCAGCCGATACACAGCAACATTAGCCAGGCGACCGCGTTGCCCATGGGAACGTTCACCGTTGGAGACACACAGTATCTCTGGCATGGCAACGCTGTGATTCGCGGTAAAGGCCGCAACGAACGCCTTTGGCACGGCCCTTACCTCCAGCGTCTCATTGCTGATGTCGTTCGGGAGCACCCTCGCGACCACTTGTCACTGCAGCGCATTCTCGACAAATTAGAGAGTGACTCCACCGTCGCGACCACTGCACTTGCGGGACCAGGAGCGTATCCCGGTGCGGGCGATGGCTGGCGGGTTTTCACGCCCGAGACAAACAAACCGTAACCACCAACTCACGGCGCACTGGCGAGACTCGTTGACGCCCGCAAATCCTCCGCTTCCATGACTCCGCTGACACGACGTCGTGGACGGCTCAGGAACGCCAGTCTATTCGATTTTGCCCAGCCTGAAGAAGAAGCTGCCGACGCCCGAGTTGGTGAACAGCACGCTGCTGCGAACGCCCGGAATCGTGGCCGGAGGATTGGTAGCCGGCGTCCAGTTGTTGGAAGGAAGCGACGTTGTCATCTCGAGTTGAAAGCCGGCAGGCATCGCGGGCCAATTCAGCGCGACCTCGCTGCCACTGGACGCCACACTCAGGTCTGGCGGGCTGAAGCCGAGCGCGGACAAAGCGAGATCAAAGCTCACATCGGTGCTGGTGGTTCCGCTCTGATGAATTTCCACCGCAAGCACGTTCGTGCCTTCCACAAGCACCGCCCGATTGATGTTCGTGGAGAACCATCGCATTTCGTCCGCGCCGTTGATCGCCGTGATTGCCGTCGTGCTGGAATCCACCGCAGTAACGGGCATGTTGTTCCGGAACACTTCAACGCCATTCAGATAGACGATAGCGCCGTCGTCACGCACGACGCGCAGCTCAAGGTTCGTCACCGCAGTCGTATTGGTCGCGACAAAAGATTTCCGGAAGTACGTCGTGATGATGCGCGTGCCGTTGGTGCGATCGGCGCGGATCACAGTCGCTTCGTCGCCATCGCCATAGCCGAGTTGCGCGCGACCTACTCGCCAGAGATTGTCCGCGAAATTGTTGGCGCGCCATTCCACACCCGGCGCCGAGCCGTCATCCAGATAACGCCACACTGATCCAGGCTGAACGAGATCGACCGGCGAGCCGCGCGGCACCACCGCTCGTGGCAGGAGCCAGATGTTGCGGAACTGGACCGCGCCAACGAGATTTTGCAATCCAATCGGGCCCGGTGGCGGCGTCTCCGGAGGCGCTCCACCCTCAGTGGGACCGGTGATCGCAACGTTGTCCTGCACGAGCACGCCATTCCACCAAACGCTCGCACGCGCGTTGGCGATTTTGACGTTGCCGTTCCAGCGTGCCGCCTGGAAATCGATGTCGAGCCTTTCCCACGTGCCAGCGGGTCGGGCCGCATTGGTGGAAGGATCGCGCTGTCCCCAAACCGCGCCGGTTTCATTCGCCCCCGTGATGGGGCGGCCGTAGCTATCGAGAATTTGGATCTCAAACTGGCCCTGGAGATAAACACCGCTGTTGGCGAGCGAGTTCTCGGGCGTGCCGGCCGGACTGGGCGGAACCAGAAATTCCAGGTGGAGCAGGTACTCCTCAAACGGCTGGAATGTCCGGATCGAAGTCGTTCCGGGAACGACCGTCAAAGTGTCATTGGTCACCTGCCAGGGCATGTGGCTGCCGTTTGGTGCGGTCCAATGCGAAGTGTCGCGGCCATTGAACAACACCAACGCCCCGGGAGGCGGATTGCTGATCGCGTTGGCAGCGTAGTGAATGCCCCCGAGCAGGTGCGTCACGAAAGGCGGTTCGGCATAACTCTCCGGCGTATGTCCGCCCGCGGTGTACCACGCCCGCCCGCCATCGTACTCATGATACCAGGCAATCGGATGATCCCCCATCGTGCCGCCCGTGTAAGTGGATTCATCCAGTCGGGCCAGAACATGGACGTTGGTCCGCGGGTTGGTTTGAAAGTTGTACCACTCATCGTTGCGCGCCCATGCCTCGGGCAGAAAGCGGGAGGAGGGATGTTCGAAATCCTCGACGAGCACGTTCGCTCTCTGGATCGCGGGATGACTGCTGAACCACGCGCCGACCAGCCCGCCGTACCATGGCCAGCCGTATTCCGTATCGCTCGCCGCGTGAATGCCCACGTAACCGCCGCCGGCGCGGATGTAACGTTCGAAAGCCGATTGCTGGGCGGCATCGAGCACGTCGCCGGTCGTCGAGAGAAAGATGACCGCGGCGAACTGCGCCAAATTCGTATCTGTGAAGTCAGCCGCATTTTCGGTCGCACTAACTTCAAAACTGTTGTTCGTGCCCAGTTGGCGAATAGCGGCGATCCCATTTGGAATCGACGCGTGCCGAAACGCGGCCGTTTTGGAAAACACGAGCACCTTGAACGGCGCACCCGAAGCACTGCAAACGGCAGCGAAGGCCAGCAACGAAATCACCAGGGGACGCACATGCAAAGCATACAAACTAACTGCCCGGCATACAAGCGACCTCAGCGGTTATGGCCCGCCCTTACTAATGGCGCAGATCATGCCTTTGGCGGCAGTGAGGTATTTCGCCACAGGGCGCTGGATGGTCTCCGGTGACACGCTCGCCAGATTGCGCGCCAGAATTTCGCGGCGTGTGCCGTAACGATAAGCGTTCATCCCAAAGGCCAAGCCAATGTTGCCTTCGACGAGTGCGGGATTCATGCCGGGCGGGATTTGTTGCATCATCTCCGCTGGGTTCGGAATCACTGTGAGAGAGGAGGCGAGTTGCCGGCCCAGCATACGCAGTTGAGTCGAATCCATTTTGTTTTCTAGCAGTTGGTTGAGGGGCACCCGCAGGCTTTTCTCGACCTCGGCGAAAGGAACGTCGGGCCGCATGGAGGCGGAAATGTAAAAGAAATTGCCTTCGGGCGTGGCAAGGTCTGTCCCCGCAAAAGCCTGCCCGGTCTTTATCTTCAATTGCGGATCGCTGAAGTATTGCATCGTGAGCCATTGCGCAGCGACCATCAGCGGCGCGAAATCGGGATCGGAAAAGTCCGGCAGAGGCCACACCAGCAGCAGATGCCGCGCGTCGAGGTCCCACGTGATGTCGAGGTTGCCGGTGCGCAGAGTAGTGTGGGGCGCGGGGCGCGCGTGTGAGGCCAGCTTTCCAAGTTGGTTGGCCACTTCCGCGAAAAAGGATTGTGCGTCAACGCCCCCAACCGCGCACACCGTCGTTTTCTGTGGAAGAAAGAGGTGATCATCGCGATAGCGTTGAACCTCCTCCAACGTGGCGCGGAGCACATCCCGTTTGACCGCTACATGCGAATTGGAATGTCGACTGGCGTGGGACCACGCGGCCAGCGCAAATTTGTGAGTCGCAAAGTTGCGGCTCGTGAAATCGCATTCTGCAATCACCTTGGGTTTTTCAGCCGCAAGCATCTCCCCGGTGAAACGCGTGCCTTCGAGCCAGCGGCGGTGGTGCGAGAGTCCCTCTTTCCAGTCGCCAGTGTTTCCGTAGAAATCGAGCCGCATGTGATCGGGCAAAGTCTCGGCATCGGCCCGCTGAAGGTCGTCCGGAAAAGTGGAACGGATGACGAGGTGCTCAACCAGATGCGACCATTGCGCCCGGCCTGGAGGATCGCTGCAGAGGCTCATCGGCACAAACGTGAAAATCGACAGATTCGTGCTCTTCGGGAAATGCACGACCACAATGCGCAAGCCATTCGAAAGCTCATGAATCGTAGATTGTGCCGCTGAACTCCGGACCGGCGACTGTGCCCCTCCCCACCCGCTGCCAGGGCACACCACACCGAGCACAAACGCCCAAACCTTGATCAGATTCCCTTTCATGCCACGACACCTTAGAAGAATTCGTGACGAAAGGTTACAGCGAAAAAAGCCGATTATCTCTTAGGCGCCCATATGCAGACATTAAACCGCCAGTTCGACTGCCCTGATTGTCACGCCACCGCGAGCTATTCAGAGTTTGGGTCTCGCAGGGGTTTCCGCTGTCCTTCCTGCGGAGTCCGTGTCATTCCCGTGCTTGGCACCACAGGCCGTTTATTGACTCTTGCAATGTGGTTAGTCGCGGCTGTTTTTGTATGCTATGGCTTTTACCATGGTTCAGTCGCACTTGCAATTTTGGGCATTGGACTGCTCTTCTTTCACCCGGAAGCCCTGGCTCGTTTTAGAGCACGATTTCTGGTCAGATTTGAGAGGTGGTCATGGAAGAGATTGATATGGTGACGCCCAACAAAGGGCTGCAGCCGCGGCGCGTCAGTTGGTTCAACCGCAAACCAACGGTCACTACACCAGTGATAGATTGGATGGAAAACGTGATGCCTAATCAGACGCTACAGCAAACCCGGGCCGGGTCGGTGAACTTGGGCCGTTAGGCGGCATTATGCGTCTTGCACATTTCATAACTATCGTTTGCGCTGCGGTGCTCACATGTTCCTGCCATAGATCGGGCACATGGAACGATGACCCGAAGAATTGGCAGAGGGCCTTCCGCGAACGCATGCCGACGAACATCGGGGTTGTTCACTCGGTGTATTGGCGTTCAGCCCACTGGACTTACGAGGCTGCTTACTATTTTCAGGTGACAGGCGCAGTTCGCAGTGCGTTGCTTTCCGACACGAATCTGGTCCGGCTGGAAACGATAAACACCAATATGGATTTCTTCGGCGAGAAGCCCGAGTGGTTTGCCCCCAAGCCGCTTGGGGCCTACGAAGTGTGGGGATACACAAATGAGCCGCCGAGCAAATTTCGACTATTGATTGACAAAACGAATGAGACCGCGTTTTTCACTGATTACCAGCTTTAGCAAGTCGGCTAACCGTGCGGTCCAGCGACTCGGAATCCAGACTAAGCGCGCAGGCGTGTCAAATGTCGTTGGCCCGATGACGAGATACTTACTCCAATTCGCAATACTTGCGTCAGTCGGCCTGGCATGAAAGCATCCGGTATATCCTCTGATGCGAGAGGCCTGTGGGCGCTTTTCTGGAGAATGCTCGTGTTCGGTCCGATCATCGGACTTTTCGGAATACTTGCGTTCGCCACGGTTATTTCCCTGACCATCGCGCCTCCTCTCCTGGCCATCGTATTCGTGATCGGTGCTAAATATCTCTGGGCTGGTTTAACCCTGACTTTGTGGTTCGTATGGCTTCGTCACGGTGGTTCACTGCGCCGATTTGTTTTCGAGGGCTTTGAACACAGCAGCCTTTAGCCGCGCAGTCCGAGAGTCGACCGCTATCCGCTATTCGCCTTCCGCACCGCTTCCACTAGTTCCTTAAAATCAGCAGCCGTGTAGCCGACCGTCTGGTGCACGATCTTGCCACTCTTGTCGATCACGTAGGTTCGCGGGATGAACTGCGTCGCGTATGACGAATAGATCTTTCGGTCCGGATCAGGCGCGAACGGCATCGTGAGCTTATGTTTCTCGCGAAAGGCTTTGATCTTCTCCCCCGTTTCTTCCCGGCCAACCACGAGCACCTTCACTCCCTTCTTTTCGAATTCTTTCCAGACCTCCTTTTCCAGCACTGGCAGTTCTGCAATGCACGGGCCGCACCACGTCGCGAAGATTCAGTACGACGACACTACCGCGCTGTTTCGCCAGGTCGAATTTCGTGCCATCGATCTGCTCGACCGTAAACTCCGGCGCAACCTGCCCGACTTTTGTGAGCGTCGCCTCCTCCTCCTTCTGCGCGGCCAACACTCCAAACGAGATTACCAACAGAATGATTGATACCTTCGATGCCCTCATACCCGCACTCTACTCGCACCCCTTTGTCTGGCAACGTTTAGATCCGAGTCGCGACGAACTCGCACTGACCACCCAGGAATCTACGCATGGCGGCTGCGATCCAGGTTCAGCGGAGCGCGGGCGAGGGCCGCCCCGGGCAGGAGCCAGCTCGCGACGAAAACCATTGCGCGGTTGCTTCGATTGACCTCGGTCCAAACGATCGATACGGTCCATGCGATGAGCAAAGCCGTGGCCAGCCACAGCCCAAGCACCGTGAACCATTGTCCGCGCGAATAAAAATGACGGGCCCGAACGAGCGCAATCGAAGTACTGATAATCTTCCAACTGATCACGAACGCGCTCGCCCATGGCAGGCAACCGAGCAGAATCCTGCGGCCACGAGCTGTCTCCATGCAGCAGCCGATCAGGATGAACACCCCGATCACCAGTCCGATTTGTAAGATCGTTTGGCCGATTCGCGATCTGCGCGGCTTCAATGCAATCGCGAGGCTGTCCACCATTGTCGCCCACATCACGAACAACGCCGTAAGGACGACAACCGGGTGGCCGATTGTGCGGACAAGTTCTGGATATTGTCGCACAAACTCTGCGAACGATGGGAATTTGTGTTCCTCGGAGCTCAACCACCAGTGAGGAACATTGAAGACAGGCACGGCGAAAGCAACGAAAAGCAATGTTACGGTCATGGTCACGAGCGCCGTCGCTTTGAGTTTTGCGATCGCGATGTCCCCGGATGTAAGTGGGCGTGCAGTGATAAAAGGAGAGAGCCCGACATTGCCCGACCAATAGTCTGTTCTGGCGAGGTTAAAGCCGAGGCTCCATGTGGCAGCAAGCGTCATAATTGGCAATGTCGCGTAAAACGAAGCCGCGGCGCCGCCCTGGAACCTTATCGCAGTGGGGACCGGCCACATGATCAAAGGAAACAACATGGCGATGAGCACGATGAAACATGCGAACAGCGCCTTGCCGCGCCACTCGAACCAGAGTTGCGCGTCCGCTGCCGACCTGAATTTAGCCCGGCTGCGCGGCAGCCATCCGAGCACGCAATCAATGACACGTTGCGTCCAG
>Ga0193697_1000668_pt1 | contig 11788 bp, 10 predicted proteins | sample L3m2metaG_FD_145073 | JGI IMG/M metagenome (GOLD analysis project Ga0193697, IMG submission 145073) | Soil microbial communities from a riparian zone of the East river system, Colorado, United States - L3m2 | ecosystem: Environmental > Terrestrial > Soil > Riparian zone | place: USA: East River... | reverse complement strand
CTGGCCGTCCGGAACGTCATTTAGCCTAGAAACTCCCTCGGATCGGTAATCTTTCCTGTGAGCGCGCTGGCCGCGACCGTGAGAGGCGACGCCAAAAACACCTGCGATTCCTTGTGGCCCATACGGCCTGGAAAATTTCGGTTTGTCGCGCTGATACACTTCATCGGTGTGTTCATCCGTCCGAACGTATCGACAGGCCCGCCCAGACATGCCGCGCAGCCCGCGTTCTCGGTCATCTGCACCCCCGCGTCGACGAGGATCTGCCACACCGTTTTGTCGCCCCAACGCGCCGCCTGCAAATCATGCACAATTTCCGGTGTCGCCGGTACGCCGAATGTGTCGATCACAACGCGTTTGTTGCGCAACACCCGCGCGAATTCTAGAAAGTCGCTCGTCTTGCCGCCGGTGCACGAGCCTATGTACGCGCGGTCCAACTTGATGTGAGCCAACTCCTTCGCCTTTTTTCGCTGCCCCGGGTCCGGGTGGCACGCCACCGTCGGCTCCAATTTCGATAAGTCCACGGTCAACTCGTAGACAAACTTCTCATCTCTTTCGCGCTCAACCGGCTCGTAAGTCGCTTTCGTGCCGTTCAACTTGCATCGATGATCCACGGCTGCCTTGGTTTGCGCATCGAACTCAAAAATGCCGTTCTTCCCTCCGGCTTCAATCGCCATGTTGGCGATCGTCATGCGATCATCCATTGAGAGATTGGCAACCCCGGGCCCGTCAAACTGCATCGCCCGATACGTCGCCCCATCGAAACCTATCTCGCCAATGCAATGCAAAATCACATCCTTGGCCATCACTCCGGGCTGGATCGCTCCCTCGAGCCGGAAATGCATCGTTTCAGGTACCTTGAGGAGCAACTTGCCCGTTCCCATCACAAACCCGGCATCCGTATTTCCGATCCCAGTCGCAAACTCGTTGAACGCCCCGGCCATGCACGTATGCGAATCAGTGCCGAACAAAATTTCGCCCGGTCGCGTATGCCCCTTCTGCGGCAACGCAGTGTGGCAGACCCCGGCGTAATTTGACCCATACTGGCGCTTCAGCATCCCCTTGCTGGCGTCGAACACCCAATGCCCGTTGGAATCGTCGATCACATCATAGAAATATGGCAATCCCTGCTCCCTTACGAAATCTCGCAGAATATCGACATTGCGGTTCGACTTCGAATCCGAGGTGAAGATGTAGTGATCGGGAATGATCACCACTTTATTGCGGTCCCAAACTTTCGCGGTTTTCCCGAACTCCCGCTTAAAGACGCCGATTGTCCCCGGCCCGCACACGTCGTGCGTCATCAGGATGTCCGCTTTCACCCAGATGTTGTCCCCGGCCTGCACTTTGGCTTTGCCCGCGGCGCGCGCGAGGATCTTTTCCGTCAATGTCATAAAATACTAAACTATCTTACCGACAGCCTTATCGCAAGCTTCGCAGCCCTGCTCCGCCAATGGCCTTCTCGTCAGTTTAGCTTGAATGCCGCTGCACTTGCTGGAAAAGTACCGCACGGAAACTGACGCTATGGATGAGGAACAATCGGTCTGGCAAGGCAGCCCATCGCAAATCCTAAACCTGCACATTTTCCTGTTGTGCGGCCTTGCCGCGGCGGCGCTCATCGCAGTCGCGCTCGTATTCGGCAGCACGCTCGCCTTTCCTTTCGCATACGTTATCGGGGGCGCCGCGATCATTCCACTGCTGATCGCGTTCGTAAAATGGCTCCAGGTGAAATTCGTCCGCTATGAGTTGACCACCGAGCGGCTGCGTCTGCGTCGTGGCATATTTTCTCGCAGCACCGACGAAGTGGAGCTCTATCGCGTCAAAGATTACGTCCTCCAGGAACCGTTTGTGCTCCGCATGTTTGGTGCCGGTGATATCCTCATCCAGACCAACGACGATGCCAATCCAACGGTTCTCCTCAAGGCCATCCACCAGCCGAACTCCTTGCGCGACCAGGTCCGCAAATACGTCGAGGTTCGCCGCGACGCAAAGGGTGTGCGCATCAGGGAAATGGAGTGATCGCACGTTGACTTGGTTTGTGGCCAAAATATACTTTGAATAATGGCGTTGACCGGCAAGCAGGCCGCAAAAAAGAAGTTCATCGATTTTCTGGGCACCCGGAATCTTCGCCTCACTTCCCAACGCCAGGCCATCATTGACACTGTTTTTAACACGGACAAGCATTTCACCGCCGAAGAACTCCTCGAATGGTCGCGCGCACGCGACAAATCCGTCTCACGCGCCACCGTTTATCGCACCTTGCCCTTGCTTACCGAGAGCGGGCTCGTCCGCGAAATGGACTTCGGCAAGGACTACAAATTCTACGATCCCAATTACGCCGACCACCCCAACCACAATCACATCATCTGCCAGGACTGCGAGAAGATCGTCGAATTTGAGAGCGACAAAATCGCTCGAATCGAGCAGCGCATTTCGCACAAGCTCGGTTTCTCGGTGAAGACCCAGCGCCTCCAAATCACCGCCACCTGCGAAGAATTGAAGCGGCTGGGCACCTGCAAGAAGAAAAAACCTTGCTAGGATGGACCTGCCCGATGCCAGTTCGCGGCCCTCACGCCTCTCCTCAGTGGTTCGTGTTCTAGTCGTCGGCGCGCTCCTGTTGAGTTTTATTTCCGGTGTTGCGCTTTGGTACGGGCAAAGCCTGGCCGAGCACGCCCTGGCCCCGCCGCTCTGGCTGCGCCCCTGGCGTCTGCTCCACGGCGGCCTCAATCCGGTTCTCTGTGGCGTCTTCGGGTATCTTTGTTGCCAGCACATTCGTTACGGCTGGGCGCTTCGCGCGAACTGGATTTCAGGCTTCACCATGGAAGGCGTGTTTCTCCTCCTGATTCTTTCGGCCTTGCCAATTTATTACGCCGGCGACGGAACGTTCAGGCAGGCATGTGTTTTCCTTCATCGAGCCCTTGGAGCAGCCTTGCCGGTTGTTTTGATCGTCCACTGGATCGCGGCGCAAATCTGGGTCAAAAAATTTTTGAAACCTACTTGCAATTGAGACGCAGTCTCAAAATACTCCGCTCCACCTGAGAAGGTTCCCAGGAGAAAACCGAAACAACTTGATGAGAACAAAAACTGTCTTCCTGGTAGCATCGTCTTTGATCGCCGCCAGCGCATATGCCGATGAACGGCTCTTTACTTATTCCTACGAAGCCGACGTGCTCCCCAAAGGCGGCGTCGAATTCGAACAATGGGTCACGCACAGCCGCGACAAAAAAGAGGGTGTCTTTTCGCGATGGGATTTTCGCGAGGAGCTTGAGTTCGGCCTCACCGACCGCCTCACCAGCGCGCTCTACCTCAACTTCCGCGATACCAGCGAGAGGGTTGCCGGAGTCGAAAACAATGAATCCGAGTTCAAGGGTGTTTCCTCGGAATGGAAGTACCAGTTCCTCAATCCAAACACCAAACCCATCGGCCTGCTCGGCTACGGCGAACTGACCTACAATGGGACCGAACTGGAATTGGAAGAGAAGCTCGTCCTGCAGAAAAACTTTGGCGAGCATTGGACCGCGGTCTTCAACGCCACTCTCGAAGAGGAATGGAAATGGGAAGACGACGCCGAGGAGCGCGAGTTCGCTGTCGAATTCACAGCCGGCCTCGCTTATCGCCTGACCAAAAACTGGGCCCTTGCTCTCGAAGCGCGTCATCATCGCGTCTATGAAGATTGGCACGAAGAACTCGGCACCGCGTGGTTCGTCGGGCCTTCGTTGCACTACGGTAGCGCGAAGTGGTGGGGCACCCTTACCTTGCTGCCGCAGATCGCCGGCCATCCGAACACCGCCCATGGCCTCGAACTCGAAGAACACACGAAAGTCGAAGCGCGACTGATCATAGGGTATAATTTCTGAGTTGCTAAACCACTGCGCACGTTTGTTGTTGCTGCTTGGCCTTGTGGCGGGATCAATTCCGCTGCGGGCCGAGCGCTTCGTTTCGATTCCGGAAGCGCAACGCCTCTGCATCACCAATGCAACCCGCTTCGAAGAACTCAACCTGCGTCTCACGCGCGACGACATCAAAGCGATCGAATCCACCACCCGGGTTAAAGTCAGGAATCCGGCGCCAAAAATCTGGCGCGCCTGGCAAAACACCAATCTGCTCGGAACAGTCTGGTTCGACCAGGTCATCGGCAAACACGAGTTGATCGATTACGTCGTGGCCGTTTCACCGCACGGCGAAGCGACCCACGTTGAGATCGTCGAATATCGCGAACACTACGGTGGCGAAGTGCGGCGAGCTAACTGGCTTGCGCAATTCAGAGGCAAAACAAAGGATGCTCCTCTCAAAATTGGATCGGACATTTACAATATCAGTGGAGCAACCATGTCCTGTCAGCATGTCACCGAAGGCATCAAGCGTATCCTTGCCACATATCAGCAAGTGTATCCTCGCATTGTCGGCGCTGCTCCTGGCCGGCTGCCAGACAACCCGTAACACCCAACCGGTTCGGCGCAGCCAGCCGTTGCTCGGCACGTTTGTGGTGGTGACCGCGTACGGCGAGCGCGATGCGACAACTTATGCCATCACCGCCGCCTTTGACGAAATTCGCCGCATTGATTCCCTCATGAGTTTGCATCGTGCAGACAGCGAACTCTCTAAACTCAATGCGACGGCTGCTCAACAGCCGGTTGTCGTTTCACCAGACCTCTTCCTCGTCATTTCGAACGCGCTGCAGATCGCGCATGAGACCGACGGCGCTTTCGATCCCACCGTCGCCCCTCTCACGAAACTCTGGGGCTTCTTGTGGAAAGACCATCGGCTGCCGACCGATTCCGAACTCGCGTTAGTTCTCCCTCACGTCAATTACAAACTGGTCGAATTCGACCCGCAACATCGCACAGTTCATTTCAAAACCAACGGTGTCAGTCTCGACCTCAACGCGATCGCCAAAGGCTATGCCGTCGATTGCGCCATGAATAAACTGTGTTCCCTTGGAATCACTAACGCCATGGTCCGCGCCGGCGGTGACCTGCGCGTCGTCGGTGCACCGCCAGGCCAAAATGCGTGGCCAATTCAAATCGAAGACCCCACCAAACACGCGAAACGCCGGACTTTGAAACTCCGCGACGCCGCTCTCTCAACCTCCGGCAGTTACGAAAATTACTTCCTCGCAAACGGCAAACGCTACAGTCACATTCTAAATCCACGCACCGGCCAGCCAGTCGAAGATGTCGTCTCCTGTTCCGTAATCGCTCCGACGTGCATGCAATCCGATGCCTGGGCGACTGCCCTCTTCGTCCTCGGCCCCGAAACCGCTCTCCGCGATTTTGGCCGCCGCTTCCCCATCCTCTTCGGCCTCACGAATGACGACCAAATTCGCTGGCGCGAATCTTCCGCAGCTAAGGGATCCTTCTAGCGAAATACAAACGTGCCATCTTCCTCCCCGAATGGGGGCACGCACCTGCTGTGTGCCTCTCATTCCAGGCGGAATGTGCCTTGCTCGGTTACCGGATTGCCGAACTCGTCAGTGCTTTCACTCCGAATGGTACCGGAGTTGGAGCTTTCAAATGTGAGGACACTAGTAATGCGCGGGATGCCCCACCTGTCCGGGACGAGCGTGGCAGTGTTTCCCCGCCGTTCGTAATTATATGGAGTGATGCGTTCGTTGCCGTCAGCGTCCCTCCAACTGCAATAATAGTCGTCAAGGAAAGAGATGCTGTAGCGCGAACCGCTGGAAAAAAATGGTGGACCATCGCTGGCGATCACAGAAACCGTCAGGGCCCGTCCCGCGATCGAACCAAACGCCCGTAACGTATCTTCTCGTCCCATCAGGTTGAGTCGCGCGTTGCCCGTGAGTTCGGACGACGTGCCGAGATTCAAGCGGCGAATGTTGAGCGCCTCCAGTTCGCTGACCGTCGTTGGCGAAATGCCGGGCTCGAAGCGCGGCTCGAGGAGAAAGAGATGGACCGAACTCAAGTGACCCATGCTCATCGTTTGGGAATAATAGTTGGTCAGCACGATCGGCTCGGTGGTCAGCCCCTCTATGCGCGTCCGCGGCGTGCCAATGAGCCAACGGTTATCGCCGAACAGCACGTTGGCCCCCATAGTGTAAACGATGTGAATCGTCACATCCGTGCTCCCATCAGAAAACGTAAGGGTACGATCGTGGCGGACATCCTGAGGCATCGGGCTGGTGCTGCGCGGGCGGTGAAGCAGAATGCTGTCGCTGTAGCGCGTGGTGCTCATGCCGCTCCGGCCATAAACAAGGTGATCGTATGTGGCTTTCACCCGCGGTCCGGCACTGACAAAGACCCACTCATCCGATGGCGCGAACAGGTCCGGTGTGAACCACGTTTGTATTTCGAAAGTGGCAAGCCCCTCCGCAGATGCCATTTGCCACGAATCGAAAGTGCTTGATCCATACTCGGTGTGACTGACGCCGTTGGAAAAACTGTTGAAGCCTTGGATCGGTCCGGAGACGGTTTCGATGCGGTCACCGTTCAGATGTTCGATGGTCAGTTCGGTATAAATGGTTGAGGAAAGATTGCTTTGGCTGAGCCGAAAATTCCGCGTGTTAAAGATCCATCGCGATTTCAGCCGATGCGTGGCAAATAAATCCATTTCCAGTCCCTGGAGTGGCTCGAGAATTATCGGATTGCTGAGGAGATACCGGGCCGTGAGATTTGTCTCCGGCAACGGGACCTCGCGCACTTGTTTTAATTCGAGCCAGCCCGGCTGAATCTTTTTGTATTCGAAATCCAGAAGCAGCTGGCCCTGTTTGCCAGTCATTTGCCGGTAGGCGCCGGTGACGGTTGAAAGCAATTGGCCGAGAGCCCGGTAATCGGACTCCCACTCCATCACATGATCGCCGAGAGGCAGAAGGCTCGAACCCTGAATCAGCCTTACAGAGGAAGAAGTATATTTGACCACCTCCGGGGCAGCACTGCCGTCGGGATTCGCAACCGAGTTGGCGCCGATCTGCGTCACCAGGTCAAACACGCCATCGCCGGTCGCTACGCCATTGGCCATCTCGATCTCATCCGGCGTGGAGTGGTGGACGAGCATCGCCATCCCGACATTGGTTTCATTAACGCTGCGGCGCAAACGTTCCAGATATGCGTTATCATTATAAAAGCTGGCGTAAACGCGGCGAATGGCCCGGAAGACGCCTCGTTCATCCGGCTCACTCGGGTCACAGGCACTGGGCCCAGAGTTATCCGAGTCGAGATCATCTTCGAGGCAACCGCTATAGCTGTCATACAAACCAGCGCCGGTGAACGCCTCGGTGTCTTCAACATTGGTGGAACTGCGAAAACGAATGTTTTTGCGCGAATTGAATATACCGAGGGCAGTGATGATGGCCTGCTGTTGACTGGCTGTAAATTGCGTGTTTTGGCGGATGAGGGAGCGGATGGAATTGAGCGCCGTTTTGATCGCCCCGATATCCTCTGGATATTGGTAGCCACCCAGGCGATCGGCAATTTCGCGACCGAGCGTTTTTCCGCCGGCCAATGTCTGGTTCATGAAGTCGCTCCACAGGTCGAACGAGATTGCAATAGCAACCGGGGCATTCGATGGAATAGTGCGCCGGAGCAGGCCATAGTTGGCGGCCTTGCCGCCGAAGAATCGAATATCCGCGGGAACGAGATTGTCGGTCGCAGCGGTGTACGCGCCGAAGCGGGCCACAGGAGTAATGTTCACGGGCACAGCATTTTTGAGCGCGAGAATCTCAGCTTTCAAAGCCGGGTCCAAATCTGGATCGAGGTTGAAAATGTGGACAGAGCACTGTGAAAAACTGCGTTCCAACGGCGCGTAAAAAACCTGCAGTGCGATGTTGCCGCCCACAAGGCCAAGCACGCGCTGCCGTTCCCCCGGATTGAGCAAATGGACGAACGGAATGCCATAAGAACGAGCGAGAATCGCGACGTGTGAGTTCGGAGTCGATGGCGCGAGCGTGATGATCCCCGCAACATAGGGAAGTTCAGACGGAACAGCGTCCGTCAACAGAATATCCTGCGGCAAGAGTCGGCCATCGGCGTAAGCGGCGCTGATTTCACTGCCGCGAAGGAATTTGAGAGTACCAAGGGCCCAACCCAAAACGTAACAGGTGTTGTCCTCAGTCCACCGATCCGTCGTCGCAATAGGAATGCCGTTCGTTTCGAACCACAAGCGATTGGTTTCCGCCGAGCCGAACTGTTCAAAGGCGGGAATGTAGAAAGCATGAGACTCCGTGCTGACAGTGGATTTCACGAGCTCGAACAGGTCGCGCACCAGTTCACGGGGCAAAGGGTCTCGGCTGACGAACTGGATTCCGTATTCGAGGATTGGTTCCGCGCGGAAACCAGGAAAGATCACGGCACCGACAATGATCTGGCGTCCGTCGTTGTAGAGCGCGGCCTCCTCGAATTCATCCTGGGTAAAGCCGATGAAAGGATCCAGTCGGGCGCTTGCGAAATCGTAATGCAATAGAAACCGCTTGCCGTCCGCATAGTAGACGCGGGCGGGTTCATTGGTGGTAATGGCGAATTTAACGTAATAGTCGCCACCCAGGGAAACGGCGAACTTATCGTAGAAATATGTTCTAACAGCCACTTGGTTTTTCCAGTCATTCGTCGGCGTGAGCGGACTCGTTGAAAAACGATAGAATCGCTGCGGCAGTTTCGGTGAGACAGGGTCGGCAAACTCGAAGCCGTAGCCATGCAAGACCGCGATGCTTTCCCAGTGCACCAGGTTTGAGGAAGCTTCGAGTGTGATTAATGCCTCCTCCGTTTCACCCTGGATATGAACCCAGCCATTGCTCTGGATGGACGAAACTCGAACGACCTGCGCCTCCGCGAGTGACAAGCAAACTGCGAACATTGTGGAGATCAAAATTGCCCGGGCACAATCGTGAATTCCTCCATTCATCGGCTTAAACACAAATACTAATTGTGACGGTCCGCTTACCGAATGGGGCACACACCTACTTCGGTCGAATCCCGTACTGCGTCGGAGTCCCGCATTTTATGCGGCCTTGTCAATCTCGCGAAGCGTCCTGGACTGCGGTGCTGCCGCACCGCTTTTCCGCTGTGAACGCCACTCTTTCGCTAATCTTCCGGAACGGTGTATTCTTACCTCGCAGGAAGAACTCCAGACAACTCACGGAGTTTAACAGCGATGACCTTGGATTCACTGATCGCCACAGCACAGCAGGAAGGGGCGAGCGATTTGCACCTCGAACCGGGCTTGCCGGCGGCTCTGCGCGTTCGCGGCGCATTGCACACTTTCGGCGAACCGCTTCCGCCCAGGCTCCTCATGGAATTCGCCAGAGATCTCATCGGCACTGATGAGTGGGAACACTTCGTTGCTCGTCGCTCTTTCGACACCTCCAAGACCATTCACGGCGTGCGTTGTCGCATCAATGTGCTTCACACCTCGCGGGGCGTGGGATTGGCGATCCGGTTGCTCGCCTCGTTTCAAGCCACGCTTGAAAAGCTGAATCTCCATCCCGATCTGCGGAAATTTGTCGCGCACACCAACGGCTTGATCATTGTCAGCGGTCCGACCGGTTCCGGAAAATCCTCAACGCTCGCCGCGCTCATTCAGGACATCAACGCCACGGAGGCTCGCCACATCGTCACGATTGAAAGCCCTATCGAATACATTTACCGGCCGCGCCTTGCTTATATCCGCCAACGCGACGTTGGCCGCGACACGCCCTCCTACGAGCAAGGCCTGCTCGACGCCCTGCGCGAAGACCCCGATGTGCTTATGGTCGGTGAAATGCGGGAGCCCGAAACCATGCGGCTGACGCTCAACGCGTCCGAAACCGGTCACCTCGTCCTGACAACACTGCATTCAGCGAGCTGCGCCGAAGCGCTCGCGCGCATTGTGAACGCGTTCCCCGCCGAAATGCAGAACTCGGTTCGCGCGCAACTGGCTGACTGCCTTCTCGCCGTAATTTGTCAGCGCCTCCGTTACCGGCCCGAATTGAAAATTCGCCTGCCGGAATGCGAGATCATGATCAGCACCATGGCCGTGAAGAATTTCATCCGGACCGGCGATTTCTTCAAGATCATCTCCGCCATGGAAACTGGTGCCGAGCACGGCATGTGGACCTTTGCCCGTTATCAAACCTGGCTCGCCAGCAAAAAGAACTGGTACGTCCCTTCCTCCGACGACAAACCCGACAGCGAACCAATTCAACCGGCCGCACGGCCTGAGGTTACGTCTCCACCAGGCCCTCAACTCAAAGCCAAACCTGCGATTGCGCCTTCCGCCGACAAACACCGCATCGAAATTGAACCGACCGAAGGCGGCCTGGGCGAACTCATCAAGAAATTCGAAAGCCCGTGATAGTTTTCTCAAAACTGACGGCGGCCCTGACACCGCTGGAAAGTTGAATTTCATCCGTGCCTCGGCAGTCAGTAAATCCGGCATGAAAACAAGGTTTTTGCAACGTTTGGGGATGACAGGCATTTTGGCGCTTTCGGCGGGAAGTCTTTCTGCGGCAGATTTCGATTGGCCGCAGTGGCGCGGACCCGATCGCACCGCTGTCTCGAAAGAAGCGGGCCTTCTCAAAAACTGGCCCCAGAGCGGGCCGAAGCGCCTTTGGATCTACGAGAAGGCCGGCTACGGTTACTCGGGACCCTCCGTTGCCAAGGGGAAGCTATTCACAATTGGCACACGCGAAGACAGCGAGTGTGTCCTCGCGCTCGACGCTGACAACGGCACCGAACTTTGGGCGGCGAAGATTGGTCCCATTTGGGAGAATGACCGAGGCGGAGGACCGCGAGGCAATCCGACGATTGATGGTGAGAAGGTTTATGCGTTAAGCGGCAAGGGTGATCTCGCCTGTATCAACGTTGCCGACGGCAAGGTTCTCTGGAAGGCGAGCCTTACGGAGATGGGCGGCAAAATTCCAGGCTGGGGCTATAGCGAATCGGTCCTCGTGGATGGTGACAAAATCGTTTGCACGCCGGGCGGCTCCAAAGGCGCGCTCGCAGCACTGGACAAGAATAGCGGCAAAGTACTCTGGCGTTCGACTGACTTCACCGATCCTGCCCACTACGTTTCCATGGTAGCTGCAGAGATCAATGGTACCCTCCAGTATATTCAACTGACCGCGCAAAGTCTCGTTGGCATTTCTGCGAAAGACGGCAAGCTGTTATGGAAAACCGATTTTCCCGGTCGCGTCGCCGTTGTTCCCACACCAATTTACCGTGATGGGCAGGTCTACGTGACGGCCGGTTACGGGGCCGGCTGCAAATCTGTGAAGATCGGTCCGAAGAACCAGGTAACGACTCTCTATGAAAACAAAGTGATGAAGAATCATCATGGCGGAGTCGTTCTCGTCGGCGACTATTTGTACGGCCATTCCGATGGCAGCGGATGGGTATGCCAGAATTTCAAAACAGGCGAGGAAGTTTGGTCCGAGAGGTCGAAACTCGGCAAAGGGGCCATCACCTACGCCGACGGAATGCTCTATTGCCTTGATGAAGCCACCAGCACTCTCGTGCTGATCGCGGCCTCGCCCAAGGGCTGGAATGAACAGGGCCGTTTCCAGCTCGACCGACGATCCACTCTTCGCAGCCGTGATGGCAAGATTTGGACGCATCCCGTGATCAGCAACGGCAGGCTCTACCTGCGTGACCAGGACCTGATCTATTGTTACGATATTAAGAATACCTGAGAGCCACTGCCATCTTCTTGCCTTTCTACGGAGCTTTGGGTTTGATCCGTCCGCGCATCAAACCTATGAAACAAATACTCCTCCGGCCTCTTTTCATTGCCGCTGTTCTGCTGTTAGTTCATAGGGCTGCCTTCGCCGCCGCGCCCTGGCCGCAATTTCGTGGGCCGAATTGTG
>Ga0193697_1000667_pt1 | contig 11790 bp, 10 predicted proteins | sample L3m2metaG_FD_145073 | JGI IMG/M metagenome (GOLD analysis project Ga0193697, IMG submission 145073) | Soil microbial communities from a riparian zone of the East river system, Colorado, United States - L3m2 | ecosystem: Environmental > Terrestrial > Soil > Riparian zone | place: USA: East River... | reverse complement strand
TGCGCGCCGGAGTCCAGGGCGCGGTGGCGGTGGAGGTCACGATCGATCCGCATGGCAAGGTGAGCGATGCCAAGGTCGCGCGCTCGATTCCGCTGCTCGATTCCGCAGCCATTGCGGCCGCTCGCCAGTGGGAGTTCACTCCCACGATCGTCGACGGTAAGCCGGTATCGGTAATCGCCACGATTGAGTTGACATTCAACATGGCGCCGCCGCCTGCGACGACGACCACGACGACGACTCCGGCGCTCGCCGGTGGAGTCACGGTCGACGCCGACGTCGATGCGGCGATGCAGCAATTGCAAGGCCGAAAGTACGAAGATGCGTTGAAGGCCTTCCGCCAGGCCAACGATCGCCGCGGCCAGAGCTGCGCCATCTGCTACGTGGGCATGGCACGCGCGTACGAGACGATGGGCGCTGCGAAGAATGTCGTCGAGAGCTGCGATCGCGCCCTCGCGGTCGTCGGCGCGGACAAGTTCCTGGCCATCCAGGCTCGGCAGCTGAAAGCCGTCGCACTCCAGGATCTCGCGCAGGGAAAGGATCAGAAGCGACTGCGCGAAGCCGAAGACGAACTACGCGCAGCGCTGGCGCTCGAGCCGACGGCGAACTACCTGCACTTCAACCTGGGGCTCGTGTTGCTGCGCGAGGGCCGCGACGCCGATGGCGTGGCCGAGCTGAAAGAGGAACTCTCGATTCGGCCGAACGGCCCGCAGGCCGACCGGGCCCGATCGATGATCGAAAACCCGCGTCGAGCGCGCGAAGCCTTCGCGCCGAACTTTTCTGTCGTGACGCTGGAGCGCGAATTGGCCGCTACTGGGATCGCGATCGCAAGGTCCAGGTGGCCTTCGACGTTCGCGCCTATCCCACCTACGTCCTCATCGACGACGAAGGGATCGTGCAGTTTCGCACCACCGGCGGCGGGCTCCGGGAGCCCGCCGGTTTGGAAGACGCGATCAAAAAGCAGATAAAGGCCGCGGCAAACCGCGCGGCGGCAGGACGCTGATCGGCCGATCGTCGAACCCGGTGATCAGTGACGTGTTCCGACAGACGCCGGACGCAGTGCTTCTGTCAGCACGCGGCCGACCGATCCTGCCGGGATCTCCACGCGCGCGAGCGTCGCCAGCGTTGGCGCGAGATCGTTCAACGCGACTTGATCTGAGTACTCCCCGGCGGTCACTCGACGGCCGAGCAGAATCAGCGGAATGTGCGCATCGTAGTTGTACGGCGAGCCGTGCGTGGCGCCCTGCGTCTGACGTATCCAGAACGGCTCCAGAATGATCTCGAGATCGCCGGACCGCTGGGCATTGAACCCACGCATCACGCGACTGCCAATCCGGTCGTTCGCCACCTCGCCCCGCTGCAGCTGATCCCGGGTGTAGACCCTCGCCACGTGCGGGACTCTCGCTGCAGCGACGGCTGCGACACGCCGCACCTCGGATGGATCGAGCTGTTGCTTCTCGATGAGCTCGTAATTCAGGTAAGGCGACGACCCCGCCGTCGTCAGGAGCCATTTCCCAGCGCCAAACCTGTCGACCAGCGCCCGCTCAATCGGGTCGAACAGATCTTTCGCCGTCATCCGGCCGCCAGGCAGATTATTGTCGCGGAGGAATTCCGGTAGCGGCGCGACACCGTGGTCGGCCGTGAACGCGATCAGGGTGTGATCCAGACCCACGGTCTTCTCGACCAGATTCAGCAGGCGGCCAATCGCCCGATCCGTTCGAAGGGCGATGTCGCGTACCTGCAGCGAGTCGGGGCCGTAGGTATGACCAACCGAGTCGTTCGATGAGAAACTGACGGCCAGCAGGTCGGTCGCGTTGCGTACGCCGAGCCGTTCACGACTCAACAGCTCGCTCGCGAACTCGACGAGCAGCTCATTACCATAGGGGCTGCCGTAGATCGCTTCATAGAGGTCAGCGCCGCGCTCGGCCGGGAGTTGCCGCAGCGATCGAGACGGGGCGGATAGCACCGTCCACAGCGCGCCCGCATCAGCGTCCGGCAGCTTCCGCTCGTTGAAGGACTGCGCCCAGGCCGGAATGTCGGGACGGTAGTACGTGCTTGTGACGAAGCTTCCGGTTTTCGTATCCCACCAGAACGCCGCATCGGCCCCGCGACCAGCGGGCAGGATCGCCGATCTATCCTTGAGGGACACGCCGAAGACACGCGGCGCCTCGGGTGTGCCCTTGGACGCGAGCGACGCCAGCTTCAATTGATCGCCCACCGTGCTGACCAGGAGACGGCGGGGAGATGCCGCGGACCCGGTCGCCGAACCGAGCGGCTTGACCGTAAGGTCTGACACACTCGTCACGTTGGCTCCGGTCTCGCGATCGAACCAGTCGTTGCCGATGATTCCGCTCACCGACGGTGTGGCACCCGTCAGCATGGTCGCGTGGCCAATCGCGGTCACCGTTGGATAGTGCTCGAGATTGGCATTTGTGAACACCGCGCCGTTGGTGAGGAGGCGCTTGATCCCGTCGGTGTACTCCGACCTGAATCGAGTCAGGTAGTCGTAGCGAAACTGATCCACGGCTACGAGCAGAATCAATCGCGTCTCAGGCCCTTCCGGCAACTGAGCCGTTCGCAGGTTGGCAGGCAGGACACACAGCGAAGCAACGACGACCGCAGCGAGCTTCTTCATGGGGTGGCGCTCAGTTGTTCATACGATACGACGACGTGCGACGAGCTGCTTCAATCGCACCGGTTGACTAGGTTGTGCCACTCAGTTTACTCGTTGACGGCCGCAAGAACGGCCTCCGCGTGGCCGTCGACTTTCACGTTGTCCCAGCGCTTCGCCACCTTCCCGTCCTCGCCGATCAAATACGTCGTGCGCACGAGACCCATGAAGCTGCGGCCGTACAACGATTTCTTCTGCCACACACCGTACTTTTCCGCGACAGCGTGGTCGGGATCCGCCAGCAGCGGAAACGTCAGGTCGTATTTCGTCGCGAACCGCGCCTTACTCGCCTCGTCGAGAATGCTGATACCGAGCACAACCGCCTTGCTGGTCTTGAACTTCGGGAGGTTGTCGCGAAACGCGCAGGCTTCCTTCGTGCAGCCAGGCGTGTCGTCCTTGGGATAGAAGTAGAGCACGACCGGCCGGCCCGCATAGTCGGCCAGACGATGCGTTTTACCGTGCTGATCGTTCAGGCTGAAGGCGGGCGCTTTCTTTCCGGGATCGATGAGGGCCATGGATCGTCATTGTAGATCCCGGCCGGGATTAGAGCCGCTGGATCGTCCAGTACACCGCCGTGCACGCGATCGCCATCGATGCCGGCACGACGACGCGGCGGCGGTACCAGACGCGATCGGCGGAGTACCAGCCTACGAACAGAAACGCGGTGCCGATCACGGCGAGCTGCCCTGCCTCGACGCCAACGTTGAACGTCAGGAGCGCTGTTACGAATTCTGATCGCGGCAGACCGAGCTCTTTCAGCGCTCCCGCGAACCCCATTCCGTGCAGCAGGCCAAACGCAAAGACCAGCGCCACGCGCCACGACTTGAGCTCGGAGAGGAAGATGTTCTCGATGGCGACGTACGCAATCGACAGCGCAATCAACGGCTCGACGATCCGAGGTGAAACGGAGACGAGGCCGTACATGCTGAGCCCCAGAGTGATCGAGTGCGCCACCGTGAACGCGCTCACTTGCCAGAGAACGGAGCGCGCGCGGCCGCTGAGCAGGTAAATGCCGAGCACGAACAGTACATGGTCCAGCCCACTCGGCACGATGTGCGTAAAGCCAAGCGCGAGATAGCGGCGCGCGGTGCCAAGGCGATCGACCGCTGGCGCGGCCGCTTTCAAGGCAACGGGCGCACTGCTCTGCCCGCCCTCCAGCCACTCTGTCGCCGGATTGTCCGAGGCCGCCCTCCGGACCGTCACGGCATAAGACGCGAACGTCCAGGCGTAGCGCCACGTCAGGTGCGCCGCGCTCGACGGGACCGCACCCGTCAACCGGATGGTCGCGATCGGGGACGCAGCCGCGTCGGCACCAGGCGAAACCGCGTAGGTGATCGCTGGACGAACGTCCGAGTCGTCAAAGCTGACGGCGACTCGACGTCGGAACTGCTTGTCGAACCGCTCGAGTCGAGCCTGCAGGCGCTCTGGACGAACGTCCGTGACCGGCGGCTCGCCGTGTGACGCCGCGAGCTTCTCGACCAGCGCCGCGGCGTCCGTGACGACTTCGATGTCGTAGATCTTCCCGTCGTTGAGCAGGATCGCCACGCGCGTCGTGCCGAGCTCGTGCGCGAGAAGCCCGGCGCCGCAGGCGCAGATCAGCGCGCCGGCCAGGACCGCACGGGAGAGCCGAGCCACTAGTTCGTGCCAGCGGACGCGGTCCGCATCTCGAACGTCAGCGACGCCCAGAAGCTGGCCCACTCGGCCTGCGCGCCCTGAGGAGCGGGCACCATGTGGACGGCTTTGATCAGCCACATCCCGTCGCGCCGCAATGTGAATCGCACGCGGCCATCGGCGGCCGTCCGGGCCGACAGCTTCTCGGCCGGATTCAAACGGTTGATCGCGACCACCAGCGCGCCGGCGAGCGGCCGATTCTCATAGGTCAGCCGCACCGGCAGATCCTGATCGGCCCGCATGCCATATGGATTGCGCTCGGCGACGAGTTCCAGCGTGAAGCCAAGCGGGCGATCGCCTGCTGCGTCCGCGGTCGCTCCCGAGAACACCAGGCTTTTCGCACAACGCGAGAAGATCTCGCGCGCCGGTGCCCGCGTCTCGTTGCGGCTTGCCCTCTGAGCCGACACGCCGTCGAGTCCCTCTTCCTTCAGATACTGATTGAACGTGTCGGCTGGTATCTCGATGGCGCTCGGGTTGCTCCGGTAGCCGATGACGTGGACGCCGGGCGCAGCCAGACGCACCAGGCCTGCCGGGTCACGACCATCGCGGCGGACGACGGGACGTATGCCGTCGCCGTCCTTGACGACGAACTGATTGACGAGCGAGGGGTCGAGCAGCAGCGGATCGCCGAGCAGGTCCTGCCCGACTCGCAATCGCAGGCTGACGATCTCTCCGGCCTGTGGAAAGAACGTTGTCGGCTCGATCCACATGTCGTGCGCGGCGAGCGGCACACTCAACAAGGCGATGGCCATGACGACGACCAGGCTCCGGCGGCGACCCTTTGATGCGTTCATCGTTGTTTCCTCATATCGATGTCGAATCGTGAGGTCCGGCGTTCGCCTTCGCCGCGCTGCGGCTTCGGCGGGACAGGCCGCCGGACCTCACGAACAGTGAATCGCGACAGACTACGGAACCGGGATGTTGGGCACCGTCGGCACGTTGACGCCGCCGTGACCCTGGAGCAGACCTTGATGAGCGGGCGCGAGGAACGGGAACCGATCGAGGAAGTTCTTGTCGTTGACCTCGACCCCCTTGGCCAGGCCGGCCGCCGGGTTCCCCGCGACGATCAGGCTGATCAGCACGGTGTTCACGTTCACCTGATGACGGTTGGGCGCGGTGCCGCCGCCTAGGCGGCGTCCGTTCGGAAAGCTCGAGTCGATCGCCGCGTCGATGGTGATCACGTCGCCCGTGAAGCCATCGGCAATCGGAATCGGCCGGCCGAGATTGATCGCGTTGATGATGTCCGCGCGAGGACCCTTCAACGTCGCGACCGTTGCCGGCGGGACACCCAATGCCGCATAGATCCCCAGCGCTTCAGCGTCGCGCACCAGCACGGGGAACAGCACATCCGCGCCAAAGTTGGTCACATCGTGCATCGGGCTGGAGTGGAGGTACAGCGTCTGTCGTTGTGTTCCGACCAGACCGGCATTGAACAGCGGCAGCGCGTTGCGACCGACCTGCACCCAGTCACCGGAGCCCTTGAGGCCCGTGATGACGTTGTGGTTGTCGACGGTTTGCGTCTCGCGGCGCGTAATGCGCGACCACACCCGGATCAGACTGTCAGTCGAGGCCGGCTGGAGCTGTCCGTTGTGCGGGATGCCGTGGGGGAAGATGTCGCTCATCGGCACTTCGAGGGCAATCGAGAACACATTGAAGCCGGTGAAGATATCCTCGGCCGGCCCCCGGCGCGCGCCAGGAATGCCACCGAGGTCGCTCGACGCCAGGTTCACCAGATCGAAGATTCCTTTTTCGTCGAGCTGATACGGATCGTCGAACTGGCCGGCGATGATCCGTCCGCCGTTGGACAGCGGATGGATGAACGTGTCGACGAACGGCTGATCGTAGAGACCCTGTTCGCGGCTGGAAGGATCGCCGCTGTTGTAGCCCTTGAAGGGACCGAGACCGTAGACGAGCCGATCGGTCTGCGGCCCATGGTTGTTGGGCAGTACCTTGAGATTCCGGCCGAGAACGGCGGCGTCATCGTCGTTGTCCCACCGGCGTTCGTGCCCATTCCGATCATCGTCGTCCGCCTCGAGCCGCGTGACCTTCATGGTCTCGGTGCCGCCGGTCAACTGCCAGAGCAATTCGTTGCCGCCGCCGAGCGGGTCCGACGCAGTCGGAGCCGCCTCCGGCGTCAGCCGGTTCGTGAACTCGACGCGGTACACCACGTTGTCCTTGAGGCTCTTACCCCTGGCGATATGGAACTCGTAGCGATACCCGTTGCACGCACGGAGGCCCTGATTGCCCTGCCCGGGCTCGTGGAGCGGATTGAAATCCATGATCAGATAGAGCTTGTCGTGCGACGCGTTCGACACCCACGCGTAGGTGTCGGTGTTGTCGGCGCACGGCTCGTTCAGGATCGCCAGCGCCTCGCGGTGGCTCGATCCGTGCACCGTCATCCCGGTCGCGGCGAGCATCGTCGCCGCGAGTACTCCAAGTACGACTCGTTTCATAGCAACTCCCTTTTCGAACAACACCGTTTCGGTGGCCGCCCGCGGCCCTGCGACGGATTCAGACCCGGTCCTTGCGCATGTTTACGGTCGCCGGGGGCGGTTTGGATTGGCGTCCGGGTAGGGGCGGGCGGGTTCAGTCCGCCAGCGCGGCGGCGAGAAGGGTCAAGTACCGGTCTCGACTTACTTCAACGGCGCCAAGGGACTCGAGGTGGTCGGTGCGCCATTGGACATCGAGCAGCGTCATGCCGGCGTCGCGCATCAGCTGCACCAGTGCCATCAACGCGACCTTGGACGCATCGCGGCGCGCATGGAACATCGACTCGCCGGCGAAGAGGCCATTGACCCGTACGCCATACAGGCCGCCCGCCAGCCCGTCGGAATCGAAGACCTCCACGCTGTGCGCCCAGCCCAGCTCGTGGAGCCGGGTGTAGGCGTCAATGAACGGCTGGGTGATCCACCCGTCCTCGCGCGACGGCTCGGCGCACGCGCGCATGACGTCGGCGAAGCAGGTGTCCGTCCGGATTTCAAACCGGCGGGCGCTCTGCTTCATCGACCGCGTCACGCGCAGGCCGTCCAGCGGCAGAATCCCGCGCGGCTCCGGGGACCACCACGCGAGGACGCCGGGAAGCGCCCGCGCCTCCATGGGGAAGATCCCATGGCGATAGGCGTGAATCAGCGTCGTCGGCTCGAGATCGCCGCCGGCCACGATGAGGTCGTCGTCCGGCCAGGCCGATCGCGGTGGAAAGCGCCAGCGGCTGGGACCGATCGGTTCGGGTTGGGATGCCCAATCTGTCACGTTTCGTTAATCCCGGCCGTCACTTGACTTGCGCGTGAGGCTTGACGTGTCGGTCGTGCGAATCAGTGGCGATCGCGCGATCCCGACGTTCGATTCAAGTGACGGCCGGGATTAAGATTACCGCGCGCATGACATTCAGGGCGATCGAAGGCGGCGGCGTGCTGCTGCTGTTGTCCGTCTTCTTCGCGTACGTGCTGGCCCCGGCGGTGTCCGCGGTGCGGCGCCGCGTCCGCTTCGGGCGGCGGCAGCGGCCCGTTTCCGATGCGACGGCCATCGCGCTCATCTACCTCGTCGTCTTCGTGCCCGCGGCCGCCTTGTGGCCCTCGACGCGCGACGGCGTAACCCACTGGGTGCACGTGACGGCGCCTCAAGCCGTCGATCGTCTGTTCCGCGGCGGCGAGCTGACAGCAATCACGCGGACGATCGCGCAGGCCCCACTCCCGTCAGGCGCGCGCCGCGTGCTCGCCGATCGCGTCGATCGCGCCACGCGCTACATCGAGCGCGAGGCGCGGCAGACGCTCGACGACCTGCTCGCCGCAGCGCCCTATGCGCGGTGGCTGCTGGTGGCGCCGGTCGTCGCGTTCCTGCTGTTGACGGGCGCGCCCGGCTTTCAGCGTTCGGCGTTGCGCGTGTTGCCTCGCGGTCATCTGCAGTGGCGCGGCGAAGAGTACCTGCGTGACGTCAACAGCGCGCTCGCGGGCTATGTTCGTGCCCAGACCGCCGCGGGGCTCATTGTCGGGGCGCTCTGCGTGTGCGGGTTCCTCGTCATCGGACTGCCGAACGCCGTGTCGATGGGAGTCGCTGCCGGCATCCTCGAGCTCGTCCCCGGCATCGGTCCGCTGACGGCGCTGATCATGGTGGCGTCGCAGGCCGGCGATCGGGTGTTATGGGCGGTCGCCTTTCTCGCCGCGCTGCGAGTCGTTCAGGATTACGCCATTTACCCGCGGCTCGTTCGCCACGGGATGCACCTGTCGACGTTCGCGGTCATCCTGACGATCTGGGCCGGCGCCGCTCTGGCGGGCGCGGCCGGCGTCATTCTCGCGCTGCCGGTCGCGGGGTTCCTGTCCGTTAGCCTGCGGCACTGGCGTGAGTACCGCGACATCGAGCGCCTGGTGCGGCGCGCGCAGGCCCAAAAGGCTGCGATCCACGAGTAGGCGCGCCCTATAATACGAACCCTATGGGAGGTTTCATGACACTCGGTCGCCGCGAGTTCCTGGCGGGCGCGAGCGCCCTCGCTGTGTCGGCACGGTCCGCGCTGGCTGCGGTTCAACCCGCGAAGCCCGGCGCGATCTTCCCGGCCTCGGTGCGCGCCGACTTTCCATCGGCATCGCTCGACACCTACATGAACGCCGCCGCGATGCATCCGCTCGGCAGCTTCGCCGCGCGGGCCATCGAACAAGGCGTCGCGTTCCGATTGCACGGCGCCGGCCCAGGCCGCGTCGATTTCGGCGCGGACAAGCAGCAGGATCTGAAGAAGCGGTACGGCCAGCTGATCGGCGCGACCGCCAACGAAATCGCCTACACCGCCAGCACCTCCGACGGCGAGAACATCGTCGTGATGGGCATGGACCTCGCGAAACGCGGCGGCAACATCGTCATCGACGAGCTGCATTTCACGACGTCCCTCTACATGTACAAGGAGCTCGAGAAGAAGGGCGTGGAACTCCGGATCGTGAAGCACCGCAACTGGGCGATCGACGTGAACGACATGGACCGAGCGATCGACAAGAACACGCGGCTGGTGTCGCTCGCGCTGGTGTCGAACGTCAACGGCTTCATGCACGATGCGAAGCCGGTGAGCGCGCTGGCCCATGCGCGCGGCGCTTATGTGTTTGCCGACATCATCCAGGCGGTTGGCAGCGTGCCGGTCGACGTCAAGGCGCTCGGGATCGACTTCGCGTCCGCCGGGACGTACAAGTGGCTGATGGGCGAGCGCGGCCTTGGCTTTCTGTACGTGCGCGAGGACCTCCAGGGGACGGTGCTGCCGACCACGCGATACGGGCACCGGCAGGTCACCAACTTCAATCGCGCCGAGCTGACGTGGGAACCGCTGCCCGGCGCGGCGAAGTACGAAACGGGCGGCATTGGCGTTCTGCTCGCGGCGTGCGTTTCAGCCGGCATCGATTACGTGCAGGCGCTCGGTCTCGACAAGATCCGGGCGCACGCCCGGCAGCTGACCGGCCGCCTGCAGAAGGAGCTGCCGCCCCTGGGCTATAAGCCGCTGACGCCTCAGGGCAACGAGACGCCGATCGTGGCGTTCGAGCTGAAGGACGCAGCCGCCACGACCAAAGCGCTGCAGGCCGGTAAGATCGCCGCGACCGTGATCGGCAACGAGAACAGACTACGGCTGTCGGTGTCGGTGTTCAACACCCACGACGACATCGATCGCGTCGTCGAGGTCCTCGGCGGGCGCCGGACGTCATCCGCAGGGGTCTAATGCCGCGAATCGTTCGGGTGGCCGAGGCGATGCTCGTTCACCCACTGGTTGCTCACGGCGCCCATATCCTCAGGACCACTCCGTCGTTGCCACGAGCGTAGGAGCACGACGATCGCGAAGATCGCGCCGGCGCCACCGACCAGCCAGACGGCGTTCATCGGCGATCCCACGATTGTCTCCAGCGGGCGGGTGCGGTCTGCATGCGGTTGAGATTCCACATTTCGCCGCACGCGACGCAGCGCCAGTACGTGGATGCGTCAACCTTCTGGCTGGCGGCCTTGATGGTCGCTGCGCCGCAAAAGGGGCAGGACGTCGGGGCGATCACGGCGGCTGGCGTCTCAGGTCGAAGGGTTTTCACGACAACCTCAGGGTGTTTCGACACGGGACCAAAGTTGGGCCGGTCGGCGCGTCACCCTGCGGGGCACTACGCGAACGCTGGCAGGCTCAGTTCTGGATGAGGGATCCACTATACACGATCCGGTGTTAATCTCTGCGGTGCGCCTTTTCGTTCTCACACTTCTGCAGGAAGGGACCAACCTATGACGATACAGAACACGCGTCGGGAGATTCTTCGAGGAAGCCTGGCGGTGGCGGGACTGAGCGCGCTCGGCATCCCTGATTGGGTTCTTCCCGCGCTCGCGCAGGGCGAGACGGTCGTCAAGTTCACCGACATCCCGGACAACCAGCGGTTCGAGCCGGGGCCCGACCGGCGGCTTCTGGACATCCGGACCATCGAAGGTCCGTTCACACCGAAAGACAAGTTCGCGACCACGCAGCATTACGGTCACCCCGACGTCGACGCGGCCACGTTCAAGTTGAAGGTGTCGGGCCTCGTGGACCGGCCCAAGGCGCTGTCGCTCGACGATCTCAAGAAGCTCGGCACCGTGGACCTCGTGGCGGGGTTCGAGTGCTCGGGCAATCGCGGGCCGCTCAACGGGCTGTGTGGAAACGGCAAGTGGACCGGCGTTCCGCTGAAGACCGTCCTCGATGCGGCCGGCGTCAAGGCGGCGGCCCGCGAGTTCGTGTTCTTCGGCGCCGATCACGGCGAAGAGGAAATCGAGTGGCGCACGCAGAAGTTCAAGCTCGATCAGCAGTTCGGCCGCAGCCTCAATCGCGAGAAGGCGTTGTCCGCCGAACCGTTCCTCACCTGGGCGCTGAACGGCGAGCCGCTCACCAAGCATCAGGGTTCACCGTTGCGTCTGATCGTTCCCGGCTGGTACGGTGTCGCCAACGTCAAGTGGCTGGCGCAGATCCACGTGCAGGAAGACGCCTACCTGGGTAAGTACCAGGCGCGGTGGTATCGCACGCTGCGCGGCGAAACGATCGACGGCGAGGTGAAGTGGAAGGAAACGGCGGTCACGCACATGAACCCGAAGTCGTTCATCGCGCGCGTGACCAAGAACGGCGCCAGCTACAAGGTGCTCGGCGTCATTCTCAACGACGGCTCGCCGCTGAAGTCGGTCGAGGTCAAGGTGGACGAAGGCCAGTGGCAGCCGGCGACCTTGGACCCCTCGACCAAGGACAAGTTCGGCTGGAAGCTGTTCACCTACACCTGGAACGGCGCGACGCCGGGCGAGCACGCGCTGGTGTCTCGCGTCACGGAGATGAACGGCAAGGTTCAGCCGACGCCGGCCGAACTCGAAACGAAGAAGTCGTTCCTCGAAGAGAATTCGCAGGTCACGCGAAAGATCACGATCGCGTAGGTCCGGCTTCCGCCTCCGCCGCGATGCGGCTTCGGCGGGACGAGGAGCCGGACATTACGTAC
>Ga0193697_1000666_pt1 | contig 11801 bp, 8 predicted proteins | sample L3m2metaG_FD_145073 | JGI IMG/M metagenome (GOLD analysis project Ga0193697, IMG submission 145073) | Soil microbial communities from a riparian zone of the East river system, Colorado, United States - L3m2 | ecosystem: Environmental > Terrestrial > Soil > Riparian zone | place: USA: East River... | reverse complement strand
GAATCAGCGCGCGGATCGCGTCCGGCAGGTCCGAAGGAAGCGCAGTCCAGTCTGGCTCGCCCTTGAGCACTGTCGCGAGCGTATCCGACACGTCGTCGCCTTCGAATGCGCGGCGGCCGGTGAGCATCTCGAACAGCACACACCCGAACGCCCAGACGTCGCTGCGCTTGTCGGCGGGGCGGCCTTTCGCCTGCTCGGGGCTCATATAGGCGGCGGTCCCGAGAATGATGCCGAGCTGCGTCATCGCCGGCGTAGTGATCGTGGGGGATGAGGTGACGTCCCCTCGAATACTGCTGGTTGGCTCCAGCGCCTTGGCGAGCCCGAAGTCGAGCACCTTGACTGTGCCGTCCGGCCGGAGCTTGATGTTGGCTGGTTTCAGATCGCGGTGGATGATGCCCTGCTCGTGCGCCGCTTCGAGCGCGTCCGCGATCTGGCGAGCGATTGTGAGCGCGTCATCTGTCTCCAATCCACGCGGGGCGCCGTGTCCGCGCGCCTTTGCAGCAATGGCATCGGCCAGCGTCTCGCCCTCGACCAGCTCCATGACGAGAAAATGGCGGCCTTCAGACTCTTCCATCCCGTGAAGCGCGGTAATGTGTGGGTGATTGAGCGAGGCGAGGACCTTGGCTTCGCGTTCGAACCGCGCGAGACGGTCCGGAACGAGCGCGAATGCGTCCGGCAGGATCTTCACCGCGACGCTGCGACCGAGCTTCGTGTCGCGCGCGCGATAGACTTCGCCCATCCCGCCGGCTCCCAGCGGCGCGACGATTTCGTAGAGGCCGAGTCGCGTGCCGACGGGGAGCAGCATGTGGCGATTTGATTCTAGTGGAAGCCTGGGCTGGCAAAGGAGAATGACTCATGAATTCAGACGAATTCATACGGAATTCAGACGCAGTCGATTGCGACCGCGCCGAATCTGCGGCATTGTCGGTGACCAAGGAGCAGCATCCATGAGTCGTCTCTGGTCGCTCGTCTCTCGTCGCTCGTTCTTGTCCACGTCATCGCTGCTGTTGACGCCTGCGCTCGCCCGCGCTGAGGTCATCCGCGCCGACTTTCCGATGCACGAACCGGAACTGGTTCAGGAAATGGTGGGCGTCTCCCATGGCAACGTCGCGAGGGTCAAGGAGCTCGTGAGCCGTCAGCCGGCGCTGGCCAAGGTGTCCTTCGACTGGGGGTTTGGTGACTGGGAGACGTGCATCGACGCGGCGTCCCACGTTGGCAACCGTGAGATTGCCGAGTACCTGATCGCCAACGGCGCTCGCCCGACGCTCTTTACAGCGGCGATGCTCGGGCAGCTCGACGTCGTCAAGGGACTCATTGCCGCGGCGCCGGGCATTCAGCGGACGCCTGGGCCCCACAGCATTACCCTCCTGCGGCATGCCATGGCCGGAGGACCGCGCGCTCAGCCGGTCGTCGACTACCTCAAGACGATCGAAGGCGCCGACGAGCGGCCCACCGAAAAGCCGCTGACGCCGGAAGACGTCAAGAAGCTGTCCGGCGCGTACTCATTCGGGTTCAGCGCGTACAGCCGGATCGACATGACCGCCAATCCGACCAATCAGATGCAGTTCGGGCGTCCTGGCCGCTTCCCGCGCGGGTTGACACACCTGGGGTCGTACGAGTTCGTGCCAGTCGGCGCCGAACGGGTGCGCATCAGGTTCAGCGACACGGCGGCCGGCATGACGCTGACCGTGCACGATCCGGACGTGGTTCTGACGGCGAAGAAGGTGGCGGGTACGTAGTGTCCGCCTTTAGGCGGACGATCACGACGGTCCGGCTGAAGCTACCACGGTCCGGCTGAAGCCGGACACTACGTATGCGCCTACGGGACGCGGCTGCCGACGGCCGACGCAATGCGGCCAGCGACATCGGACTGCAGCGCCGCTTCGCTGTCGTTCATGCGCGATTCGTTGACCCAAACGTGCGCCTGATCGCCCGCCCGAATGAGGTGCGATCGCACGAGGATCCGATCGTCCACCAGCTGCACCTGGCCGATGACGATGAAGTCGGCCTGCAGCGCGTCGCGGACGGCGGCGATGTCGCGGAACGGCCGTGCGGTCCGCAGGATGGCCGCGTTGCCGATCACCGCCAGCCTCGGCTGCGCTGTGAGGGCGAAGACGGTTGCGTCGGTCAATGCCTGCGACAGCCGGCTCACTTCGGGGCGCCCCGTCTCGTTGTCGAAGAGGATCACTGCCACGCGCGTCTGCGACCGACCCGAGCGCAGCTGGTAGGTCGCGAACGAAACCAGCGCAACCACCAGGCACGCCGCCGCGACCCATACCATCGGACGCTTCTGAATCGGTCGTAGCAGGACGCCTTTTCCGCCTCCGCTCGCGCTACGTCCGTCGTCCGCCGCGATCGCGCCGCCCACCGCGATCGATCCGATGAACCGATAGCCGCGCTTCGGCACGGTCTCGATATAGAGGGGCTGGTCGGCGTTGTCTCCCAGCGCGTCGCGTAGTTTGGCGACGGCGGTGTTGAGGCCGGCTGTGGAGTCAACGAACGTATCGGAGCCCCACAGGTGTTCGGTCAATTCCGTTCGCGTGACCAGTTCACCTGGCCGCTCGACCAGAGCCGACAGCAAGCGGAACGGCAGATCTTGAATGGGGACGCTCACGCCGTCGCGCCGGAGCTCCCCGGCCTTCGGGTCGATGGTGTACGGACCGAACGACACGCGATCGGTCAGCATGACGCCTGGACCGCGCGGACGATCGATTCGACGGACCGATCGACGTCGGCCTCCGTGGTCGACCAGTTCGACACGGAGATACGCATCGCATCCATGTCGTGCCAGCGTGTGCCGCCCAACCAGCACACGCGTTCTTCCTGCACGCGGCGGATCGTCTCACGCGTCGCGCGATCGGCGTCGCCGGATCCTGGCTCGACGCGCACCAGCACCTGATTGAGCACGACCTGGTTGAGGACTCGCAGCTGCGTTCGCAACTGATCCGCAAAGCGTCCCGCCAGCCGGCAGCAGCGATCGATCATCGCCTCGACGCCGGTGCGTCCCAGTTCCCGCAACGCCGCGTAGACGGCGAAACCGCGCGCCCGGCGGGACGATTCAGGCGTCCAGTCCATCGGCTCGCGGGGCTCCTCGGAACTCCGCACGAGGTAGGCGGCGCTGACGCTGAGCGCTGCCCGGTGCGCCGCCGGATGAACGGTGAAAGCGAGACCGGAGTCGTACGGCACGTTCAACCATTTGTGGGCGTCTGTTGCCCACGAATCGGCGCGCGCCACGCCCTGCACGTGATGGCGCAGGGCGGTGCTGGCGCCCGCCCACAGCCCGAACGCGCCGTCCACGTGGAGCCAGGCCCCATGGTCGCGGCACAAATCGGCGATCGCGCCGAAGGGGTCGAACGCGCCGGTGTTCACGTTGCCGGCCTGTGCACAGACGATGGTGGGACCGTTCTCCGCGGTCAATGTCTTCGCCAGCGCATCCGGACGCATGCGCCCCTGGTCGTCGGCATCGACGCGAACGACCTCCCGGGATCCGACGCCAAGCGTGCGTAGCGCGCCGATGACGGACACGTGCACTTCGCTGCCGACAACCACGCGCAGGCGAGGCGCGCGCTGCAAGCCGTCGCACTCCACGTCCCATCCGGCACGACGCAAGACTTCGTGTCGCGCGGCCGCGAGCGCCGTGAAGTTCGCCATATGGCAGCCGGTCGTGAAGGCGATGCTGACGTTCTCGGGCAACCCGAGCAGCTCCGCGACCCATCGGCCGGCAACTTCCTCCGCGACCGCGCCGGCCGGCGACATGACGTAGAGACCGGCGTTCTGGTCCCAGGCCGCCGCGAGCCAGTCGGCCGCCACGGTGGCCGGTAGCGCGCCGCCGGTGACGAATCCGAAATAGCGCGGTCCGGTGGTGGTGACGAGACCGGGTTCGGCGGCACGCGCCAGTTGATCGACGACGGTCAGCGGCTCTGTGGGGCCGTCGGCCAGGGGAGCACCGAGCGCCTGCCGGAGATCGTCGAGTGTGGTCGATGGCCAGACGGGTCGATCGCGGCGCGATGCGATGTACTGCCGCGCGATCGCTACGGCGCGGCCGAGAGCGTCTTCTTCAGCCACGTGACGATCGCCTGCGTGACGGCGGGACTGACGTGCTTGTCTTTCAGGGTCGGATACTCGTCCACCTCGCCGGTGGCGGCGGGCATGAGCAGGTGATTGACGCCGGGGATCTTCACCACCTCCACCGGCTTCGCGTTCTTGCGCGCACGCGCGAGCGCTTCGAGACGGTCGGCGTTGGGCGGCTCCACCTGGGTGTCGAGGTCGCCTTGCACGATCAGCAACGGCTGTCGCACGTCGGTCAGGATTTTCGCCGGATCGGCGACGAGCAGCGTCTGGTACTCCACGTTGTCCACCGCCCGGCGGACGTCTGGCGCCAGCAGTTCGAGTCCCTTGCCGCTGATCACCGCGTCGTGGATTCGCTTCTGCGCGTCAATTCTCTTCTGCTTGTCTTCCGCCGATAGTGCCGAGCGGTTGAGCAATCGCTGCTGCTGCGCGAGGACGATGTCCGCGCCGGTCACGCCGGGCGCGCCAAGGACCGCAACCGCGCCAATCCGCTTGTCCTTTGACGCGGCTGTCAACGCGACGGTGCCGCCTTCGCTGTGGCCGATGACCGCGATCCGCTTGGCATCGACGTCCTTCCGGCGCTCCAGCATCTTGATCGCCGCCCGCACGTCTTCGGCATAGTCCAGCAGGCCGGCTGATTCCCAGCGCCCGCCGCTTTGACCGATGCCGCGCTTGTCGTAACGGACAACGAGAAAGCCCGCGTCGGCAATCGCGCCCGCCAGTTCGCCGAGAATCGGTACGCCAAACGCGAGCCCGTCACGATCGGTCGGACCGCTGGCGCCGACGAGCACGACGGCCGGCAGTTTGCCGGCCGCCGACGCGGGCTTCGAAACCGTTCCCGCGAGCGAGAAGCCGTTGCTCGGGATGCTCACCCGTTCGTCGTTCGGCCGCGAGATGGTCACGGTCCGCGAAGAGACCGCAGCGATGTCTTCGCGCACGACCTCGAGCGACTGCCCGGGCGCGCTCAGCCGAATCATCCGACCGGTTTCGTCGGACCAGATCGTGATCTCGACAGGTGCGCCGGGAAGCGCGAGCGTGACGCGGGTTCGGCGAGCGGCGATCACTCGCGCCGTGGTTTGAATCTGCTCTGGCGTCGATTCGCCGACGCGGCCGGTAAACGATACGCCGGGCACGCTGTAGATCGGGATGTCGGTACCGGGCGCCGCTGACCGCAGCCGCGCGGCGAGCGCCTCGTAAGGGCTGAAGAAGCCGCCAGGCAGGATCAGCACGGCGGCCGCGTCGATGGTGTCGGTCTTCTCTGTGGTTTGACCGCCCGTGCTGATCGTGCTTGTCGCCGTCGTCCCCTGCACGGTGGTCCGAATCGTCTGCGCCTGCCCGCGCACGGTGGCATCGAACGTGAGCTCGATCGGCCGCCAGTCGGCGGTGTAGCGCACCTGCACACGGCGCCCGACGATGTCGAGGGGCGCGCCCAACCGCCCGGTGCCCGCAATGGTCCAGCCGTCGGCAATACGGGTGAGGGCGACCTGTTCGGTGCCGATCGGCGCACCGCGCAGAAACGTCGTGAACGTGAAGGCGCCCGCTTCCTGCAGCGCCGGCGCGACGATGGGCTGCTGCTCGGACGCGTCGACGCTCGGCTGTGCCGCCAGCAGCGCGAGCGTCGCGATCGTTGCCACCCCCCGGATAGAATGGATCGAGCGAATCACTACGAACAGCATAGCATCATGATTCCAGCCGTTTCCCTCGACGCCTACGCCGCCGCGCGCGAGCATGCGGGGCTGGTCGATCGACCCGATCGCGGGCGGATCGTCGTCTCGGGCGCCGATCGCGCCTCGTTTCTGCAGGGTCTCCTGACCAACGACGTCGTGGCCTTGAAAGCTGGACAGGGCTGCTACGCGGCCTATCTCACCGCGCAGGGGCGCATGATCGCGGACCTCGACGTCTACGAGCTCGGTGACGTAATGCTGCTCGTGCTGCCACGCGACGTCAAGGACGTCGTGATCGCGAAGCTCGATCAGGTGATTTTTTCCGAGGACGTGCAGCTCGGCGACGTCACCGACACGTTCGCGCAGATGGCGGTCATCGGACCCGAGTCGGCATCACTCGTCGCGCGTGTGCTCGGCGTCGCGGTCGAGACACTCGGCGCAATGGCAGACCACGGCAATCTCAGGACCTCGTGGCCTGCATCGCCGTCTCTCGACGCTGCTCGGGACGGCGGGACGGGCGGTTCGGTGATCGTCACGCGAGCGGCCGGCACGGGCGAGCCCGGGTTCGACCTGCACGTGGAGAGCGCCCGTGGGGGAGAGCTCAGACGCGCGCTGATCGAAGCGGGCGCGGCCGAGGTCGATGCCGACACCGCCGAGGCGATCCGAATCGAGGCGGGTGTGCCGCTCTTTCATCGAGACATGGACGAGGAGACGATTCCGCTCGAGGCAGGCATCGAATCGCGCGCGGTCAGTTTCAGCAAGGGATGCTACGTCGGCCAGGAGGTCATCATCCGCGTTCTCCACCGGGGTCACGGCCGCGTGGCACGCCGGCTCGTCGGACTGCGGTTCCAGGGTGACGTGGTGCCGCCGGCCGGCGCGCGCATTCGCGCCGGAGATCGGGAGATCGGCGAGGTGACCAGCAGCACACGGTCGCCGTCGCTGCAGGCGCCGATCGCGCTTGGTTACGTCCACCGCGACTTCGTCGAGCCCGGCACGAAGGTGACGGTGGAGGGCGCGCAGGCTGAAGTGGTCACCCTGCCGTTCGTCCCTGAAAGAGAAAAGCAGAATTAGGAATTAGGAAGTAGGAATTGGAATTCAGAATGTCGGTGATCTTGATCCGAGTTCGTGGACACGTGTGAACGATCAGTGTTCCTCATCTCAGCGGCCGCCTGCGCGGGCCCTCTTGCTTTGGAGAGGGCCTGCTCGGCGGCCCAGTGCTCCCGACGTGTGCCCCCGATCGTCGATCCTCTCATGCTGCCGGTGCGCGCGCCTCGAAGGCCGCAGGACTGTGATAGTTGAGGCTCGAGTGCAACCGCGTCGTGTTGTAAAACCGCTCGATGTACTCGGCGAGCGCTGCCCTCGCGATGCGGCGCGTCGGCCAGTAACACTCCGCAGCGATCTCGGTCTTCAGGGTCCGGAAAAAGCTTTCCGTCGGCGCGTTATCGAAGCAATTCCCCGGTCGACTCATGCTGCACCGGACGCGGTGCATACGCAACAGCGCTTGGTACCGGTCGCTGGTGTACTGGCTGCCGCGATCCGAGTGGTGCATCAGGCCCTGGCCGACCGAGCGCCGCGCGATCGCCACCTGCCACGCCGCGCACACCAGTTCGGTCTCCAGCGTCGGTCGTGTCGCCCAGCCCACAATCCGACGCGAATAGAGATCGAGCAGCACCGCCAGATACAGCCAGCCTTCGCCGGTCGGGATGGCCGTGATATCCGCCGTCCACACGCGATTCGCCGCCGCAACGTGAAACTGCTGATTGAGGAGATTCGGCGCGGGCGCGGCGGCCGGATCCGCCTGCGTCGTCGCGCGGAAGCGCCGATGGGGCCGCCCTCGCAGCTGCTCTGCCCGCATCAACCGAATGACGCGATTGCGGCCGACGTACTCGCCCTGGGCCCGCAGCGCGCGGTGAATGCGCGGACTCCCGTAGCGAGCCCGACTTTCGGCGTGGATGATCCGGATGCGGGCGCGCAGCCCGCGGTCCGCCCGGACCTGCGGCGTGATCAGCGGACGACCGCGCCACGCGTAATAGCCACTGGCACTCACGCCCAGCACGTGACACATCGTGCGCACCGGATAGTGGGCCTTCTCCGCCAGCATGAATTCGTACGTCACTCGCTCTGCCGGGCGAAGAAGGCCGTGGCTTTTTTTAGGATATCCCGTTCGGTCTCGACGCGCCGGATCTCGCGGCGCAGCCGGACGAGCTCGCTTCGCTCGTCTTCGGTGAGCGGCGTCGCGGGCTGGGGCCGCACGGCCTGGACCCAGGCCCGTAGGTTTTGCGGCGCTACGCCGAGATCCTGCGCAATCTTCGCGATTGGCTCGTCGGTCGTACTCACGAGCCGAACCGCCTCGGCTTTAAACTCTGGACTAAATCGGCGATGCTTTCGTCGACGACCCATTGCGGACTCCTTCGGCGCATTGTGCGCCAGAAAAGTGTCCACGCAAACGGATCAAGTCCATTCCTAATTCTTAATTCCTAATTCCTAATTTCAGACCAACAACGATCGGAGCAACACCGCCGGGTGGACCGCCTTCACGCCCGCGAAATGCTCCACCTGATGCCGGCACGATGTGCCCGCCGCGACCAGCACCGCGTCGGGTTTCATCGCCCGCGCGGCCGGCAGTAACCGGCGCTCTCCAATCTGGCGCGACACGTCGTAGTGCTCGCGCGCGTAGCCGAACGAACCGGCCATCCCGCAACAGCCTGCGTCGAGATCGACGACGCTGCACGACGGGACGCGGCCGAGCAACGCTCGCGCTGACGGGAGCAGACCCATCGCCTTCTGGTGACAGTGACCGTGCAGGAGCACGGTCGCTGGGCCCTGTTGCAGCGGAATCGACAGCGCCCCGCTTGCCCATTCGCGTTCGAGATAGTCCTCGAACAGCACGCACGCGTCGGCGACCACCCGTGCCTTGCGCTGTGCCTCGCCACGCAGGAGCGCCGGCGCGTCTTCGCGAACGGCAGAAAGGCAGCTGGGCTCCAGGAACAGGATGCGGCTTCCAGCGGCAGCCGTGTCGTACAGCTGGTCGGCGTTCGCCTGTGCGAGCGAACGCGCCTCCTCGAGCAGGCCCTGAGAGATGAGCGGGCGGCCGCAGCAGACGTGCGGCACGAGCCGGGTCTCGGTCCCGGCGGCTGCGAGCACGTCGACGGCCGCCAGGCCGATCTCGGGCTGGTTGTAGTTGGTGAACGTGTCGGTGAACAGGACCACCGCAGGGGCCAGGGGCAGGGGGCTGGGGGCCAGCGGATCACGTCGGGGCTGGGGGCTAGGGGCTAGCTGTTGTGCTCGGTCGCGAAACTGTTGCAGAAACGTTCGGCGTGCCCACGCCGGCAGCGTGCGGCGGCGATCGATCCCGAACAGCTGCTCGTTGATCCACCGGCCGGCGGCGCTGCGCGTGACGGCGTTCGCCAGCGGCGCGACAGGGCTCGCCCACGCCGACATCGTGTGGATGTGGCCGATCGCGCGCGCCCGCAGGGGCGTGCCGTGACGGCGGTAGTAGTCGGCGAGAAACTCGCTCTTGAAGCGCGCGACGTCGACGCCGACTGGACACTCGGCCTTGCACGCTCGGCACTCCAGACAGAGATCGAGGACGTCTCGCACGCCTTCGTCGCCGAGCCCCGACTCTCCGAGCCGTCCGGCCATCGCCAGCCGCAGCACGTTCGCGCGGCCGCGGGTCGAATGCTTTTCCTCCCGCGTCGCCATGAACGACGGGCACATCGTGCCGTCGAGCGTCTTGCGGCAGACGCCGAGGCCGCTGCACATCTCCACGGCGCGGCCCATGCCGCCGTGCTCCGTGTAGTCGAAGAACGTCGCCGGGTCGGGCGTCACATAGCCGGCGCCGTAACGCAAGTTCGACGTCAACGGCGGTGTGTCGACGATTTTTCCAGGGTTGAAGACGCCGTCCGGATCGAACGCATGCTTCACAGCCCGGAAGGCTTCGTAGAGAACAGGCCCGAACATTTTCTGCGTGAAGGGACCGCGCACCAGGCCGTCGCCGTGCTCGCCCGACAGCGCGCCGCCGAACTCGAGGACCAGATCGGCGATGTCGTTGGCGATTGACTCGAACCGCCTGACGCCTTCGTCGGTCTTCATGTTCACCACGGGCCGGACGTGAAGGCACCCGACGGACGCATGCGCATAGACGCCGGCAGACGTGTGGTGTCGTTTCACGACCTGCAGGAATCGCTCGATGTAGTCGCGGAGTTTTTCGGGCGCGACCGCGGTGTCCTCGACGAACGACAGCGACTTGCCGTCGCCCTTCATCGCCATCGAAAGTCCCAGCGCCGCCTCGCGGAAACTCCAGATGCGGGCCTGATCGGCGGCGGCGACCGCGCGCCGCCATCGACAACGATAGCCAAGGCGGGGCAACTCCGCTTCGAGCGCGTCGAGCCGCGGTAGCAATTCGTCGGGCGTGTCACCGTAGAACTCCACGCACAACAAAGCCCCGGCTTCGCCCTGCATGATGCTGCGCCGCAACGCATCCAGCGCCGGGCTCTCGCGCGCGTGATCGAGGATGAACCGATCCATCACTTCGACCGCGGACGGACGATGGCGGACGATCGCGGGGGTGGCGCCGAGCGCGTCGAGCAATTCGTCGAACTCGATCGTCAGGACAGCCTTGGCGCGCGGCAGCGGCACCAGATTGAGCTTCGCGGCGACGACCAGCCCGAGAGTGCCCTCCGAACCGACGATCAGCTTGGCGAGGTTGAACGGCTTGGAGCGGTCGACGAACTCGTCGAGGTTGTAGCCGCCGACGCGCCGGAGCACCTTCGGAAAACGGCGATCGACTTCCGCCGCGCAGTCGCTCGCAATCTGTTGGACGGCGCGATAGCTGCGCGCCTCGAGCGTCTCGCCCGCGCTCGCAGTCTCGAGCGCGGCGGCATCGAGCGGCCGGAAACGTGTCAGCGTGCCGTCGGCCAGCACGACGTCGAGCTCGAGAACGTGATCGATCGTCTTGCCGTACAGAATCGACCGCGCACCACTGGAGTTGTTGGAGATCATGCCGCCGATGGTCGCGCGGCTCGCGGTGGAGATGTCAGGCGCGAAGCGCAGCGCGTGCGGCCGCAGCTGCGCGTTCAGATCGTCGAGCACGACGCCTGGCTCGACCCAGGCCGTACGATCGGCTACGCTGACCTCGAGAACCTTGTTGAAGTACTTGGAGGTGTCGAGCTGCAGCCCGGCGCCAATCGCCTGGCCGGCCTGCGACGTGCCGCCGCCGCGGGCGGTAATCGACACGCCGTGGCGCGCGGCGAGCTGGACCGTGCGAATCACGTCCTCGCGCGTGCGCGGGACGACGACGCCGAGCGGTTCAATCCGGTAGACGCTGGCGTCGGTGGAATAGAGCGATCGCGAGACGCGATCGAATCGCACCTCTCCCGTGATGTCGTGTTCGAGATCGCGCCGGAGAGCCTCGCTCAACGTGGGCGCAGGATAACGTAGGTCGGCAGGCCGACGGCGTCGAACTTCTGCATCACGCTCTTGGCCGGCTGGGCGTCGGGATCTTCGGCCTGGAACTTGATCTTCACGTATCCCGAGAGCGCCGACTGCACCGCCGCGTTGTTCAGCGTCGTCTTGTCCATCGTGAGGCAGTTCTTGCACCACGTCGCCCACATGTCGATGAGCACCGGTTTCCCCTCGCGGGCGGCGGTGTCGAGGCCATCGGCGAGCGACGCATGCCAGCCGGCTTTCAGCTGCTCCTCGACGCTCGACTTGACGTCGGCGGCGTCGACCCAGCGATTCGACAGAATCGAATAGGCTTCGTAGCCGTAGTACGCGGCGGTGGCGAGAATGACGACGCCGAACCCCTGCTTGACGCGTACCATCCACATGCCCGGCTTGGGAAGCGCCGCGAGGCCGGCGCCGGCAATCGGCCAGGGAATGGCCATCCCGAGACCCAGGACGAACGGAAGGGCGAGCGCGACCTTCGTGCCGGTCGCGTAGAGATTGCTCGAGAAGAGCACCACCTGGATGACGACCGGCGCGACGCACGCGCCGGCCAGCAGCGCCGCCACCGCTCCCATGCTGAATGCGAGGATGAAGCTGCCGGTTCGCGCTTCGGGCCTGAAGCGG
>Ga0193697_1000663_pt1 | contig 11837 bp, 12 predicted proteins | sample L3m2metaG_FD_145073 | JGI IMG/M metagenome (GOLD analysis project Ga0193697, IMG submission 145073) | Soil microbial communities from a riparian zone of the East river system, Colorado, United States - L3m2 | ecosystem: Environmental > Terrestrial > Soil > Riparian zone | place: USA: East River... | reverse complement strand
CAGGCGTGGTCCTCGCCGTGAATATGGTGGTGGTGGCGGCGGCGGTGGGCGCGGCCGCGGCAGTCGCCACTGAAGTTTATTCTTCCGGCATAACAGCCTGATCTGGTCGTCGTGCCTTTGGCGGGCGATTACGCCGGTCGCCCGGTAGCTTGAATTATGGAAGAACACATTGAAGTCGAAGGGCGGATTTTGACCGTCCTCGCAGGCACGATGTTTCGCGTTGAACTCGACAATAAACATCAGGTGCTGGCCACTATTTCCGGCAAAATGCGCAAACGCTTCGTCCGCCTCACCACAGGTGATCGTGTCAAAATGGAGATGTCCCCTTACGATTTGAACAAGGCGCGCATCGTCTGGCGGCTCGGCTAACCCCTTCTCCCTTCTCGAGATCTAAAGGACGGCGGCGGCAGCCCGCAAATTATTCGCTCCGCTTGTTGCTGCTCGGCTTTGTTGCGTCGCGGTTACCCCTGCTACCTCATCCATGAATTTCAGGATTGCGTCGGCGGAAGTTTTGTCGGGCCTGCTCAGCGTCAGAACAATCCGGCAATGATTCTGTCCCGGGACAATCACGACTCGACTTGGCACTTGGTGTTTTCGTAATGCCTTGTGCAGAAGTAACGACTGTCGTTTTAGTGACCTCCTTTCATGGTCACCATAGAGAATCAGAAACGGAGGGGCTCCCCGAGCAACGTAGTTAATCGGCGAAGCTTCCTTCCTCCACTGTTCCGTCGGATCGCCGCACCGAAAACGGGTCTCGTAATGCCGCAACCTGTGGCCGGACTGATAGGTCCTGACGTCGCTCAAATCAAATGCCGCTCCGCTGACTGGAATAACGCCGCTGAATAAATCTGGCGACAGGCCCAATTCGCCAAGCGGCTGCGGGTCCAGTGCAACCCGCGCCGCAAGATGAGCGCCGGCCGAATGGCCGCCGATGAAAACCCGGCTACTGTCGCCCCCATAACTTCCGATATGCGAATAAACCCAGGCGGCCGCGTGCGCCACATCTTCAACCTGCTGGCGCCACGTGACTTTGGGCTGCAGGCGATAGCTGATCACCGCCACGCCAATGCCATGCGACGCGTAGAACCGCCCGATGTTTCCATACACGTCCGCGCCGCAGACGCGCAAGGCTTTGTCGCCGCATGCCAGGCCTCCGCCGTGTATAAAAATGAAAACCGGCCAATCCTTTCCCGCGGGCAGGAACAGATCGAGCCGATGTTTGAGGTCGTCAGAGCCAGAGCGATAACAAATATCGCGATGGATCTGGTCTTCGGGCAGCGGCACGGTTTTATAAAGCACCGCCATGCCCGCGCGGCGGACTGCTCTCGAGAGAGACACGATCAGCGCGGGTCCCAGCAACAGCAACGACGCTGCGATTGTTCGCCTGTTGAGCGGCAAATCCATCCGTACATAGTCTGGCAATCGCAGGGATGTTGCCTAGAGGGGTAAATACCTCGGCGGACAGCAGTTACGTTACCGAGGCGGTGCCTGAAGAACGGCCAAACCGCTTCTGCCGTTTGCGCGCGGCGCGCAGAGCGCTATAGCCGACGAGCTTGCGCTTTTGCTCGTCCCAAAGACGGAAGGTGAATGATTTGAAGCTCGCGAAAAATGTCACCGGTTTGACAGTTTGAAACAACGGCTCCGCTTTGTGGCATTTTTCAAGGTGGTAGTTGGGAATGCGCGCGCTCAGGTGATGAATGTGATGGAAACCGATGTTCCCCGAGAACCATTTGAGCAGCCACGGCAGTTTATAGAACGAACTGCCCTGGAGAGCGGCGGCGGTGTAATCCCACTCGTCACTGCGCTCCCAATAAACTCCCTCAAACTGGTGCTGCACGTAAAAGAGCCATACGCCGGCCGAAGCAGCTACTCCCAGCACGATGAGCTGAAGAATGAGATACGCCTTGAGGCCGAAAACCACGCTTAGTGTCACTGTCATCGCCAGCAATGCGAGATTGGTGGAGTAAACGGAGAGGCATTCGCGCAGGCCCGCCTTCGCGTTGGCAAAGCGATATTTCACCACGAACACGAACAACGGCGCGATGAGAAACAGCACGAACGGATTGCGCGCCAGACGGTACGCAAAGCGCTTCCAGCGCGAAGACTCCAAATACTCCTGCACCGTTAGCGTCCACACATCCCCCGAACCCCGGCGGTCCAAATCCCCGGCGCTGGCATGGTGAAGGGCGTGGTCCCATCGCCAATGAAAGTACGGCGTGAACGTGAGCAAACCGGTGATGGCTCCCACAATGTGATTGGCCTCGCTCGACTTAAAGAAGGAGCCATGGCCGCAATCGTGAAAAATGATGAAGACCCGCACCAAAAATGCCCCGGCCAGGACCGCCAGCGGCGCAGCAATCCACCAGGATATGTTCACGGTGATGTACATCAAGTACCAGAGAGCCGCATACGGGGCAATCGTGTTGATAATCTGCCAAAGCGCGCGCCCAAGCGACGGCTTTTGATACCGGGAAACGATTTCCTTCCAGGTGGCCGTGGCTGGATGGCGTTCAGGGGCATGCCGTTCGGGGGCGATCACAGCCGCATCGGCAAGCATATCTTGTGCTCGGGAGACAGGTCTTTGAAGTTCCACGTCACAGCTAATCTACCCCGCAAACGCTCCCAAAGCAAACGGTAATGGGATTAATGGATTATTGGATTATTGGATTATTTCGTCATTTACGGACTTCCGTTGACGTGCCGCCCATCTGCCAACACCATCGCCGCGAGCTATGAATATCAAAATAGATACGAAAACGGCATTGGCCTTCCTTGCGGGCATACTGGCGACAATTGCTGTGGGGGCCGCCTCCTCGACGGCCCAGGTCGGGCGTTATCAGGTCGCCGGCACCGGGCAGCATGGATTGGTGATTGACACTGTCACAGGGCAGGTATGGCAGCACTATTATGCGCCCAATATGGGCAGCACTGACCCTGATTTCTCGAAGCCCAAACTCGGCCAATAACAAAACCCTGGTAGGAGCGCGGGCAGCCTTGCCCGCACCGCCGGACGACGGTATTCGGTGGCGGGCAAAGGTTGCCCGCGCTCCCTCGGAGTGTATGGATATAAGGACCAGATCTCAACTGAAGGAGGCGTTGCAGTGCGCGATCGCCGCCGCACAAGCGGCCGGATCAATGATGCGCGCCAACCTTAACGCGACAAAGAAAATCAACGAGGCAACGCAGCACGATATCAAGCTCGAGTTGGATGTCCGTTGCCAAAAAGCGATTGAAAAGCTGCTGCGGCGAGCGTTCCCTGAAATCTCGATCCTGGGCGAAGAGGGGATCACCGGCGATCCCGAAGCGGAATATCGCTGGGTCGTTGATCCGATCGATGGGACTGTAAATTTTACCTACGGCATTCCGCATGCGTGCGTGTCAATCGCATTGCAGGGCAGGGTGACGAAACCGTCATCAACGACTCGCGACTACGAATTGCTCGCCGGTGTTGTTTATGACCCGTTTTGTAATGAGCTCTGGACGGCCATGCGCGGCGGTCCGGCCCGATTGAATGGCAAAAAGATCAAGGCCAGTTCGCGCAGCAAGCTTGAGGAGGCAATTGTCGCGGTTGGTTTTGCCAAGCGCGCTGACACCCTCGATCGCATGATCCCGACACTGAACCAGTTGATCCACTCGGTCCGAAAAATTCGCATCATGGGTTCAGCCGCCCTGGCCATGGTCTATGTCGCCAGTGGGCGTATGGACGCTTACATCGAATACGGGTTGCGCCTGTGGGACATTGCCGCCGGAGGGCTGATCCTGGAATGTGCCGGGGGCGATTTCTGCCACGAGCCCGTCGAGGGTCGATATGCCTATCGCATCCTCGTCAACAACGGGCTTTTACGCCAAAAGCTTCAACGATTCGTCACTTGAGTCGGCCTGCTGATTCTATCCCTTCAAAAAATATCCGCGTTGCTTGTCGCTGATTGACAAGCCGAGACGCTCCATCACTTTTAGAAGATCTTCCCAGACATTGCGCTTTTCAGACATCGCCTGGTTGCGCAGGAGGAAGGCAGGATGATACGTGGGCATGAGGGGGATTTCACGATAGGTATGCCATTGCCCCCGTAGCCGCATAATTCCCATGGTCTTGCCGAGAAGACCTTCAATTGCCGTCGCGCCCAACCCCACAAGCACCTTCGGACGGATCAGATCGATTTGCTGTTGCAGCCACGGAATGCACGTCCGCATTTCATCAGGAGTGGGTTTGCGATTGCCGTAAGCCTGGCCGGGAGTATCCGGTCGGCACTTCAGAATATTCGCGATGTAAACGGACTCACGACCCAGGCCCATCGCGTGGATCATCTTCGTGAGCAGTTGCCCCGCGGCGCCAACGAACGGTTCGCCCTGCGCGTCTTCATCGGCTCCAGGCGCTTCGCCCACGAACATCAACTCGGCGTTCGCGTTGCCGACGCCAAAAACCACGTTCTTGCGCGCGCTCACCAGGTTCGGACACTTCACGCAACCCATGGCGCGGCTGCGCAAGTCAGCAATTGCCTGCAGCTTCGCGGTGCCATCCAGTCTGGCGCCCTCTGGTGCATTGACGCCGAGTTGTAGGGGTGCTGAAGCTGTCGCAACGCTGACTTGCGCGAGGGGTGCCGCCAACACGTGCAATGTGTCCGCGTCCAAATTAATCGCGCTGATGCCGCGGCTCTTGAGTACTTCGAGATACTCAATGGTCGCTCCGAGAAGTTGATGGTAACCGTCGGACATCGCGGGCCATTGTAGCAATGGCCAGCACCGCCACACGCGGAAGTTATTGGGAATTACTGACGGCTTCTTCGCCGGTTATTCACTTTCGCGCCGTTCGCAACGTTTGCCCGATACAGAACAGGTGGTTGTCGCCGCGCAACAGAATCTGTCCTTCGCTGACGGCCGGCGAGCCGAAGGTGCGTTCACCCAATTCATTTCGTGCGACGCGGGCGAACTCCGGGCCAGGTCTCACCACGTTCATCACGCCCTCATCACTCAGGAAATAGACCAGCCCGTTCGCCGAGACGAGCGAGGCGTGATGCTCGCCCAGCCGTTCCTGCCAAAGGATTTTTCCCGTGGCTGCTTCGAAGCAATGCGCTACGCCGGAGTCAGACACGATCAGGAAGTAATCACCCTCGATAATTGGCGAGGGCACGTAAGCAACTCCCTTATTCGTGCGCCACACGATCTTGCTTCCAGTCACGTTTCCTTTGCCGTCGGGTTTGATCGCGAGGATGTGGTGGTCCGGATAACCGCCAGTGATGTAAATCAACCCAGTCCGTTCACTGTAAACAGGTGAAGCGACGAATTGATCGGTCGGACCATCAATGATCCAGTGCAGTTTGCCGTTCGCGGGATCATAACTCGTCACACATTTGCTGCCCGAGAGGACCATCTGCGCCTTGCCTGCGATGTCACGAATCAGCGGCGCGCAATAGCTGCGCATTTTGTTCGGGCGATCTATTGTCCATACTTGTTCGCCGGTTTCCTTTCGCAGGGCCACCATGTAGCCATCGCCGTCATGGTCCCCATTCACGATTACCAGATCTTTGTAGAGAATCGGCGAGCTGCAGAATCCATGCATGCTCGAGAAAGGACCGGGCCTGACCAGCCATTTCTGATTGCCGCGAAAGTCGTAGGCAGCCACGACCATTTCCGCGCGATCAAGAAACGCAACATAGACGAGCTTGCCATCAGTCGCAGGAGTGCTTGAGGCATGACTGTTGAGGTTGTGTTTTCTCTCCAACGGCGACGTGATCACTGTCTTCTGCCAGCGTAAATTCCCCGTGGGCCGATCAATGCACAGGAGGTCGCGCGCCTCCTTGTCTGCAATCGACGTTACCACGAACACGCTGTCCTCCCACACAATGGGCGAGGCGTGGCCAATGCCCGGAAGCGCGGTTTTCCATACAATATTGCTCGCGCCGGTCCAACGAATCGGGAGATTCTTTTCCGAACTTGTCCCGTCAAGCCGAGGTCCCCGCCAGCACGGCCAATTTTCGGCTGACACCGCAAGCGGCAGCGCAACAGCAGTCAACAAAACCAACTTTGCGTTCATTTGCGTTGTTTCGACGGTCCAACGAGAGGCCGCAACTCGAACTTTCTGAAGAAAATCTCTGATCCTTCGCATTGGAGTAAAATCTTTCCACCAGCCGGCCATACATCCCGTGCCATGTTTACCAATTGCCCGTTCAGTTTAAGGCGAATCGTGTTTCCTTCGCAAATACATCTGACTTCATTCCATTCACCGTAAGCCTTTTCGATGTCCAGGGCACCGCGAAAGTCGATCTCGTCCTTCCACTCCGGGGATTTGTTAATCCAGTTCAAGCGACCCCAGCGCTCGATGGTTTCAGTCCGGCCCGACGGTCGACACCACCTCCACCCCTCCGCATCGCTCTCCTCGGAGACGCTTGCCGTGAGACGCGGCGCAATCGTTTTGCCGGTCGCATCTTTCCCGCGAATCAACAAGAGATCGCCGGTCGCGCCTTGGAACAGGTTGCACTCAATGGCGGCCATGAACGCCCGGTTGCCATCGTCGCTGTTTCCGTCCGGACCGCTCGCATGGAGGAAAATGCCCGAGTCGCGCGCCTTACCCTTTCGCCAACTCGCACTCCGTGTGCCCCATTTGAACTCCACGATCAATTCGTAGTTTTTATATTCTCGCTGCGTAGCGATGTAGCCGGCTCCATCGCCGCTGATCCAAATGAGCCCATTTGTGATCTGAAAGAACCTCCGTGGGTCTTCCCGCTTCGTATCCTGCAAAAACGTGTAAAGCCCGTCGGAGTTCTTCCCATTAAACAAAGAAATTGGTTCCGTCGGGATAATTGGCCCACCCGATGCGCCGGAGATAACGAACAGTCCAAACGTGACACAAAGGCGCGTCCTCACCCGCTTACTCTCCCACTTGTGTCAACACTTGGGGCCGACCCCTTCGACCCCTGGAGCAAGAGCAGGAGTAAGAGTGGGAATGGGAGTAAGGGGACCCCCCGGGGGTCAGTGCTAGAAAAGTGCTAGTTTTGTGTTGGTTTTGCATTCGGTTGTGGCGCAGGCACTGGGACACAAGTCAGGGATTCGGAAGGACTTACGATTGACGATTGACGATTGAGCACCCCCCCGGGGGGTGAGTGTTAGAAATGTGTTGGTTTTGTGTTGTTTTTGCATTCGGTTCTGGCGATTCGGAATGTACGAGTATGCGTGGTGGCGCAGCAGCTCCAGTTCCGTTAACTCTCTAGAACGGTCCCTGACAGCGTGCCGCACCTTGTAACTTCCGCGCTTAGTTCGCGTGTGCCTCCTTCAGTTTTGTTGATCTTGCGCTTAGTAACACAGGGCTGGTTCTACACCTGGCCTCCATCCGCGTTGAAGCGTTCGTTCCGTTCGTTTCCTTCGTCGTCCTTGAAACCATTTGGCCAGTATCTATCTCGGCCATGGTCTATCGAAGGGTTGACACAGGCCTGGCCAAAAGTTTTGAGGAACAGTTCACGATCGGCATCATTGTGAAAAATGTCCTCGCGGCGATCGCCACGGTTCATCACGTGATAAATGGCTCCTTCGTATTGAATGCGCAGCTTACGAGCCATGGCGAAACGTTAAACAGGAGCATCGTTGGTCAAAGTGTAATTTACTTGGGACCGACCCGACCCCTTTTTGCTCTCGCATCAACCCGCAATGTCAATCCGACAACTTCCAGACCTTTATCGCGTTCCCTCCAAAAGAGGTTGCCAGGCGCTTCCCATCCGGGCTGAAGGCTACACCGAGGGCTTGGGGGACCCGCTTGTTTCCTGTGTCAAAGAAGACAAAGAGTTCCTGGCCGTTTGCGGCATCCCATATTCTGGCCGCACCATCTCTGCTGATGGAAGCCGCGCGTTTGCCATCCGGGCTGAACGCCACATCCCAGACTTGCTGACAGTGCCCGGTGAACGTGACGATTTCCTGGCCGGTAACTGCGTCCCAGACTTTCGCGCTGTTGTCGCGGCTGGCTGACGCGATTCGCTTGCTATCGGGACTGAAGGCCACACCATAAACATCCTGGTAGTGCCCTCTGAAGATCAGCAGTTCCTTGCCGTTGGTTGCGTGCCAGACTCTGACTTTCCAGTCGTTCCCTCCCGCAGCCAGGCGCTGCCCATCCGGACTGAAGGTCACGCAATGCATGGCGTCCCCAATCATAAGGTTGAGGAGTCGCCGGCCAGTCTCCACCTCCCGTACCTCAACCGCGTCACCAAATGCCAGCGCCAGAGATTTATTGTCGGCGCTGAAGGCGACGGCGTTCCCGTGTATCTCAAGACCTTCGAGCTTGCGGACAGTTTGACCCGTCCGGGCTTCGAAGATAAATGCGGAGTGTTCGTGGCCCGATTCCGCGAGGTATTTGCCGTCGGGGCTGAACGCCACATCCAGGGCGCTGTGCACTCCTGTCAGCGTGAGGAGGGCTTCCCCAGTACTGCTGTCCCAGACTCTCAACTTACTCCAATCTCCCGACGCGATGCGTTTTCCGTCTGGACTGAAAGCGACTCTGTAGAGAACTCCCTTGTCGCCATCCCCAAGAGCTCCCTTCAGGGTTAGCAGTGGCTCATCCGAAATCGCCGCATCGCTGTGGTCGCGGGGATGCCGCACTTGGAGGTGCGCATAGAAGAAGGAAACCTTAAAGAGGATGACCAAAGCGACCAGGCCGATGCCCACAGTGGTCCATAACAAGTGGGTAAAATACAACCAGACTCGAGAGACGAATCTGACGTCATTCATTGTTCCGATGCTCTGCGCTCCGGCAGCGACTGTCGTTGCTGCCCCACTCATCCGTCGAGCGACACATTTGCCACGGATGCGAATAATCCAAAGCAACACCGCTGGAACCGCAAAGCAACCAACCCACAACGCATACCATAAGCGAGCGACTCGATTCGCTGGTGCCAGGTAATGATCAAGAGGCGTTTGGTTGAGATGGGCAAATTGCGGTCCGGCGAAGAATTCTATCAGGGGACTTGAACAGTAATAAAGGACTCCGTACACCCGATATTGCCATAATACGGCGCAAATGAAAATCGCGACCAATAGCAAGCCGAAGTATCGCCCGACCGATGTCAGTGCTCGTCGCAATTTCATGGCGCGCGGTTTCACCCCGAAAGGGGTCAGATCTGAAGATTGTATACTCGCATGGATCATGTGGCAGGTTCATGTTGTGATTTGCGAAGTTCGTTGGCCAAGTGTCACCCGCTCGCTTTCTTCCCACCTGCTCTCACTTCCCCGCACTCCATCCCCCGTCGATCAACAGCGCGGTCCCGGTAACAAACGCCGAATCATCGCTGGCCAGGTACAACGCCGCCGCCGCGATCTCCTCGGGCTTCGCCATGCGACCTATCGCCTGGGTCGAAGCCATTTCTTTGTAGGCTTTTTCCGGATCTGAATATTCCTTCAGGCGCGCGGACACAAACGGCGTCTCGACCCGTCCCGGACAGATGCAGTTGACGCGAATGCCTTCCATCGCGTGGTCCAGCGCCATGCTTTTGGTCAACCCCACCACCGCAAACTTCGTCGTGCAATAGGCGAGCCGATCGCGCACACCAACAATCCCGCCGATCGAAGCCATATTCACGATCACGCCGTATTTGCGCTTGAGCATTTCCGGCAGGAACGCTCGTGTGACATTGAAGATCCCACGTACATTCACCGCGTACAACCGGTCCATGTCCCCGCCATTCGTTTGCATCATCGTGCCGACGTGGCCGATGCCCGCGTTGTTGACCAGCACATCCAATCGGCCGTGCGCAGCGCGCACTGCATGGCGCGCGGTTTCGCAGTCCTGTTCGCTGGTTACGTCCAGCGCGATGAACGCAGCTTTACCGCTCGCAGCGGCGATCCCCTTTGCCGTCTCCTGTCCACCTTTCGCGTCGCGGTCTGCCACGTAGACAAATGCCCCTGCTGCCGCGAACGTTTCGGCGATGGCGCGGCCAATCCCGGATGCGGCACCCGTCACGAGGGCAACTTTATTATCGAGCCGGAACATCGAACAACAAAGGCTACTTCCGGCAAGACCTGCGTCAAGGTTGTCCGATCCGTTTGTAGTGCAGGCTTCAGCCTGTCAGGTAGGCCATCCGAGGAAGATGCCGCTCCTGACGGAGCTTGTGAATCGTATTACAGGCGCACTTCTACAAAGATATCGCCCCTCCGGGGCTTATTCCTGTGAAGGGTTCGCAACAGCCTTCCGACTTAGCTCCGTCAGGAGCGAAATCTTTGTAGGACCCATTCCCAAAGAAAATGGTTCCGCAGGCGGCGGCATGTTCTTAGGCGGGGATTGCATGCTATGCCGCCGCCTGCGGAACGTCTCCTTTTCAAATGTCGGCCTGACTACAAATATGTCACCCCTGCGGGGTTCTGACGCTCACATTTGCCGACGACGCCAGGCAAACCATAGGCCCAGTCCGCCGAACGCAACTAATGCCAGCGTGCCCGGCTCTGGAACCGGCGTGTAATTGATCAGTAGTGATGGTGCCGCGGACCCGCCGGTGCGTGCGCCGAACCGCCGGATACTCGTCGGTGTGTTCTCGCTCCGGCTAATCAATCCCCAACCGAAGTTGCCGGATGGATTGTTCACCCATGATTGCACGTCACTCACGAGGCCGGCCGTCGAAGTAAAAGCATAACTTCCGTCGCCTCCGATTGAACGCGATGCCGAGACAGCCGGTGCAAATGATCCCCCAGGCGTCGTCCACGGTGTGCCTGGCGAGAGCCGATTGTTCCACGAGGTTTCATTCGCGTCCGCCGGCGTTCCCGCGCCGGTGCCGCCGTTGTTACCCTCACCCCATGATTCGGTTACGCGGTGCAAATCAAAAATTGAATTGACGCCCCCGGAAGGCGTTCGCGTAACACTCAGGGTGAGAGAAACGGAATTGATCGTCGAACCTGCGGGCACGGATGAAAGGTCGAAACGAAACAAGCCTCGCGCCACACCTCCCTGGCGGCGTGCGCCAATCCAAAGACTTGAGTCGCCGCCGACGTTATTCCCCGCGTACGCAGATTGCAGCGTCGTGTCAGCCACTGGCGCAAGCGTCAATGTAGCCGCGGGAAGAGATACACCTGCGAGGGTTACTGCCGTGAAAGAAACGAGTGCCTTTTTCATGGGCTGGTGTGGTTTCGCGCCAAGGATTAGGCCTCTCGGAAGCTCCTGTCAATCCAGCGCTTCTTAGAGCCAGGTAGTGGTACACTGGAACATTCTTACTGAGGGAACCGGCTGAAGCCGGGACTCCGACGCCTTCTCCCCGTTTGTAGTCCAGGCTTTAGCCTGTTTGGATGCATCGCTGGCGGGCTAAAGCCCGGACTACGAACAAATGGACACACACCTTCGTAGTGCACATGTTTGTAGTGCAGGCTTTAGCCTGTTCAATCCCCTTCATAACTGTACCACGACCTAGACGCAGGACAATTTGCATTCACGTGGCATTGTCCTTATGTTGCATTTGTCTGAACGATAGGTGGATGACAGCTCAAGATACGATCATGGAAGCGCTGAAGTCGGTGAAATATCCCGGCTACTCGAGGGACATTGTGTCGTTCGGGCTGGTAAAGAGTGTCGCGGTCAACAATGGCGCCGCCAGTGTCACCATCGAGCTTTCGTCCGCTAGTCCGGACGTTGCTCGACAACTCAAAGCCGAATGCGAGACCGTCATCAAGACCGTCGCCGGTATCAACTTGGCGCACGTCGAAGTGAAGATGCCCGCGGCTGCTCCTCAAACTGCTGGGGCACCAAATCCATGGGCGAATCAAAATCGAGTACCGGGCATCGCGCGCCTTGTTGCCGTGGCGAGTGGCAAGGGGGGCGTCGGCAAATCGACGTGCTCCGTCAACATCGCCTGCGCTCTTAAACAACTCGGCCACAA
>Ga0193697_1000662_pt1 | contig 11877 bp, 11 predicted proteins | sample L3m2metaG_FD_145073 | JGI IMG/M metagenome (GOLD analysis project Ga0193697, IMG submission 145073) | Soil microbial communities from a riparian zone of the East river system, Colorado, United States - L3m2 | ecosystem: Environmental > Terrestrial > Soil > Riparian zone | place: USA: East River... | reverse complement strand
TGCCGAACCCTTCCGGTGGGAGGAAAAAGTACGAATAGGCGGCGGCGCCGCTGGCGGCGGCGACCAAGGCGGGGGCGGTCCCCCAGAACCTGGCGATGACGACCACGTCCAGTAGGAGGAGCGGCGCAGCGACGCCGGCATAGCTGACCGACGCCAGCTCGAGGCACACCACGATGGCACCTACCGTCGCCGCGGCTCCGACGAACTTCAGCCAGCGCACACGATGATTATGAACCTCGACCTCAAGTACCGCCAGCACACGACTTCCTTATGCGTTTACCGCCGGTTTTGCTAGAATTGAACCGTGGTTCACTTTTCGAACCGTCGTTCGAAACGCGCCGATGCACGCCGCGTCGACATCATGCGCGCCGCCGCCACCGTCTTTCGCGCCCGCGGCTTCAGCGCCGCCGGCATGCGCGACATCGCCGTCGCCGCCGACCTGTCGCCGGGCAACCTGTATCACTACTTCCGCGGCAAGGAGGAGCTGCTCTTCTTCTGCCAGGACCGCTCGCTGGACCGGCTGCTCGACGCCCTGGCCGCCGCGCGGACCGCCGGCCCGAAGGATCGGCGTCCGCTGGCGGTGCGTCTCCGCGAGCTCGCCATCGCGCACGTGCTGTGTCTCATCGATGGTCTCGAAGGGTCCGCCGCTCACCTCGAGGTCGACGCTCTGCCGCCACCGCTCCGCGAGCGGATCGTCGCCAAGCGCGATCGCTACGAGCGCGGCGTTCGCGCCCTCGTCGCGGCGGAAAGCGGCCGCGGCGCCGAAGCGGCCGTCGCCACCCGCGCGTTTCTCGGCGCGCTCAACTGGACGGCCCACTGGTTTCGCCCCGACGGCGCGCAGCCGCCGCAGCGCGTCGCCGAGCTCGTCGCCGACTATGCCGTCGCTGGATTGATCTATGGCCCCACACGCTCACATCACCTTCACCGTCAACGGCGAGCCGGCCGAGGTCGCGTTCGCCCCCTACAAGACGCTCCTCGAGGTGCTGCGTGAGGACCTGAATCTGCCCGGCACGAAACACGGCTGCGAGCTCGGCGAGTGCGGGGCGTGCGCGGTGCTGCTCGACGGACAAGCGGTGCTGTCGTGTCTGGTGCTCGGCGTCGACTGCGACGATCGTGATGTCACGACCGTAGAGGGTCTGGCATCCGACGGCCGCCTGCATCCGCTGCAGGACGCGTTCGCCGATCTCGGCGCCGCGCAGTGCGGCTATTGCACGCCAGCATTCCTGGTCACGGCCAAGGCGCTGCTGGACGAGCACCGGCATCCCACGCGCCATCAGATCCGGGAGGCGCTTTCCGGCGTCCTATGTCGCTGCACGGGATATCAACAAATCTTCGAGGCCGTCGAAGCAGCGGTCGCGACGACCGACTCCCGACTCGCGACTAGCGACGCCCGGAGTCGCCGATGAAGGTCATCGGCATCCCCAGGCGACGGGTCGACGGACGCGCCAAGGTCACCGGACAGACGCGGTTTGCGGACGATGTGGTGCTGCCGCGGATGCTGCACTGCAAGCTGCTTCGTTCGACCGTCCCGCATGCCCGCATCGTCCGGATCGACGCGTCACGCGCGCGGGCGCATCCTGGCGTCCGTCTCGTCCTCACCGGCGCCGACTTTCCGATTCCGTATGGCATTCTGCCGGTCAGCCAGGACGAGCACGCGCTCGCCATCGACCGCGTGCGATTCGTCGGCGACCCGGTCGCGGCCGTGATTGCGCGCGACGAGTTGACCGCCTTCGAGGCGCTGGATCTGATCGCCGTCGACTACGAGCCGCTGCGGACGTTCAGCAGTCCGGACGACAGCCTGGCGCACGACACACCCCGCATCCACGACTACGGCGACGCCGGGAATATCCACAAGCTCGTCTCGCTCCGCTTCGGCGACGTGCAGGCCGCGCTGTCGGCGGCCGATCACGTGTTCGAGGACACCTTCTTCTACGAAGGCAACACGCATCTGCCGATCGAGCAGCACGCCGCGGTCGCGGCGAAGGACCCCGACGGAAAGCTCGTCTTGTGGTCGAGCACGCAAACGCCGCATTACGTCCATCGCGCACTGGCCAAGGCGCTCGCCATGCCCGCGGCGCACGTCCGCGTCATCGCGACGCCGAACGGCGGCGGCTTCGGCGGCAAGAGCGATCCGTTCAACCACGAAGTCGTGGTCTGCAAGGCCGCACTCCTGCTCGATCGCCCGGTCAAGATCTGCCTCACCCGTGAAGAGGTGTTCTACTGCCACCGCGGCCGGCATCCGGTGTTGATGCGTTTCGAAACCGGCGTCAAGCGGGACGGCACGATCACCGGCATGCGGGTGCAGACCGTGCTGGACGGCGGCGCGTACGGTTCCTACGGTGTCGCCAGCACCTTCTACACCGGCGCGCTGCAGACCGTCACCTATCACATCCCCACCTACGAGTTTCGCGGATGCCGCGTCTTCACCAACAAGCCTCCATGCGGACCAAAGCGCGGGCACGGCACGCCGCAAAGCCGCTTCGGCCAGGAGATTCAACTCGACAAGATTGCCGAGCGGTTGGCGCTCGATCCCGCCGATCTTCGGCTCCGCATCGTCGAACAGCCGGAAACGCTGACCGCCAACTACCTGCACGTCGGCACGATTGGATTGGCCGAATGCATTCGTCGCGTGACGCACGCAGCGCAGTGGAGTGAACAGTTCCGCAAGCTTCCGGCCGGCCGCGGCGTCGGCCTCGCCTGCTCGTCGTATCTCTCCGGCGCCGGACTGCCGATCTACTGGAACGACATGCCGCACTCGGGCGTGCAGCTCAAACTGGATCGGAGCGGTGGCGTCACGGCGTTCTGCGGCGCCACGGAAATCGGCCAGGGGTCGGACGACGTGCTCGTCGCGTGCGTCGCGGAGGTGCTGGGCATCGATCCGAACGACATCCGCGCTGTCACCGGCGATACCGATCTCACGCCGGTGGATCTTGGTTCCTATTCGAGCCGCGTGACCCTGATGATGGGCAACGCGGCGATTCAAGCGGCCGAGCGTGCTCGCGATCTGCTGGCGGACGCGGTATCGAAGAAGCTGAGCGTTCCCAAGGATCGGCTCGTGTTCGCCGAACGCCGCGTGTTCGACACGGAGGACCCGGCCGTCGGCGTCAGCTTCAGCGAGGCGGTGTGCCTGGCGGAAGCGATGTTCGGCACGCTGGGTACGACGGGGTCGTACACGCCACCACGATCGGCTGCCCGATTCAAGGGCGGCGGCGTGGGGCCGTCGCCTACCTACTCCTACACCGCCGCCATCGTCGAGGTCGACGTCGATCAGTCCACCGGCTGGATCCATGTGCCGCGCGTCTGGATCGCGCACGACATCGGCCGTTCGCTCAATCCGACGCTCGTGCGAGGTCAGGTCGAAGGCAGCGTCTACATGGCGCTCGGCGAAGCGCTGATGGAGGAACAAACGTTCCGCCGGCTGCCGTCGAAGCTCTCGCACGCCCTGGTGCACAAGTTTCCTTCGATGCTGGAGTACAAGAGTCCGACGACACTCGACATGCCCGAGGTGTTCACCGAGCTGGTCGAGAATCCGGATCCGCGCGGACCGTTTGGCGCCAAGGAAGTCGGACAGGGCCCGCTGCTGCCGGTCATGCCAGCCGTCGCCAATGCCATCTACGACGCCGTCGGCGTGCGGATCGACGAAGTGCCGATCACGCCCGAGAAGGTGCTGCGCGCGCTCGACGCAAAGGCCGCCGGGAAACCGGCGCGGGTCGGTCCAACGCGGTTCCCCGCTGTCCCCTGGCCCGCCGCGCTGGAGGTGCCGCCGCCCTGGGAGGGCGGGGATGGCACGGCCATAGACAAAGTTAAAAGTGAAAAGGGAAAAGTTAAAAGTGCCGAAACGGAGGTGGTTCGGCCATGATGCGCCTTCCCTACTTCGCGTTTCATGCGCCGACTACGGTCCACGAGGCGGCGGATCTGATCGCGTCGTCGCCCGACGCGATGCTGGTGGCGGGCGGGACGGATCTTCTGCCGAACATGAAGCGGCGCCAGCAGGTCCCGCGAACGCTCGTGAGCCTGCGACGCGTCGGCGAGCTCAAGGAGATCGCGAACGGCAACGGCCTCACAATCGGCGCAGGGCTGACGCTCAGCGGGCTGGTGCGCGAGGCTCGCATCCGCCAGCGGTATGCCGCGTTGTGGCAAGCCGCGTCGTCCGTGGCGACGCCGCATCTCCGCAACATGGGCACGCTCGGCGGCAACCTCTGCCTGGATACACGGTGTAACTACTACGACCAGAACTACGAATGGCGGAAAGCGATCGATTTCTGCATGAAGAAGGACGGCGCAATCTGCTGGGTCGCGACCGGAAGTCCCAAGTGCCTGGCGGTGTCGTCCACCGACACCGCCCCTGCGCTGCTGGCGCTCGGCGCAACGGTGGTGCTCGTCAGCGTTGACGGTACCCGCGAGATCGCCGTCAGCGACCTCTATCGCAACGACGGAATCGAATACCTGACGCGAAGACCGAACGAGATTCTGACCAGCGTCCGGCTGCCCCGCCTCGACGGTTGGCGCAGCACCTACTGGAAGCTGCGACGGCGCGGCGCGTTCGACTTTCCTGTCCTTTCCGTGGCGGCTGCGGTGAAATGTGGCGCTGACGGGATGGTCGAAGACGCACGCCTGGTGTTGGGAGCCGTCTCGTCGCGACCTGTGGAAACGCCGGCGGCAGCCGCGACGCTCGTCGGTCAGCCGCTGACGGACGACGGCATCGCGCGCGCCGCGGAACTCGCGGCCAAGCCAGCCAAGCCGATGGACAACACGGACTTCAACCTGCTGTGGCGGAAGCGCGTCGTGCGCGAATTCGTGACCTATGCGCTGCGAGAGCTGCGCGGGGACGACGTGCGCGAGCTCAGATGGAAGCTTTCGCGGCAGTCGTAGCGCAGCCCTTTAGGGCTGCTTCTCCGAGGGCAGGCCTAAAGGCCTGCGCTACTTCAAAACAACCGCCGGTAATCCTCGTAATTCACCGGCACGCCGACCACCAGACTGCGACGCCGCTCGACGGCCACCTTCACCGCCGACGCCAGTTCCTCCGGATTGCTGGTGCGCAGCCCCTGGACGCCACAGGCCTCGGCCATCTTCACTGTATCTATCCGGCCGAAATCCATGCGGTACCGCTCCAGCTTTCTGCCTTCCTGCGCGAGCTTGATCAGCGAATAGCTGCCGTCCTCCAACACGACCGTGACAAACGGCGCGCCGACGCGCTCGGCGGTCTCCAGTTCCTGGGCGTTCATCGAAAAGCCGCCGTCGCCAACCGCTGCCAGCACCGGCACGTCGGGACGCGCCAGCTTCGCGCCAATGGCGGCGCTCAATCCGTACGCCATGCCCGAGAGGCCGTTCGACATCCAGAACGTTTCGGGTTGGCGGCTCGGCCAGAACTGGCCGAACAGGTACTTGTGCGAGCCGACATCGGTGGTCACGATCGTTTCGGGTGGTACCGCCGACGACAAGGCGCGGATGATGTCGCCGGGCCACATCGTGCCCGAAGATTCCGTGCGGTCGTTCAGCAGGCTGCATCGCTTGTCCTGGAACGCCTGAAAGGGCGCCGGCCATCGTGTCGGCGCAGGCTCCGCTACGAGTGTGTCCAGCAGCTGGGCGTGATCCACAAGAGTGACGTCTGATGGGAGGCGCCCGCCGACGTTCGCCGACTCGAGAAGCCAGTGAATCGGCAGCTCCGCGTGCCACGTCTTGTCGACCTCCACTGGATCGAGCCCGAAGCCTATGAGCAGATCCGACGCCGCCAGCGCTTCGCAGACGAGACCATCGGCGGCCATGCCGCTGATGACGCCGACGAAGTTCCCGGCAGTCTCGTCGACAATCCCTTTCACCTTGGGCGTGACAGCAACCGGCAGGTTCCAATCAGTGATCCATCGCCGGATGCGCTGAGCATTCGACGAATGAATCCCCAACCCGATCAGCACCAGCGGCCGCGTGGCTTTCGCGAGTAGCGCTGTGAGCTCTGTCGCTTTTCGACTGGCATCTTCAGAACTCGTAGCGCAGCCCTTTAGGGCTGCTTCCGCGACGGCAGCCCTGAAGGCCTGCGCTACATTCGAACCGGCTGCATCCTTCACCGCTTCCCGCGCCGACAGCGTCAGATACGCCGGCCCGAACGGCCGCCGCATACATTCGTCGAGCGCGCGTCGGACGACCTCCCCGGCGTTCTGGCCAGTGATCGTGTCTACGTACCGGCACAGCGGGCTGTAGGTCTCGCAAAGCGGCAGCAGTTGATGTGTGTGGCTGTCCGGAAACTCCGCGGGGATTTGCGCGGAGATCGCGAGCAGCGGTTCCTGATCCAGATATGCGCTGCTGAGCGGCAGCATCAGATTGGCGGCGCCCGGACCAAGCGTGGTCAGGACGACGCCCGGCTGTCCACGCAGTTTTCCGTACACGGCGGCGGCTATTCCGGCGTTCGCCTCGTGCCGCATCAGAACGAAATCGACCCCGGCGCGCCGGAGCTCGTCGATCAGGACGAGGATTTCGCCGCCGGGCAGTCCGAACACGCGTTCGATGCCGGCATCGGCGATGGCTTTTGCGGTAACAGCGGCAGTGGTGGGCATGCGGTCGTCTAGTAGCCCGACGACCCCGCCGACGCGGGCGCTTCGCCGCGCGCCTGCTGCACGATCTTGACGCCGGCGCTGGCGCCGACCCTGGTTGCGCCTGCGGCGATCATCGCTTTCATTCCTTCGAGATCCCGCACGCCACCTGCGGCCTTGACCCCCATCTCGGCGCCGACGACACGCCGCATCAGGGCGACGTCGGCGGCGGTTGCGCCACCGGACGCAAAGCCGGTCGACGTCTTCACGTAGTCCGCCCCGGCCGCCTTGGCAAGCGTGCACGCAGTGATCTTCTCGTCGTCGGTCAACAGCGCCGCCTCGATGATCACCTTGCTGAGAACACCGCAGCTGCGGCACGGGTCCACGACCGCCTCGATGTCGCGCTCGACGACGCGGAGGTCGCCGGACTTCAGCGCGCCGACGTTGATCACCATGTCGATTTCACGCGCACCGTCGAAAATCGCCCGCTGCGTTTCGTAGCCCTTGACGTCCGCGGTGTTGGCGCCGAGCGGGAAGCCGACGACCGTGCAGACACCGACTCCACTGCCGGCCAGCAGCCTCGCGCACACGGCAACCCAGGTCGGGTTGACGCAGACGGTGGCGAACTTGAACTGCGCGGCCTCGCGGCACAGCTCCTCGATGTTCTGCCTCGTGGCATCCGGCTTCAGCAGCGTGTGATCGATCATCGACGCGACACTGGGCGGTGCGCCTCCCGTCGCGTGCAGCCCGACACGGGTGGCGCCGGCGTCGAGAACCCCGCGCAGGCGATCCGGACAGCAGTCGTCGAGCACCGCGTGGCACGCGCAGCGGGCCTGCGGGCGGACGGAGACCGCCGTCAGCTCGCTGACAATCGTGTCGATCAACCGCTGCAGTTCCTCTCGCGTCATCTCAGCTAGCCCCTAGCCCCTAGCCCCCAGCCCCTAGCCCCTACTGTCCGTGTTCGAGGAGCTGAATCTTGGCGAGCCGCCGAATATACCGGGCCTCGCGCATCGGCGTCGTCACAAACGTCACGACAATCGCCCGCGCCTCGTCGGCCGTCACCAGCGACGCCCCAAGTGTGAGGACGTTGGCGCCGTTGTGCTCGCGAGAATAGCGTGCAATGGTTTCGGTCGTCGCCATCACGGCCCGAATTCCATCGATCTTGTTCGCCGCGATCGCGGATCCGATGCCCGCCCCGTCGATCGCGATGCCGGCGTCGGCCTCGCCGCGTGCGACGACTCGCGCGACCGACGCGGCCGTATCAGGATAGTCGACCGGGTCGGGCCCGTGGGTGCCGAGATCGTGAACGGCAAGTCCTCGGCCGCGGAGAAACGTGACCAGCGTCTTGCGAAGCGCCACGCCGCCGTGGTCGCTGGCGATGGCCACCGTGCGCACGTTCGCCGGCGGCGCCAGCGCAGCGTCGGCCGCCGACACCAGTCCATCGCGCACCACCGTGATGCGGCGTTCCTTCAATGTGTCTGCCGCCAGCGGTGTGATGTGCCCGCCGCGCGTCAGCTCCACCGTCTCGCCGCACGCGAGCACGCGCGCGTCGGCTTCGGTGATGATCTCGAATTTTTTCATTAGGGTATGATGCTGCCGCCATGCCGGAGCTGCGGCCGTCTGAAATCCTACTCTCTGCCGACCAGATTCAGAAACGGGTCGAGGCCCTCGCACTGGAAATCCGCGCCGACTTCCCCGACGACCTTCACGTCATCGCGGTGCTCAAGGGCGCGTTCATGTTCCTGTCGGATCTCGTCCGCCACACGCCCGGCCACGTGTCGATGGATTTCATGGCGGTGTCGAGCTACGCCAAGGGCACGACCACCTCCGGCGAAGTCCGCCTGCTCAAGGATCTCGACACGACGCTCGACGGCCGCAATGTCGTCATCGTCGAGGACATCGTCGACACCGGCCTCACGCTCACCTACCTTCAGGACATCCTGCGGGCGCGCAATCCCAAGTCGCTGCGCACTGCGTGCCTACTCAGCAAACCCTCGCGACGGCAGGTGGACGTCAAGGTCGAATACATCGGTTTCACGATCGAGGACCGCTTCGTGGTCGGCTACGGCCTCGACTACGCCGAGCAGTACCGCAACCTCCCCTATATCGCCGTTCTCGGCAGCTGAATCCGTCCCACTTCAGCGTCCCACCGCGGCTTTGACTTTCGCCGCGAGCCGGTTCGCGTCCGCGATGACCGCCGCGCGATCGAGCGTGCGCAGCCGCCGATCCTTCATCAGCACCTTGCCGTTCACGATCGTGGTTCGCACGTCGTCGCCGCGCGTCGCGTAGACCAGATGCGACAAGGGATCGTACATCGGTGTCTGCCGTGCCGCAGACATCGAGACGGTGATCAGATCCGCCCGCTTGCCGGCTTCCAGCGATCCGATCAACCGGTCCATCTGCAGCGCGCGCGCACCTCCGATGGTCGCCATGTCGAGCGCCGTCCGCGCCGGGACAGCGGTGGGATCGCGCGTCGACAGCTTGGCGAGAAACGAGGCCTGGCGCATCGCCTCGAACATGTCGAGATCGTTGTTGCTGGCGGCGCCGTCGGTGCCGAGGCCAACGGCGACGCCGGCTGACAGGTACTTCGGGATGGGCGCCGCCCCGCTCGCGAGCTTCATGTTGCTCTCCGGCGTGTGCGCCACGCCCACCGCATGCCGTTTCAGAATGGCGATGTCATCGTCCGTGACCCAGACACCGTGCGCTGCCAGCGTCTTCGGTCCCCAGAAGCCAATCGACTCCAGGTAGGCGCCCGGTGTCATCTTGTACTGGTTGCGGGCCAACTGGATTTCGTCTTCCGTCTCCGAAAAATGGATGATGACGGGCGCGCCGTACTTCCGGCCGAGCGCGGCCGACGCCAGCAGGGTGGTCTTGTCGTTGGTGTAGAGCGCGTGCGGGGCGACGGCGGGCACGACGAGTCCGTTGTCCTTGAACTCCCTGATGAACGTTTCGGCTCTCGCCAGCGCATCGGCCGGCGTTTTCGCGTCGGCGACCGGGAACTGAATGATCGTCTGCCCGAGCACGGCGCGCAGACCGGCCTCGATCGCGACTCGCGCGATTTCCTCCTCGAAATAGTACATGTCGACAAACGTCGTCGTGCCGGATTCGATCATCTCCACCGCGGCGAGCCGTGTTCCGACGCGTACGAGCTCGGGTGACACCGTCTTGGCTTCGGCGGGAAAGATGTATTGCTCGAGCCACTGGCGCAGCGCCAGGTCGTCCGCGAGGCCGCGGTACATCACCATCGGCGCGTGTGTATGGGTGTTGATCAGCCCGGGGAGCACGACCTGGTCGCGCGCGTCGATTGTTTCGGCCGCCTGATATTTCGAGGCAATCGCTGCCGGGCTCCCCACCTCGACGATGTCCACGCCGTCGATCGCGACGGCGCCAGGAGTCAGGATTTCGTGGGTGGCGTTCTCCGTCACGACGATGCCGCCGGTCACCACCAGCGACACCGGACGCCGCGCCTGCGCACCGAGCGAAATGGCGGCGACGGCGCACACGATCAGCACGCGTTTCATACGAGCGATTCTACTAGTCCCTAGTCCCCAGTCCCCAGGTCCCCCAGTCCCCAATTCCCGCCGGTGTATAGTGACGCCGTGCCGGTCCACATCGTCGATCATCCCCTGGTGCACGATGCGCTGGTGTCGCTGCGCGACAAGACGACGCCGCCTGAAGCGTTTCGACGGGCCGCAACGCGCATCAGCGTGCTGCTCGCCGCCGAGGCGCTGAGGGCGGTCGCGACTATCGCGGTGACGGTCGAGACGCCGCTCGGGCCTGCTCCCGGCCGCCGCATCAGCCGGGATGTCGTGGTCGTCCCCGTTCTTCGCGCGGGGCTTGGGATGCTGGACGCCGTGCTCGAGCTCGTGCCCGATGCGCGCGTCGGGCACATCGGCCTGCAGCGCGACGAGATGACGGCCGTGGCCTCGCAGTACTACTCGAAACTTCCGGCGCGCCTCGATCAGAGCGACGTGCTGATGATCGATCCGATGCTCGCGACCGGCGGCAGCGCGGTCGCAGCGCTCGAGCTGCTTCAGCAGGCCGGTGCCCAGCGAATCAGCATGATTTGCATCGTCGCGGCACCCGAAGGGGTCGCAGTCGTCGAGCGGCATCATCCTGGCGTTGAAATCTATACGCCGGTCGTCGACCGCGAGCTCAACGCCCATAAGTACATCGTTCCGGGGCTGGGAGACTTCGGCGATCGCCTCTACGGAACGATCTAAGCTATCAGCTGTCAACTGGCGGCTCTCCGCCTCCACCATGGCTGAGAGCTGAAAGCCGATAGCTGAGAGCCGAAAGCCGATAGCTGAGAGCCGAAAGCCGATAGCTGAGAGCCGAAAGCCGATAGCTGAGAGCCGAAAGCCGATAGCTGAGAGCTGAGAGCCGAAAGCTGATAGCTGAGAGCCGAAAGCTGTATATGACTAAGACCATCGATCGCCGCACCCAGAACCGTGCACCGCAGGAGCGGTGGCGCTCGGCGCTGACGGAAATTTCGCCGAACAAGATCCTCATTCGAGGTTACCCGCTGGACGAGATGATGGGGCGGCTCGGCTTTGCCGAAGCCGTGTACCTGCTCTTGATGGGTGAGCTGCCGACGCCGGCGATCGGCCGGATGCTGAACGCCGTGCTGGTGTCGTCGGTGGACCACGGCGTGACGCCGCCGTCGACGCTCGCGGCGAGAAATGTCGCGACGTCGGGCGCGCCGCTCAAGGATTGCGTGGCGGCAGGCATCCTGGCCTTCGGTCCGCATCACGGTGGCGACATCGAATCGTGCATGCGCTTCCTCGACAGCGGGCTCTCGCTCGTGCGCACCGGCCTGACGGTCCAGCAGGCCGCGGACGCGATCGTCGAGCAATGCGCGGCCGCCAACGAGGTGCCGCCGGGATTCGGTCACCGCTTTCACACGCGCGATCCTCGCGCGGCGCGGCTGTTTCAGATGGCCTTGGAGCTCGAGCTCGAGGGCGAGCACGTGCGGCTCATCCGCGTCTGCGAACGGGCTCTCGACGGGTACAAAGAGCGGTTCGAACGTCCGCTGCCAGTCAACGTCGACGGCGCCATCGCGGCGATCTGCGCCGACCTGGGGTTCGCGTACGAGCTGGGCAATGCGATTTTTCTCATATCGCGTCTGCCCGGGTTGATCGCGCACGCGCACGAAGAGCGCACGCAGCAGGCGCCGATGCGGCAAATCGATCCCAAGGACAACGACTACGACGGGGCCCAGCAGCGGCGCCTGCCAGAAGGCCGGAAATACGCGGTTTGACATATATGAACGACTTTGGTATAGTTATGAACCATCAGGAGTACCTATGTCGCTCCGGCCCGTCAAACGCGTTCTCACACCCAAAGACACTCC
>Ga0193697_1000661_pt1 | contig 11885 bp, 3 predicted proteins | sample L3m2metaG_FD_145073 | JGI IMG/M metagenome (GOLD analysis project Ga0193697, IMG submission 145073) | Soil microbial communities from a riparian zone of the East river system, Colorado, United States - L3m2 | ecosystem: Environmental > Terrestrial > Soil > Riparian zone | place: USA: East River... | reverse complement strand
TTCCGCCAGACCCACCGTTGCCGCGCCAGCTCGTAGCGATCGACGAATGCCATCGACGCAAGCGGGAGACCATCCTTCGTGACGAGCGAGACGTCGATCGCGCCATTCGCAAGCTCGCTGAGGCTGAGCGCGTCGTACAACGCGTCGGCAGGCGGCAGCGATTTTGTCGCCGCCTCGACCAGCACGCGTGCCGGACGGAAGGCCTGGAACTCGTCGCCGCCGTCGACCCACGGCTCATCCTCGACCAGTTCCCGCATCGCCTCTTCTTCGAACCGCCTGACGAAATCGGACATCGAGACGAGCGGCACGAGCTCGAGCACGGCGAACGAGCCCGGGGCCAGAGTGATGTCGCCATCCGCGTCGACGCTGTTGGTGCTGCCGAAGGTCGCGGAGAGCGTGACGTGGCCGGCCGCGAGGAAGCGCCGTGTCTCCGACGTCAGCCCGCTTTCGTCGACGATGATGCAGCGCAGTCCGATCCGCGAAACGGCCGGATCGAACGGCAGGACATCGAGCTCGCGTTTCCAATCGGGCTTGTCGGGCGGCGCGGCATCGCGCTTCTGATGGATATCGGTGAGCACCTCGTTGAGCTTCACGAGCTCGGCCTGCGCGCGCGCCGGATCCTCGCCCGCGAACAGCGCCTGCGGCATCATCCAGCGCGGGCGGACTGACCCTGAAACGGACGAGCGGGTTCTTCACCACGAAATCGTCGCCGTCGCTCAACAGCAGCGCCGGCGCGCTCTCCGACTTCGGCGCGTGCGCCGACAGCCATTCGCGCGAACGGAGGATCACGCCCGCGGGCAGCGCGGGCCACTCCGGCGCCTTGTCCGGTGTCGCGTTCGGAATTGGACGGACGTTGATCTCGCCGACCGGAACGCGGCGGAGAAACTGAATCGGCAGGTATCGCGGCGGCTCCGTCGGCGGATTGTCGAGCGCCGGGATGGCATGCGCCTTCAGCAGGTCCCAGCGGAAGGCCGAAGAAAGCGGCCGCGTCGCCCCCGCGGTCAACTCCGCCGGCACGCCGCCGGCGCGATCGATGACGAATCCGGCGAACTGATACCAATCGCCGTACCGCAGAGGCGGCACCATGCAGAACGGACTCTGACTCTGGTCGATCTCGTTTCGCACCGGACCGACCGCCTGATAGCTGAGCGGCAGCATCTCCTCGAAGTTGGTCGCCGGCTTCTCTTCTTTGCCCACTTCGCCGTGCAGGCCGCTCCCGATCGTCGCGGCGGCGAGCGGCATGCCGAAGTACGTGATGTCGGTGCTGGTCAGACCGTTGATGAACGCGCTCTTGATGCCACGCACGATCGCCTTGTCGCTGTGCGGGAGCGTCTCCGGCTGCTCCGATCCCCAGAAGCGTTCGTTGCCGTCGAGCTTTCCGAGCACCGCGACCGACGCGGTGGCCAGCGACCAGTCGCGGTCGAACAGATCGGGCTCCGTAGGCGCCCGGCGCACGAGCACGCCGAGCTCCGCGATCTGCGCGTGATCGCTGTCGTTGCCCGTCTCCGCGGGGTCGTCGTGGCGAAGGCGCGTTTGCGCATCGCCGAGGAGGACGTCGATGCCCTCGCCGGGAAGCACCGGGCGAATCGTTGTCGAGTCGGGGACGAGGAAGTCGGCGAAGACGGCGAAGGACGGCTTGTCGATCGGCCAGGTGCCGGTCACGCCCGCAACCTCGTTGACCTTCTTCACCAGTCCACGGGCGATCGCGGCCCGCAGCTCGCTGCTGAAGTTCTTCTTCTTCAGCGCCTCGCGGATCAGGTCCCGAACGACCACCGGATCGGCCGGCTTGTCTTCGCTGAACGCGTTGCGTGCAAGCTCGATGAATGCGTTCGCATCCGCGATCGCGTCCGTGACATTAGGACGCGTGATTCCGGCCTTCGCGAGCAGCTCCGGGGCAAGCGCGGTGATGCGCGCGCGAAAGTTCAACGCGTGAGCGACGGTGTCTTCGATTGCCGCAAGGCTGTCGAGGCGGCTGTCGCTCGTCGGGAGCCAATACGTCTGCAGCGCGGGCTCGAACGACGGATCGGGCTGCGCCGGAGGCTCGGGCTGCTCTGCGAAGCGACGCAGCGGAAACGGCAGCACCTGCGCACGTCCCACGCCGTCGCCCGGCGTCGGCACATAACCGACGAGCACCGTGCGATCGTTGAATTCGAAGAGACCATCGCGGAACCTGAACTCGACCGGCGTCTCGCGCGTATCGACGTAACGGATCGGCCATGCCGCGATCCCCACCACCGACTCCCGGTTCACTTTCGCCGCGAACCCCTCGGTGACCGGCACGTCGAAGTACCACATGCATTGCAGCGCGCTGCTGGCGATCTCCGGCGTCGAACCGCCGAATGCCTGCAGCACCGGCGGCAGGAGAATGCGTTGATTCGTCGTCTCCACCGGCCCGTTCGTCCGCTTCATCACGAAACTCTCGGGCGGTTGATCGCGCACGAAGTCCCCCCACGCACGCTCCATCTCTTTGCGAAGCGGAAGGCTGATCGCGCCCTGCAGCTCGGCATCCGCCGTGCCCTTGATCGCCGTGCCGGTGGTCGGAAAGAGCTGCCAGGCGATCTTGATCTTCGTCTTCGTGTTCGAGTCGAGCGCGATCCAGGGCAGCATCGCGTTTCCCCAGCGTACGCGCTGGTCTTCGCGCGGCTGCTCCGTGAACCCGACGGAGACCTGGAGCGCGAACCGCCACGTCTCTCCGATTGCTCGCTTGAATGCTTCCCGCGGCCCGACGGGCACGACCGAGAGACTCAGCATCATGTCCAGCATGTCGCCCCCTACAACGCCACGTTGCTGTTGACGGCCTGGATGGCCTTCTTGTGATCGCGCCCCGCCACGGCTTTCTTCGCGCCGCCGCCGCTTCCGCCGACGAAGCGCTGGTTGACCGACTGGCTGACGTGCAGCGTGTAGCACCAGCAGATCTTGATGCTCACCTCCACCACGCCATGACCGGTCATGCTGCCGTCGCTGCCGTCGTACGTGACGGAGAGCATGAGGCGCAGCGAGGCGCTGGCGATGCCGAGGATCGAGAACTCGCCCCACACCAGAATGCCGAGCGTGATCAACGTGCGGCCGTTCTGCGTGCTGGAGTCACGGAAGAAATCGACGCCGGCGGTAAAGAGAATGCCGGCGCTCCCATGCGCGAAGCCGAAATTCACGGCGAAGAACGCACCGGCGCTGATGCCGATGCTGACGCGGGTCACGAAACGGTCGGGGGGCCGGTAGGCGACTTCGACACCGACCCATCCTCCGCCGCCGAGGAAGACGACCGCCAGTCCGAACGGCCGCTGCGGCTTGCTCAGCCAGAAGCCGGTGCGCACTTCGAAGCCGTCCATGATCTGCAGCTCGAGGAACGCATACAACGTCAGACCGGTGAGCGTGAACGCGCCGGTGGTGAGATCGGGCAGCGGCAATCCGAGCTCCGCCCGGATGCCGGCCGGCATGATCGGTGTCAGCGTCAGCCCTTCTTCCTGCGGCAGCAGCTCCTTGAGCGCCTTGGTGATGAAGTCGAACTCCGGCGCCAGGACGACGTTCTCCGAATTGAAATCGAACTCGAAGCCGCCGTCGCTGTCGTAACGCAGCGTTGCCTCGCGCATCGTGACGACCGGCTTGTCCGACAGACAGAGCATCCAGTCGGCCTCGATTCGCGCCTTCGTCGACTGCGATTTCCCTCCCCCCGAAGACAGTTCCAGGCGGCTGCTGGCCACGAAACGCGGCGAGCGCAGCTTCAACGAGACAGGGGGCAGAAGAAACACCGCAGGCTCGCCGTCGATGACTTTGTCGACGTCGACGTCGGCGAACGCGGTGAGGCGATCCTTGTCGAATCCGTGCCGGACGCGGATCCAGTCGTTCTCCGACCCATCGTCGGGCGCCTTGAGATCGGGGAAGAGATATTCGAGCTTCAGACCGCCGAAGTCGGGGAGCAATTGGCTCAGATCGATCCCCTGCAATTGCGGAAGGAGGCGGTCGCGGACCCGGTCGAAAGGCAGTTCGGCACTGAGCGAGTTGAGCACCGACTGGCCGAGGTCGTTGAAGATCGCGCCGGCGCGGGTGACGTCGAGGAAGTCGTTCGCGGCGTCGTAGTAGTAGCCGAGATGTTCGCGCGTGCAGGCGATCGCGTCGTTGACCGGGCCGGTGGCAAGAATGCGCGTGAGCTGCAGCGCCGCGGTGGCCACCTTTTCCACCTGGCGGTCCAACGATCCCACTTCCTGCACGATTGCGCTCTCGATCTGTCTCGCCGTCGCCTCGAGCGAATCGGTGACCACCTTGCTCGCCGCCGCGATGCTCCGCTCCACGTCTTCCAGCGGAAGCTTCGCATCGAGCGCCGCGGTGAGATTGTCGAAACCCTGCGTCACGTTGGCGGCAAACTTCGACGCGTCGTCGAAGGAGCCGGCCACTCCTTTCCAACTTGCTTTCTCGAGGTCCTCGAGCTTCTTCTCCAGCGCCTTACCGATGTTCTTCAGCTCGTCGCCGGCATTCGTGATGAAACCGTCGAGCGCTTTCTGAAGCTGATCCAGGTTTTTCGCGGCGTCGGCGCAGAAGCCTTCGACCTTCGTCCGCGCCTCGACGAGCGTCGACACTCGTCCCTTCGCGTCGAGGCCGAGACCGTCGCGCAGTACGTTGACCTCCGACTCCAGCGCCTTGCTCACCGCGATGAAGAAGTCCTCGATCAGTGATCGCGTATCGCGCTTCAGTACCTCCCACTCCGGCTCGTCGAGCTCCAGCGGCGCGACGGAGTCGATGATCTCCGCGGCGAGAAGGAGGAGGTCGGCCGTCAGCCCGCTCAGCGTCGTCCCGAGCCTGCCGAGGAGTCCGTCGGGGCTGAACCACGAGCCGAGGCTTTCCGCGAGGTGCCTCATCGCGTCGACATCGGCGCGAGCCAATGTTGCGTGGAACGCGGCGAGGAATGCATCGACGTCGCTCCGAAGCGCCGCCAGCCCGGGCACCTCGGTGCTCGTCTCCTCGTCGTTCAGGTTAGGATCGGTCTGCTCGTCGATGGCGAGAAGCTCGCGATATCGCGCCGCGAGCCTGTCGACGGATGCATCGAATTCCGTCAGCCACTGCAGCTTCAGCTCTTCGCATTTCTTCAACAGGGTCTTCGTGGCGACGTCGATGCGATTGAACGCCTCGGCCGGCAGAAACCCGACGTCGTCGATGCGCTGCTTCACCTGCTCGCAAACGCTCTGCAGCGCAGCGCGCGCCTGGTCGGCCGTCGCCTGCGCGGGAAGCTGGACCTGGTGTTTCCACACCTTCACCTGGTCGTCGAGATTCTTGTTCAGCCTCTCCGTCCAGCGGCCCTGTTCCGCAGCCCAGGTGAATGCGGGCACGCCGGCGGCGGGGATGTTGCCGGCGAGCTTGTCCGCGCTGTTTTTCAGTTCGCCGAATAAGACCTTCGCCTCGCCGGCAAAGCCGGGGAGGTCGTCGAGCGTGGACGCGCCGTCGTGCCGCGCCTTCGCGATCTGCATCCGCAGCTCGGCCAGTCCGTCATGCAACGACGAATGCGTATCCGCGAGTGTCTGCGCAAGCTTCACACTACCGGGCTTCAGTTGCACGTCGGCGGGCGAAGGCACGCGCGCCTCGATCCCCTCGGAAAGACGCCCGTGCATCAGGTCGACCGCCTCTTCCGGCGGATCGACGGTGATGGTGAAACGCTTCTGACCGAAATCGGCGAGCGGCGCATCGGGCTGCGTACGCAAGCGGGTGAAGCGCGAGTGAAACGGCAGATCCGCCTTCTTCGGCTGGATCAACGGGAAGTCGATGTCGGGAGCCGCCGGCCAGAGATCGGTGTCGCCGCCGTCTTCCGGACGCGTCGAGGTGAAGAAGAGCAGCTCGCTCGGATCCTTCAGTTGATGGTCGACCGTTCCTTCGCCCTTGCCGCGGGCACGCGCTTTCTTGAGGAAGATCTTCGGGAACGGGAAGAACCGCTCCTCTTCCTTCAGCAGCGGACCGCGCAGCGCAATCACGAAGCCGTTCGGTACGTCGTGTCCCCACGTCGACTTCACGGGGATGATCGTCGTTTCGAAGAAGCTCGCCTTGAGCGGCCCGGCGATGGGCCGGGACGCCGACGTGTCGGGATACGCGCGCTTCTGCTCGGTGATCTGTACGTACTCGCGGACTTTGCGCAGCGCGGCGAAGCCCGTGAAGTCGTCGGTTTGAAACTCCCACGTATCGCTGTCGAGATCGGGCTTGCCGTCCGGCTTCTTCGGCTCGATCGTGTAGCGCGGGGCGCGGCGCGTCGTCCGTTCGTACACGATGACGTGCCGTGCGCGATTCCACAGCATCGCGATGCGGCCGATGCGGATGACGGTGACCGAATCGAGCCGTCCCTGCGTCGTCTCGGTGATGATCAGCGTCTTGCCGTTGTTGAATTCGGCGGTCTGCTGCCGAAAGCCAGCCCCTCGATGGTCAGGCTGCTCGAGTCGGGCGCACCGGTCAATTCGTCGTAGACGTTCCGCGACTGGAACGGCCAGTCGACGCCGCCCCGAAGCGGCGGTCGTTTGTCGTCGCGGATCACGAAGTCGTGAGGCTTGTCGATGTCGAACGGATTCGCCGTCGCGCGCGACTCACGCAGCGAGGCGCTGACGCCCTTCCCGGTGATCGTCAACTGCTGGCGCACGGTGAAGTCGCGAAAGACCGGCCACCAGCTCGGCCGGTAGAGCATGGCGTGGATGACGTCGGCGATGCGCTGGCAATAGTCGCCGCGCAGTTTCATCAGAGTCTTCGCGTCTTCCTTCAACGTGGCGCGCGCGGCGCGGAGGAAATCGAGAAATTCGTCCGGAAAGGGGACCCGGCCGACCAGCGCGTCGAGCTCCGCGACGCGCAGACCGGGAACATCTTCGATCTTCGACAGCAGTCCGTACAGGAGCTCGAACTGTGCGCGCAGCAGCTTGACGCCGACGACGCCGGGCCGTTGCCCGAAGAGTCGGCGCAGCGACCATGGGGCAACCGCGCGCGCGGTATTGATGTCCGTGCGGTCGAGGATGAGACGCGCCGCGGGACTGAGGCGGAAATCGAACGGCGCGGCTTTGAACGGGACTGTCTCAGTCCCGATGTGCAGCCGCCCTTTCACCATTTCCTCGCCGATGACCTGCGGCGGGAGCACGACCTCCATCTCCCCTTCGCTGCTGGCGAACGTCCACTCCGGCGCCTGGTCGCTGTCGTCCGAATACTCGGCCAGCATGCCGTCGGGATCGACCGGCGTGGTGCTCACGACCCGGGCCGCCGTGAAGGGACTCGGATCGAGCACGACGGCGTCGACGTCGAAGTTCCGCGGTTTCTGCCCCGGATTGCGGACCGCGATTCGGAGAATGCGGCTCTGCGTCTCGTTCGCGAACTCGCGGATCACGACGCGTACCGGCGGGTTGTCTTTGCGCAGATCGATGACGATCGGACGCTCGCGGTCGAGCCACGCCGACAGCGCCTCGAATCCGATCTCGGGGTCGTCGCTGACCGGCGTGAGGTGTGCCTCTTCGAAGTGAAGGCGGAGATCGATGGTCGCCGGGGCCTGGCCATAACGTGCTTCATCTCCACCCTGCCCCACCGTCAGCTCCGCCGTCGCAAGTTTTCCGGCGTCGACCCGGGCACCGTTCACGATCCAGCCGCCGCTGTTCGCACCTCCCGCACCGCGCAGATGGAGCAATGCCGATGGTTTTTTCTCGATGGCGAGCAGGGTTTGCAGAGGATCGAAGTCGAGATCGTTGGTGAACGTCAGCTTGACCGGCGCGCCTCCCGTCTCGCTTGCCGCGCCGGTGATCCAATCGACGGCCGCGTCCTTCGCGACCACCACCTGGCGCAGGAGCGTCTCGCGCACGCCGGAGCCGTCGTCGCGCGGCGCGACGTCGAAGCGAAGAGTCACCGCGCTTGCATCGAGCTCCGTCGGCGCGAAGCTGAAGCGGTTGCGGCTCCGCGCCGCGGCCATGCCGAGCGTGTAATGCCGGGCCAGCGCCCCGTAGACCGTATTCAATGAGAGCGCCTCGAGTCCTTCCCTCGGCGTTCCCTTCGGATGCGTCCACTCCGCGATGTAGCTCGTCCCCGCTGCCGTCCGCGCGCAGAGCAGATCGATCGCGTCCGCGTCGATCGACGCCGCGCTCCGCGCCTCGGCGCGCAGAACCGCGCTGTTCACCGCGTACGAGCCGTTCTCCGCGAAGAACCGCGCCGCGAGCTGAGCCACGCCGTCTTTGTTCGTCTCGAGGAAACGGATTCCGTAACCCTTCTCCAGATCGTCGCGGGTCGAGGCGTCGACGATCCACGTCCGCTCGCGCCCGCGCGTCAGCAGCGCGCAGCCGGTGCCGTCCGACGGCGCGTAGTCGAAGAGCGCGAGCCGGGTCGCAAACGCCGCCATCGGGAGATCCGCCGATCCGGGAGGAAGGAACGACTTGTCGAGAAACTTCGACTGTTTCGCACTGAACGACCAGATCCGCGGATGGCCTCCCTCGTGCGCGCGGTCGGTGATGCCGTCCGTCTTCACGACCGTCCCCGATGAGAGGAACAGCGCGTCGCGGTCGCGGCGGAACTGCAGCCGGAGCCAGAGGCCGCGGCTCGCCGGCGTCAGCGGATTGCGCCAGAAGAACCGGAAGACGAGGAACGGGAGAAAGCGGGAGATCTCGCACTTCCCCTCCGGCGCGTGCGGATCGAAGTCTTCCAGCGTGAGGTTCGACTGCCGGCGATCGAGCCGTTCTTCTCCGACGCCGCCCGGCGCATCCTCGGTCGTCGTCGGCTCCACGTCGAAATGAAGAAGGCGGCCGGGGACATGCAGATCGAGCGACGAGTAGCGAAACCAGTGAATGCCGCTCCGCTGGTCGAGCTCTTCGCCGGCAATGCTCGCGACGGTGACGCCATTGATCGTGAATTCGAGTCGCCTCATATCAGAGACCGCTCCATGAAAATGCCGTTCGCCGGAGTCTCCACCGCGCGCCAGTAGGTTCCATCCGGATGGATCGCCGCGCAGGCGGAATCGACCTTGATGAGCGTGGTGGTTTCATCGACTTTCTTCGGTTGCCGGACGTTCGACGGTTTTCGCCAAAGACCTTTCAGCTTCTCCACTTTCGCGAAGGCCTCGTTGCAGGCGTTTCCCCACGCCTGAATCACACGCTCGGAATCGGCCGCGATCAGTTCGCGCAGACCGGGAGTGGCCGCGGTCAACGCGGTCTTGATCTCATCGAAGAATTTCTTCGCGGGATTCGGCCCCTTTTCATCAGGGAATCGGGGGCGTCCGTACCAGCCGAGGATCAACGGCGCTCTGCCGTCGAGATCGATCAGGATCTGCTGCAGACGGCGGCCGAAGCAATCGTCGGGACGGACTGCCGATGGAGCGTAGAGGATGACCAGACCGCCCGGCATGTTCGGATTGAACGGGAACTTCAGGCTGCGGTTATTGGGCGCACGCCAGTGCAGCGTCCGCTGCTGTCCCTCTTCCGGTATTTCTCTCGTCGCGTTGAGTCTGAGGGAGCCGGCGGCAGCCGAATAGTACGCAGTGCCCGCCGTTTCGGCCCCGATCACAAGGCAATCGAGCGGGAGATCGTCGAGCGGTGAAAGCTTCAGAAGAGCGGCCATCCGCTCGTCTCCTTTCTTTTGCGCGTCGGCGGACCACAGCGTCGTCAGATCAGGAGGCCGCACCGCCGTGCTCACCACTCCGCTCGCGATGGCGGCGGCCTCGAACGCCGCCACCTGTTGCAGTTGCGCTGACGAGGAGAGCGGCAGCGCGAGGATGCGCGCGGCAGGCGGCGCGGGATCGGGATCGAGAAAGCCCCACTTCGTCAGGTTGATGAACGGAAAGCCTCGCCCCTTTGCGAGCGCGACGTGCCGCGCTTCGTAATCCGGCTGATTTTTGGCACCCGTCTTCGGCGAACGCCTGAGGATCGCGATCAGCCGCCGCTGGGCGTCGGTGTTCGTGCTGTCGGGTTTGGGAGGATCGAAGTGCGGCCCCGAATTGACGAAGGTGCTGAACGCGACGAGCTTTGAGTAGTCGCTGTCTGTGCCCCCCTTGACTGCCGCCTTTTCGGCAGGGGTGAAGAAGTCGTCCTCGGCGTGCTTCTTCTGAATCTCCCACACGGCGGGAGGTTTGAGCACCTGCTTGAAGAACTTCTTCCACGCCGGGATCATTGTGGTCGGCGTCCTGGGATCGAAGAACAGCGCATTGGCCAGCCGTACCCGATCACTCGTGGCCTTATCGGTTTCGACATGGGCCAGATCGAGCAGCTCCTTCAGCGTTGCCTCGTGCGCCTCGAGCCCATTGTCATGAAGCGCCTTTTTGCGATCATCCTTCGGAATGTCGACCAGCACCTTCAACAGCGAACCGAACTTCACAGTGAAGCCGATGATCCCCGCCGTGCCGCAGGCGCCGTCGGTGTTTCCACGGATGTTGGTGAAGAAGCCGTGATCCTCGAAACGCGCGACGAGCATCACCGCGCGCTGGACGAAGGAGGGCCATTTCGATCCGGGCCCGAGGATCTCCGTGTAGAGGTCCTCGTCCACCAACCCGGTTTCGGGCTTCGAATGGTCTTTCTGAAACTTGCGGACGCGCTCCGCGAGATCACCGTCGAATTCGTCGAACGCCGGATCTTCGGCCGGATCCGCCTTCAGTTTCTCCCGCAGGGGCGTGATGAGATGTCCGCGCACGCCAGGCGCAAAATGCGCTTTCGCCATCGCGACCTCACTTCTTCTCTCTCGGCTGAGTGCACTAAGTGTAGACGGACGGCGCTGCGGATTTCCCGCCGAACGCATTGATAGAATCATCTCCTCGTGAAATGCGCCGCCGCACTCGCCACGGTCATCGTGCTCGCTCTGGCTGCGCACGCGCAGTCGAGTGATCTCGCGAGCCTCCGCAAAGAGGTGTACGACGCGGAGACCGCGCTGCTGCGGGCGCGTTACCACTATCGTGATTGCGCCGATCCCTCCGCGCGATCGGATTTCGAGTCGATGCTCGCGAAGGTCGCGACGACGATCGGCGTGCGCGGCTTCAAGGTGAAGCCCATCGACGAATCGGAGGCGGTGCCACTGGCGAACGGACAGCCGTCGATGAATCGGATCGCGCGGCTGCAGCTCAGCGGCGATGGAGACTTCCTCGATGTTCACGCGCTGCTGCGCCGCATCGCGTCGATCGGCGAGGGGCGGGCGCTCGACTTCGACACGCTCCACCTCGAGGCTCGCGACGGCGGGAACGTGACGTTCGACGCGCGCCTCGCGATCGGCTGCTGGGATTCGACGTCGAAGGCGCTCGATGTGACGTTCGTGCCGCGCGGGACAGTCGTCGAAACGGAGACGGCGATGTTTCGCGACAAGCTGACAAAACTCCGCGCGGTGCTCGCCGCGGCGGACCAGCTCATCGAGCGGATGCAGCCGCGACGACTCCGCGAGGCGCTGGCGACGGTGGCCGACGGGTTTCGCGAGCATGCGGTGCTGGTCAGCGACCTCACCTACCGCGCTCCCGAGCTGACGCTGCACGGCGTGGCCCTCGGCGCAGCGGCTCGCGACGCGGTGACGCGCTCGCTGCGAGGCGCGCGCTTCGAGTCGACCCGGCTCGACTGGTCGCCCGCGGGCGACTGCCGCGCGTTCACCGCGACGACGCGCGTGACCGGCAAACATCCCGATGCAGACGACCTCACCCCCGGCGAGATCTTCGATGAACGAACGAAATCGCTGTGCGCCGCCGCCCCATCGGGTTCGGCGACAGCGGTCGCGGCGCACGGCTCCGGAAATCTCACGCTCCATCTTCACGGCGCAGAGGCGACGGGGATCTTCGAGATCCTGCACGATCTCAGCCCCGCCGACGGCTTCATCGTCGACGGCAACGTACGCGGTCCCGTCGACGTCGATCTCGACCGCGTGACGGCCGCCGAGGCCATCGCCGCACTCCGCTCGGCCGGCGTTGCATTCATCACGGACGGGCCGCT
>Ga0193697_1000659_pt1 | contig 11901 bp, 10 predicted proteins | sample L3m2metaG_FD_145073 | JGI IMG/M metagenome (GOLD analysis project Ga0193697, IMG submission 145073) | Soil microbial communities from a riparian zone of the East river system, Colorado, United States - L3m2 | ecosystem: Environmental > Terrestrial > Soil > Riparian zone | place: USA: East River... | reverse complement strand
CAACCCCATCGGCCGCAAGGTCGATGATCCCGCGCAAGCGGGAGGCAAACCCGGGGAACTGAAACATCTAAGTACCCGGAGGAAGAGAAAGCAACCGCGATCCCCTTAGTAGCGGCGAGCGAACGGGGGCCAGCCCAAACCGGGTGTGCTTGCACATCCGGGGTTGTGGGACCGCGACATGGGAGCACGACGCTAAATCGAAGCGGCCTGGAACGGCCCGCCAGAGACGGTGACAGCCCGGTAGAGCGACGCGTACGGCCCCTAGCGGTATCCCGAGTAATGCGGGACACGTGTAATCCTGCATGAAACTGGGGGGACCATCCTCCAAGGCTAAACACTCCCCTGTGACCGATAGTGCACTAGTACCGTGAGGGAAAGGTGAAAAGTACGCCAGGTGGCGAGTGAAACAGATCCTGAAACCGTGTGCCTACAAGCGGTCGAAGACAGCGACGGACTTCGGTTCGTTGTCTGTTGACGGCGTGCCTTTTGCATTATGACGCAGCGAGTTACTGCTCACGCGCAGCTTAAGGCCTTAAGGGCCGGAGGCAGAGCGAAAGCGAGTCTGAATAGGGCGACCAGGTGCGTGGGCGTAGACCCGAAGCCGTGGCGATCTACCCTTGAGCAGGTTGAAGCCGCCGTAAAAGGCGGTGGAGGACCGAACCGTTGTGGGTTGAAAACCGCTCGGATGACTTGAGGGTAGGGGTGAAAGGCCAATCAAGCTCGGAGATAGCTGGTTCTCCCCGAAACATATTTAGGTATGGCCTCGAGAAATGAGTCCGCAGGAGGTAGAGCACTGGATGGGTCCGGGAGCCGAATAGGCTCACCTCCCCCAACCAAACTCCGAATTCCTGTGTGATGCTGCTCGGGAGACAGTCGCTGAGCGATAATGTCCAGCGGCGAGAGGGAAAGAACCCAGACCTGCAGCTAAGGTCCCGGAGTGACGGCTGAGTGTAGCGAAGGATGTGATTTTGCTGAGACAACTGGGAGGTTGGCTTAGAAGCAGCCATTCCTTTAAAGAGTGCGTAATAGCTCACCAGTCCAGCGAAGTCGCGCCGAGAATGGTCGGGACTAAGCCGTCCACCGAAGCTCAGGATTTGATCAGCTCTTCGGAGTTGGTCAACTGGTAGGGGAGCGTTCTGGGAGCTGTGAAGCGGAGGCGGAAGCCTTTCCGTGGAGCGACCAGAAGTGAGGATGCTGCGACGAGTACGCGCGAAACAGGGTGAAAACCCCTGTCACCGTAAGCCTAAGGGTTCCTGAGCCATGTCGATCAGCTCAGGGTTAGTCGGTCCCTAAGGTGAGGCCGAAAGGCGTAACCGATGGGAAACGGGTCAACATTCCCGTACCACCGCCCAGCCGTTTGATGGCGAGGGGGGACACAGGAGCGAGCAATCCGTCGGATAGTGGTTGTGCCGATGCAAGGCGGTAGACGTTTCCGGGGGATAAAAGACCTGGATAGTCGAGAGCCGACGCCGAAGGGGGCGTAAGCCCCCGTCAAGGGATTCGCAAGCCGACTGTCGAGAAAAGCCCCGCGTCTAGGATGGGTAGTGACCGTACCGCAATCCGACACAGGTAGGCGAGGCGAGTAGCCTCAGGTGCTCGAGTGATTTACGGAGAAGGAACTCGGCAAAATGACCCCGTAACTTCGGGAGAAGGGGTGCCGGTAGTAGGTGAGGGTGTACAATCCAAGCCCAATCCGGCCGCAGAGAATCGCGTCAAGCGACTGTTTAGCAAAAACACAGGTGTGTGCTAAGGCGTATTCCAAGCCGACGTATACACACTGACGCCTGCCCGGTGCCGGAAGGTTAACGCAGCTTGTCAGCCGCAAGGCAAAGCTCGCTGCCGAAGCCCCGGTAAACGGCGGCCGTAACTATAACGGTCCTAAGGTAGCGAAATTCCTTGTCGGGTAAGTTCCGACCTGCATGAATGGCGTAACGACTTGACGGCTGTCTCCTCCGTAAGCTCGGCGAAACTGCAGTATCGGTGAGGATTCCGATTTCCCGCATCAGGACAAAAAGACCCCGTGCACCTTTACTATAGCCTGTCATTGATCGTCGGCTGGACCTGCGTAGCATAGGTGGGAGGCGTTGAGCCCAGGGTTTCGGCCTTGGGGGAGCCAACAGTGAAATACCACCCTTGTTTTGTTGACGATCTCACTCGGCCGTTTACAACGGCGAGGACCGTGGCTGGCGGGTAGTTTGACTGGGGCGGTCGCCTCCGAAATTGTAACGGAGGCGCGCGATGGTGCCCTCAGTGCGGTCGGTAATCGCACGACGAGCGCAAACGCAAAAGGGCGCCTGACAGCGAGCGCGACGGCGCGAGCTGGGACGAAAGTCGGCGTTAGTGATCCGGTGATACCGTATGGACGGGTCATCGCTCAACGGATAAAAGGTACGCTGGGGATAACAGGCTTATCGCGCCCGAGAGTTCACATCGACGGCGCGGTTTGGCACCTCGATGTCGGCTTGTCACATCCTGGGGCTGGAGAAGGTCCCAAGGGTCCGGCTGTTCGCCGGTTAAAGTGGCACATGAGCTGGGTTCAGAACGTCGTGAGACAGTTCGGTCTGTATCCGGTGCGGGCGGTGGAGTGTTGAGGGATGTCGTCCGTAGTACGAGAGGACCCGGACGAAGCGACCTCTCGTGTCCCGGCTGTCCTGCCAAGGGCAACGCCGGTTAGCGATGTCGCGCGGGGATAACCGCTGAATGCATCTAAGTGGGAAACCCTCCCCAAGATGAACACTCCCGAGCCGTAAGGCTCCTGAAGGGCCCTGGGAGACTACCAGGTTGATAGGCGGCAGGTGTAAGGCGCGCGAGCGCTTCAGCCGAGCCGTACTAATTGCCCGTGAGGCTTGATCTCTTCCTATTTTTTTCGAGATCGTGTGCTTCCGGAAACCACCACTACCCACACATTCGTCGGTCGTTCTTTTGCTGGCGACTAGCGCGACAGGGCCACACCCGTTCCCATCCCGAACACGGTCGTTAAGCCTGTCAGCGCCGATGGTACTGCGGTTGCGAGACCGTGGGAGAGTAGGCCGCCGCCAGCTTTACTTCGAAGCCCGCCCCAATCCACCGGGGCGGGCTTCTTGTTTTCAGGGACCCGCCGGCGCGTACGACGCAGCCCAGTTCTTCGTGCGTCGCGCCATCAGCGTGCGCGCCAACGCCTCGAGCTCCGCCTTCTGGCTGGAGAACTGCAACGTCATCGCCTCGAGGCGCGCCTGCAATTCCTCCGCGGTCGTCGGCACGTCCGAGGTGATCACGAGCCAGTAGGGCGTCAGCAGCGCGGGGGCATCGTCGCCCGTCGCCGACGGACGCGCGCGCTCGCCCTCGCTCGCCAGCTGCTGCGCGCTGCGCATCACCGGCGGGGCCGCGTGGGGCACGTCGCGCCCCGCCCGCGGCGCACCCGTCGGCGCGTTCAGCTCGACGACCTGCCGCCCCGCAGCGCGCTCGGTCGTGTTCTCGCCCGACGCCGGGAACACGGGCTGGATGCCGCCGTCGGGATCGACGAGCAGCACGATGACGTGCGCGGGACGGGTCAGCTCGAACTCGACGCGGCGCGCAGCCGTGGCCACGATGCCGGGACCGTACGTGGTGCGTTGGCCGAGCCGGGTCACGCGCAGCGGAGCCTGCGCGGTGGCCACGGGCGGTAGGGCGACCAGAGCCAACGCGACGATCTGGAGACGCATGGGACCCTCAGCGGGAGGACAACCTAGTATCCGCCAGATGCGCGCGGTTTGGCAAGACCGTAGCTTCCGGCCATGACGCGCTGCGGCACCGTCGCTCTGGCCGGCCGGCCCAACGTCGGCAAGTCGACCCTCCTGAACGCCCTCGTGGGCGAGCATCTCGCGATCGTGGCGCCGAAGCCACAGTCCACCCGTATGCCCGTCATTGGACTGCTCACGCGCGACGACGCGCAGTTCATCTTCACCGACTCCCCGGGATTGCTCGAGCCTGAGTACAAACTCCACGAAGCGATGCGCGCGGCGGCGCTGCGCGCGATCGCGGACGCAGAGGTCATCGCGTACCTGCACCCACTCGCCGAGTACCCGGCACCGCCGCTGGCGGGGGTGGCCCGCCTCAGTCAGGAGCCGCGGGCACCGATTGTCACCGTATACACGAAGTCGGACTTATGCCCGTCCGGCCGTCCGGTTGTCGGACCGTCCGAAGTCGTCATCTCCGCCGCCACTGGCGAAGGCTTGGACACGCTGCTGGCGGCGTTACGGGCGCGCATCCCGGAAGGTCCCTTTCATTATGATCCCGACGAGCTGGCGACCCAGCCGATGCGCTTCTTCGCGGCCGAGTTCATCCGGGAAGCGGCGTTTGAGCAGCTGCACGAGGAGCTTCCGTATAGTGTGGCGTGTGAAATCGACGAGTTCCGGGAGGGCGCCGAGCCGGTATATATTCGGGCGGTCGTCTACGTCGAGCGGGACAGCCAGAAGGGCATCGTGATCGGGGAAGGGGGCCGCGCCATCAAGGCCCTCGGAGCTTCGGCTCGGGTGAAGATCGAAACCCTCCTCGGCCAGCGGGTCTTCCTCGACCTGCACGTGAAGGTCCTGCCCAAGTGGCGCCGCCACGAACCATCGCTCAAGCGCCTGGGGTATGCCACGTCATGAGCCTCTCCCCTGATCTGCTGGAGATCCTCGTCTGCCCCAAGTGCAAAGGGCCCCTCGAGCATCGCTCGTCTCCAGCAGAATCGCTGGCCTGCAACTCCTGCCGCCTCATCTACGCGGTCGAGGATGATATCCCGATCATGCTGATCGATGAGGCGAAGCCCTTCTAGCGGACTGGTCGCGCTCGCCGCGCTGCTCGTCGCCCAGCCGCCGGGGCGCGTCACGGCGCAAGAGCCTCCTCTCAACACGGCGGCGCTCTTTCTCGTCTTTCCAGTGGGCGCGCGTGCCGTCGGCATGGGACAAACCGCGATGGGCGCCGAGGGACACGCCGACGCCGCGTTCTGGAATCCCGCGGGTCTCGCCACGATGGAGACCAACGAGTTCTCGCTGCACAGCGCGACGCTCGTCGCGGGTCGCAGTCACGTGCTCGGCGCGTACTTCCCGTCGCGCGGGATCGGCGTGCTGGGCGGCGCGGTCTACCTGGTCGACTACGGCGATCTGGAGCGCACCGACGACAACGGCAACACCATCGCCCGCATCGCCCCCCGCAACTTCGAATTCCTCGCCTCGTACGCCACGCAACTTGCCGGCTCCTTCGTCTTCGGGCTGAGCTACAAGCTGGTCCAGTTCCGCGTGGACTGTAGCGGCGACTGCACCAACTTTCCCGTCGGCCACGGCACGACCCACGCGATCGATCTCGGCGGCCAGTTCCGCGTGGGACCCGGCGGCCCGTTGCGCGTGGGCGTGGCGCTGCGAAACATCGGCTTCAAGCTGCAGGTGCAGAACAAGTCCCAGGCCGATCCGCTCCCCGCGCGCCTCGGCGTCGGCGCGCAGTACCTGATCCTGTTGCCCATGCGCGAGGGCGCCCCGCCCGGTGAGCGCTTTGACCTGCGTGTCGCCGCGGACGTCGACAGTCCATGGGGACACCAGGGCCAATCGGAGCTGCGCTTCGGGTTCGACGTCGGGTACCAACGCCTCGTGCGCGTGCGCGCCGGCTACGCCTTCGTGCAGGACGGGTTAAGCGGGCCGAGCGTCGGACTCGGGGTCGAGAGCGGCTCCATCGGCATCGACCTGGCGCGCACATTCCTCACCGGGTCGGACCTGATCATCGAAAACCCCACCTTCTTTTCGTTCCGGGTCACGTTCTAGATGCGGGTCGCGCGCCTGACGGCAGTCGTCGTGGTGTCGGCATTGACCGTCGCCGCGGCCGCGCGGGGCGCGGCGCAGCGCGTCGACGCGACGCCGGCGCTGCCGCCGGCGCCGAAAGCGCTTCGCCCGCTCGCGTCGCTGCTCCTCCCCGGGGCCGGCCAGCTGATGGGCGGCCAGGACCGGGGGGCGGTCTACCTCGCGACCGAGATCTACCTCGTCTCCCGCTTCATCCAGCTGGACCGTGAGGCAAGCCGCGACGCCCGCCAGTTTCATGCGCTCGCGTTCGACATCGCGCGGCGCTCCTTCAATCCTACGACCCGGGACACGGTGTTTGAGTACTACGAGCAGATGGAGCGCTTCGCCGAGAGCGGGCGCTACAACACCGATCCCGGGACGGGATTCGCCCCCGAGAACGACACGCGCACCTACAACGGATCGGTCTGGCTGCTGGCGCGGCGCACGTTCTGGCCCGACCCGGACGTGCCGCCCGATCCTACCTCGCTCGAGTATTGGCGCGCCGTGGATTTCTATCAGGCTCGCGCCGTCGGGCCCGGCTACCAATGGTCGTGGCGCGATCACTCGCTCGAGCACGAGGTGTTCAAAGAGACCATCCGTCGCAGCGACGACGGCTTCCGTCGCGCCCAGAATCAGGTCGGCCTCCTGCTGGCGAATCACGTCGTGAGCGCCGTCGACGCCCTCATTTCCACCCGGCTCGCCGCGGCGGTGGGCCGGCGGGCATCGCTCCACACGACCGTCGGGGCCCGCGGCACCGCGCTCTTTCAATTCAGCATCGCATTCTGACCCGGGACACCCATGACCTGGCTCACGAACCCCGAGCTGTGGATCGCCCTGTTGACCCTGACGGTCCTCGAGATCGTCCTCGGCATCGACAACATCGTTTTCTTGTCGATCATCACCGGGAAGTTGCCGGCGGCGCAGCAGCCGCGGGCACGACGCATCGGCCTCTCGCTCGCCCTGCTGCTCCGCATTGGCCTGCTGGCGTCCCTTGCGTGGATCATCCGCCTCACCGCGCCGCTCGTCAGCATCCTCGGCCGCGGCTTCTCGGGGCGCGACCTGATCCTCCTCGCCGGCGGCTTGTTCCTCATCGCGAAGAGCACCCGCGAGATCCACGAGCGGCTCGAGGGCGATGAGCATCCGGGGAAGGCTCGCGCGCCGGTGTCCTTCGCCAACGTCGTCGGACAACTGGTCCTGTTGGACCTGGTGTTCTCGCTCGACTCGGTCATTACCGCGGTGGGGATGGCGCGCCAGCTCGGCGTGATGATCGCGGCCGTCGTGATCGCCGTGGGCGTGATGATGCTCTCGGCGTCCGCCATCAGCGACTTCGTCCACCGCCACCCGACCATCAAGATGCTGGCGTTGAGTTTCCTGTTGCTGATCGGGGTCTCGCTCATCGCCGACGGCCTGGGCCAGCACCTCTCCAAGGGCTACATCTACTTCGCCATGGGCTTCTCGGTGTTCGTGGAGATGCTCAACCTGCGGATGCGGGCGCGGCGTGAACCGGTGCAGTTGCGGGAGGCGTTCAAGCCCGAGTAGCGGTTCATTTGACACGGGAGGCGAAGTGGCCTAAGTTTAGGCGCTTTCGACCCTTACGAGAGGAGTGAGGTGCGGTCGCGCCAAGCCATTCTCTTCTTCTCGCCGGCTGGTCGTTCCGTACCTGACTTCGTGACCACCTGGGTCAACGGGAAGGGACTGCCCGTCGTCACGGTCCAACAGGGGGCGGCGGTCGCCGAGCGCGTGCTGCGCGCTTTGCCGACGCTGGTCATTGTGGACGTCGACAGCGCCGGGGCCGAGGGCCTCGAGCTGTGCGCCCGCCTCAAGTCGGATCCCTACACCGCGATCGTGCCCTTCGCGGCGGTGACGCACCGGCACGCCACCGACGTGGTGCGGCAATGGTTTGCCGCCGGGGCCGACGAGGTCATCACCCCGCTGTTCGAGCCGGGAGAGCAGGTGGGACGGCTCGATGCGCTGGTGACCCGCGCCGAGCGCGACGTGGCCGTGAATCCGTCCACCCGCCTGCCGGGCACGACGGAGATCGAGCGCGAGATCAAGCGGCGGATGGAGTTGAACGAGCTGTTCGCGGTCTGCTACGCCGACCTGGATCACTTCAAGGAGTTCAACGATCGCTATAGCTACTACGACGGCGATCGGGTCATCTACCTGCTGTCGCGCATCCTGCACGACGTCGTGAAGGGCATGCTCGGCGAGCGGGGGTTCGTCGGGCACATCGGCGGGGACGACTTCATCTGCGTCATCCCGATCGAGACGATCGGCGAAGTGTGCGGGGAAGTGCTGGACGTGTTCGACACGCTGGTCCCGTATCAATACAACGAGCAGGACCGGCGGGCGGGGTACTACTTCGGGAAGGATCGCCGCGGCCAGCTGCACCGCGTGCCCCTGATGACGCTGTCGATCGGCGTTGTGACGAACCAGCACCGGCGGTTCGCGCACCCCGCGCAGGTGAGTGAGCTGGCGACGGAAATGAAGAGCTACGCGAAGACGCAGGCGGGGTCGGTGTTCGTCGTCGACCGCCGCCATGATCCGGAACCCGGCGAAGCCGGCAGAGGCGAGTAGAGCGAGCGCGTGAACGTTACCTGTCCGTCGTGTGAAACGGTGTACCGGGTGGACCCGGCCAAGGTCCCCGCGGGCGGCGTACGCGCGCGCTGCAACGTCTGCAGCAACATCTTCGCGGTGAGTGCCGACGGTGCCGCCGCTGCGTCGGCCCCCGCGCTCGTGCGCACGGCTCCGGCTCCCGCGGCGCCGCCGCCGTCGATAGCTCGACCTGCGGCGCCGCCAGCGGCGCCGCCAGCGGGGCGGCCCCTCATGCCGGCGGCGCCCCCGGGGCGGCCTGCCGCGCCGGCCGTGCCCGTGATGGCACCGGTCGCTCGACCCACGGCCCCGTCAGCGCCGGCGCCGCCGCCGCCGCCGCCGCCCGCGGCCCCGGCACCGGCTCCGGCGCCTGCTCCCGCGCCGGCCGCGGCACCGGCGGCGGGAGCCAGCACGCCGGGCAAGCGACTCACGGGTCCGCTGCGCCCCGTGAATCCGTTCATGGTGCAGGATCCGAAACAGAAAGCGCGGCGGCTCGCGCGCGCGTTGATCTCCGACATGCTCGTGTACCACCCGGAGAAGCGGCAGCAGGGGATCCGCGACGGGACGCTGCCGCAGCTCTTCAAGGACGAAATCCAAAAGAGCTGGCTCGAGTACACGGAGCAGGTCGGCGCCGAGCTGGCGCAGAGCACGCCGTTCTGGACCGAAGCCCTGAACGAGATTCTCGGCGGCGGCCACAAGCTTTTCTAGGAGTGCAGACACCGTGGGTCTAACAGAGCGCTTCACCGATTTCGACCGCCGCCTCACCCAGCTCAAGGGGTTTCTTTGACGTCGACGGGAAGGCGGCGCGTCTGGCGGAGCTCGAGCGCGCGATGGCGGACGGCGCGCTGTGGGCCGACGCCGAACGCGCCCGGCAGACCGTCGCGGAAGTCAAATCCCTGAAGGGGTGGCTCGAGCCCTATCACGTCCTGCGCAAGCGGGTCGATGAAGGGAGCGAGCTCACCGAGCTGCTCGAAGCCGACTCCCACATCGATCTGGCCATGCAGCGCTCCCTCGAGACGGAGGCGGATGAGATCGCCGCCCGGCTCGAGGCCCTCGAGATGCAGAACATGCTGCAGGGCCCCGACGACGTGCGCGACGCGCTCCTGACGATTCATCCCGGTGCCGGGGGCACCGAGTCGCAGGACTGGGCTGAGATGCTCGTGCGCATGTACACGCGTTGGGCCGAGCGGCACGGGTTCACCGTCGAAATGCTCGACCTCCTGCCCGGCGAAGAAGCGGGGATCAAGTCGGCCGAAATCGAGATCCGGGGACGGTACGCGTACGGCCTGCTGAGGGCGGAGAAGGGCGTGCACCGGCTGGTGCGGATCTCGCCGTTCGATTCCCAGTCGCGCCGCCACACGTCGTTCGCGTCGGTGTTCGTCTATCCCGTGGTGGATGACGAAATCGAGATCGAGATCAAGGATGATGATTTGCGGATCGATGTGTTCCGCGCCTCGGGGAAGGGCGGGCAGCACGTCAACAAGACGTCGTCCGCGGTGCGCATCACGCACATCCCGAGCGGGATCGTGGTCGCGTGCCAGCAGGAGCGCAGCCAGGGCAAGAACAAGGCGACGGCGATGAAGATGTTGAAATCGCGCCTCTACGAGCGCGCTGTCGCCGAGCGGGAGGCGAAGAAGGCCGAGGTGGACAAGCAGAAACTCGACAACTCCTGGGGGAATCAGATCCGCTCCTACGTGTTCCAGCCCTACACGATGGTGAACGACCACCGCACCGAGATGAAGGTGACCGATGTCCACAAGGTGATGGACGGCGACCTCGATCCTTTCATCGAGGAGTTCCTGCGCCGCTTCGGGCATAAGGCCGCATGACCGGCTTCGTAGAAGCCGCCCGGCGCGAGAAGCTGCAGGAGCTGGTGAAGCGCGGGGTCGCGCCGTTCGCCTACCGGTTCGACCGCTCGGGCACGGCGCGCGAGGCCATCGCGGCCTACACGAGCGACGACGACCACACGGTGCACCGCCTGGCGGGGCGGATCGTGGCGTTGCGCCCCCACGGCAAGACCACCTTCGCGCACCTCGCCGACCAGTTCGGGAAGATCCAGGTCTACTTCAAGGTCGACGATCTCGGCGCGGCGTACGAAGTCCTCTCACTCCTCGATCTCGGCGATTTCATCGGCGTTGAGGGTCCGCTGTTCAAGACCCGGACCGGCGAGATCACGGTGCGCGCCGCGAAGCTGACGCTGCTGACCAAGGCGCTGCGTCCACTTCCCCTCGGGAAGGAAGACGCGAGCGGGGTCCGCCACGGCGAGCTGTCCGATCCGGAAGTGCGCTATCGCCAGCGCTACGCCGACCTCGCCGTCCACGCCGAGGTGCGGGAAGTGTTCCGCCTCCGCGCGCGCGTCGTCACCAAGATGCGGGCCTTCTTCGACGCGCGGGGGTACCTCGAAGTGGAGACCCCGGTGCTGCAGCCCCTGTACGGGGGGGCCGCGGCCCGGCCGTTTACCACGCACCACGAGGCGCTCGACACGACCCTCTACCTGCGGATCGCCGACGAGCTGTACCTGAAGCGCTGCATCGTGGGCGGCTTCGAAAAGGTGTACGAGATCGGCCACGACTTCCGGAACGAAGGGTTGTCGCGCTTCCACAACCCCGAATTCACGATGGCCGAGTGGTACCAGGCCTATGCCGACTACCACGACATGCAGGAGCTCACCGAGGAGCTGGTATCGACGGTGGTGCAGGACCTGTTCGGCACAACGACGCTGGAGCGGCACGGCGCGACGTACTCGTTCGCCCGGCCCTTCGCGCGCGCGGATTTCTACGGCCTGATGAAGCAATACGCCGGGGTCGATTTGGCACGCGCCGGGGACGCCGATCTGCGCGCGGCCTTGAAGAAGCGCAACGTCGCCGATGCGGACGCGCTGTCGGGTGCGAAGCTCATCGACGAAGTGTTCAAGGTGTACGTGGAGCCGACGCTGGTGCAGCCGACCTTCGTCCTCGACTATCCCATCGCGCTGTCGCCGCTGGCCAAACCGAAGCGGGACGATCCGACGCGCGTCGAGCGCTGGGAGCTGTTCGTGCAGGGCCGCGAGATGGCGAATGCGTTCAGCGAGCTGAACGACCCCGAGGAACAGCGGCGGCGTTTCGAGCAGCAGGCCGGCTTCCGCGCCACGGGCGACGCCGAGGCGCATCAGCTCGACGAGGACTATCTGCGCGCGCTCGAGTATGGGATGCCGCCGACGGGCGGAGTGGGCCTGGGCGTCGACCGCTTCGTGATGCTCCTCGCGGACCAGCCGAATATCCGCGACGTGATCCTCTTTCCGATGCTGCGGCCGGAATGATCTCGCGCCTCGAGCTGCAGATCGCGCTGCGCTACCTGAAGAGCCGTCGCGCGTCGCGCCTGCTCTCGCTCATCACCGTGATCGCGGTCGGGGGCATCACCGTCGGCGTGATGGCGCTCGTCGTCGTGCTTGGCGTGATGAACGGCCTGCAGAACGATCTGCGCGAGAAGATCCTCGTCGTGAACCCGCACCTGCGGGTGCTTACATACGGAGAGGGTCTGCGGCTCGACGGCTGGCGACGGT
>Ga0193697_1000658_pt1 | contig 11909 bp, 11 predicted proteins | sample L3m2metaG_FD_145073 | JGI IMG/M metagenome (GOLD analysis project Ga0193697, IMG submission 145073) | Soil microbial communities from a riparian zone of the East river system, Colorado, United States - L3m2 | ecosystem: Environmental > Terrestrial > Soil > Riparian zone | place: USA: East River... | reverse complement strand
GACAACGGCAACACGCTGCGGATGCCATTCACCGGCCAGACCTGCCTCGGGCCGGTCAGCGGGACGGAAGTGATGCGGCGCCCGCAGGCGGCTGCGGCGCCGCCGACGATCGGCGAGCCGTCGCCCGTATCGCCTTCGCCCAATCAGATCCTGAACGGCGTGCGAACGACGTTCGTGGTCGCCAACGCGTCTCATTCGGGACCGGTGGGCGCGCTCGACTACACGTTCGAGGTCGCCACCGACGAAGGGTTCACGAACCGGGTCGGAAGTTGGAATGTTCACGAGCAGCCGAATCAGACCTCACTCGATCTGCCGCAAGACTTCTCGTACGCCCGCGTCTACTACTGGCACGTCCGCGCCTACGACGGCGCGACGACGGGTCCGTGGTCGCGGACGCTCGCACTCGCCACTGGGAACCCGCCGGCGCCGGGGCCGCCGTCCGGGGACCCGACGTTTGGCTGCAGCACGGCCAACAAGGAAAAGCTGGTCGAGTGCATTCACGACCACGTCAATCCGCCGCCGACGGTTGAAGGCGCGTTCGAGGTGACGAAGCGTGTGGCCTGGGCCCTTCGCGGTGAAGGCGCCGGCCTGCTCATCAAGAACGGCGGCGAAAACATCGTTGGCTGGCAGGGCCGCAGCTTTGCCGCCGCGCGCATCTGCTATCCGGACGGTCACATCTACAAGGTGCTCACGGACGTCCCGAGCACCAACGGCCCGTCCTGGCAGGACAACGACTTCGTCGACCGGAGCTTGTACGTGCCGGCGATCGACCCGAATCGGTAAAAGGTTCTAGGGTTCTAGGGTTCTAGGGTCTAGGGTTCTACGGGTTCTAGGGTTCCAGAGTTCGCCGATCAGTGAACCTTGGAACCCTGGAACTTTAGAACCTTAGAACCCTTATACTGACCCTCTATGAAACACCTGCCTCTCGCGACAGCTCTCTTGCTTGCAGCCTCGTTTTCATCGGACATCGCCGCGAAGGGCAAGCAGGCGCCCGCGCAGCGTCAGCCGGATATGTGCGTGACGCCGGCCGGCGCGCAGCCGCTGTTGCCGGCGAAACTGCTGCCCGGGATGGGCATCACCAAGGATTTTCCGGTGACGACGACGTCCGAGGAGGCGCGGAAGTTCTTCCTGCAGGGCATCTCGCAGATTCACTCGTTCTGGTTCCTGGAATCCGAGCGGTCGTGCACCCAGGCGCTGCAGCTCGATCCGAACATGGCGATGGCGTACTGGTGCATCGCCCTGAGCGCGGCCAGCGATTACCGCCCGGCGTTCCAGTTGCTGCGCAACGCCGGGACGTCGAGCACGGGCCGGGGAACCGGCGCCGCGCCGGCGGCGTCGCCCGATGCCGTGGCCCGGTCGACGAGCGGCGCCGCTCTCGATCCGCAGGTTCGGGCGCGTGAAGCGATCGCCAAAGCGATGGCGCTCCGCGACGCGGTGACGCCGCGCGAGCGTCTCTACATCGAAGCGATGGCGGCACGCCGCGCACCAGGCCCGAAGGATGCGGCCGATGCCGCCTACATCGCCGGCCTCCGCAAGCTCGTGGCCGCGTATCCGGACGATCTCGAAGCGAAATCGATGCTCGGCCTCGCGCTCGACAACGGCTTCGATCCGGTCACCAAGGAGCCGCGCGAGCACACGATGGAAGCGATCGCGCTGCTCCAGGAGGTCGTCAAGAGAGACGACGCCGCGTTTGGCGCGCATCACTATCTGATTCACGCCTGGGAAGGCAGCAAGACGCCGGAGCAGGCGTGGCACGACAACGCGCGCTACGCCGGTCTCGTCACCAACATCCCGCATGCCGCGCACATGCCAGGACACATCTACGCGCAGAGCGATCGCATCGACGCCGCCATCTCGTCGTTCTCGGCGGCCGCCGCCATCGAGCAGAAGTGGATTGCCTCGGACTCGCTCTATCCGACCGGCCATCACGGCCACAACGTGCACTTCCTCGTGCAGGCGCTCAATCTCGGTGGCCGCTTCGACGACTCGATGAAGTGGGCGCAGCACCTGCTGACGTTCAAGGAAAACCCCCGCGATCGCAACGGCAACAACCAGACCGGCCCCTGGCGCCAGGGCTACTTCTCGGTGATCAAGTCGGTTGTGCGCTTCGAGAAGTGGAACGAGATTCTCGAAGGCAAGACGATCCCGATGTACGACAAGCCGGAGCAGAACGCGTGGCGCCACTGGGCCACCGGGCTGGCCTACGCGAACACTGGACAGCTGGACAAGGCGAGAGCGGCGCTCGATGACATGCAGAAGGTTCTCGAGAGCGTCACCTCGTCCAAGGAGCCGCTCGGCATCGGCGCGCAGGAGCTCGAGGCGACGATTGCGACGCGCAGCGGCGACAAGAAGAAAGGCTACGAGCTGTACCGCAAGGCGGCGGATCGCGAGGCCGCGATGCTCTACACGGAGCCGCCGTCCTATCCACGGCCCGTCGTGGAAGGGTGGGGCAATGTCGCGCTGTCGATGGGCGACCACAAGACGGCCGACAAGGCGTACCGCGAAACCCTGGGCCGCGAACCGGGGAGCGGCCGCGCCTATTTCGGCCTCGCCGCGGCGCTCGACGGCGAGGGCAAGGCCGGCGAGGCGCGCGACGTGCGCGCGAAGGCCGCGAAGGCGTGGGCGCGGGCCGACAGCAACCTGCCGCAGGTGCAGGCGCTCAGGACGTCAACGGCAGCTCAATAGCAGAATCAGCAATTAGGAATTAGGAATTAGGAATTAGGAATTAAGGCTGCCCGAGGACCGTCGCGATCAGATCGCCGAGCTGCCTTGGCGTGAATTCTTTTCCTTCCACCGTCGCTGCCAGGCGGCCGTTGCGATCGACAACGGCCGTCTGCAACGAATGCGTAATCAGCCCCTCGTCCGGAAAATACTGAATCCCGAACGCGTTGCAGACGCGCTCGACGTTCGCCGCATCCCCGGTCAGGAAATGCCAGCCCGGACCGCCCGCGCGCATGGACGCGGCATAGTGCGCCAGCACCTGGGGCGTGTCGTACTGAGGATCGAAACTGATCGTCAGCAGGACGAGGTCGCGCGCCATGCGATCGGCAAACCGTGCGCGAATCGCCCGGAAGTTCTCCACCATCCGAGGACAGTAATCAGGCAGCGGGCAGCGCGAGTAGATGAACGTGACGGCGACAACCTTGCCCCTGAGCGCGGACAGCGCAAGCGGCGCCCCGGTCTGATCGGTGAGCTCGAAGTCCGGCAGCGTCGCGCCAACGGGCACCAGCACGTGAGTGACCGGCGTCTGCTCCAGGCCGGCGTCGACGGGGGCGGCGGAAATCACGTCGAGCCGGTCGACCCACGAGCGGCCGCCTGTGACCGCCAGCCGCAGCTTCACGCGGTCGCCGGCGGTGAGCGCCACCCGCTGCGCGCTGCCTTTCAGGTCGAACGGCATCGCCATCGCGTCCATGAACCCGGGAAAGGGCTCGTGCGAGATGGTGACGGTTGAACCCGGCTTGTCGACTTTGAGGATGAGGCCGGTGGAGGTGTAGTGCTTCGCGCACGCACTCGCGGTAAGGCCGAAGATCGCCACGAAAACGCGAAAACACGAAACCAAATCAAGATTTCGTGCTTTCGTGATTTCGTGGCTATCCACAGGCGTCAGTCAGCCAGACCTTCGGCTTTCCTCTCCGCCGCCGTGATCTTTCCACCGGCGGCGGCGATCTCGGCGTCGCGATCGGGCGCCAGCTGCGGCACCTTGACGAAGCGCGCGACAGCCCCGGCGGTGTCCCGAATCCGCAACTGATTCATCAGAAAGCTGAAGCGATCCTCCAGCGACTGTCCGATCGCGCGCTTCGCGTCCTCGGGCAGGCTCCACATCCGTTTCTTGAACGGCCCAATCGCCTTTTTGCGCGCTTTGTAGATGAACTGCTCTTCGGTGTCCTTCGGCTTTCGCTCCTCGAGCGCGTGCTGGCGGATCCAGTCGTACATCTCGGCTTTGAGCTCCGCCGGAAAGCGCGGGTGCTCGTACACCATGTTCTGAAAATCGGTCGCGAGATGGATTTCACACGCACCGTGCCGCGGGAAGGCATCGAACGCGTCTGGCGGGAGCGTCGACGCGCCATGCTGCACGGCGCCGCCAAGGCCGTAGTCGCGCCGAGCGGCGTTCGACAGTTCCTCGAGCGTCTTCAGGTCGATCTTCACGTCCATCCGCAGCGTGCCGTCGGCGTTGATGAATCCGCCGTGCGCGGTGCCCGTCTGCACGCTGATCTTGCTGAGCCCCACCATCCCGCTCCGGGCCTTCAGCGCGGCGTTGAAGCCGTCCATGTACGCGTGCAGCTCGTGAACATCCGAGTTCTTGCCACCGACCTCGCCAATCTCTCCGCCCACTGAGACGGTCACCGATTTCGGCTCGTGCTTCCGGATGAACGCCGTGAAATCGGCGGCGAGGTTGACGTTCACTTCCTGCTGTTCGGGCAGCGTCGCCTTCGACAGGTCGACGAGGGTCGACGTGTCGATGTCGATGTTATAGAACCCTGCCGCGATCTCTTCCCTGATCAGCGCCCGCAGGCCGTCGAGCTCGTTGTCCCGATCCGGACTGTTGTACTTCTTGGCGTTGGTCTGCACGTGATCGCCCTGGATGAACAACGGGCCGGTAAAGCCCTCGCGCAGCGCCGCGGCCAGCACGACCGCCGCGTACTCGTGGGGCCGCTGCTCCGTGTAGCCGATCTCCGAACGCGCGATCTCGAAGATGAACGCCCCGGCGTTCAGCGATTTCGCCGCCCGGATGACGGCGCGCGCGGTGTCGTAGGACATCGCGCGAACGTTGATCGCCGGAACCGTGAAGCCACTGGCCTCGCCGCGGCCCATCGCCATGTACAAGTCGTGAATCGAGGCCGGAAGGATGCCCGCCGCAGCCGCCTGGCTCCGCACCTCCCACCGCGCGACGCCGCGCGCCTCGGCGGTCTCGCCGAACACCGCCGTCCATACAAGCTCATCGATCGACTGTGACATCCGTTTCTCCTCGCCCAGCCGATTATTTTAGTCCAGCACCGGGTAACGAAACTCCTCTTTCGACGCGGCCTGCACGGCGGCGTCGACCATTTCCTCGATCGGCAGCGCCTGTTCGGCCGCGGTCGCGTCCGCCACGCGCGCACGCGTCGCCGGATGGCGCGGCGTGAACAACGTGCAGCAATCCTGATCCGGGATGATCGAGATCGGATACGTCCCGATCCGCTGCGCTTCGCTGGTGATTTCGTCCTTGTCCATCCCCACCAGCGGCCGCAGCACTTCGAGCGTCGACGCGTCCGCGATCGTCGTCATGTTCTCGAGCGTCTGCGACGCCACCTGGCCGATGACCTCGCCGGTGACCAGCGCGCGGGCGTGCCACCGGCGCGCGATCCGCTCGGCGATGCGCAACATCAGCCGGCGATAGATCACCACGCGCATCTCTGGTGGGACCTCCAGCACGACCCGCTGCTGCAGATCCCCGAACGGCACGAGCACCAATCGCGACTGCAACTGATACCGCGTCAGCAGCCCGGCAATCTCGCGCACTTTTTCCTGCGACGCCCGCGACAGGATCGGGTAGCTGTGAAAATGAATGAACAGGACGGCGCATCCACGGCGCATCAGCCGGTACGCGGCAACCGGCGAATCGATGCCACCGGACAGCAGGCAGGCGACGCGTCCGCCCGTCCCGGTCGGCAGACCGCCGGCGCCAGGCTCTTTTCCAAAAAAATAGAACGAGCCATCTGGGAGCATCTCGATGTGGATGGTCAGAGCCGGATGGCTGAGATCGACGTGCCAGCCGGTCGCTTCCTTGATGAGGCCGCCCACTTCGCGTTCGACCTGCGGGGAGGTGAACGGCAGCCGCTTGTCGGCGCGCGTCGCCGACACGCGGAACGACGACGGGCGACGGTCGCCAACGTCAGCGAGAATCGCCGCGGTCAGCGCGTCGAAATCGTGCGGCCCCCGGCCGGCCATCGAGTAATTCGCGATCCCGAAGACACGGGCCAACCGCGCCTGCGCCTCCGGCCACGGTGTGTCGGGACCCAGCTCGATCTCCAGGCGCCCCATACTCGACCGAAACGCCCGCACGTGCAGGCCCGCCAGCGCCGATTTCAGATTGCGGATCAGGACCTGAATGAACCAGGGACGGTTCTTGCCCTTCAGCGCCAGTTCTTTGTAGTGAACCACTACTGCATTCATGACTTTTGGTGATTTGGTGATCTAGTGATTTGGTGATCGTTGCGTGATTGTTCGATTTGATGATTGATTGATTGATTCTTTCTTAATTGCAAAGCAATCACCCAATCCCCCAATCATCCAATCCACCAACAATCACCAAATCACCCAATCACTAAATCACCAGATCATGCGGTTGCCCGCTCAGCCGCGCGGTGCCCTGATCGAACCGCACTCTCGATCGTTCCCGGAAGCCCTGTGTCAATCCAGTCGCCGGCGAGCAGCAGCCCGCGCACCGCTGTGTCCGTCGAGGGCCGCGCCGGCTCGCCGACGGCGAGCGAAAACGTGGCGCGCGGCTCGCGAACGACCGCCGCGGCTGTCAACCGAACATCGCGCAGCTCCGGCATCGCCTCGAGCAGCTCGCCAGAGGCTTTGTCGATCAATTCGTCGTTGGTGAGACCCACCATCGCCACCGCGCCGCTCGAGACCATCGACACGTGCGAGGTCTTCCCCTCCGCCTCCGCTCGCGCGACATCCCCGCGAGCTCCGGCGTGACTCGCCGTCGCACCCTCGGCGCTACGGCGGCCAAAAATGAGCCGCTTGTCGAACACCCACTGCATCGCTCGCCCGGGCAGGCCGATGAACGGCTCGTCCATGATCGGCCGATCGAACCACAGGTTCACCGTCACGATCGGCGACGACGACATCCGGCGCGCCCGATCGAGCAGCCCTGCCAGCGGCTCCGGCGGCGCGCCGAACAGCTCCCCAATCGCGAACCACGGGACGGCGGCGATCACGCGGTCCGCCGGCCATTGTTCGCCGGCCGCCTCGACGGATGCGACCCGGCTGTCCTGCACGCGAATCCTGGCGGGCGCTCCCGTCCGGACGGTTCCGCCATGGCTCTCGATGAACTCGCGCGCCGGATCGCCGTACATCGCCTCCAGGGGTTGGGTGGGCAAGGCAATCGCGGCCGCACGCGGATCGTCGCCGAACATCTCGGCCAGCACGCGCGCGAACACTGGCGCCGCGGCCTGCCGCGGCGACTGGTTCAGCGCCGCCAACGCCAGCGGATCCCACAGCATCTCGCGAATGCGCGGCGTCTGGCCGTTGTGAATGAGCCAGTTCTCCACCGTCTCGCCAGGGGACGCGGCCTTCACCGTCGAACCGGGCAGCAGCGCCCGGCGCGCGTTCCGCAGCGGCGCCACCATCCCGAGCACCGACAGGCGATCGCTCCACGCCAGCGCGTCCCAGTCCATGATGCCGGCAAGCAGATGAAACGGCGGCGGCAGCGCGGGGCATGACAGCCGCGACCGCCGCCCCCGGCGATCGATCATCGTCACCGCCAGCTGCGGCTCGAGCCTGACCCGATCGGCGGCACCGATATCCTGCAGGAACTCGAAGGTGTCCGTATAGCAGCCCAGCAGGATGTGCTGGCCGTTGTCGACGAGCTCGCCGGTCTCCCGATCTTGAAACGCGGTCGCACGGCCGCCGAGTCGGGCCCGCGCCTCGAGGACCAGCACCCGGGCGCCGTTCTTCGTCAGACGGACCGCCGCACTCAGACCGGCAAACCCGGCGCCGATGACAACCGCGTCGTAGCCATTCACCCCGGCCATAGCCACACCCTCAATGCGATCAGCGCTTGTTGCGGTCGCGGTACGCGGGCCCGCGCGCTGAACACGTCGTAGCCGCTCCGTTCGATCCGCTCCAGCGTCTTGAAGTAGACCGCTCGCATGATCTCGGCCGCCACGAGCTTCTGGCGATCCTCCGGTGGAAGCGCCATCGCCGCGCGCTGATAGAAGTCGCGCGCGCGCCGGCATTCGAACTCCAGCACTTGCCGGACCGGACCGGTGACGTGTCCCGCCGTCAGGTCGTCCACGGTGCAGCCAAACCGGCGCAAGTCCTCGAGCGGCAGATACACGCGCCCTTTCGCCAGATCGCCGCCGACATCGCGAAGGATGTTGGTCAGCTGGAGCGCGACGCCGAGATTCACGGCGTACTCGCACGCCCGGGCGCTGGTGCAGCCAAAAATCCTGATGCAGATGAGGCCAACCGCCGAGGCCACACGGCGGCAGTATTCGAACAGGTCGTCGAACGTGGCGTAGCGGGTGGTGTCCAGATCCATCGCGACGCCGTCGATGACATCCTCGAACGCCTGCCGCGGCAGGCCGAACGGGGCAATGAACGGCTGCAGGCGCCGGCCCTGCGACGTGCGCGGGTCGGCGCCATCGAACGCGCGCGCCAGCTCCTCGCGCCAGAACACGACCGCCTCGCGGCCCGTTGGCAGGCCGGCCGACGCCGCCGGCTCCTCATCGACCGCGTCGTCGACCGCACGGCAGAAGTCCCAGACCGCGACGATGGCGCGGCGCTGCTCCGCGGGCAGGACGAGGAACGAGTAATAGAAGCTCGTCTTCCTGGCCATTACGGGTGTGACGGCCAGCGAGCTGCGCGCCAGAAGATCGACGGCACGTCTCGCACGCCAAGTGACGGCCGGCGAGTCAGCAGCGCGGCGCCGGTTCGCTCGACGAGATCGAGCATGCGACTCCCGCCGAGCCACGTGAAACGCAGCTCGAAGCCGAGCCGTCCGCCCACGGCGGTGCAGATCTCCCGGCCCGCCTCGAAAGAGGCGCGGGTGCTGGCGATGCAGGTGGCAAGCGCGGCCATCCACGATTCGGTCAGTTGCGGGCCCTCCAGTTCCATCTCCCGTGCCCGGCAGGAAACGACGACGTCGCGCGGCACGTACAGGCGTCCGGCGCGCCAGTCGCGGCCGAAGTCCTGCCAGAAGTTCGTCAGCTGGAGGGCCGTGCACAACGCGTCGGACGATCGCTCGAGCCGCTCATCACGCGTCCCAGCGATGCAGAGGACGAGACGGCCAATCGGATTGGCGGAACGGCGGCAATAGTCGAACAGTTCGTCCCACGAGTCGTATCTCGTCGTCATGGTATCCTGACCGAACGCGCTCATCAGATCGTCGAACAGCCCGAGCGGCAGGTCGAGTGTCCGGATCGAGTGCGCGAGCGCCACGACAATCAGATCTTCGTGCGCATGCGAGGCGGGGCTCGATTCGTTCCCGTAATCGGCGACGGCGGCGTGCAGCCGCCGCTGCCACGCGTTGAGCCTGGCGAGGCGATCCTCGGCCGGCGCCGTCCCTTCGTCCGCGATGTCGTCAGCCACCCGAGCAAAGGCGTAGACGGCGGCCACGTGTGGACGCATCGCCGCCGGCAGCAGCCATGACGCGACCGGAAAGTTCTCGTAATGCGCGCGGGCCATCGCCACGCACGCGGCATACGCCCGTTCGAGCGATCGCGGGAATGATCGCGATGACGACATTGCGAAACGGTCACGTTATCACGTCCTCCATCCTGCCATCAGCGGTCGGGCCGGCCGCCGGCACGCCATCCGTTCGTCGTCCCTGCTCCGCCGCCCACCACCCCGTCAGCCCGTGCGCATGCGCGATCTGATTGCTGCCGTCGTGGCGCTGGCCCTGGTGTTCGTGGCCGCGAGTCTCGGCACGACGCTGCAGGCGTTCCGGCGGCGCCGCCAGCGCGCACGCGATTCGGAGCGCGCGCTGGGACGGACGATCATCGCGGAGATTCCGGCGGCCGAAGACCTGGTGCTCTTCAGCGAGGATGGACCACGTTTCTACTATGGTGAGCGCTCGATCGACAAGGACCTGATCGTCGCCGTGCGGGTGCTGATCAACGGGGCGCCGATCGCGTCGTATGTGTCGCGGCGGCACCCGGAGGCGCCGGCGCGCCTGGCGACGCAGTTCGAGGATCGGCCGGAAGGGATTGCGCGCGACCGGTGGGACGTCGCGCTCGAGACGGAGACCGGAACCGTTCTCGTCGAGTGCGGCGCCATCCGCGAACGCGTGTCACAGGAGCTGGCACGCGCCGTGTTCGACGCCGTCAAACTGGAGCTCGAGCGCCAGGATGCAAGGTGACATTCGCGCAACTCTCAAGGCTCAACTTTCAAGGCTCAATGCTCAGTGAGAGTTGAGACTTGAGACTTGAAAGTTGAGAGTTACCACTCGATCTCGGGGACGCCGGCGCGGTGGTTCGCCACACGCGCGAGCACGAACAGGAGATCGGACAGGCGGTTCACATAGCGCAGCAGGACGGGATCGACTGGTGGATCGAGCGCCACGATGCGGCGCTCGGCGCGGCGGCAGACCGTCCGCGCGACGTGGAGCGCGGCACCGGCAGGCGCGCCGCCGGCCAGGATGAACCGCCGCAGCGGCGGCAGCTCGTCCTCCATCTTGTCGATCAGCCGCTCGAGCCGCGCCACGTCGTCGTCCACGAGCGCGGCTTTCGTGACGCGGGCGGCGATCTTGTCCGCCGGATCGGCGAGCTGGGCGCCAAGGGCGAAGAGGTCGCGCTGCAGGTGTTGAAGGTCCGTCGCGAGCTCGGGGTCGATCGCCGAAGCGCGGGCGAGACCGAGCCAGGCGTTGAGCTCGTCGACTTCGCCGTACGCGTCGACGCGCGGATCGTCTTTCCGGGCGCGGGTTCCGCCGAACAGCGATGTGTCGCCCGCATCGCCCGTGCGCGTGTAGAGTTTCACGGAGACCTGTCGCCCAGTATATGACACGAAAACCGACGCTCCGGCTGCCGCCGCCTCCCGATCGCCGCCGGTTCCGTCAGCGTCTGCTGACGTGGTATCGACGCCACGGGCGCGATCTGCCCTGGCGGAAGACCGACGACCCGTATCACATCCTGGTGTCGGAAGTGATGCTGCAGCAGACGCAGGTCGATCGCGTCCTGCCGAAGTACGCCGAGTGGCTCGAGAAGTACCCGTCGCTCAACGCCCTGGCCGAAGCGCCGGAGCTCGAGGTGACGAAGGCCTGGTATCCGCTCGGCTACAACATCCGGCCGAAACGGCTGCAGAGCATCGCCCGCGAGTCGGTGGCGCGCTATGGCGGACAGCTGCCGAGCGACGAGGAAACGTTGCTGTCGTTCAAGGGGATCGGTGCTTACACGGCCGGCGCCATCCGCAGCTTTGCGTTTGGCAAACGGGCGGCGATTCTGGACACCAACGTCGCGCGCGTGCTGTTTCGCGTATTCGTCGGCGCGGGCGATCCCAAGAGCCACGCGATGAAACGGCACTTGTGGAGCGTCTCCGAAACGCTGGTGCCGATGCGGCACGTGTTCGACTTCAATCAGGCGCTGATGGACCTCGGGGCCACGGTCTGCGTCGCGCGGAACCCCAGGTGCCTGGTCTGCCCGATGGCGAAGGCGTGTGTGTGGCGACGATCGTCGTAACGGCGGCGGTCATCGAGCGCGACGGGCGCGTACTCGTCACCCGGCGCCAGCGCGGCGTCCATCTCGAAGGCTTCTGGGAGTTTCCGGGCGGCAAATGCGATCCAGGCGAGCCGCTCGACCGGTGTCTGGCACGCGAGCTGCGCGAAGAGCTCGATGTCGACGCGCGCATTGGCCTCGAGCTGTTCACGACCACCCACGCCTACGAGGATCGCCGCGTCGAGCTGCATTTCTTCGCGTGCGAATTGCTGGGCGAGCCGCGGCCGTTGCTCGGTCAGGACATGCAATGGGTCGCGCGCGGCGACCTGGGCGATCTGCAATTCCCACCCGCCGACGCAGAGTTGATTGCCACGCTCACAAAATTCCGAAATTAGGAATTAGGAATTAGGAATTAGGAATTAGGAATTAGGAATTAGGAATTTCAGCCCGTGGACTTGATCCGTTTGCGTGGACACTTTTCTGGCGCACAATGCGCCGAAGGAGTCCGCAATGGGTCGTCGACGAAAGCATCGCCGATTTAGTCCAGAG
>Ga0193697_1000652_pt1 | contig 11949 bp, 6 predicted proteins | sample L3m2metaG_FD_145073 | JGI IMG/M metagenome (GOLD analysis project Ga0193697, IMG submission 145073) | Soil microbial communities from a riparian zone of the East river system, Colorado, United States - L3m2 | ecosystem: Environmental > Terrestrial > Soil > Riparian zone | place: USA: East River... | reverse complement strand
GACTATGAGTTCGGCGACAGCTTCAGCTCGCAGGACCTGCGCGTGACGAAGACGTTCAATTTCGCCAGCACCCAGAAGCTGGCGGTGTTCGTCGAGGTCTTCAACGTGTTCAACGTCGCCAATCTCGGCGGCTACAGCTTCAACCTCAATAACACGGCGACCTTCGGCTTGCCGACCAATCGCCAGTCGCAGGTGTTCGGCTCGGGCGGCCCGCGGGCGTTCCAGATCGGCGGACGGTTTACGTTCTGAGCGTGAAGCCGTAGAACCAGTCCCGGCGCGGCCGCGCCGGGACTTCGATCGTCTGAACGGCTATGAGGCACGCGCCCGCCGCGGCTGTTCTCGTCGCGCTGGCCGCATTGCCGGTCCGGGGTCAGCCCTCAAACACGATCCGCGGACGCGTGATCGCTGACGACACCGACGAACCGGTGGCGAACGCGCGCGTCTCGGCGCCGCTGGCCGGCGTGGGCACGCCGGTGGTCCTGACCGATGACGACGGCCGGTTCACGCTGACAATTCCCGCCGGCGCGACGCGGCTTGCCGCGAGCAAAACCGGTTACGGCCGTTCCGACATGCCTGTCACGGCTGGCGGCCAGACCGTCGACATCCGCCTGCAACGTGCCGCAGCCGTGTCAGGACGAGTCGTCGACGAAGTCGGCGAACCGATCCAGGGCGCACGGGTCACCGCCGCCCGTAACGCGTCGCCAGGATCGGCCGATGCGCCCGCCGCGGGAACGTTTACCGACGACCGCGGCGAGTACCGCCTTGCGGGACTTGCGGCCGGACGTTATGTCGTCGCAACAATCGCCATGGGCGGGTCGAGGGTGGAGCCTGCTGGCCCGAATATGGTCGTCGCTCGACCATCGTTGCAGACCCTTTTCTATCCGGGTGTATCGACCCGAGCCGACGCGGAAATCATCGCGTTGACGCCGGGGGATGAACGGCCGCGCACCGACTTCGTTATCCAAGGCGGACGCTCGTTCGGTCAGCCGTTCAGCTTGTTGCTCCAGGCACCGATCGTGCGGCTTCCAGAGCCGATTGCCAGCGCGACAGCAAGCGGCATTATCAGAGGCGGCGTTGTCAGCACCGACGGCCGCACTCTGCCTCACGCCGACGTGCGCCTGTTCGTTGAGGGCGATCCGCGACAGTCCTCCGCTGCTCGAGCTGACAACGACGGGCAGTACGAGTTTCGCGATTTGCCACCAGGCCGCTACCGGCTGATGGCAGGCAAGACGGGATTCGGTCCCGTGGCAGCCGATGATCAGGCGCCGAATCGCCGCGCCGTTTCGATCCCGGACATCGGCGTCACGCTCGCCGACGGCGAGCGACGGGAACGGGTCGACATCCGACTGCTGCGCTGGGGAACACTGAGCGGCCGCGTACTGGACGAGCGGGGCGATCCGCTGCAAGGCGCGCGCGTGGACCTGTTGCGTCCGCGCTACGAAGCGGGACGCCGGCGGTTGATGCCGGCGGCGTCGGCCACCGCACTCACCGACGATTTGGGACGGTATCGTCTGTCCGGTCTGCCGCCGGGACAGTACATCGTCAGCGCCAGCGTCGGTGATCCGCAGTCGATGGACCTGCCCGGCTACACACGAACCTACTATCCCGGCACGACGAACCCCGCCCAGGCCCAGTTCGTATCGATTGGCCTCGGGCAGGATCAGGTCGGCATCGACTGCACGCTGGCGAGGACGCGCACCGCCCGGATCTCCGGAACCATCGTCAACGCCGACGGTCAGCGCGGGATAGTCGGCAGTCTGACGCTGTCACCAAGCTTCCAATCGACGTCGGTGACCGACACCCCGGTCGGGGCCCGCATCTACGGCGACGGCCAGTTCGAGTTCACGAATGTGCCGCCGGGCCAATACCTGATCCGGGCGGATCGCGGCCGATCGAACGCGTGGACCGAGGGCGAATTCGGCACGCTGCCGGTCGCCATCAATGGCGCCGACGCGGCCGGCGTGATGCTGCAGACGTCGACCGGGTCATCGATTCACGGACACGTCAGTTTCGATGCGCGCGATCCGTCGGCCCGTCCACGACCGGGCTCGCTCGAGATCGCTCCCGTGCCTGCGGACGTCGATCTTTCTCCGCGCAACTACGCGAGCGCCGACATCCATGCAGACTGGACCTTCGACATTCGAGGCGTCAACGGCCCGCGCCGGTTCCAGTTGGTGCGGGCGCCGGCTGAATGGGCGCTCGAGGATGTCCGCGTCAACGGTGTCAGCGTCATCGATCGTCCGCTGCCGTTCGGGCGGCGCGAGCAATCGCTTCAGGATGTCGAAATCGTCCTGTCGGATCGCGTCAGCGAGCTGACGGGGACGGTCACCGCCGACGGCGACAGGTCCGCCCCTGGGGCGAGCGTCGTCGCCTTCTCGATCGATCGGGACCGCTGGTACATGGCGTCGCGATTCATGCGCCGGGCAATCGTTGGCGAACGCGGGGCGTTCTCGCTCAAAGGACTTCCGTTCGGCTCGTATTACGTCGTCGCCCTCGATCGAGTGCCGGACGAAGGAGGCGAGGCGTGGCAGGACCCGGATTTTCTCGCCGGTCTCATCCGGAGGGCCACTACCGTGACGGTGCGTGAAGGCCAGAGTCAGACGCTCGATCTGAGAATCGGCGGACGATAGCTGCAAGCCCGCGCCATTTCAGCGCCTCAAGCCTGAATGTCAGCCTTCCGCCGTGGCCGGCGGCTGCCTGGGCGACGAGACGCCGACGAACGCGAGGGCAAGCGCGAATCCGGCAAGCCCACCGATGACAGTCACCGTGAAACGACGTGGACCGACCGGCCGCTCAGGCAGTCGTGGTAGATCGATGATCTTGAACTGCTCGCCGATCTGGCGGCGCTCCAGATTGGCAGCCATTCTGGATTCCTGCCCCTTCGTCAGCAGTGCCTTGTACGTCTCCTGGAGCACTTCGTATGGTAGGAGATCCGCTTGCGACAGCCGAGAATCGCGACTCTGGGCGCGAAGCGCATCCAGCGTCGCCTCGTAATCGATGATTTGACGCCTCACATCCTTTATTTGCGCATCGATGAACTGGATCGTCCCTTCGGCGCGCACCGCTCGGTCCCTCAGGTTCTCTTCGATAATGAGGTTCGCCAGGCGCTCGGTCACTTGCAACGCCGCGCGTGGTGTTGAAGACACGAAGCCTACGCTGAACATTCCCAGTTCATCGTGCTGTGGATTGTGCGACGTCCGGATAATGACCTCGATGTCTCCACGCATCTTCGCGATCACGACATCGATAGGGCCTGCTCTGCGCTCGAGCTCATACAGGTTGAAGTCCTTGATGATCCGCTCGAGACGCGCCCGGCTCATGACCTGAACGTTGATCTGCTGCAAGCGATCGCCGAGCTGACCCGTAACGCTCGAGCGGACGTATCCCGGTGAGACGCGCTGTGGAACAACGATGATGGATGCCTCCGAGCGATAGCGGGTCGGCAGGAAGTAGTAAGAGAGGACTGTCGTCGCGGCCGCGCTCAGGACGACCGGCACGAGAACCCACCATCTGCGGCGCCATACTGCCCCGAGTGAGCCTGAGAAACGATCCTTCCACTTGGTCATGCCGTGCCTCTTTGCTTCAACGTGCGCCGCAATGATTTCAGGCGCACCAAACCTCTCAACCGCTTCGCGCTCCGCCGCGTCGAGTGCCAGTCCGCGCCCAAGTCCATCCTCGGTGGCGTCGATGAGATGCTCGCGCGCTTCCTCGATGACCCTCGAGCTCCAAATCCCTCGGAGAGCAAGCTCCCGGTCGAGCCGCTTCAGATACGCTTCGAGAGTCTCCGACGTCATACGACCCCGTCGACCACGGCGTGCACGGCGCGCGCGAAGTCACGCCACTCGTCGTGCCGCGTCGCCAGGGCCCGCTGACCCTTCTTCGTCAGCTGATAGACGCGGCGGCGGCGCCCATTGACCTCAGACCAGCGGCTTGTCAGGAAGCCCGCACGCTCCAGGCGATGGAGCGCCGGGTAGAGCGTGCCTTCGGGAAGATCGAACGCGCCGTCGCTACGGGTGCGAAGCGTCTCCGCGATCGCGTAGCCGTGGGTTGGCCGGAATTGGACGGCGGCGAGCAGGAGGAGGTCGAGGTGGCCCTTGAGGGTTTCGGCGGTCATTCATCGCGATGCTATACATAGCCACGCGATGTGTCAAGATACCCGGCAGGCCTAAAGGCCTGCGCTACGAGTGCGACGCAAGTCCGGCCTCCGCGTTTACCGCTTGGCTCAGCGAGCGGTCGATCGGCAGGTCGCGCGTCGGCGGGGTCGTGGCCAGCGTCCGTTAGACCTCGCGCGCGCCGGCGTCAGTCGGTAAACGCGTCCGCAAGCGCTCCTCGCCCGGCGCGGCCGTTTCGCCACTGCCGATAGAGCCAGCTTGTTGCCCAACTGATTGTTGGCTGTCGTGCGAACGACCCCAGGCGCCGGGCTCAGCGAAAGCACAGACGCTGGAGGACGCGTTTACCGCGCGAGCCGTCTACGGACGCAGGACACGACTCCGCCGGCGCGCGCATACCCAGACGACCACCGCTCCCCAACCGATATGCCTTCCAGTTCGAGCGCTGCGCAGCACGCGGACGCGACGGCAGGCCTAAAGGCCTGCGCTACGAGCGCGACGAAGTCCCACCTCCGTGTTTACCGCTTGGCTTAGCGAGCCGTCGATCGGCAGGTCGCGCGTCGGCGGGGTCGTGGCCAGCGTCCGTGAGACCTCGCGCGCGCCGGCGTCGCGGACGTCAGGCGCCAGACGATGGGGCCGGCTGGACGCGGCGCGGCGTCTTGACGCGCGCGAGCAGGTCTCTCCAGCCGCGGTTCAACGCGGTCTGCTCCAGCGCGTCGAACTTCACGTACGCGACCGGCACCAGCAGCAGCGTCAGGAACAGGCAGAGCGACTGACCGCCGATGACGGTGACGGCGATGGCGGCGCGGCCGCCGCCACCGATGCCCAGCCCGAGCGCGGTGGGAATCAGCCCGGCGATGATCGCGAAGGTGGTCATCAGAATCGGCCGCAGTCGCGTGCGGCACGCCTCGATGATCGCCTCGCGCAGCGGCACGCCCTCGGCGCGCAGCGTGTTGGCGTAGTCGACCTGCAGAATCGAGTTCTTCTTGACGATGCCGAGCAGCAGCAGCATACCCAGCGCGCTCCACAGATTCAGCGTCCGCCCGGTCGCCCACAGCGTGAACAGCGCGAACGGCACCGAGATCGGCAGCACGAGCATGATGACGATCGGCTGGACGAAGCTCTCGAACTGCGCCGCGAGCACCATGTAGACGAAGATCATCGCCAGGCCGATCGCCATGATCAGGTTCGCAGTGGTCTCGTCCAGGATCTTCGACTGGCCCTGAAGCCTGAACGTCATGTCCGGCGGCAGGTTGAGGTCGGCGAACATCTTCCGCACGTCGTTCGACGCCTCGTCGAGGGCGTGTCCGGGCGCGACGTCGGACGACATCATGACGGTGAACTGCCGGTTCGACCGCTGCAGCGCGCTCGGCCCGAGTCCGCGTTCGATCTTGGCGATGTTGTCGATCCGGACCGGTCCGCTGACCGACGGGACGGTCAACCGGCCAATCTGCTCCGCATCGCGCCGCTGATTCTCGAGCACGCGAATCTTGACCGGATATTGCTCCTGCCCTTCCTTGTAAAAGGAAATCCGGTCGTCGCCGGCCACCGCCAGCCGCAGCGTGTTGCCGATCGTCGCCATCCGCACGCCGAGGTCGGCGGCGCGCCGGCGATCCACCGCGACGTGAATCTCCGGGTTCGAGATGCTCAACATCACCTTCGGTTCGGCGAGGCTCGGCACATGCTGCGCGGCGTCGAGCGCCTTCAGCGAATAGTCGGCCAGCTGCTTCAGGTCGGGACCCATGATGTTGGCCGAGATCGCGAAGCCACCCTGACCTTCCCCGCTGCCCAGCGCGTTGCGGGCGCTGATGCTCGGACGGCTGCCGGGATACTTGGCCAGCCGCTGCCGCACTTCCCGGATGATTTCGCTCTGGTTGCGCTTGCGCTCCTCTGGCGGCAGCGCGCGAAAGTTGAAATGAAAGTGCGTCGCGGAGCCGCCGCCACCACCGCCGGCGGCGCCGCTGCCGCCTGGGTTGACGATCGGATCGATCTCGGCGACGCCTTCGATGCCCTGCAGATCCTTCAGGACGCGAAAGGCGAGCTCTTCCGTCCCTTCGAGCGAGGTCCCTTCGGGCGAGTCCATGTGCGCGGTCCACTCGCCCATGTCCTCGTTCGGCACGAAATCGCGACCCACCATGCGATTCAGCGGGAACGTCAACAGGAAGGTGACCACCGAGATGGCGATGATCACGCCCGAGTGATCGAGCGCCCACGTCACTTGCCGCGCATACCAGCCGTCGAGCCAGTGGAAGAAGCCGCGCTCCTTGGTCTTGTGATCCGCCACGCCGTCCGAGATGGTCAGGAAGCGCGAGCTCAGCATCGGCGTGAGCGTGAAGCTCACGATCATCGACACCAGGATCGAGAACGCCATCGTCCAGCCGAACGGGTTGATGAAGCGCTTGGCGTAGCCGTTCATGAACGCGATCGGCAGGAAGATCACGACCAGCGACAGCGTCGTCGCCATGACCGCCAGCGCCACTTCGCGGGTGCCTTTGATCGCCGCTTCGAACGGCGTGGCGTTCTTCTCCTCGATGTAGCGGAAGATGTTTTCGAGCACGACGATCGCGTCGTCGATGACGATGCCGACTGCAAGGGTGATGCCGAGCAGCGTCATGTTGTTCAGCGTGAAGCCCATGACGCGCATCAGCGTGAACGTCGCGATGATCGACGCCGGAATCGCCAGTGACGCGATGATCACGGCCCGGATGTTCCTGATGAACACCATCACGACGATCGCCGCGAACAGACTGCCGAAGATCAGGTGCTCTTCGAGCGACGCCACCGACGCGTAGATGAACTTGGAGTCGTCGCGGACGACCGTCAGCGTGACCGCCTTGGGCAGCGTTCGCTCGATCGTCGCCAGCCGCGCGCGAACGCCTTCGATGACGGCGACCGTGTTCTCGCCCATCGCGCGCCGGATGTCGAGCAGCACCGCCGGCTTGTCGCCATGCCACACCGACGAGGTGGGCCGCTCGGAGCTGTCTTCGGCATAGCCGAGATCGGCCACGCGAATCGGCGTGCCGTTCTTCGTCGCGACGACGACGTTGTTGAACTCTTCAGTCGCATCGATGCGGCCCATCGTCCGCAGCAGCAGTTGCCCTTTACCCTGTTCGACGGCGCCGCCCGGAATCTCGACGTTCTCCGCGATCACGGCGTCGCGCACCTGGGTTATCGACAATCCGTACGAATTGAGCTTCTGAATATCGACGACGATGTGGATCTCGCGCGCCCGGCTGCCGGCAATCGTCACCTGACCGACGCCGTTGACCGTCTGGATCGACCGCGAGATCTGCTTGTCGGCCAGCTCGGTGAGCGTGCGCAGGCTCATGGTGCCGGAGGACACCATCAGCGACATCACCGGATCCGCATCCGGGTCCACTTTCGTGATCACGGGGGGCAGCAGCTCGGGCGGCACGCTCTTGATCGCGCCGGCAACCTTCTCGCGCACGTCGTTGACGGCTTCGTTCAGATCGCGCTCGAGCACGAAGCGGACGGTGACGTTGGCTTTGCCCTCGCTGATGCGCGCCGAGATCTCGTCGATGCCGGAGACGCCGCTGATCGCCTGCTCCATCGGCTCGATGACCGATGAGGACATCTCGTCGGGGCTGGCGCCGGGGAGCGACAGAGTGACGTTGACCGTCGCTGGATCGGCGCGCGGGAAGAGATCGACGCCCAGGTCGCGGAACGAGAAGATGCCGAGCACGACCAGGGACATCACCAGCATCGTGGCGAAGACGGGCCGGCGGACGCAGAGTTCGGATAGCACTACTTCACGCTCACTTTCCCACCGTCGATCAGTTTCTCCACGTCGGTGACCGCGACGCGGTCGCCGGCGCTGACCCCGCTCAGAATCTCGATTCGATCGCCCATGCGATCCCCCACCTTGAGCTCGCGCACGTTGAGCTTGTCGTTGTCGACCACGAACACACGGTTGACGCCGTACCGGTACTGCAGCGCGTCGTATGGCAGGGTCAGCACCTGATCCTCCCTGCCGCTCTCAATGTGGACCCGCGCGAAGGTCCCCGGCTTCAGCACGGCGTCCCGATTGGGGACGAGCGCTTCGAACGGAAACGCACGCGTGGCGGTATTGACGGCGGGGCTGATGCGCGACACCTTGCCCTCGAACTTGCGCTGCGGGTAGGCGTCGACATGGAGTTCCACCGGCTGGCCGTCCTTGATCCACGGCGCCATTTTCTCGGGGATCTCGGCGATGACTTTCAGCGGATCGACCCGAACGACGGCTATGACCGGCATCTGCGCTTTGACCAGCTCGCCGAGCTGGACCAGACGCTTCTCGATGTAGCCGTCGAACGGCGCGCGAATCTGCGTGTCGCGGAACTGGCGATCGGCCAGCTTCATCGTCGCTTCGGACGCCTGGATGCTGGCGCGGAGGTTCTTCGCCGTCTGGAGCGACGCGTCGTAGCTCGCGCGCTTCGACTGCAGCGCGGTTTCGGCATCGTCGAGCGCCTGGCGCGGGACGAGAGTTCGCTTGAAGAGCTCGCTGGCGCGCTCGTACGACTGCTTCGCCTGCTGGAGGTCCGCGCTCGCCTTCTGAACGTCAGGGGTCTTTTCGATCTCGGGCAGATGCTGCGGGTCGTTCGCGCCGTACTGCGCGAGCGCGCGCGCCAGCGCCGCCTTCTGTTGATCGAAGTTGTATTGCTGCTTCTCGTTATCGAGCTGAATGAGTGCCTGTCCGGCCGTCACGCGATCGCCGAGGTCGGCCAGGATGCGGCTGACCTTGCCCTCGGTTTCGGACGATACGGTGACCTGATCGACCGCCGCAAGCGTCCCGACCACTTCGACAGCGCGGCGGACCGTTTCCTGGCGGACTGCCTCGACCTTGACCGGCTTGACGCCGGTGTCGCGTCCGCGCGCCTGTGCCGTTTCGGTTTTCGAGCAGCCGGCCGCGATCCAGGCCAGACACACTATTCCCAGAGCAAAGATTGTTCGACTCACAGTCTGCCGATTATACGATCGCGAACCGATCGTACCCCCGTGTAAACGATTGTCTCGATAGAGGTTCGCCCGCGATCACAGGTCCACGTGGCGGAGACGCAGCGCATTCGCGATAACGGACACCGAGCTCATCGTCATCGCCGCGCTCGCCCACACCGGGCTGATCAGCAGGCCGAAAAAGGGATACAGCACGCCGGCCGCGATCGGGACGCCCAGCGTGTTGTAGATGAACGCCAGAAACAGGTTCTGCCGAATGTTGGCGAGGGTCGCGCGCGACAGCCGGCGCGCGCGGACGATGCCACGCAGGTCGCCCTTGACCAGCGTGACGCCGGCGCTTTCCATGGCGACGTCCGTGCCGGTGCCCATCGCGATGCCGACGGCTGCTTCGGCCAGCGCCGGCGCGTCGTTGATGCCATCGCCGGCCATGGCGACAACCCGGCCGGACTGCTGCAGCGCCGCGACGACGGCCCGCTTGTCGGCCGGGAGCACTTCCGCCCGCACATCCGTGATGCCGAGCGTTCGGGCAATCGCCATCGCCGTCTCCCGGTGGTCGCCGGTCAGCATGATGATCGAGAGGCCTTCGCGCCGCAGCTCCTCGAGCGCGGCGCTGGTCGACGGGCGAATCGGATCCGCGATGGCGATCGCGCCCGCTTTCTGTCCGTCGACTTCAACGACGACGATGGTTTCGCCGGCGGCGCGCCGTGCGCGGAGATCCACGGCCGGGCCGAAAGTCTCAGGCGGAGGGGCCACCGGTCCCTTTCCCACGACCACCTGCCGGCCGCCAACCCGCGCCGAGACCCCGTGTCCGGCCGTGTCTGCAAATGCTTCCGCGGACGGGATGCTGATCTGGCGAGCCTCGGCCGCACGGACGATCGCCGCGGCGAGCGGGTGCGCGCTGCCGCGTTCGACAGCGGCGGCCAGCTTCAGGACCTCGTTCTCGGTCCAACCGGGAGCGGCCGCGAGCGCGGTCACCTGCGGGCGTCCTTCGGTCAACGTCCCCGTCTTGTCCACCACCAGCGTGTCGACCCGCGCGAGACGCTCGAGCGCATCGGCGTCCCGGATCAGCACGCCGACACTCGCGCCGCGGCCGGTGCCCACCATGATCGCCATCGGCGTCGCCAACCCCAGCGCGCAGGGGCAGGCGATGATCAGCACCGCGACCGCGTTGACGAGGCCGTGCGCGACGCGCGGCGGCGGCCCGGCGAGCGCCCAGATGATGAAGGTCAGGACCGCCACGGCGACGACCGCCGGGACGAAATAGCCCGCGACCCGATCGGCGAGCCGCTGGATTGGGGCGCGCGAACGCTGCGCGTCGCCGACCATGCGCACAATCTGCGCGAGCAGCGTGTCGCGGCCGACTCGCTCCGCGCGCATGGTCACGCTGCCGTTGACCGCAATCGTGGCGCCGATGACCCGATCGCCCGGCGCCTTGTCTACCGGCATCGCCTCGCCGGTCACCATCGACTCGTCGACCGCCGCCTGGCCGTCGACGACGACGCCGTCCACGGGGACCTTGTCGCCCGGCCGGACGCGCAGGAGATCGCCGGCGCGGACCTCGTCGAGCGGAACGTCGTCCTCACTGCCGTTCCGCACCCGCCGCGCGGTTTTCGGCGCGAGACCCAGGAGCTGACGGATCGCCGTTCCCGTTTGGTGGCGCGCGCGAAGCTCCAGCACCTGGCCGAGCAGCACCAGCACCACGATGACGACGGCGGTGTCGAAATAGGTGTTCATGCCGCCGGTGACGACGACCGCCGCGCTGTAGATGTAGGCGGCGCCGACGCCCATGCCGATCAACGTGAACATGTTGGGGCTGGCGTTGACGATCGAATGCCACATCCGGTGAAAGAACGGCCAGCCGCACCAGAACACGACCGGCGTTGCCAGCACGAAGCCGAGCCAGTTCACCGCGGACATGCCGATGCGGTGGCTCAGCGTTCCACCGCTCACCATGTCGCCCATCGTGAGGAGAAAGACCGGCGCGCCCAGCACGACGCCGATCCAGAACCGACGGGACATGTCCACGAGCTCGGGGTTGGGCGCGTCGGACAGATCGGCGACGCGCGGTTCGAGCGCCATGCCGCATTTCGGGCAGGGACCCGGGCGGTCGGAGACGACCTCGGGGTCCATGGGGCAGATCCAGTCGGTGCCGGGATCGGTGCCGGGATCGGGGCCGGGATCGGTGCCGGGATCGGGGCCGGGATCGGGGCCCGGATCGGGGCCCGGATCGGGGCCGGACACCGCGGCAGGCGCGGAGCGCGCTGGTCCCTTCTTCAAGCCTCCGATCGTCAGCACCTGCGGCGCTTGCATCGGCTCGCGCGCGCCCGCGAGGTATTTCTTCGGGTCGGCCTGGAACTTGGCGACGCAGCTCTTCGAGCAGAAGTAGTACGTGGTGCCGTCGTGGTCGATGGTGCCCGCGGCGCGGTCGGGATTCACCGTCATCCCGCAGACGGGATCGACAGCCATGACGTCAGCGAACCGACGACAGTTGCGCGGCCGTCGTGAATCGCGGCTCGATGTCGACCGGGACGTCGATCAGCTTGTCGAGCGCCTTCTGGACCGGCGGCCGCACCATGCCGAGCCGGTCGCCAAGCGCCTTGGCCTTCGCGTAGTCGCCTTCCGCCTGGATCGTCATGATCTCGCGCGTCAGACCGGTCACGCCTTCTTTCACACGGTCCGTATTCACTCTGAAGGTGCCGTCGCTGTTGATCTCGAACCCGCGCTGATCGAGCAGGTAATTGAGCTGGATGGCGATGCCTTTGCCGTGCGCCTCGGTGACGCCGAAGCGGATCGATCGAAAGGCCGAGGCGAGGAACGTGGTGTAAAGCGACCGCTCCAGCGACCGGGGCAGGGCGCCCTTGTCGATCATGTGCTGGATGGCGAACAG
>Ga0193697_1000650_pt1 | contig 11952 bp, 11 predicted proteins | sample L3m2metaG_FD_145073 | JGI IMG/M metagenome (GOLD analysis project Ga0193697, IMG submission 145073) | Soil microbial communities from a riparian zone of the East river system, Colorado, United States - L3m2 | ecosystem: Environmental > Terrestrial > Soil > Riparian zone | place: USA: East River... | reverse complement strand
TCGGTTTCATCGGCTCCTTGCACGCGAGGATTGCGCGGCCGTCCATGCGCATCCCGCACGAGCCGCAGATCATCATCCGGCAGCTCTTGCGGTAGGCGAGCGTGCCGTCGTGCTTGTCCTTGATCAGGTCGAGCACGTCGAGCAGGCAGGCCCAGTCGGGCGCGTCGACCTCGTATTCGCGGAGCTCGCGCTCCCCGCGCTGCGGGTTGTAGCGCCAGATCTTGAGGGCTACATCCATCAGCCGACCATCTTCGTCAGGTCGACGACCGAGTCGTCGGGCGGCGGGGTGATCGCGACGGGCTTGCCGAAGTCGTGGAGCTCCAGCGTCACCTTCGCGGCCTGCCGCCGGCCCGCGTGCTCGTCGTAGCTCACCTTGCGAATGTAGCCGTTCTCGTCGACCCAGACGTCGAGCGGCAGCGTCTTCACGCCGCTCTGCGAGATCACGCCCTGGAGGGCGTCCTTGGTGGATCCGCTCGCCTGCTTGGCGGCGCGGTCGAGGTTCGCGGAGACGCTGTAGTGGGTCGTGTCCACACCGCCGACCGACTCCGAGCCGACCTTGTCCACGGTCGAAGAGCCCTGCAGGTAGGCGAGCGCGTTCGCCGGTGTCGGGCTGGCGTCGAGGATCCCACTCAGGTCGGTGCTCCCCTGCGAGCTCCCGAGCGTGGCCAGGTTGATCTTGATCCACTGCTTGTCCTGCGTGGTCGCCTGAGCGAAGGCCGGCGAGCGGAGGTAGAGGACGTCGCCGTCGACGAAGGAGTCGACCGGGATCTCCCGTCCGCTCGCGTTCAGCTTCATCTTCAGCTGTCCCGTCCGCTGCTTGCTGTTGAAGACGCCGCTGCCGCTGCCGGACAGGCCCTGGGCCGAGACCGCGAAGTCGGCCTCGAGGCTGCCGGTGTTCGCGGTCTTCGAGGCGGCTCGCGCGATGTCGTCGGGGGTGGCTGAGGAACCACCGCCGCCACCGCCGCACCCGGCCGCGACGAGCACGACCGCTCCCAGCGCGATGCGGCGCATCAGTACGTCCGCTCCATCGGCTGCCACTTCGTGACCGTGACCGGCTTCCAGTTGAGCCTGGGCGCGCCGTTCTCGATCGTCACGAGCGTGTGCCGCATGTAGTTCTCGTCGTCGCGCTCCGGGTAGTCGTACGGCCGTGCGTGGGCGCCGCGGCTCTCCTTGCGCTCGATCCCCGCGACGACCATGCAGGAGGCGAGGTCGAGCATGAAGCCGAGCTCGAGCGCCTGCGTCAGGTCGTTGTTGAAGATGTCGCCCTTGTCCTCGACGACCACGCGCTCGTAGCGCTCGCGCAGGCCGTCGACGATCTCCTCCTGCTTCCGCATCTGCTCGTCGCGGCGGAAGACGCCGAAGTTTGCGTGCATCGTCTCGGCCAGCTCGTTGCGGATCGACCAGGGCCGCTCGCCCTCGGAGCGGTCGAGCAGCTCCTGCAGCTCCTGCTTGGCGTCGGCCTCTGCGCTGACGGGGACCTCGACGGTCGTGTGCGTCAGGGCCCAGTCGGCGGCGTGAGCGCCCGCGCGCTTGCCGTACGTGATCGTCTCCATCAGCGCGTTGCCGCCGAGGCGGTTCGCGCCGTGCACGGAGACGCAGGCGCACTCGCCGGCGGCGTAGAGCCCCTCCAGCGAGGTCCGCCCCCAGACGTCCGTGTCGACGCCGCCCATGTGGTAGTGGGCACCGGGCCGGACCGGAATCGGCTCGTTGATCGGGTCGACGCCCGCGAAGACCATCGCCAGCTCGCGCGTGCCGTGCAGCCGCTCGAGGATCTTCTCCGCCCCGAGATGGCGCATGTCGAGCAGGACGTTGCCGTCAACGCCGCGGCCCTCGTCGATCTCGGTCTGCTCGGCGCGCGAGATCACATCGCGTGAGGCGAGCTCCATCGCGTTCGGCGCGTAGCGCTTGAGGAAGCGGTCGCCCTCCGAGTTGAGCAGGTAGGCGCCCTCGCCGCGCGTGCCCTCGGTGATCAGGACGCCGGTCGGCGCGAGCGTGGTCGGATGGAACTGCATCATCTCCATGTCCTCGAGCGCGACGCCGAGCCGCAGCGCCTGCGCCATCCCGTCGCCCGTGCAGGCGTAGGCGTTGGTCGTGCCCGTGTAGAGCCGGCCGGCGCCGCCGGTGGTGAGGATCACCGTCTTCGCCCCGATCGTGGCCAGGCCGCCGTCGAGCAGGTTCCAGGCGATCACGCCCTGGCAGCGGCCTTCGTGCTCGACCAGCTTCCAGACGAAGAACTCCTCGTAGACCTTGAGGTCACGCTTCATCACCTGTTCGTAGAGGACGTGCACGAGCACGTGCCCGGTGATGTCGGCCGCGTAGGCGGTGCGAGGCTCGCCGGCCGCACCGAACGGACGCTGCGCGATACGTCCGTCCTCGGTGCGCGAGAAGACGGCGCCCCAGTGCTCGAGCTGGTAGACGTCGTCCGGCGCCTCGTCGCAGAGGATCTGGATCGCGTCCTGGTCGCCGAGGTAGTCGGAGCCCTTGACCGTGTCGAAGGCGTGCTTCTCCGGGTCGTCCTCGGAGGCGTTTCCGAGCGCCGCGTTGATCCCGCCCTCGGCCGCGCCGGAGTGGCTACGGGTGGGATGAATCTTCGAGACGAGCGCGACGTCGGCGCCCGCGTCATACGCCTCGATGGCCGCGCGCATGCCCGCGCAGCCGGCCCCGACAACGAGCACGTCGTGCTTGGCTTCCACCGGATCGGACGCTATCGGATCGCCCAGGCCAGCGGCCGCGTGACGATTGCCGCGTGCTTCACGAGAACTTCATCTGCCGAGGCTATGGTGTCGAAGAGGTAGGGCGTGCTGCGAATCGAGCGTCATCGGCTTGGCCCGAGGGTCTACGTCCTGGGCACGCGCGTCCACGAATGGCACCTCGGCGCGGCGCTGCTGCTCGGCCTCGCCCTCGGGGCGCTCTTCGACCGCGTGGATGACGGCTTCGTCACTACCGCGGCGATCGGCGCCGGCCTCTGGCTCGTGGCGAAGGACTGGCGCGACCTCTTCCCGGCTCACCGCGACAGCGCCGCCTGGCGACTCGGCCTGCATGCACGCGTCCACCCGTTCAGGGCCGTTCGGCGCGCGGATCCGCTGCCCAAGGTCGCGGCCGTTACCGCGGGGCTCGCAGGCCTCGTGAACCTTGCGTCGGCCGTCACCCCGAGCATCGCCTGGCGGAATCACCTCCTCCTGCACGTCGAGCCGTTCGAGACGCTCAAGCTCAGCCACGCCGCGGCGATCCCCGCCTCGATGCTGTTGCTCGTGACCTCGCCCTACCTCTGGGGTCGCCGCCAAGGCGCGCTGCGGCTGGCGCTCGTGTTGCTCCTCGGGCTGACAGTGCTCGACCTGCTGAAGGGCCTCGACCTGGAAGCTGCGGCCGGAAGCGCCGGCGCGGCCGGCGTGTTGTGGCTCGGACGCCATTCGTTCTGCGTTCGACACGACCCCGACACGTTGCGCCAGGCGCTGCGGCGCGTCCCCGTCCTCGCCGCCTCGAGCCTGCTGCTCTGCGCGCTCGCTGTCTGGATCGCGGCACCCGAGAGCGCAGGCTTCGTGACGATCCTGCGAGCAACCGGAGACGCGCTCCTCTGGCAGATCGGCCCGCTCGACTTCCACGACGAGCTCGGGCATCTCGACGAGGCGATCGGCGTCGCCGGCCTGATCACGCTCACTTGGTGCGCCTATCTCCTCTTCCGGCCACTCGCGGTACCGCGGGTGCTCCCGGGACTCGAACTTCGACGCGCTGCACGAGAGCTCGTACGGCGCCACGGCGACGACACGCTCGCCTACTTCAAGCTCCGCCGCGACCAGCACTACCTGTTCAGCCCCGACCGACGGGCCTTCCTCGGCTACCGCGTCGAGGCGGGCGTGCTCTTGGTCTCGGGCGACCCCGTCGGTCCCGGCCGGGCGATTCCGTCGTTGCTGCGCGAGCTCAGTCGCTTCGCCGAGACGCGCGGCCTGAGAATCGCGGCGCTCGGCGCCGGCGAGAGCATGCGGCCGCTCTGGGAGCAGCTTGGCCTCCGGTCGATGTACTTGGGCGACGAGGCAGTCGTCGAGACCGGGTCGTTTTCACTCGAGGGCCGGCCGATCCGCAAGGTCAGGCAGTCGGTCACGCGTCTGGAGAAGCAGGGCTACACGGCCGAGCTTCGTCAGCTCGGCGAGCTCTGCGACACCGACTTGGGCGAGCTCGAGGCCGTGAGCCGGAGCTGGCGCCGGGGTCAACCCGAACGTGGCTTCTCGATGTCACTCGACGAGCTCCGGCGGGAAGACCACGTGGACGAAGCGTGCGAAGGCCGCGAAGTTGAGTGACGCCTCCTGCACTTCGCCCCGAGCTACGGGCGCGCGGCCGTCTCGCTCTCGCTGATGCGGCGCCGGCGTGACACGCCCAACGGGCTGATGGAGTTCCTCCTCGCCCGCGGGCTCGAGCTGCTCCGTGACCGCGGCGTGGAGGAGGCGTCACTCAACTTCGCGGCCTTCGCACGCTTCGTCCACGCGCCGCGCGGGCGGCTCGAACGTGTCGTGGGCCGAGCGCTACTGGTCGCCGACGCCTGCTTCCAGATCGAACGGCTGCACCGCTTCAACACCAAGTTCTTCCCGCGCTGGGAGCCGCGCTACCTCATGTACGAACACGTTCTCGCTCTTCCCCGGGTCGGCCTGGCGGCGTTGTGGGTGGAGGGTCAGCTGCCCAAACCGGGTTCGCGGCGACGATAGCGTCGACGACCTCGCCGACCTCGAACGCGATCCAGAAGCAGAGCGCGGCAAGCGGCAGCTCACCGACGACCGCGAACAGCAGCGCCCACCAGAACTCGCGTCCGGGTTGCGCGGTGACGAGATCGAACCAGGCGTCGCAGAGCAGCGCGGTGCCGGCGACCGAGGCGGCGACCGTCACGAACGCGGAGCGCTTGAGCATGGCCACGAAGGTGGCGATGAGCGCGGCCGCCTCGAAGAGGTCGAATCCCGCCCAGGCCACCTGCCAGTGGTGGGTGATGTGCTCGGAGGGCAACGTCGCGCTCAGGTAGGCCGTCCACGGGAAGAGCACGATCGCGACCGAGCCGAGCACGAGCAGGAGCCAGAGTCGCGCATGCCGGAGCCGTCCCAGGACGTGGGTCGTGCGAGGCGGCAGCGAGCTTTCCTGCATCGAGCCATTCTGCAGGAGCAGTTGGTCCCTGCAACGCCTCGGTATGCTCCCCGCCGTGGCGAAGATGCTCTTCCGGCTGCCTGACGCGGCGGCCGTGACCGACAACCCGGACCCCGACGAGCTGAAAGCGCTCGCCGAGCGCATGCCGAATGCGCGGCCGACGCGCTACGGCAACCTCAACGTCCAGACCGAGGTCGTCAACCGCTCGAAGGGCTCGACCTTCATCGTCACCGACGAGCCTGACGGGCAGAACCAGGCAATCAGCCGCGAGGAAGGCGAGCGCTGGGCGCAGCGGCAGGACGAGTACATCGCAGGGCAGGAGATGGTCGTCGTCGACGGCTACATCGGCAACGACCCCGACTTCCGAACGCCCGCCCGGCTCTACATCGAGGCTGCGAACGCGAACATCGCCGGCATGCAGCAGCAGCTCTACTTCACACCCGCCGAGGGTGAGGAGCTGGAGCCCGAGCTGACCGTCATCTACACGCCCAACCTCAGGGCCGAGGGCTACCCGGACGACCGCCTGATCGCCGTCGACCTCGAGCAGGGCGTGACGCGCGTCCTCAACTCCGACTACTTCGGCGAGTCGAAGAAGGGCGGCCTGCGGATGTGGAACAAGCTCGTCTACGACCTCGGCGGGATCCCGCTGCATGCCGGCTGCAAGATCATCCCGACCGAGCAGGGCAAGCGCGTCGGCCTGATCGTCGGCCTCTCCGGGACCGGCAAGACGACGACCACCTTCACGCGCCAGAACGGATCGCTGCCGGTGCAGGACGACTTCGTCGCGTGGATGCCGAACGGCCGCGTCTATGCGACCGAGAACGGCTGCTTCGCCAAGACCTTCGGCCTCAACCCCGAGGACGAGCCGACGATCTACGGCGCTGTCACACAGCCGCGCTCGTACCTCGAGAACGTCTCGCAGCACGGCGACGAGCCGGACTTCTACGACACGGAGTACACCTCGAACGGGCGTGCGACGTTCCCGTTCGACGTGATCGAAGCCGCCTCGGCCGAGGAGATCGATGAGGCGCACTTCCTGCTGATCCTGAACAAGAACGAGAACATCGTGCCCGCCGTCGCGAAGCTCGAAGGGCCTCAGGCAGCGGCCTTCTTCATGCTCGGTGAGACGACCGGCACCGCGAGCAGCTCGAGGAAGCGGTTGCCCAAGTTCATGCGCGTGCCGGGGACAAACCCGTTCTTCCCGATGCTGCACGACCTGCAGGGCAACCGCTTCCTCGAGCTGCTCGCGCAGCACCCGCTCGAGGTCTACGTGCTGAACACCGGCCGCGTCGGCGGCACCGACGGCGACGAGCGCTCGCGCAAGGTTCGGATCAAGCACTCCTCCGCGATCGTCAAGGGCATCGCCGAGGGCACGATCCAGTGGGAGCGCGACCCGGACTTCGGCTATCTCGTCGCGGCCTCGGTGCCGGGGATCGACGAGCTCGAGATCCTGCAGCCGCGACGGCTCTACGAGGAGCAGGGCCGGGGCGACGAGTACCGGTCGCTGGTCGAGCGCTTCAAGGCCGAGCGCGCCGAGTTCCTGCGCGGCTTCTCGAGCCTCTCGGACGAGATCGTCGCAGCGGTCTCTTAGCGGAGTCCGCCGAGCGGCGGCGAAAGCGTCCGCCGATGCAGGATCAGGTCGAGCGCTTTCTCGAGAGCCCGGCGCTTTCCGAGCGGACGCGACGCGCGTACCGTTACGACGTCCAGGAGTTCTACGCATGGCTGGAGCGCCGCGGCACCCGGCTCGAGGATGTCGACGTGCGTGCCCTGTCGGAGTACGCGGCCGAGCTCGGGCGCGCCCGGCCGCGCAAGCTTGCGCCGGCGACGATCGGCCGCAAGCTGGCGGCGGTCCGCGCCTTCCTGCGGCACGCGCTCGGGGCGGAGCGGGTACCGGACGCGTCCTTCGCGCCGCGGCGGCCCTTGCGGCTGCCCGACGCGCCGCGGCCGCACGAGATCGACGCCGAGCTCGAGGCGTTCGCGGGTGACGAGCCGCTCAAGCTGAGGAACCACGCGCTGGTCGAGCTGGTCTACTCGGCGGGGTTACGCTCCCAGGAGGCGATCGACCTCGACCTGGCCGATGTCGACTTCGAGCAGGAGCACGTGCACGTGCGCGGCAAGGGCGGCAAGGAACGAGTCGTGCCGCTCGGCGAGGAGGCGTCCCACGCAGTCGCGGTCTACCTGCGCGAATCGCGGCCGCTGCTCGCCCGCGGGGCCGAGAACGCGCTCTTCCTCTCGGCCCGCGGCCGCCGGCTCGACACGAGCACGCTGCGCCGGCTGCTCCCTCATCCACACCGTCTGCGCCATGCCTTCGCCACCCACCTGCTCGAGGGCGGCGCCGACCTGCGCACGATCCAGGAGCTGCTCGGCCACAGCTCGCTCTCGACCACGCAGATGTACAGCCACGTGGATGCGCGCCGATTGCGCAAGGTCTACGACCGCTCGCATCCACGTTCCTGACTTGGGATCGGCTCCACGCCTGGATCGGCGCGGAGAGATGATCGCGCCGCCAGAGCTGTGCGCACGTCCATAGATGCTCACGCCCGAGAAGTGGGTGCCCACCACCCCCGCCCTCCGACACGCTATTCGGGAAATCGTCACGTGTCTGTGACGCCCTCGTGACGGATCTGCGCCAACACTCGACCCGCGCGGGCACTGGCGCTAGGCGAGATCAGGGGTTCGACTTGCGGGCGTGCATGCGAGCCTGCTCCTCGAGCAGCGCGTCTGCCGCGCGGACGTGGCCGTGGGCAGCCCAGGCATGGGCGGCGCCCCTCGGAACCTCGCGCCCCCGCAAGTGCCCAGCCGCCGTTCGGCAGTGGCTCGCGGCCTGCTCGAACTCCTCGGCGGCGCCGTCGAAGAGGCGGGCCGCGGCTTCGAGATCGTCGTTTGCGCCCAAGACGGGCGGAACTCTACGGCAGGCGTCCGGGAGGCCGGGGCGAAAGAGGAACGTCCGATGGCCAAGCCGCGGCCCGATCCGGCTGCTTCCGATCCTGAGGTCGAGGGCTTCCTCGCGCTGCTCGCGGCGCGTCGGGCGCCGAAGACCGTCGAGGCCTACCGCCGCGACCTGCGCGCGCTCGGCGACTGGCTCGGGGGACCACCGTCGAAAGCAACCCACGACGACCTCGAGCGCTGGCTCGCGGAGCTGCGGGCGGCCGGGCTCTCCCCGGCCACGATCGCGCGGCGCGTGGCCGCGGTGCGCTCGTTCTTCAGGCACCTCGTCCTGCTCGGCGCGCGCACCGACAGCCCCGCCGCTGCGCTCGAGCTTCCGCGGCGGCGGCGCAAGCTGCCACGCACGCTCTCACCCGCGGAGGCTCAGCGGCTGATCGAGGCGGCCGCGGGCTCGACGCCGCGGATGATGCGCGACCGGGCTCTGGTGGAGCTGCTCTATGGCGCGGGCCTCCGCGTGAGCGAAGCCGTCGGCCTCGACCGCACCGGCGTGGACTTCGAGCAACGGCTCGTCCGGTGCACCGGCAAGGGCAACAAGGAGCGCGTTGTTCCGGTCGGCCGGCACGCGGTCGAGGCGCTACGCCGCTACCTCGCCCATGGGCGCCCATATCTCGACAAACGCCACCGTCCGGAGCTCTTCCTCAACGCGCAGGGCGGCGCCCTCACCCGTGCGGGGGCCTTCCTGATCCTCCGCCGCCTCGCGGGCCGCGCGGGCCTCGAGCCTGAGCGCGTCCACCCGCACCTGCTGCGGCACTCGTTCGCCACGCACCTGCTCGAAGGCGGCGCCGACCTGCGCAGCGTCCAGGAGATGCTCGGCCACGCCGACCTCGGCACGACCGAGCTGTACACGCATGTCTCCGACCGCCGCCGGCGCGACGTCTACTTCCGCAGCCACCCGCACGCGCGCCGCCGAAACGTTTCGGGCACGTGACGAGCAGGAATGACCCGTACACGATGACCCCCGAGCCACACTTCGCGATGCTCTTCGCGTCGACCGTCGGTATCGGCCTGCTGATGTCCTGGGCGGGAATCCAGAAGAGCGCGCTCGAGTGGAAGCGCCGCCGCCGGATCTGCCCGTCGTGCGGCCACGAGCTCCGCGGCCGCGCCTGCGGCCGCCACTAGCGAGTCTTCGCGCGCTTGTCCAGCCCCGCGGCGACCTTTGCCGCGGTCTGCCGTGTCTCCTGCGAGATCCCTTCCTCCTCGGCGATTCCCTGCAGGAGGACGATCGTGTCGCGCTGGGGCGAGCCGTTCCGCAGCCCGAGGATCGCGAGCCGCCGGACCGCCTCGTTGTCGTCGGCATTCGCAAGGGTGTGCAGCAGCGGCCTGACCGAGTTGACCGAGCGCGGGTGGTCGCGTGAGAGCAGCTCCAGCGAGAGCAGCGCCGAGCCGCGGCAGGCCGGGCTGACGTCCTCGAGACCGCGCCGCAGGAGCTCTTCCTTCTGCCGGAAGCGGAACTGGCCGACGGCTCGGTAGGCGGCCGCCCGCTCGAGGTGGTTCTCTGATCGGGCCTGGGCCTCGAGCTCGTCAGCCCAGGCCGCGCGAAGCTTCGCCAGGTCGCGTTCGTTCCCGCTCTCGGCGAGCGCGTTTGCCTCGACCCCGGCCTCGGCGAGGCTCAAGCCGACGCGAGCGATCGTTCAGCAGGACCGATGTAACGCGCGGAGGGCCTGAAGAGCCGGCCGGTCCGCTTCTGCTCGAGAATGTGCGCCGACCAGCCGGCGACGCGCGAGCACGCGAACATCGCGGGCGCGAGCGGCGGCGGGATCTCGGCCACGTCGAGCACGACCGCGGAGTAGTACTCGACGTTCGTGGCGAGCACACGCTCCGGATGGCGCTCCTGGAGGGCCTTCAGTGCGACCGCCTCGAGCTGCTCGGCGATCTCGACTTGCGGTGAGTTGAGCTCCTTGGCGGTGCGCTTGAGGATCCGCGAGCGCGGGTCCTCGGCGCGATACACGCGGTGGCCGAAGCCCATGATCCGCTTCCCCGACTCGAGCGCCTCTCGTACCCAGCGCTCCGGATCGCCGAGCGCCTGGGCCTCGTCGAGCATCGGCTTCACGTACGCCGGCGCGCCGCCGTGCAGCGGGCCGGAGAGCGCGCCGACCGCGGACGAGAGCGCCGCTCCGCAATCGGCGCCGGTCGAGGCGACGACGCGAGCGGTGAAGGTCGAGGCGTTGAGGCCGTGCTCGGCGGTACAGATCCAATACGTGTCGATCGCTTTGACGTGCCGCGGGTCGGCCTCGCCGCGCCAGCGCAGCAGGAAGCGCTCGGCCGCGGTGTCGCCCTGCGCGACCACGTCGTCCGGCGCCGGCGCGCGACCGTCCGCCTTGGCGGCCGAGCGCGCGACGATCTCCATCATCTCCGCTGAGAGCCGTCCGAGGTCCTCGCGGGCCTGCTCGTCGGAGATCTCGTTCAGCTTGCCGAGCTTCCACTCGCCCGCCAGGCGGGCGGTCTCGGCCTGCAAGTCGGCCGGTGCGTTCCCCGTCAAGGCCGCGGGCTCATACGGCTCCGGGTTGGGCATCTTCGAGTCGAGGTCGTCGTCGACCAGCAGCCCCCAGACCGCCTCGTACGGGTAGTGCCCGACGAGCTCCTCGATGTCGATCCCGCGATAGCGGAGCGAACCCCCTTCGCGGTCGGGCTCGGCGATCTCCGTCTCGACGGCGACGACGCCCTCGAGCCCCGGCTTGAAGTCGTTCACGGCTCGCAGTGTAGTGCTCCGCTAGAGTCCGCCGCCGTGGCTCACGAGGTGACCTTGATCCCCGGCGACGGCACCGGGCCGGAGCTCGCGGAAGCGACATGGACCAGTACGGGGGCAATCCCCTGCCCGAGTCCACGCTCGACTCGATCCGCCGCACGGGCGTAGCGCTGAAGGGCCCGATCACGACTCCGGTTGGCGGCGGCTTCCGCTCGGTGAACGTCGGCCTGCGCAAGGCGCTCGACCTCTACGCGCAGGTGCGTCCGTGCAAGACCTATGAAGGCGTCCGGACACGGTTCGACGACGTCGACCTGATCATCGTCCGCGAGAACACGGAGGACCTCTACGCCGGCATCGAGTACGAGGAGGGGACGGCGCACGCCGATGAGCTGATCGACTGGATCGAGCAGCGCGGCGGCAAGCTGCGCCACCGCGACGCGGGAATCTCGATCAAGCCCCTGTCGATCTCCGGAACGCGCCGAATCGTCGAGTTCGCCTTCGACTACGCGCGCCGCAACGGCCGCCGCAAGGTCACGGCCGTCCACAAGGCGAACATCATGAAATTCACGGACGGCCTCTACCTGCGCGTGGCCCGCGAGGTTGCCGAGGAGAACTCCGACATCGAGTTCGACGACCGGATCGTGGACAACATGTGCATGCAGCTCGTGCAGCGGCCGGAGGAGTACGACGTGCTGGTGCTGCCGAACCTCTACGGCGACATCGTCTCCGACCTGGCCGCCGGGATGATCGGAGGTCTCGGGGTGGCGCCCGGCGCGAACTTCGGCGAGGAGGTCGCGATCTTCGAGCCCACGCACGGCTCGGCGCCGAAGTACGCCGGCCAGAACAAGGTGAACCCGGTCGCGATGATGCTCTCGGGGATGCTGATGCTCCGCCACCTCGACGAGAACGACCCCGCGGAACGGCTCGAAGCCGCGATCGCCGACGTGATCCGCTCCGGCGAGCGCGTCACGTACGACATGAAGCCGACGCGCGACGATCCGACCGCCGTCGGCACGTCCGAGGTCGCCGACGCGATCATCGACGCCCTCGGAGCGCCGGTCTCGTGAGCTCACGCCGCAAGGTGACGGTCGTCGGCGCCGGGAACGTCGGCGCCACCTGCGCGCAGGTGCTGGCGCAGCGCGACTACGCAGACGTCGTGCTGGTCGACATCAAGGAAGGCCTGCCGCAGGGCAAGG
>Ga0193697_1000649_pt1 | contig 11972 bp, 8 predicted proteins | sample L3m2metaG_FD_145073 | JGI IMG/M metagenome (GOLD analysis project Ga0193697, IMG submission 145073) | Soil microbial communities from a riparian zone of the East river system, Colorado, United States - L3m2 | ecosystem: Environmental > Terrestrial > Soil > Riparian zone | place: USA: East River... | reverse complement strand
AACGCGGACGTCAGAAACCGGTGGGGGGGGGGACGGCTACAGCCGGCGCAGGACTCCCTTGATGACCACGCCCAGGATGCGGGCGATCTCCTTGCCCGCCGCCAGGACCTCGTCATGCGCGAGCGCCTCGCCGGTGATCCCGGCGGCGGGGTTCGTGATCGAGGAGAATCCAAGGCAACGGATCCCGCGCGACCGGGCGACGACGACCTCGGGCACGGTGGACATCCCCACGGCGTCGGCGCCGAGCCGCTCGAGCATCCGCACTTCAGCTGGGGTCTCGTACGAGGGGCCGAGGAGCCCCGCGTACACCCCTTCCTCCAGCGGTATGCCCGACTCCCGAGCCACCGTGCGGGCGAGCGCCCGCAGCTCCGCGTCGTACGGCTCGTGCATCACCGGGAAGCGCTCCTCACCGGGCTCGGATGGTCCGGTCAAAGGATTGCGCCACATGAAGTTGATGTGGTCGGCGATCAGCATGAGGGAGCCGGCGCGAAAGGTCCGCCGCACGCCGCCCGCGGCGTTCGTCACGATCAACGTGTCGATGCCGAGCCCGGCGAAGACGCGCACCGGGAGCGCCGCGACGGCCGCGGAATGGCCTTCATATAGATGGAAGCGACCCGCCTGCACGATCACGGGCACGTTCTCGAGGGTACCGGCGACCAGCTCGCCCTTGTGGCCGGCTACGCCGGGCTCGGGGAAGCCGGGGATGTCCTTATAGAGGATGCGGAGGGGATCGGCGATCTCGTCGGCGAGAAACCCGAGCCCGGAGCCGAGGACGATTGCGACCCGAGGCTTCCTGGGCCCCAGTTTCTTGCGGACGGCGTCCAGCGCCGCGCCGACACTCACAACAGGATGCCCGCCAGCGTCGCCGAGAGGAAGTTGGCCAGCGTGCCTGCGATCATGGCGCGCAAACCGAGCCGCGCCAGGTCGTGCTTGCGCTCGGGAGCCAGGGCGCCGATCCCGCCGATCTGGATGCCGACCGAACTCAGGTTGGCGAACCCGCACAGCGCAAACGTGGCGATCGTGAACGAAACCGGATCCAGCGTTGCCTTCAGCGGTCCGAGGTGCGCGTACGCAATGAACTCGTTGACCACCATGCGCTCACCGAGCAGCGCACCGACCGTGCCGCTGTCGTGCCACGGCACACCCATCACCCACGCGATGGGCCGGAAAATCCAGCCAAGCACCGTCTGTAGCGTCGGCGGGAACCACGACATGTCGATGGTGAACGTGAAGTCGACAATGTGCTTGATGTACACGTGCGGCGAGACGTGAATACCGTGGATCCACCCGAATACGCCGTTGACGAGCGCGATGAGCGCGATGAACGAGATGAGCATCGCGATGACGTTGAGCATCAGGTGCAGGCCTTCGCCCGTGCCACGGGCCGCCGCGTCCAGCACGTTCACGTCGGTGCGGGGGATGTCGACTTTGACGCCACCCAGCGTCTCGGGGACCTCCGTCTCGGGCTCCAGGATCTTCGCCATCATGATCGTGCCCGGCGCCGTCATGATCACCGCGGTGAGCAGATGCCGCGCCTCGATCCCGAAAGCGATGTAGGCCGCCATGATCGACCCCGACACGTGTGCCATGCCGGCGGTCATGACGGTCATCAGCTCCGAGCGGGTCATGCGCGGCAGGAACGGACGGATCGTCAGCGGCGCTTCGGTCTGTCCCATGAAGATCGACGCGGCCACGTTGAGGCTCTCTGCGCCGCTCGCGCCCATGATCTTGTTCATCACAACCGCGACCGCCTTCACCACGCGCTGCATGATGCCGAGGTAGTACATGATGGCGAACAGGGCCGACACGAAGATGATGGCCGGCATGATCTGGAAGGCGAACACGACCCCGATGCTCGAATGCTGTTTGCCGATCTCGCCGAACACGAATTCCGAGCCGGCGTACGAGAATCCGAGAATGCTCGTCACCAGGCCGCCGAGCCATCTGAACATCTCCCGGCCGAATGGCACGCGCAGCACAAACACTGCGAACACCACTTGCAACCCAAGGCCCCACGCCACCACGCGCCGGCTGATCCCCTTACGATTCCGCGACAGGGCGAAACCGATCCCGAGGATCAGGACCAGACCGAAAATGCCGGTGAGCCGCGATCCGACGCTGCGGGGGGCGGCGACAACGGGCGCAGCCACCGCCGCGGTGTCCTGCACCGGAGTCTGAATCGTGGTACTCAACGCCTGTAGCACGAACTGCGGTCCCCGGAACACCAGCAGCGTGCAGACGAACGTGATCGCGAAGGCGAAAACGATCCGGCGCCAGGACATCAGAGAGCCTCCAGTTCGCTTTGGACGCGGGACACGAGCGCGACCTTCTCGAAATCGGGCAAGAACGCGCTCTCGCAGGCATTCAGCACCACACGGGAGAGGTCGTCGGGCGACAACCCCAGCGCGGCGTGGGCGAGGTAGTACTCGTCGGTCAGGGTGACACCGTCGGTCAGACGCCCATCGGTGTTCAGCGTGACCACGACGCCCTGCTGGAGATAGCGCTTGAAGGGATGGTCCGCCACCTGCGTGACGGTGTGCGTGTGCACGTTGCTCGACAGACACATTTCCAACGGAATACGGCGTTGAATCACTTCGTCGAGCAACGCCGTGTCCTCGCCCAGGCGCGTGCCGTGGCCGATTCGCGTGGCACCGCATTCGTGCAACGCCTGGTGAATCGACGCGGGCCCGTCCCCCTCCCCCGCGTGGCACGTGCAGGCCATGCCGTGCGCCGCGGCAAACTCGAACGCCACCTTGTGCTCGCGCGCGGGATGGCCGCGCTCCGCGCCCGCGAGGTCGAAGGCGACGACGCCCGCCGACTTGTAGTCCGCCGCCGCGCGCGCCAGCTCGAGCGATTCCGCCGGGGCCCGAGTCCGGATGCCGCACACGATCAAGCCCACTTTGGTGCCGGTCTCCGCTTCGGCTCGGCGAATCCCCGCGAGGGGCGCTTCGATCGCTTCGGCCAGCGTGAGCGCCGGCCGGTGCAAGAGCGGCGAGTAGCGTACCTCCACGTAGCGGACGTTCTCGGCCGCCACGTCCACGACGAATTCGTACGCCACACGCTCCAGCGCCGCGGGTGTCTGCAGCACCGAGAGTGTCACGTCGTATTTCTGGAGGTATTCCTCGAGGTTCTTCGCGTCGCGCACGAGCATCGCCTTGGCGAGCGCCTCCGGCGTGTCGGCGGGAAGCGTGATGTGCTGCTCGCGCGCCAGCTCGAGCATCGTGGCGGGCCTGAGCGCGCCGTCGAGATGCACGTGCAGCTCGGCCTTGGGCCAGCGGCGCAATGCCTCTTTCGTGAGCCGCGGTCCGCCGCCCCGCGCCGACACCACGACGCGAAACACGGCGCCCGCCTCGCCCACCGGGTCGCCGGCGTCGACGGGGCGACCGGCGGAGTCGGTCACATAGGCGCCTGAACCCTCGAGCAAGCGTGCGAGCCCGGCGTCTGCCGCGGTGACGGCGTCACGCACGAGGGCCCCGCGAGGTACGTCGACCGCTTTGTCGTTGATGAAAACCCGCATCAACGGCCGGCTCGATGGAAGCGCGCATCCGCAGGCGCTTCCACGGGCGTCCGCAGGACGCCGAGGTAGCTGATCAGGAGGTCCATGTCGAGCAGGTTCAGATCCTGCGCCGGAGCGCCCACCAGCATCGCGTAGCCCGAGCCGCCGGCGGCCATGAAATCAGGGACCGCCAGCGTGTAGGTGTCGCCATCGCCGATCGCCTTGCCGTTGGCGAGCCGGGTGCGCGTGATCCGTTTGCCGCCCTGGTGTTCGGGATCGTACCAGACCTCGACGCCCGAGATGTGGCAATCGGGATCACCGCTCGTGCCTTCGAGACAATGCTCGAGCATTTGCAGCAGGACCGATCCCTTCACGGTGAGCCGCAGCATCCGGTTCTGGAACGGCTGCACCATCTGCACGTCGCCCCACGTCACGGCGCCTTCCGGCAGTCCCGCGCGAATGCCGCCGTTGTTGACGATCCCGACGTCGGCCTTGCCGATGTTGCGAGCCGCGTCGGCGATGAGCCGGCCGAGGCCGTACTCGGCTCCCTCGCGCTTCAGCGGGACCTTGAGCCGGCCGACGCTCCGGCCCGTAACGCTCTTGATCGCGTCGAGCTGCGCCGCCAGCGTGCGGGTCAACTCGGCGTCCGGAGGCACCGCGTCGGCGTAGGGCGTGACGAGCTGGACTCGCACCTCACGTCGCGTCCCGCCGACGCGCACGAAGTCCACGACCGCGATGTCACGCCCGCTCGATCCGGGCTGCACGATGTGCATGCCGTTGACCGTGGTGTCTTTGCGTTGGTGAGTGTGACCGGCGAGGATCAGATCCACCGACCCGGAATCGAGGCCGCGCGCCACATCGTAGATCGCCCCGCCACCTTCGTGCGCCGCGACGATGACGAAATCGGCCGCGGCGTGCGCGGCGGGCAGGTAGCTCCGAATCGCCTGGACGCCATTGCCGAAGGCGAGGCCCCGCACGTTGCGCGGCGCGGTCGTCGTGGGCGTGCTGGTCGTCGTAAGACCGATGACCGCGATCCTGACGCCAGCCTTCGTCACCAAGGTCCAGGGGAGTGCCCAGTCGGGGCGCGCGGTGCCCGCCGAGTCGGTGATGTTGGCGGAGACGAACTTGTAGTGGGCGTCCTGCATGCGTGCCCGCAGCGTGTCGATCGACCAGTCGAACTCGTGGTTTCCAATGGCGGCGGCGTCGATCCCGAGAGCGTTCATCGCGGCAATGGTGCCGCGCCCGTAGCTCAGGTTCGACACCGGGGTGCCTTGCATCTCGTCGCCGGCATCAAGCCGAATGCTGGTGCAGCGGCACGCCTTCGAGAGGCTGTCGAGCCACGGCTTGAGCACCGCGGCGCCGCCGACGGCTCGGCCATTCGACCAGTCCCACACCCGCGACTCGAGCTGGCCGTGCAGGTCGGTCAGGCCCAGCACCCGCAACAACGTGAGATCGGCAGTGCTGACGGTCGGGGCCGCGGGCGCGAACAGCGCGCGGGCGGCGCCGCGCGCCTCGTCGGGGATGATGCCCCAGCTGGGCCGGTAATAGGCGCGGGGCTCGAGCCGGCGTACCCGCCGGATCTCCTCGACCAGGAGGTCCCGGATGTCTTCGCCGCGATCGTAGATGACGCGGGCGCGCGCGAGCATGCCGTACCCGCCGCCCCCGGCCGCGCGGTAGCTGTTCAGCGCGAGCGTGAAGCTGTCGGTGGGCTGGACCACCTTGCCTTCGTATGCGAGCCCGCGGATACGCTGCCCCGCCGAGCGGGAGAGGTCGACGTTGTACACAACCCCGCTCACAACGTCGAAATTGAAGCCGGGGACCGTGTCATCGACGACCTGGCGCGGCGCGGCCGGATCAAACGTGCGGAAGTACAACGCGGAATGCTCGAGGAACTCGCGCAGCTGCTGGCCCGAGATCTTCACCGCGCGCAGCGTGTTCTCGTAGGGGTACACGCCGGCGACGTCGCGCAGCAGCACGTCGCCGTCCGGGAATCCCGATTGCGGGTCGAACACCGCTGCCGCCGAGAGCTGCGCCCCGGTCTTGCGGCGCTGCACTTCATTAATGAAGTCGAGCAGCGCGCCGTCCTGCACGCGGGCGTAGCGCGCGTCAAACCCGGGCGCCGACGTCCCGAGCGGCGTCGCGGCCCAGAGTCGCGCGGCCTCGTGGGCGGCGTCGAGGCGTCGGGTGAGGCGCGCCAGCTCGGGCGTCGTCGTCCTCAGGGGAACGAGCTCGGCGCGTACCGCGACGACCTTCCCCTGGACCACGAAGACATGCACGACCGACAGGCTCTGCGCAAAATTGCGCGGTTGTACGAAGTGCACGCCGTTGATCACGGTGTCGCGAGTCTCGCGGTGGCTGTGGCCAACGATCACGACGTCGGGTTTCGGCGTAACCGACGCGAGGACTGCGGCGTCGTTCTCGGTCCCGACGCCCGTCGTGTCGTAGCTCGAACCCCCGCCCAATCCCGCGTGGATCAGGACGATTTTGACATTCGCGCCCTCGCGCTCGAGTTGCGCCAGCGCGGCGGGCGCCGCCTCGGCGATCCGGCGCACGCGCGCCTGTCCCGCGAGCTGGGCGCGGTCCCACACCATCACGCCGGGAGTCGTGAACCCCGTGATCCCGACCCGCACGCCGGCCCGCGGCAAGACCACCGTCACGGGAAACAAGGGCCCACCGGCTGTCTGATCGACGTTGGCGATGACGTAGTGGTAGGTCGCCTCGACGCCGGCGCGGCGCAGCAGCGGGAGCCCGAAATCAAAATCGTGGTTGCCCGGCGTCGCGGCGTCGTATTGGAGCGCATTGAGCGCATCGACGATCGGGTGCGGCTGCCGCTGGTCCTGTTTCCCGAAGAAGGTCGCGAACGGGTTCCCCTGGAGCAGGTCTCCGGCGTCGACCAGCACGACCCGGCCCGGATACTGCGTGCGCAGGGTCTCGAGAATCGTCCCGGCGCGCGCCAACCCTCCCTGGGTTTCGACATCGCGGACGTAGTCCCACCCGCGCACGCGGCCGTGCACGTCGGTGGTCGCGACGATGACGAGGTGGATGGTGTCGGAAGCTTGGGATGGAGCCTGCGCAGCGAGCAGCAGCGTGAACAGGAGATGCATAGTGCGCCGTAATCTGATGAAGGCCTGCGGTTTGCGCCACAGTACGTCACAATCGCGTAACGACGCTGGCGAGCCACCCGTGACCCAATTACCATCCCGCCTGCATGCCGACCACGCACCGAGTCTTGGTAGTGGACGACGAGCCGGACATCACGGCACTCGTCGCGTACCATCTCGCCAAAGAGGGGTACCGCGTCACGACGGCCGCCAACGGCACCGAGGCCCTGCGCTCGGCCCGCGAGGAACGGCCCGACCTCGTCGTGCTGGACCTGATGCTGCCCGGCTTGTCCGGGTACGACATTCTCGCCGAGCTGCGCCGCCGCGAGGAGACGCGCGAGGTGGGCGTCATCCTCCTCACCGCCCGTAAAGAAGAGCCCGATCGCATCAAGGGTCTCTCGCTCGGCGCGGACGATTATCTCGCCAAGCCATTCTCGCCCAAAGAACTCGTGTTGCGCGTCGCCGCGATCCTGCGCCGCCTCTCGGCGCCCGCGGTCGCGTCGGGAGGCCGGCTCGCCGCGGGTCCGATCGCCGTCGATCGCGGCGCCCATCGCGTCACCGTCGGCGGCAAGGAGATCGAGCTCACCGCGACCGAGTTCCGCCTTCTCGACAAACTGATCGAGCGGCGCGACCGCGTCCTCAGCCGCACCCAATTGCTCGAGTCGGTGTGGCAAGCGCAACCCGACATTCAGACGCGTACGGTCGACATGCACGTCCAGCGCCTGCGCGCGAAACTGGGCGACGCCGGCGAGTGGGTGGAGACCGTGCGTGGCGTGGGCTACCGCCTGCGCGAGCCGACGCCGCTCCCCACGCATCGCCGCGGACGTGGATGAAGCTCGCCACGCGGCTGTTCCTGAGCATGAGCCTGCTCGTTGCCGCCGCGGTGACGGGTTCGATCATCGCCGCCGACGCGGTGTTACGTCGCGATCTGGAGGCCGAGACCGCCGCCACCCTCGAAGCCGAGGCGCGCCTCCTCGCGGCATCCCTGCCCACCGACTCCACGCGCTGGCCTGAGGTCGCGCGCAGCGCCGGTGCGCAGCTGGGCCGGCGCGTCACCCTGATCGATGAAACGGGCCGCGTACGCGGTGACGCGGAGTTCGATCGGGAGGCGCTCGCCGGCCTCGAGAACCACGCTTCTCGCCCCGAAGTGCGGGGCGCCATGGAGACGGGCCTGGGGCGCGCCGAGCGCCTGAGCGCCTCGACGAACGCGCGCCAACTCTACGTCGCCGTGCGGGGCGGACCCCCCGGCATCGCCGTCGTCCGGGTCTCGGCATCGCTCGCGGGGATAGATGCGCGGATCCACGCCGTGCAACGGGCGGCCCTGGGCGCCGGCGTCATGATGCTGATCGCGGCGGGCGTCGTCGCGTGGTGGCTGGCCGGGGCGTTCGCCCGGCCCCTCATCGAGATCTCGGACGCCGCGCGCGAGTTCGCCGCGGGGCGCCCCGCCGTGTTGCCGGACTCACGCATCCCCGAGTTGGCGCGCCACGTCGATGCCCTCCGCGCCATGCACGAGGAGCTCAATGACCGCTTCGCGGAGCTGCGCCGCGAACGTGAGGAGTCGCGCACGCTGCTGGAAGCACTTTCGTCCGGAGTAATCGCCGCGGATGCGCGGGGCACCGTCGTTTCCGCCAACGCGGCGGCGCGACGCCTGCTCGACTTTCGCCCCGGCGATCCCCTGCCCCCGCTCACCGAGCTGTTCCACGATCAGGCGCACCGCGCCCTGATTCGCGAAGTGCTCGAAGGACGGGCCGTCGAGCGGCGCGAGATCGACATGGGCGATCGCACGGTGCTCGTCTCCGGCCGGACCCTCCCCGACGGCGGTGCCCTCCTCGTCATGAGCGATGTCACCGACATGCGGCGACTGGAGACGATGCGGCGCGACTTCGTCGCCAATGTCTCGCACGAACTGAAGACGCCGCTCACCGCGATCGCGGGATACGCCGAGACGCTGGCCGCCGAGGCGGAGCCGTCGTCGCAGACGGCCGGCTTCGCGGCGACGATCGGCCAGAACGCCCGGCGCATGCAGCTCCTGGTGGACGGGCTGCTCGACCTGTCGCGCATCGAGTCGGGGCACTGGCAGCCGCAGCGGAGCGTGGTGGAGATCGAGGCGGCGGCGCGGGACGCCTGGGCGCCCTTCACGGAGCGCGCCGCCACAGCGCACATCCGCTTCGACACCACTGTCCCGCGGGACGCGCACGCCCTGTCGGCGGATCCCGATGCCCTGCGACAGGTCTTCACAAACCTGTTCGACAACGCACTCCGCCACACGCCCGCGGGCGGCACGATCCGCGTGTCGGCGGAGGTGACGAGCGACGGCGTCGCCGTCGCGGTCGCCGATTCCGGCAACGGCATCCCGGCGGAGCACCTGCCGCGCATCTTCGAGCGGTTCTACCGCGTCGATCACGGCCGAGCCCGCCATCAGGGCGGGACCGGTCTCGGGCTCGCGATCGTGAAACACCTTGTCGAAGCCCACAGCGGGCGCGTCGAGGCCGAAAGCGTGCTGGCGCGCGGGACGACGATCCGCCTGCACTTCCCCGCCGTTACCAAGTTGTAACGTCTCCGTCACTGGTCGTTGACCGCGGCCCACAATTCTTGGCGTCGTGAGAATCGACCTGCTGTGCGATTCGTACCTCGTCGCCCCGGCGGCGGATGCACGGCCGACGTCCGGGTGCCAGGTAGCGGAGGCCTGCACGGCTCCGCTATCTGCTTTTGTCGGGACATTTGTTACCATTCCGTGACAGGGTCGAATCTCCCCGGTGACCACGCCGGGCGAGCTTTTCCGCGTGGTCGATGGTACATCGCTCACTTTTCTTGAGGAGATCACCGTGCACGCAAGACTCGCCTTTCGAGCGCTCGCGGCCGTCGCGCTGAGCGCGCTCACTGCGTCCGCTGTCCAGGCGCAGGCATCCGCCCAGCAGGCACCGCAAGTGTCCGTCACGGGCGTGATTTACACGCAGTACCAGTACTCGGACGCGCCGATTCCCGCCAAGAGCACGTTCGACATGACCCGGGCATATGTGAACGTGCTGGGTCGGTTCTCGAACGGGATCACTACCCGCCTCACCACAGACGTCCTCCCCAACGGCGTGGGCGGGAACTACGTCATGCGGCTCAAGTACGCCTTCGCGGCCTGGACGCCGACGGGCAGCAGCCTCACCTACAAGCTGGGCATGATCCAGACGCCCTTCGTCGACTACGAAGAGACCCTTTGGGATTACCGCATGCAGGGCACCATCGCGGTTGACCGCTACGGTGCCATGACGTCGTCGGACGCGGGATTCGGCGTCGACGGCCACTGGAACGGCGAGCGCGTCAACGCCCAGTTCGCGCTTGTGAACGGCGAGGGGTACGCGAACGGCATCGGCGACTTCCGCAAGGACGTCGAGGCCCGCGTCTCGTTCCGGCTCAAACCCACCGACGACAACAGTCGCGTCGGCGGCCTCCGCGCCACCGGGTACGTAGGGATCGGGAAGGTCACTACCACAGGTGCCGACCGGAACCGGTACCTGGGGCAGCTGTCGTACCGCACGACCGAGTACACCATCGCGGGCGAGTATGTGTCTCGTAAAGACGCCGGCGTCACCGGCAGCATCATCAGTGCCTTCGGCGTCTATCACTTTGACAGAAGCAAGGTGGCGTTGATCGGGCGCGTCGACATCGTCGATCCCGACAACAATGTCGCCAGCAACAACACCACACGAATCATCGGCGGGGCGTCGTATCAGCTGTCGCCGAACGTGCGGATGCTCGCCGACATCGATCGCGTGAAGCCCTCGGGCGGAACGGCGATCAATCAGTTCCTGATCCAAGCGCAGTTCGTGTTCTAATTCGACCTAGACCGAGGACGACCCTGTGAAGACGACACGTACCATCGCCCTCGCCGCGCTGCTCTGCGCCGCCGCTCCCGCGGCGGCGCAGGTGCAGCTCAACGGCGCCGGCGCGACGTTCCCGAACATCATCTATCAGAAGTGGATTCTCACGTTCAACCAGGCCAATCCGACCATCCAGCTGAACTACCAGTCGATCGGCTCGGGCGGCGGCATCCGGCAGTTCTCCGACGGCACCGTCGACTTCGGCGGGACCGACGCCCCGATGACCGACTCGGCCATCGCGGCGATCCAGGGCAATGTGCTGCACATCCCGACGGTCCTGGGCGCCATCGTAGCGATTTACAACCTGCCCGGTGTGACCCAGCAGCTGAAGTTCACGCCCGACGTGCTCGCCGACATCTTCCTCGGCAAGATCACCAAGTGGAACGATGCGCGGATCGCGAGCGTCAATCAGGGCGTCACGCTGCCGGCGACCGACATCGTCGTCGTGCACCGCGCCGACGGCTCCGGCACGACGTACGGCTGGACCGACTACCTGACCAAGGTCAGCCCCGAGTGGGCGTCGCAGGTCGGCAAGGGCGCGTCCGTCAACTGGCCCGTCGGACTCGGCGGGCGCGGCAACGAGGGCGTGTCCGCGACCGTCAACCAGACCCCCGGCGCCATCGGGTATACCGAGCTGGGGTACGCGACGATCAACAAGATGACCTTCGGCCAGGTGCGGAATAGCGCGGGCAAGTTCGTGGCTCCGACCCTCGAGGCCGTCACGGCGGCGGCGGCGGGTGCGCTGGCCAAGATGGGCGCGAACACCGACTTCCGCGTGTCGATTACCAATCCCGAGGGTGCGGCGGCCTACCCGATCGCGACGATGACTTGGCTGCTGCTCCACAAGACCTACACCGACGCCGCCAAGGCCAAGGCTCTGGTGCAGTTCATCTGGTGGGCCGAGACCGACGGTCAAGCCATGGTCTCGAGTCTCGGATACGCACCGCTGCCGCAGCAGCTGCGGCCCTGGATCCAGGCGCGGCTGAAGAGCATAACGGGTTCGGCAGCTCAATAAGGAGCCGGGCCGCACGTAGTGACAGATTCGTTACACCGTTGTGACGACGCGCCGGCGGGGAGCAAATAGCTTCCCGCCGGCGATGACTACCCTCCCCATCGAGCCGGTCCCGGCTCGCCCCCCGAGTATCGAGACGCCGAGCGCCGAGCCCCGGTGGTCGTCGCTGCGTGGGGTCAATGCCAGCGACCGCATCTACAAGGGCGTGCTGACCGCGCTGGCGATGACCCTGCCCCTGCTGATCATCGCGCTGTTCGCACAGCTGTTCTTCAGCGCCCTGCCGGCGATCAAACGGTTCGGATTCTCGTTCCTGTGGACGTCGACGTGGGACCCCGTCGCGGAGATCTACGGCGCGGCCCCGATGATCTTCGGGACGCTGGCGTCGTCGCTGATCGCGCTCCTCATCGCGGTACCCCTCGCGCTCGGTGTCGCGATCTTCCTCACGGAGTTCGCTCCCCGGTGGGTCAGACAACCGGGGAGCGAACTCCGTG
>Ga0193697_1000646_pt1 | contig 12001 bp, 9 predicted proteins | sample L3m2metaG_FD_145073 | JGI IMG/M metagenome (GOLD analysis project Ga0193697, IMG submission 145073) | Soil microbial communities from a riparian zone of the East river system, Colorado, United States - L3m2 | ecosystem: Environmental > Terrestrial > Soil > Riparian zone | place: USA: East River... | reverse complement strand
GGCACGACCCTGGTGTTCAGCTCCGGTTGATAAGGCATCTTTTCCATCGTCAGTGTCCCGATCTCTGTCGTTACTGCCCGGCCGGCCGCGGCGCCGCGACTTCGCCGAACTCCTGCCTCATCCAGGGTGCCCGGTTGTCGAAGTTGAGGAACCAATTGAACGAAGGGTTCTGCTGCAGGTTGAGGCGCGGCTGACTGCGCGTCAGCGTGCCCCATACGATGTTGTCGCCGTCGCTGGCAGAACCCCAGACGATGTTGTCGCCGTCACTGGCCGAGCCCCAGACGATGTTGTCGCCGTCGCTCGCCGAGCCCCAGACGATGTTGTCGCCGGCAGTGGCCGTCCCCCACACGATGTTGTCGCCGTCGGTGGTGCCCCAGACGATGTTGTCGCCGTCGCCGGTGCCCCAGACGATGTTGTCGCCGTCGCCAGCAGTCCCCCAGACGATGTTGTCGCCGTCGGAGGCCGTGCCCCATACGATGTTGTCGCCGCAATCGCTGCCGCCGCACGCAGTGCCCCAGACGATGTTGTCGCCGGTGTCGCCCAGCGTCTTGGCCGAGCCCCAGACGATGTTGAGGCCCCAGGCGTTGGCGTTCGGCAGCATGAAGCCGTTGCGGAGGCGGTGGTTGCCCCAGAGAATCTGCCGGCCCCAAATCGGCTCGATTGGCACCGGCTCGCCGGCGCTGTGCGCGGACGCGTAGTACTTCGCCAGGCGCACGGCGCCGAGCGCGTTGAGGAAGCCCGCGCCCTCTTCGAGCGGGTTGTAGCCCGGATAGATTTCGGCGGTGTACTGCAGAATCGCCTTGATCAGGTTCGGCGTCAGCGACGGATTCGCCTGGAGCATCAGGGCGACGGTGCCGCTGACGACCGGCGCCGACATGCTGGTGCCGCTGAGCACCATGTACGGCTTGGTCCGCAGGATCGCGCCCGTGGCCGCCACGAGGTAGTTGGCGTTGATCGAATAGAGCGACGCTTCGGTGGCGATCGTCGACACCGTGCCGACGCCAGACGCGACGAGATCGGGCTTGGCCGCGCGATCGATGAGTGTCGGACCGCGCGAGCTGAATTTCGCGACCTTGTCGTCCGCGCGCGTCAGCGTGCCTTCCGTGCTCGACGCGCCGACGGTCAGCACCCACGGCGCGTTGGCCGGCGAGGAAACCGCGCCCCAGACCGGGTGACCCGCAGTGTCGTTGCCGCCGTTGCCGGCCGCCGCGACGACGGTGATGCCGAGATCGACGAGCCGCTTGGTCGCGAGCGTCAACGGATCGACGTCGTACGACTCAGTGACCGGCGCGCCAATCGACAGGTTGACGACGCGGATGTTGTGGCCGTTCTGGTTGTAGTTCTCGGCCACCCAGTCGAGCGCCGCGATGACATTGGCGACCGTGCCGTTGCCGTTGCGATCGAGAACCTTGAGAACGGCCAGCGACGCGCCGGGCGCGATGCCCGCATTCTGGCCGCCCGAATCCTTGCCGTTGCCCGCGAGAATGCCAGCCACGTGCGTGCCGTGGCCGAAATCGTCGAATCGCGTCAGGCGCGGGATGACGGAGGTGAAATCCTTGAAGAACGTGACGTTCTTGAGATCGTCGTGATTGAACGCCAACCCCGAATCGATGACCGCGACTTCGACACCGGCGCCGGTGTAACCGAGGTCGGTGCGCGCGAAGAAGGCGCCGGACGCGATCGCCGTGCGGAAATTCGACGCGTGCACCGAACGATCGCCGTGCACGTGCCTGACGTTCGCATTCGTCGAGAGCGCCGTCAGCAGGCTGTCGGGCACGTCGAGAACGTGACCGTTGATGGTCGACAGCTTGCCGGTGCGGTCGTAGCGCTGTACCGCGGCGGGCAACGAACCGCCAGGCGCCAGGGTCACGATGACTCGGCTCGTGCGCAACGCGCTGCCTGCCGTCGCCCGGGACTGCAGATCGGCGTCGAGCTTGGTGGGGCCCTGGGCGGACGCGGGCCGGCTGGCGCCAAAGAGGACGAATGCCAGGGCCGCGATGGCCAGGCGCTTCGGTCCCCAGACCGCCTTGTATCGGACTGAAGTTTTGAAAGTGGAGTTCAAGCAGCTGGGCAATGTGCAAGAGAATTGCCAGCTCTGCACTTTTTTACGCAATGGGTTGAACTGAATACAGGTCAATGACTTACAGAAATTGATAATTTCTTGGTCAGACGCAGAAAACGTGCGTATTGTGCCACGTCAGTACACTTGGTCGGGAACAAAGCACCCAAATCTCCAGAATATCTAGGGAAAACCTGAAATCTTAGATGGGTGTTCCGTTCTGAAACGCTGTTGTCAAAATAGAGCACTCAATTGCCATTGAAGTCATATCATGTCTTATACATAACTGTAAATGACTTTCGATTTTGTCATATCTGCACGTACTTTCACTAGGAAGTGTATACGTACTTTCACCAGGATCAAGACTGGGGGTCGTGAAATACGCCCCCGTAATCGGACGGGACAGGATTAGCAGCGCGCGCGCTCGTAAGCGAGGTTCGTCGTCAGCCACCGCTCGACCTGCTCGATCGACTCACCCTTGCGCTTCGCGTAGCTCGCGATCTGATCCTCGCCCAGGCGGCCCACGCTGAAGTAGCGCGCCTGCGGATGCGCGAAATACAGCCCGCTGACGCTGGCAGCCGGCGTCATCGCGGCGTGCTCGGTGAGCGCGAGGCCTGCTTCACCGGCGCCGAGAAGCTCGAAGAGCTTGAACTTCTCGCTGTGATCCGGGCAGGCGGGATAGCCGAAGGCCGGACGGATGCCGGGGTGGCTCTCGCTGTGCAGTTCCTCGGGCGCGCGCGCACGATCGACGCCCCACTCAAGCCGCGCGCGCTCGTGCAGGTACGCCGCAAACGCCTCGGCGAGCCGATCGGCCAGCGCCTTGACGATGATGCTGCTGTAATCGTCCTGCTCGCGCTCGAACCGCTGGGCAAGGGCATCGGCTCCCAGCCCCGCCGTCACCGCAAACGCACCCAGCCAATCGCGGTGCGGGGCAATGAAGTCCGCGAGCGACAGGTTCGGCTTCCGGTCGGCAATCGCCTCCTGCTGCCGCAGCAGGTTGAATCGCGTGAGCTCGCCATGATGCTCGCGGTCGCGGTAGACGACGATGTCGTCCGCCTCGCTGGCGGCAGGCCAGAACCCGTAGACGCCACGAGCCGTCAGCAGCCGCTCGGTGACGATGCGATCGAGCAGCGCACGCGCGTTCTCATAGAGGTCGCGCGCCGCCTTGCCGTACTGCGGGTGGTCGAGAATGGCCGGAAACCGCCCTTTCAGCTCCCATGCGGCGAAGAAGAACGTCCAGTCGATGTAGGGGACCAGCGTCTCGAGCGGCACGTCGATGACGCGCCGGCCGACGAATGGCGGCTCGGGCAGCGTTTCGCGCCCCCAGTCGATGGACAGGCGGTTGGCGAGGGCGTCCGCGTACGACAGCAGCGGCCGTTCGCGCCGCGCGCTGTGCTGCTCCCGCAGCTTCTCCTGTAACTCGCGGTTCTGCTCCGCGAACGCCGACCGTCGCTCGTCGCTCAGCAGACTCGACACGACATCCACCACCCGCGAGGCGTCCAGGACGTGCACCGTCACCTGTCCGAATTCGGGCGCAATCTTGACCGCGGTGTGCTGCCGGCTGGTGGTGGCGCCGCCAATGAGGAGCGGCTGCCGCATCCCGCGGCGCTCCATCTCTTTCGCCACGAACACCATCTCGTCGAGCGACGGCGTGATGAGGCCGCTCAGCCCGACGAGGTCGGCCTTCTGGTCGATGGCGGTCTGCAGGATCTTGTCGGCCGGCGCCATCACCCCGAGGTCGATGACGTCGTAGCTGTTGCAGCCGAGGACGACGCCGACGATGTTCTTGCCGATGTCGTGCACGTCGCCCTTGACCGTCGCGATGACGATTCGCCCTTTTGACGACGCTTCGGCCGCCCCTCCGGCGGCCATCCGCGCCTCGCGCTCGGCCTGCATGAAGGGCTCGAGGTAGGCCACGGCGCGCTTCATCGCGCGGGCGCTCTTGACCACCTGCGGCAGGAACATCTTGCCGGCGCCGAAGAGATCGCCGACGACCTTCATTCCGTCCATCAGCGGGCCTTCGATGATGTCGAGTGGCCGCGGGTACTTCAGCCGCGCTTCTTCGACGTCCTGCTCGATGAAGTCGAGCACGCCGTGCACGAGCGCATGGGACAAGCGCGCCTCGACGGTCGCGTCCCGCCACCGCACGTCCTGCTCGCGCTTGGTGCCGGCGCCTTTCACCGTCGCCGCGAATTCGACCATGCGTTCGGTGGCGTCGGCGCGGCGGTTGAAAATGATGTCTTCGACGTGCTCGAGCAGATCCTTGGGGATGTCTTCGTACACGATCAGCTGACCGGCGTTGACGATCCCCATGTCCATGCCGGCCTTCATGGCGTGATACAGAAACGCCGAGTGAATCGCTTCGCGGACGATGTCGTTGCCGCGGAACGAGAACGACAGGTTGCTGACGCCGCCGCTGATTTTCACGCCCGGACAGGTCGCTTTGATGATGCGCGTCGCCTCGATGAAATTGATCGCGTAGGCGTTGTGCTCCTCGAGCCCGGTGGCAATGGCGAGGATGTTGGGATCGAAGATGATGTCGGTGGGATCGAGACCGGCCCGCTCGGTCAGCAGCGAGTAGGCGCGCTGGCAGATCGACACCTTCCGCTCGATGGTGTCGGCCTGGCCCTGCTCGTCGAAGGCCATCACCACCACGCCGGCGCCGTAGCGCCGCACCAGCGCCGCCTTCTTCAGAAAATCGTCTTCGCCTTCCTTCAGGCTGATCGAGTTGGCCACCGGCTTGCCCTGCACGCATTTCAGGCCGGCAAGAATCACGGACCACTTCGAGCTGTCGATCATCACCGGAACCCGCGCGATTTCCGGCTCGGTCGCCACGTAATTGAGGAACGTCGTCATCGCCTGCTCGGAATCGAGCATGCCTTCGTCCATGTTGACGTCGATGAGGTTCGCGCCGCCGCGCACCTGCTCGAGCGCCACATGCGTGGCCGCAGCGAAATCGCCGGCGCGAATCAAACGCGCGAAGCGCGCCGAACCGGTGACGTTGGTGCGCTCACCGATCATCTGGAAATTGGAGTCGGGCCGGATCGTCAGGGCCTCGAGACCCGCGAACTGCGTGAAGTGCACATCCGGGTTGCTCGGAGTCGGAACAGGCCTTGGAGCCTGCCCTTCGATCGCCTTGGCGATCTCCGCGATGTGGTCCGGCGTCGTCCCGCAGCAGCCGCCGACGATGTTCACGAAACCGCTGGTGGCGAACTCGTGCAGGTAGCCCGCCGTGTCCTTCGGCAGCTCGTCGTACTGACCGAACGCGTTCGGCAGACCGGCGTTCGGGTAGCAGGTGACGTAGCAGTCTGCGATGCGTGACAGGTCCGCGAGGTACGGCCGCATGTCGCGCGCGCCGAGCGCGCAGTTGGTGCCGACGCTGAACGGCCGCGCGTGGTGGATCGCCGCCCAGAACGCGTCGATCGTCTGGCCCGACAGCGTCCGGCCGCTCAAATCGGTAACGGTGACCGAGATCATGAGCGGCAGCCGTTCGTCGTCAGGCGTTCGACGTTCGTCGTAGACCTCTTCGATGGCGACGATGGCGGCCTTGGCGTTCAGCGTGTCGAAAATCGTCTCGAGCAGGAGCACGTCGCACCCGCCATCGATCAACCCGCGGACCTGATCCTTGTAGGCGTCTTTCAGAGCGTCGAACGTGATGGCGCGGAAGGACGGGTCGTTGACCTGCGGCGAAATCGACAGCGTCCGGTTGGTCGGCCCGATCGAGCCGGCGGCGAACCGCGGCCGATCCGGCGTGCGCGCGGTCCAGGCCTCGCACGCCTGCTTCGCCAGCTTCGCGCCTTCCAGGTTCAGCTCGTAGGCGAGCGATTCGAGCCCGTAGTCGGCCTGGGAGACCGCCGTGCCGTTGAAGGTGTTGGTCTCGACGATGTCCGCGCCGGCCTCGAGATACTGATGATGGATCTCCAGGATCACGTCGGGTCGCGTGAGGACGAGCAGATCGTTGTCGCCGCGCAGATCGTGCGTATGGTCCGCAAAGCGCTGGCCGCGGAAGTCGGCTTCGGTCAGCCGATGCCGCTGGATCATCGTCCCCATCGCGCCGTCGAGGACGAGGATTCTCTTCGCGAGCTGCGCGTTCAGCGTCTCCCTGACCCTGTTCATGTCACGTCCTATCGTTTCTTCGCGATTTCGTGAGCAACCGCCTGTTTCGTCCCGCTCGCGATCAGCACGGTGAAAGGATCCCCGGCCTTACGCGCGCCGACGCCGACCCGCACGTCGGAGAGGTCGGCCGCCGTCAACATCTTCTTCAACTCGTCGTCGTCGAATCCGAGGCGCCGGTCGCCGAGCTTGGCGCGGACCCACTCTTCCTGGTGGGTCCGGAGGTCCAGCAGCAGCACCCGTCCGCCGGGCGCCGTAATCCGCGCCGCCTCGGCAACAGCGCGCGCCGGCTGCTGCGCGTGATGCAGTGCCTGGGAGAGCATCGCGACGTCGACGGACGCGTCGCGCATCGGCAGCTTCTCGAGCTCGCCTTTCTTCCAGATCACGTTCGTCACGCGGCGGCGCCGCGCCAGCGCGCGCGCGCGCGCCAGCACGACATCCGATCGATCGACGGCAATGACCTTCGACGCCCAGCGCGCGGCTTCGACGGTGAGGTAGCCTTCGCCGCAACCGAGGTCGGCGACGGCCAGTCGTGGCAGCAGCAGACCCAGCGCACGCGACCACGCCGCCCAGCTCCGGCCGGGCACCAGCTGCCGGGCGTCGCGGGTATCCGGACCGGCGTGGGCGTCGAAGTTCTCTTTCCGCAGCCGCAGCACCTCCTGCAGCCGCGCCTCGTCCGCCCGCACGGCGCCATCGGCGGCCGATTCCTCGAACTGCTGCTGCAGCACCCCCGCCAGCGCCCCCTCGCGGAGTCCGGCCGCCAGGCGGTAGTAGCTGAAGCCGCCGTCCCGCTCCTCGACGACCAGGCCGGCGTCCTTCAGCAGACCGAGGTGCCGCGACACGCCGGACTGCGCCAGCCCGAGGACGCCGGTGAGCTCGGTGACGTTCAGCCGCTCCTTCGCCAGCACCCGCAGCAGGCGCAGCCGCGCTTCGTCGCCGAGCAGGCGGTACAGCAGGGCGGCGGGCTTCACATCTATAAATCTACATTTACTGATTTAACTCGTCAAGCGAGCGCGGCCAGTCGTCCTTGAGCAGCCGCGACAGCGAGCGGTCGGCCAGCAGGCGGCCGCCGGTCTGGCACTTCGCGCAGTAGTTGCACTCGTTGTCGGCGTAGACAATGTGCTGGACCGGCGCGCCGCAGACGGGACAAGGCTGCTTGTAGCGGCCGTGCACCGCCATCTCCGGACGAAACGCGGTCACCTTCTCGGGAAACCCGTCTTTCACCTCGACGCGCAGGTGATCGATCCACAGGCGCAGCGTCGCCCGCGTCGCGTCGTAGAGGCGAAGGAATTCCTCGTCCGACAGCGTGCGCGTCAGCTTCAACGGCGAGAGCCTGGCGGCGTGCAGGATCTCGTCGGAGTAGGCGTTGCCGATGCCGCTGAAGAGGTGCGGATCGGTGAGCGACCGTTTCAGCGTGTGGTTCTCGCGCGTCAGCGCGTCGTGAAACTGCTCGAGCGTGGCGTCGAGCGGCTCGAGTCCGCCAGGATCGAGCGCCCGCAGCGCCGGCTCGCCGCGCACGAGTTGAATCGACGCCCGCTTCTTCGAGCTCGCCTCAGTGAAGAACAGCGTGCCGCTGGCGAACTGAAACGAGGCGAGGATCAACTTGGGTCCCATGCCCGGCTTCTGTCCCGTCACGCGCCAGCGCAGACGCCCCGCGATCATCAGGTGGATGACGAGGAAGAAGTCGTCGCCGCTCGACGGTACTCGGGGCGACCCTGAGGCTCTCGAAGGGTCCCCGAACTCCAGTACGATCCGCTTGCCGATGCGCCGCACGCCTGTGATGGTGCGGCCGTTGATCGAATCGATGGGAGGGTCGACGGAGCGGAGAACGAACGGACTGAGGAGATTCAGACGTTCGAGCCGCTGACCAACGACGTGACGCTGCAGTGCCTCGACGTACACCACAACATCGGGGAGCTCCGGCAGGCTAGTCCTTCTTCAGCCAGTCGACGATCTGCTCGCGCGTCCAGTGATGATCGTCATTCAGGTGCAGGATGATCGAGTTGAGCGGCAGCCGTTTGTTGCAGCCCTCGGGACAGCGGCGGCGGACGTTTTCCAGACAGTCGAACAGGCGATCCATCCGCGGCCGGATGGCGTGGGCTTCGTGCGGGTCGCGGGGCAGCGCGTAGGCGCCTTCGTAGGCCGCGCCGAGCGCGCACGATCCACCCGTGTCGGAGAAATACTCGCCAAACGCCTGCGTCGGCCGGCGCCTGGCGCCCTCGGCGATTGCGTCGGCGAGCTCGATCTGATCTTCGCGCGGAACCTGATGCATCGTCTTCCAGCCCCGAGCCCCTAGCCCCGACGACGGCCCGTCCTTAAGGGCATTCTACGCCTCCGAACGCCCGAGCGCATCTGTTCGGAAGTGAACGCTGGCCGACGAGCGGCCGCTGGCGTAAGTCGTGCAGACACAGTAACCTTGAAGGCAGGACGGCTGACCACGGCTCCGCAGCGTCCTACACCATATATGCGCCTGTCCGTTCTACTGTTTACGGTGTTGCTGGCGGCAGCGTCCGCCGAGGCGCAGACACCCAAGCCGTCCTCGCCCCCGGACGCGCCGGCACCCGCCGCGTCCTCGGACGAGAACGAGCTGAACCTTCCCGTGTCGCTCGACAAGATCAAGGGAGCGCTCGAACAGACCCCGGCCATCTCCTTTCGAACGCTCGACGAACGGCCGACGTTTCGCGTGATGATTCGAGAACGCCAGAAGCTCGACGAGCTCCTGGCGTCGCTGAAATACAAACCTGCGCCGGCGCCCGCCGGCGGTTTGTATGGTTACGAAATGCAGCGGCAGGTGTGGCCGTCGGTGGACAACCCACTGCGCCAGCCGTATGCCGCCTTCAACCAGCCTGAGCTGCTGACGATCCTCGTCGAGAATCTGGTCGGCCGCTATCTCGCGGGCAAGGCGATCAATGCCATCACGTCCGCCGAACGCGCGCACGCCGAGGCGTCTGCGCGCGCTGAAGTCCGCCAGGCGGTCGGCGAGTACTGCGGCGCGCAGCCGAACAGCGGCGCGGGCATCCTCATCTGCGACAGCGGCCGATAGCCGATGCACGTTGCGCTGCTGGTGCTCGCGCTCGCCGCGGTCGATCAGCCGACGACGCCGACACCCAATCCGCCAGATCAGCAGGTCGAGCGAGTACGCGCGGCGCTCGAGAAGCCGCCCTCGAGGCTCACCGTTTCCGAGGTCCGCGCCGATTTCAGTGTCCACATCGAGGTGCGCCGCCCGCTTCAGGATATCTTCGATAAACCGGTTTGGCAGCTGCCGCCGATCGGGTGGCAGCCGCCTGCGGTCGGTTACACTGCCTTCGGCGGCATTCCAATGGTGAATATCGATCTGATGGCAGTCGGCGGCGCGATCGCGCGCGCCGTGAATGACGCGCGCCACGCGCACGAGGCGCGCAACGCCTCCGAGGAAGTGCGGCAGGCGATTGCCGAGTATTGCGCCGTCCAGCCGAACGCCGCGACGATTTCGATCTGTTCGGGCTCCGGCCGATGAGGTCGTAGCGCAGGCGCCAAACTCACCAATTGCTGAACTGTAGACCGGAGTGGTCCGTCTATTCCGGATATGCCGGGCCTGCTGATTTTCGCCTTCTTCGCCACGCTCCTGGTGCTGCGCCTCACGAGGGCTCCCGGGTCTGCCCTGTCAGGCGGTATCGTGTTGATGGGATTCGGCATCTGGCTGCTGCTGGACGCGACGAAACACTCGAGGTTCAGCGGCTCGCTCGTCGAACCACCGCAGCTGTTCGTGCTGCTCCTGGGCCTCTGGTGCGTGGTCAAGGGGGCGCTGCGGATGGCCGAGCGATAGTTCGCGACCCTTGACCTTCCGGGCGGCCTGATATATCCTTTCATCCGGTTTCACGGATGAATAGCCGGGCCCCTGCAATCCTCGACCACCTCGCCTCTCTGGCCGATACGACCCGCAGCCGGATCCTGCTGCTACTCGATCGGCACGAGCTGACCGTGTCGGAGCTGTGCGGCATCATGCAGCTGCCCCAGTCGACCGTCAGTCGCCATCTGAAAGCCCTGGCCGATTCCGGGTGGATCAGCGCGCGAGCCGAGGGCACGAGCCACCTGTATACGATGACGAGAGAAGAGCTCGACGGGGCGGCCCGTCGGCTCTGGCTGCTGGTCCGCGAACATGTCGGTCCCAGCGCCGCGGCGACGCAGGACCAGCGCCGTCTTCAGGCAAAGCTCTCCGAACGGCGCACGAAGTCGCAGGAGTTTTTCTCGTCGTCGGTCGGTCAATGGGATCGCGTCCGCGACGAGTTGTTCGGCGATCGTTTCCACCTTGCGGCGCTTGCCGCTCTGGCGGATCGCACTTGGGTCGTCGGCGATCTCGGTTGCGGGACCGGCACCGTGAGCGCCGCACTGGCGCCGTTCGTCGCGCGCGTGGTCGCGGTCGACGGGTCGGCGCCGATGCTTCAGGCGGCGAAGAAGCGCCTGCAACAGTTCGACAACGTCGATCTCCGGCGCGGCGAGCTCGAATCGCTGCCGATCGACGACGGGCGGCTCGATGCGGCGATGCTGATGCTCGTGCTGCATCACGTACCGGAGCCCGATCGCGCGCTGGCAGAGGCGTTGCGCGTCCTGAAGCCGGGGGGGCGCGTCGTGCTCGTCGACATGCTGCCGCACGATCGCGACAGCTATCGGCAGCAGATGGGGCACGTGTGGCTCGGGTTCAGCGACGAGCACATGCAGCGGCTGTTGAGCGGCAGCGGATTCGAGGACGCGAGGATCGTTTCACTGGCGCCGGACGCGAAAGCCAAGGGTCCGGGATTGTTTGTCGCCACAGCGATCAAGCCACGCAAGCACGAAGACACGAAATCGGATTAGTACGTCGCGCGGCCTTTCGGGCCGCGACAATGAGGAGAGACGCAATGGCAACTGTGACCGAGAAGATGCACCCGTTCGCGGCCGCGAAGGCGGCGGGCCGCGAACCGTACAAGGTGAAGGACCTCTCGCAGGCGGAGTTCGGACGCAAGGAAATCCGCCTCGCCGAGCAGGAGATGCCTGGCCTGATGGCGCTGCGCAAGCAGCACGGCGCGAAGAAGCCGCTCGCCGGCGCCCGCATCATGGGCAGCCTGCACATGACGATTCAGACGGCGGTGCTCATCGAGACGCTTGCCGAGCTCGGCGCTGATGTCCGCTGGGTGTCGTGCAACATCTTCTCGACGCAGGATCACGCGGCGGCCGCGGTCGTCGTCGGCCGGCCGGAAACCGGCGGTACCGAGAAGGATCCGAAGGGCACGCCGGTATTCGCGTGGAAGGGCGAGACGCTCGAGGAGTACTGGTGGTGCACGGACCAGGCGCTCGAGTGGCCGGACGGCAGCGGCCCCACGCTCATCGTCGATGACGGCGGCGATGCGACGCTGGTGGTGCACAAGGGGGTCGAGTTCGAGAAGGCCGGCAGCGACCCGCACGGGCATCCGGAGGAGTGGGGCGTCATTCTCGAATGCATCAAGTCGTCGATCGGCCGCGACCCGAAGCGGTGGACGCGGCTCGCTTCGTCTATCCGCGGCGTGAGTGAAGAGACCACCACTGGCGTGCACCGGCTGTATCAGATGATGGAAGCGGGAACGCTGCTGTTCCCGGCCATCAACGTCAACGACTCGGTGACCAAGAGCAAGTTCGACAACATCTACGGTTGCCGCCACTCGCTGCCGGACGGCCTCGCGCGCGCCACCGACGTCATGCTTGGCGGCAAGGTGGCGGTCGTGTTCGGCTACGGCGAAGTCGGCAAGGGATGCGCGCAGGCGCTGCGCGGGCAGGGCTGCCGCGTCATCGTCACCGAAATCGATCCGATCTGCGCGCTCCAGGCGGCGATGGAAG
>Ga0193697_1000643_pt1 | contig 12063 bp, 9 predicted proteins | sample L3m2metaG_FD_145073 | JGI IMG/M metagenome (GOLD analysis project Ga0193697, IMG submission 145073) | Soil microbial communities from a riparian zone of the East river system, Colorado, United States - L3m2 | ecosystem: Environmental > Terrestrial > Soil > Riparian zone | place: USA: East River... | reverse complement strand
AGAGATCCACGACCCCATCGAGGGGCGCGACAGAATCATGCTCCCCTGATGGAACATGCTGCGCGCCTGCTCGTGATTCGGGTTCGTCGTGAACATCGACCGGATGACGCACAGCTCGTCGGCCACGGTCCCGAGATGCGGCAGCAGCTCGCTCATCTCGATGCCGCTCCTGCCGTGCTTCGAGAAGCGGAACGTGCTCGGCAGCAGGCCGGCGGTCGTCCGCTCGGTCCGCAAGTCGGCGGTCGCCGGACGCTGACCGGCGTACTTCACGAGCGCGGGCTTCGGATCCCACAAGTCCACCTGCGATGATTTTCTGGTCATGAACAGCAGGATGACGTGCTTCGCGCGCGGCGCGAAGTGCGGCCCGACGGTGTGCACGGCAGCGCCAAAGGCGTCGCCTGCCAGCAGATCGGCCAGGCCGAGCATGCCGAACCCGCCGCACATGCATCGCAGCGCTTCGCGACGTGAAATCATGGCCAGAAAATCATCTCGTTGGTGGCGAGCAGCGCCTGCGCGTAGCGTGCGACGCTTGCCGTCTCGAGGTACTGGATACCGAGCGCGACTTCATCCGGATTCGCATCGCGCGCGAACACGCGGCGGTACAGGGTTTTGATCTTTTCCGCCGGCGCGGGTGTGCCTTCAACGGCCTTCGCCAGTTCAGCCGCCAATCCCTGAACGAACCCGCTGTTCATGACGAACAGCGCCTGCTGGGGGTTGATCGTGAGGTACCGCATCGGGATGTGCTGCATCGGCATCGGCGCGTCGTAGAGCTTCATGACGTCCGCGCTGCTGCGGCCGCGGCTCAGCGTCGCGTAGACGGTGCGGCGCGTCCCGGTGTCGATGTCCTGTGACGGCCCGTACATCGTCAGATCGAGTTTGCCTGCGGCCTTCAGCAGCGAGTCGCGGTAGGCCTCGATGTCCATCCGCCGCGGGTTCATGCGCCACAACCACTGATTCGCCGGATCTGTTTCGACGGCATCGGTGCGCGGATGGCTCGATTGCCGGTACGTCGCCGACAGCATGATCTCGCGATGGAGCCACTTGAGCGACCAGCCGTTCGCGATGAATCGCGCGGACAGGTCCTCGAGGAGTTCGGGATGCGTCGGCGGGAGCCCCTGCACGCCGAAGTCGCTCGGCGTGCCGACCAGGTGCTTGTCGAAGTGCCAGCCCCACACGCGGTTGACGATGACGCGCGCGCTGAGCGGCGCGGCATCGGTGAAGATCTTTTCGCCCAGCTCGAGCCGCCCGGAGCCGTTGTGAAAATCGGCGGGTCCTTTGGCGAGCACGAGCGGAAAACCCCGCGGCGCCGGCTCGCCTGGTGTGTTGAGGTTTCCACCCTTGAACAGCGGGAGATCGCGCGGCAGACCGGGCTTCGCGTCGAAGAACGTCAGGTCCGGCTCGGCGTCGTTGAACCACACGCCCGCGTCGTAGACCGAGTTCAGGAACGGCGCTGCCGCGTCGATCCGCTTCCGCGGCGCGCCGTCGCCGCCGGCATTCCGCACGCGTTCGCCGACTGGCACGAGATCCACGGGCAGCGCCTTTTTCTCGGCCGGCCCGGGTTCGACCAACTTCGGACCCGTCGGCGCCTTCTCTCCCGGGTACGGAACGGTCTTGATGTACGCGGCAATTTCCGGATGGGCCTTCGACATCGCGTCGATTTCCGACTGGAGCGCGGCCAACTCCTCGCGGAACGTTTTCACCTGCCGCGCGGCCTGTTCCGGCTTCGATCCGGGATCGCTTTCCAGAAGGTTTGCCGTGTAGTGGAGATCGAACATCCGCTGGTAGACCCACATGAAACGGGTCTCGGTGTCACGATCGATGTCGAAGAACGGGCGCAGAGCGCGCTGCGTCGATGCGAAGACGCTGAGGAGACGGTAGTAGTCCTTCTGCTGAATCGGATCGAACTTGTGATCGTGGCAGCGCGCGCAGGCCACCGACAATCCGAGCAGGCCGCGACTGACGGCATCGAGGCGTTCGTCCCAGTCATTCAGCTGAATCGTTCCGACGACGTCGACGGAGAGACGCACGTCCTTGTGATCCTGCGGCCCGAGCGCAATGATGCCCAGCGCCCGCAGATCGGACCGCGGCGTCGACGGCATCAGGTCGGCCGCGAGCTGCAGCTTGACGAAGCGGTTGTAAGGCACGTCCTTGTTGAGGCTTTCGATAACCCAGTCGCGGTACCGCCACGCGTGGGGATACGGAGGGTTGGTGATGTTCCCGGGATTGTCCTCGGCGTACCGGACGACATCCAGCCAGTAACGCGCCCACCGCTCGCCGTACTGCGGCGACGCCAGCAGCCGGTCCACCAGTCTTTCGTACTTGTCCGGCGACGGGTCCGCGGCGTACGCCTCGACTTCGTCATAGGTCGGCTTCAGGCCGATCAGATCGATGTAGGCGCGGCGGATCAGCGTTCTCGCGTCGGCTTCGGGCGATGGCGTCAGTCCTTTTTCTGCCAGCTTCGCGAGCACGAAACGATCGAGCTTGGATCGAACGCGCACCTCATGCGACGCGACCAGCTTGCCATCGATCCCCTTGCCCGCCATAGCGCGAAGCGCGTCGGTGGGCAACTCCCGAACGGCTTGAAAGGCCCACCACTGCCGTCCCTTGGCGAGCTCGCTCTCACCGACGACACGCTTGCCAGGACCTGACGCAGTCACGGTTTCCGTTCGAGGATCGGGTGCGCCGCCGGCGATCCAGCGTTCAAAGTCCGCGATGATTGGATCCGCGAGCTTCCCGCTCGGCGGCATCTGCAGATGCGCGTTGGCGTAGGTGAGCGCTTCGAGCAGCTTGCTGTCGGCCGGCTTGCCGGGCACGACGGCCGGCCCCAGTCGCCCGCCTTTGAGGACACCTGCCTTCGTGTCGAGGACCAGCTCGCCTTTCGGCGCGGCGATCCTGGAGGAATGGCAGGCGTAACATCGGCTCGAAAGAACCGGACGGATCCTGGTCTCGAAAAACTCGTCGTTGACGGGGACACGGGACTGCGCGGCGGTCCAGGTGGTGGCCAGGAGCGTCACGACGACGCCAAGCGGGACAGGCCGGACAGTCACGTCGCGCTCACTATAGCGCGTGTCCGCTACGCCGCGACTTGTCTGACCACTCGATTGCGGCGTTCGACGAACACCGAGTCCCCAAACTCATGCGTCCGATAGCCTGACGCTTCCAGCGCCGCCGTCGCATCCGCCAGCGTCACGTCATCGGCGAAGGCACGCAGGAGCTGGTAATGGCTGCTATCCGGCTCGTGCGTCCCGGAAAGAATGGCATCGACGACGCGCAACTCACTTGCCGGACCGAGCCGCTGATTCGCGACACCCTCGCCTGGCGGGACGACGCCGTCGCGACCGGCCGCGTGCTCCAACGCCCGCACGACGGTGGTGCCGATGGCGACGATGCGGCCACGCTGCCGCCGCGCTTCGTGGATGGCTGCCGCCGTGCTGGCGGGAATGCGATACGGCTCGTCGAACGGCAGCCGGCGATCCAGGTCCGGGTCGCCGGTGGACGAGATGCCGGCGGCGAGCGTGAGGGTGGCAAACGCGACGCCGCGCCGATGCATCGCGCGGATCGAGGCCCAGTCCAGCACGAAGCCAGCCGACGGTGGCTCGAACGCGACCGGCATGGCGGCGATCGGCGTCCACACATCCCACAGCGCGAGCGGCGCCGGCACGTGGGCGTACTGAATCGGCCGTCCGTGCGTCGCGAGACCGGCCCAGATGTCGCGCGCGGCGCCATCGAAACGCAACGACACCAGCCGCGGATGATCGAGCAGTGATTCGACGGTCGCTGAAAGCGGTCCGAGCTCGAGCCGATCACCGGGCGCGAGCTTCGGTGGCAGCGGCCGATCTTCGGTGCGCGTCCGGAAGTCGCCCGCGCCAAACACCACCGCCACGAATCGGTGGACGTCAGCGGTGAGCAGCGACCGACCCGCCTCCGCGGCGACCCGTTCGGAGCCGCTTTGGCGAGGCCTGGCCGAAGCTCGCTCGAATTCGAGTGCGAGCGAAGGCCGGCCCGCCAGGCGCACCTCGACGACGGCGCCGCTCGGCGCGTGCCGGCCGTGCAGGCTCGCCGGCAGCGTCGCCGCATCGTTGGCGATCGCCAAATCGTGCGGGTTCAACAACCCCACAAACGCGTCGCGCGCGCTGTGCCGGATGCGGCCGGACGCATCGACGATCAACAGGCGCGCGTCTCGCGGCCGCTGTACGGGTGTGTGAGCGGCAATCACGGCATCACTCCGACGGCCTCCACCTCTCTCGCCGACTTGATGCCGTCGCGAAGGCGGGCGGCAATCGCGTCGGCGATCTCACGCGCGGCCGCTTCAGGACGTTTGAGCGTCGACGGATCGGCGTCGGGCACCGCCAGCGCGTGCAGCGGCGTGTCCATATCGCCCGGATCCAGCGACAGGAGGTGGATGCCCTGCGGTGCCAGCTCTTCGTCCCAGACGCGCGTCATGTGTCGCAGCGCCGCTTTGCTTGCGCCATACGCGCCCCACTGCGGGTACGCGTTGACGGCGGCATCGCTCGAGATATTCACCACGACGCTGCCCACACTCTCACGCGCCGACGCCGCCAGCGCGCCGAGCAGCGCTTTCGTCAGACGGAACGGTCCAAGGACATTGGTCGCGAGCGCCAGCTCGAGGTCCTCGCAATCGGTGTCCGCGAGGAGCGCGAGGGGAACCGGCCCGAGGCTCGAGGCGTTGTTCACGAGCACGTCGAGGCCGCCAAGGCCGGCAGTGATCTGCAGCGCGATGGGATAGATGTCGTCCTTCTTCGCGACGTCGCCCACGATCCCGTACGCGAGCGGATGCCCGCGGGCGACTTCGTCGACGCGTTCGCGCGTGCGGGCCACAAAGGCCACGCGCGCGCCGCGGCGCGTGAGCTCATCGACCAGCGCGAGCCCCAGACCTGAGGTGCCGCCAGTGATCGCGATACGGACGCCGTCGAGACGTTCGTTGAGTTGGGTTGTCATGACCCGATAGTAGGACCCGCCAGCGTGTGGTGACTTCGGCCGTCGGGACAGGCGGGGACCTGTCCGAACGGACAGGCGAACGGAAAGCAGCTTTCGGCTTTCGGCTTTCAGCTTTCGGCTTTCACCCTTCAGCTTTCAGCTTTCAACTCAGAGCTGTTCAGCTGATAGCCGATAGCTGAGAGCTGTGGAGTGTCGTCCGTCGTTAGCGGTCCGACAGCAGCCCGCGCTCGGCGGCGATGGCCACGGCTTGCGCCCGGTTGTCCGCGCCGAGCTTGTTGAAGATGGCGGTGACGTGAAACTTGACGGTTCGCTCGGAGATTTTCAGCGTCTCTGCAATCTGCCGGTTGGACTGCCCGGCGGCAACCAGTCGCAGCACGCCGCGCTCCCGGCCGCTCAGCAGCCCCGCGCGGCCGCGGGGTTCGGCCACCCCTTTGACGAGCTTCGCGGCGATGCGGGGGCTGAGATACGACTCGCCCGCGTGCGTCTGTCGAACGGCCTGCGCGATGTCCGCCGCGGGCGATCCTTTCAAAAGGTAGCCGCGCGCCCCACCGCGAATCGCACGGAACACGTCCTCGTCCGAATCGAAGGCGGTGAATACCACGATGCTGCGTCCCTCGCGCGCGAAGCTGGCAACGCCATCGAACTCGTCGGCGTCAGGCAGCTTCAAGTCGAGAAGAACGACATCGGGACGAAGTGTCGCGGCCAATCGCAGGCCTTCGCGCGCCGTCTCCGCCGCACCGACCACCTTGATGTCCCGCTCGCGCTCGAGCACCGTCATCACCCCTTCGCGCACGATGGGGTGATCCTCGACGACGAGCACCCTAATCCCGGTCGTCACATGACCAGGCGCATCGCGCTTGCCCGGTCGGTCGTTCGAGTCATCGGCGGTTGAGTGATCTCTACGACGATTCATGTGACGAACGGGATTAATCATTCGGCGCCAGGGGTACGCTGACGGTCACGGTCGTCCCGCGCCCGGGCGCGCTGCGGATGGTCGCGTGCCCGCCGACACTGCGCGCGCGGCCTTCGATGCCGGACAGGCCGAACCCCCGAAGACGCGCGCCTCGTGTGCGGAATCCTGCGCCCGCATCGGCCACGGTGAGCTGCAGACGCCGGCGCACGACCGCCAGGCGAAGCGACACCTCGCGTGCCTTCGCGTGCTTGCGCACGTTCGTGAGCGCCTCGCCGGCCATGCGAAACAGCTCCGATTCCGTCTCCGCCGGCACAGGACCGCTGGCGGCGATGTCCACCTGCACGCGCACACCGGTCTCGGCCGTGAACTGACGCGCCAGCGCCGTGAGCCCCTCGGTAAGCGAGCGATTCTCGAGCGGCGAGGTTCGAATGCTGGCAATCGAGCGCCGGGCTTCTTCGAGCCCCTGGCGAGCGGCGTCGAGCGCCATCGTCAAGACGGGGCGCGCGTCGTGACGCGGCCCGAGCTGCGAGAGACCGGCCTCGAGGTGCAAGCCGATGGCGGTGAAATCCTGCGCCAGCGTGTCGTGGACGTCGCGCGCGATCCGCGAGCGTTCGTCGTGACGCGCGTGCTCGACCGACTGCTCGGCGAGGCGCGCCCGTTCGACCGCGACGCCAACCTGATCCGCAATCGTCGTCAACAGATCGAGCTCCTGACGGGTCAGGCGGCGCCAGCCGCGCATCGCGAGGTTCATTACGCCGAGCGGTCGCTCACCGGCATAGAGCGGCACGCTGGCATGGCAGCGCAACCCGGCCGTCGACGCGGCCTCCGGAGACGCGACAGCCGGCGCGAGGCGGCTGCATTCGACCACATCGATGTTGCGCGCGGTCAATTGTCCTTTCCGAAACAGCTCGAGGCACCAGCAGGATCGCCCGGTCATGCGCACCGGTTCCTGCAGATACGGCGGCAGGTTCTGAACGGCGGCGTTATAAAAATTGCCAGAGGCGGAATCGTGAAGCCACACCCAGCCGGTCTCGACCCCGAGCAGATCGACCATGCGGCTCAACGCCTCGCTGGTCGCGCGCTGTTCCGTCGTCGCGCTGTTGAGCGCCTCGGCCACTTCCTTCAACACGCGAAGCGCCCGTGTCTGCGACAGGCGGCGGCGAGATCGTCTTGGACGAACGCCCACAATCTGCGATTCTAGTCCGTCCGATGAAGCACGCATCCGTCGCCACCACGCGCACTGTCAGGTCCTTTCGCGCTCAGCTCGACCGGCCGCGGCAGCTGCTGATGCCGGATCGCATCATCGCAAGTCCCGAGACGCGACTGCAGTACCGCGTCGAACGCCTGCTGGGCGAGGGTGGTTTCGGCCAGGTCTATCTCGCCACGCGGCTCGGCCGCTCAGCGGTCGTCCCCGAGGTGGTCTGCGTCAAAGTCAGTGCGCGGATCGACGGGTGGCTTCGCGAGGCCTACTTCGGCCAGCTGCTGGACAGCCACCCACGTGCGATTCGGGTGTACGACGCCTTTCCGCTGGTTCGCGCCGATGGAAACGTCCTGTACTGTCTGACGCTCGAGTACGCGCGGCACGGCGACCTGAGCGCCTACCTGTCGCGCGGCGGCAAAGGTTGGTCGGAAGCCGGCGCCCGGCGCGAGATCGCCGGGATTCTGGAGGTGCTCGGCAAGCTGCACCGCGGGCAGGCGCTTCACCGCGATCTGACGCCGCTCAACGTCTTCGTTTGCGACGGCAGGCGCCTGAAGCTGGGCGATTTCGGCATCGTCCGTCAGCAGAGCGATCGCCGCGGCATCACCGCCCACACGATGAACGCCCTCACGGCGCCGAGCGACATCCTCGCGCGCGCGACCCCGAGGTGGCAGGCGCGCGACGACGTGTATCAGGTCGGGCAGCTGCTGGGGATGCTGATCAAGGGCGACGCGCAGACGCGGATGCGGCCGCATGAAATCCGCCGGCTGACGTGCTCGGATCACCTGAAAGAGATCGTCTATCGCTGTATCGGCGAGCGCCGGAAACGCTACGAGAGCGCCCACGAGATGATCGCCGCGCTCACCCAACCTCCGCCCACGCTCAAGGTCGGCGTGCTTCGAACGCTGAAAGGCGTCCACCTCGCGTTCACCGGCATTCTCAGCAAGCGCCGCAGCGAGGCGATTCGAGCCGCCCGGCGCGCCGGGGCGATCATCCACAGCGGACCGTCGGCGAAGACGAGCGTCGTCGTCCGCGGCCGGCCGAATCCCTTGCAGGCCGCGGGCCGTGAAGCGGGGCTGAAACTGATGGAGATCAAGCGCCTGCGTGAGAAGGGGCAGCGAATCACACTGCTGAACGAACAGCAGTTCTGGCGACTGGTCGCCGCGCGTCGATGATGCGGCCTTCCGATATTCCTCACACGCGGCTCCGTCACCAGCGGCTCACGTCACCCCAGTTCAAGAAGCCGGCTGATGTCGTCAGATGGCTGGGCGCCGTCCAAGCGCAGGAGTACACCCCGGCGAAATGGGCCATCGGTCAGCGCATGCGCCGCGCCACGGACTCCGACGTCGAGCGGGCGTTTGCTGACGGTTCGATCCTGCGGACGCACGTGCTTCGGCCGACGTGGCACTTCGTGGCGCCTGAAGACATCCGCTGGATGTTGGAGCTTACCCGCCCTCGCATCAAGACCGCGATCGCATCCTACGCCCGCAGCAATGCGCTCGACGAAGGCGCCTTCAAACGAAGTCGCAGACTTCTGAAGAGCGCGCTCGATGGAGGGCGGCGGCTCACTCGCGCGGCTCTGCGTGAGGTATTTCAGCGCGATCGCCTTCCTACCACCGGCATCCGTTTTGTCCTGATGTTGATGCGCGCGGAGCTGGATGGCCTGATTTGCAGCGGACCTCGAGCCGGCAAGGATTTCACCTACGCCTTGCTCGACGACAGGGCGCCCGGGATTCCGGCGCTCACACGCAATCAGGCGCTGGCGGAGCTGGCGCGTCGCTACTTCACCAGCCGGGGGCCCGCCACGCTGCAGGACTTCGTGTGGTGGTCCGGGCTGATAACGGCGGACGCCAGAACCGCCATCGAGCTGGCGGCGAGTGACCTTTCTCGTGAAGTGATCGATGATCTGGTCTGCTGGCTGCCGTCCTCATGCCGCACCACCCCGCAATCGGCGGGAGCTGCGCACCTCCTGCCGGTCTACGACGAATACCTGGTGGCGTATAAGAATCGCGCTGCCGCGCTCGATCCGCGCTACAGCAAACGAGGCACGAACGTGCTCTTCGGTTCGACGATTGTCGTGGATGGACGCGTGGCTGGGACCTGGAAGGCGACACGAAGCGAACACGAGACCCTCGTAACGCTGAACGCCTTCGCGCCACTCACCGGCCGCGTGCGGCGAGCCGTGGACGACGCCGCTCGCCGCTACGGCACATTCCTCGGCCAGTCGGTGCGTGTGGCGACCACGTCCAGGAGCCGGTGAGGGTCATTCGCCAAACGCAGGCGGCGGCGTGAATCCGCCAATCGCGCCCGAAAGCAAGGCGGCAAACTCGATCGCGGTTCCGTCCTCCCACATCGGCGCCACGATCTGTATGCCCACGGGCAACTCTGTCGCCGTCAGTCCGACGGGGGCGATCGTCGCGGGAAGGCCGGACAGCGTTGCGGAAATCGTCCACCAGGGCGTGGTGAGATAAGGACGTGGACCTTCCGTGGTTTCGACGACACGCTTCTCGAGCGGCTGGCTGTGATCGTGCGGAAACGCGGCGCTGAATCCCGCCGGGCACAGGAAGACGTCGTGCGTCTCGAAATACTTCTGCCATATCGCGCGGAACGCAAGCCGGCGCTCGGTCTCCTGCATCCACCGCCGGTGCGTTTCCGGTTTGGCCGGTTCTTCGCGGCCTACGGCATTGATGAACGCGAACAGAAGAAACTGATACGTCTTCAACTGTGCCTCGACATCGAGGCCGTCCGGCCAGCCGGATTCCATCATCGCGCCCCCCAGACTCAGCTCCGTCAACACGCGCTCGTACACCGAGGTGACATCCGACGACACGGGTGCGCGCTCGTCGTCCATCAGGTAGCCGATCCGGAAATCGCGGAGACGTGTGTGACGCGGACGCGGGAGACGCCAGGTCCAGGCAATCGCCCCCGCCCCAGCGGGCCCGCCCACCGCCTCGAGCGCCAACGTGAGATCGCGCGCGCTGCGCGCTAGCGGGCCGACGACTGACAGATCCATTGGAACGGCAGGAGATGCCGCCCATGGCCCTGGTTGAAATCCCGCCGTGTCGATCAACTCCAGCGTTGGCTTGTGCCCGTACACGCCACAGAAATGCGCGGGGATTCGAATCGAGCCGCTGAGATCGCTGCCCAGCGTCAGACAGCCTATTCCGGCGGCGAGCGAGGCCGCACCTCCTCCCGTCGATCCGCCCGGCGTCCGCGTCAGGTCCCACGGATTGTTCGTCGTTCCGTAGATCGGGTTGTCGCTCTGCCAGTCCGCCAGCATCACCGGTACGTTCGTCTTGCCAACGACGATCGCGCCCGCGGATTCGAGACGCTGGACGGCGACAGCGGTCCGGGGGCTCGGCGCACCCTTGAGCGGTGGCAACCCCCAGGTGTTGGGAGATCCTCGATACGCGAACGATTCCTTGATCGTGACCGGCACGCCGAGGAAGGCGCTGGACGCCGTGCCCGCAGCCAGAGTCTTGTCGGCCTGTGTTGCACACACCATGGCACGTTCTCGATCCTGCCAGACGATCGCATTGAGCGCGGGATTGTGGCGATCGATCCGCTGATACGTCAGGGCCAGCAGTTCGCGCGCCGAGATTTTTCGTCCACGAAGCGCTGCGCACGTCTCTGATGTCGTCGCAAAGGCCGGGTTGAAATCTGGCTGGCTCATGCACGTACCTCTTTTTTGATTTGACGCAGCAGCGATCGTGCCAGCGCACACGGCCGGCACGGCCGTAGATCGCCCAACTCTGCAAGGTCGCGACCCTGAAAGGGTCGCGCTACGAGGGAGATATGTGTTGAGGTTCGGAAATCGGCTCGCGGCTATGACTCAGACGGTCGATGCCGCCTCGCCAAAGGCGAGCGGATCGAGCGCGAGGTTCGTCACGACTTCGGTGGTCGAGCGGGCTTTGTTGAGCGTATAGAAATGGAGGCCGGGAGCCCCTTCCCGTATCAATTCTTCGCACTGCGTGGTCGCGTAGTCGATGCCGAACTGCGACACCGCCTGGTCGTCGTCGCCGCGCTTCTCGAGCTCCGACAGCAGCGGCGCGGGCAGGTCGGCGCCGCACAACGCCACGAAGCGCTTGATTTGAGAGCCACTGAGAATCGGCAGGATGCCGGGCACGATCGGGACCGCGACACCCTGACGGGCGAGGAACTCGCGGCACTCAAAGTAGTGTCGATTGTCGAAGAACAGCTGCGTGATCACGAAGTCGGCGCCGCAGTCGATCTTCTGCTTCAGCCGCTGCCAGTCCACCTCTTTGCCTTCCTTGCAGGCGATGTGTCCTTCTGGAAAGCCGGCGACGCCGACGGAGAACTCGCCGACTTCGCGAATGCATTGCACCAGCTGATACGAGTACTCGAAGCCGCCTGCCGTCCGGACGAACTCGCCGCCGTTCGGCGGATCGCCGCGCAGGGCGAGGATGTTCGTGATGCCCAGCGCTCGCGTCTGCTCGAGGACGGTGCGCGTCTCGTCGATCGTCGCGTTGACGCACGTGAGATGCGCCATCGCGGTGATCTCGTGGTCGCGCTGAATCCGGTCCACGATGCCGAGCGTCTTGTCGCGAGTGCCGCCGCCGGCGCCGTATGTGACAGAGCAGAAATCCGGGTTCAGCGTACGAAGCGCGGGAATGGTTTTTTCGAGCAGCGTCCGCTCTCCCTCATCGGTCTTGGTGGGAAAGAACTCGAATGAGATGACAGGGCGGCGAACCCTATTTGCGCTCGCGAAGATGTCGCGGATGAATCGAATCATTTCGGCCAGACCACGCCCTGATCCTTTTTCGTCACTGGCGCGAGTCCCTTGTAGGTGAACTTCTGCACGCGCTGGCCGCGGTACGTCTCGGTGGTGTAGAGGTTCCCCTTCGAATCGGTGGCGAGGCTGTGCACGCCGTAGAACTCGCCCGGCTGCCGTCCGCCTTCGCCGAAGCTCGTGAGCAGCTCGAGCGAATCGCGGAGAATGACGTGCACCTTGGCGTTCTCGCCGTCGGCGAGA
>Ga0193697_1000640_pt1 | contig 12137 bp, 5 predicted proteins | sample L3m2metaG_FD_145073 | JGI IMG/M metagenome (GOLD analysis project Ga0193697, IMG submission 145073) | Soil microbial communities from a riparian zone of the East river system, Colorado, United States - L3m2 | ecosystem: Environmental > Terrestrial > Soil > Riparian zone | place: USA: East River... | reverse complement strand
GTATGCGGTTGGCGCGACCTACGCGGCAAGCGTCGTGCTGTTCTACGTATTCGCCCGTTATCGATTTCCCATCGCGCCGGTGCTCATGATCCTGGCCGCGGCGGGCGTGGTTCAGGCAGCACGGCTGGCCGAGGGCCGGCAGGTGCGCCGATTGGCACCAGCCCTCGCAGCCGCTGCCGGCGCAGTGGTCCTGGCGCACGTCCCGCTCGAAAACGCTCGCGCGTCGCGCGCGATGCACTACGCGGACATCGGCGCGGCGATGGCCAAGGATCCGAATCGCGCCGTTCAGGCGATGGAGTTCTACCAACGCGCGCTCGGCGAAGCCCCGGAGATCCCGGCGGCGCAGTTTGGTGTTGGCACGCTGCTCGCCCGGATGGGGCGGCCCTCCGATGCGATTGCCCACTACGAATCCGCGGTGCACGCGTGGCCGGAATACGCCGAAGCTCGCTACAATCTCGGGCTGGCGCTGGTTGCCGTCGGCCGGCAGCAAGAGTCCGCTCGGCAGCTGGAGGAGGCAGTTCGTCTGCGGCCGGACGATGTCGAGGCACGGCTGGCGCTTGCAAAGGTGATGATCGGCCTGCAGCGGCCCGACCTCGCGCTCGCGCAGTACGACGACACGCTCGCCCGGCAGGCGGACAACGTGAAGGCACTGGTCGGATCAGGCGTCGCGTTGACGCAGCTGGGACAATCGCGTGACGCGATCGAACGCTACCAACGCGCGCTGAACTTGGCTCCCGACGATGTCGAGGCCCACAACAACCTCGGATATACGCTCGCGAGTGAAGGGCACCTCGACGAAGCGCTGCCGCATTTCGAGCGCGCGTTGGCGCTCAACCCCGGCGACGAAAACGCGCGGAGGAACCTCGAACAGGCGAGAAGGCTGCAACAGAGTCGTCGACACAATCAATAAGTTGGTGAGTTGGTAATTACCAACTCACCAACTCACCAATTGCTGGGCTCTTGCCCTCAGAAGACGAACTTCAGGCCGAATTGCAGAATGCGGGGATCGCCCGAGCCCGGATCGGTGCGAGTGATCCGGCCGAGCGTCGCCTGGTTGTTGACTGCCGTGTTCGGAACGTCCAGGTTCACCTGGTTGAAGATATTGAAGAACTCCACGCGCGCCTGGACGTACGACGAGCTGTTGAAGCGGAAGTTCTTCGACAGCCCCATGTCCCAGCTGTGGAGCGACGGACCGTAATAGGCGCCTTTCCCGACGTTGCCGAACGTGCCGAGATCGTTGATCGCAAAGGCCGCGGGATTGAAAGACCACACGCAATTGAGGCAGGGTGTTGTCGGAACGGCGTTCGGGTCCGCGCCGGTCAGCTTCGCGCGATCGTTGCCGATGCCGTCGAGCGAATTGTCGGTACCGCTGGTGACAGTATACGGACGGCCCGTCTGATACTGCATGACGCCCGACCACTGCCAGCCGCCAAGCGCGAAGCGGATCGGCCCCGAGAGGTTTTGCCCCGGCAGGTCCATCACCCACGACGTCGTGAACCGGTGACGATGATCCTGATCGAGCGGCCCCCACATCAGCGCGGGATCCTGATACATGAAGTACGGGATGATCTCGCCGCCGGTCAACTGCCGCTCCCCGGCGAAATCGCCCACCACTTTCGAGAGCGTGTAGTTGCTGCTGATCTGGAAGCCGTGCGAGTAGCGCTTGGTCAGCGCGAGCTGCAGACCGTTGTAGTTCGACTGGCGATCCTGCACCTGCAGGTTCACGATGCCGATGCCGTCCGCCGCGAACTGGCGCCGCGCGTCGGTGTTGCCGGTGGTCGCACCGCCAATGGTCGCGATTGCCGGATTCAGCGAGACGGTGAAGCGCCCGTTCCGATTCCGCGATCCGACGTAGGCAGCGCGCGCCATGATGCCCTGCGCCACTTCACGCTCGAACGTCAGATTGAAGTTGTAGGTGACTGGCGTCTTGTACTTCTGGTCCAGTGTCTCAATCAGCACCGGCCTCGGGAAGAGCGCCTGCTGCGTGCCGATCGTCGAGTCGGTGATCAGGGCGAAGTCGTTCCGCCCGCGATACGGGTCCGAGAACGGGCCGGTCGGCCGGACGACTGACAGGCGCAGGTTCCACGGCGCCGCATTGACCGCGCCGTTGCCGGATTCCCCGTCGCGGTGCTGATCGTAGAACGCACCGCCGCCGCCGCGCAGGCTGGTCTTGCCGTCGCCGGTGATGTCCCACGCGAAGCCGACGCGGGGCCCGAAGTTGTACACCGACGCTTCGGTGCCGTCCTCGGGGACACCGGGGTCGCCGCGGAACGTTTCGCCGCGAGGCGCCAACGGGAACACCGTCGAGTGCACGTTGTTCTGATAGTCGGCCAATGAGAACACTTCGATGCGGCCGTTCTTTTCGTGCCAGGGCGGTGTCGACTCGAGCCGGGCGCCCAGGTTCAACGTCAGCCGGTTGTTGATGCGGAAGTCGTCCTGGGCGAACAGCGACCCGTAATTTGCCAGATAGTCCTTGTATTCGCCGGTGCCCTGGTCGAATTGACTGAGCTGACCGAGCAGGAAGTCGGCGAGCGTATTGCCCGTGCCGGTCGTGGGGCTGCCTGCGAACATGAAGTGACCCGCCCGGCGGAACTGGTTGCGGATCTCCACCGTGTAGCGCTGCAGCTCGCCGCCGAACTGCAAGTTGTGCTTCCCCTTGTTCCACGTGATCCGATCGCTGAACTCGATTCCCGGCCGGTAGAACGACGCCTCGAGGTTGTCGCCGATGTTGAAGAAGTTGTTGGCGTTGATCTCGGATATCGACGGCAGCGTCGGATAGATCGGCAGCCTGACGCCGAGGTCCTGCATCGACGGTACCGCGCCCGGCGGGAATCGCCGCGAGAACGTATGGTTGTATCCGATGCGCGCTTCGTTCAGCAGCGCGCTCGAGAATGTTTTCGTCCAGCCTCCGACGATGTTCTGCATGCGCGTGCCGGCGGCCAGCGTCGGATTGCTGTAGCTGAGGAGGTTGCCTTCGGTGTAAGTCGGGTTGTTGTGGAAGTTGTCGAAGAAGTACCGCACGCTCAACTGGTCGTTCTGGGTGAGCCGGTGATCGCCCTTCAGGACGAGCTGATTGTCCTGCTGCCCGACCGTGCGCGGGATCAGGATGCGCCCGTCGGCGCCCGGAATCGGCATGTACTTCAACACGTTCACCGCGGCCGGATCGAACCGCGAGACCGGAATCTGATTGTTGGCGAACGGCAGGCCCGTCAGCGGATCCCTCACGACTGTGCTGCCGAAGTTGCCGGCGCGCTGCTCGGCCGTCGGGACCGTCGCCGTCTTCGTCGTGCCAACGTTCTGGAGGTCGGTGTTCTGGTAGCCGATGAAGAAGAACGTTCGGTTCCGCTGGATCGGTCCGCCGAAGAATCCGCCTTCCTGGCGGCGCTTGAGGAAGTCTTTCTCCGGCGAGAAGAAGTTTCGCGCGTTGAACGTCCGATCGCGCAGATAACCAAACCCGCCACCGTGGAAGTCGTTGGTCCCCGAGCGCGTGATGGCGTTGACCACCGCACCGGCGCTGTTGCCCTGGGCTGCGCTGTAGTTGCTGGTCTGAATGCTGAACTCCTGAAGCGCGTCGGGGAACGGGAACGGCTGGTTCTGCTGGAAGTACGGGTCGGTGTGGCTCGTGCCATCAAGCCGGAACGACACCTGCCGTGCCTCGGTGCCATTGGTCGACAGCCGCAGCGCACCGGGAATCGTCTTCCCGGATTCCTGATCGACCGCGGTCAGCACCATGCCGGCCACCAGCGTGCTCAGCTTGGCCGCGTCGCGACCGTTCAGCGGCAATTCGACAATGCGCTTCTGATCGACGACCTCGCTGAGGACCGACGACGTGACGTCGACGGTGGGCGATTCGCCGGACACGGTGACGGTTTCAGAGAGCGCCCCGACCTCGATCGCGAAATTCACGGTGAGGTTCTCGTTCGCCTGCAACAGCAGCCCTTTGCGCTGAACCGTTCGGAACCCCTGCAACTCCGCGGTGATGTCGTAGGTCGTCGGCCGCAGCGACGTGAACGTGTAGCGGCCGTCGACACCGCTCACGGTATCTCTCGACAATCCAGTCGCGACTTCCTGCGCCTTGACGGTGACGCCTGGAACGACGGCGCCGGTGTTGTCCGTGACGACGCCGTTGATTTGTCCGGTCTGTGCGAACGCGGGACTGCCGAGCAGCCCGGTGAGGCAAAGTGCGAGGACGATCCGTCGTTTCATACAATCTCCCCAGGCCCGTCGGGCCGCTTGTCGCGGAGACAAAACGGTCTATACTGACTGAAATTTCAGTGAACGGTACATGCGCCAGACCCCGCAGTCAAGTGTTCCGTCGACGTCGTCCCGCCTCTTCGTCCCGCTGCGTTTGAGCCGGCGCGGAGCAGGCGCGGCCTCGCCGGTCAGCCTGTCGGACCGAGCGTACGGGGCGATTCGAGAGGAAATCCTGAGGGGCCAGCTTCGACCAGGCACGCCCCTATCGCGCCGGAGGCTCGCCCGCGAGCTCGGGATGAGCGTGCTGCCGGTGACCGACGCGCTCCGGCGGCTGGAGGTGGACGGTCTCGTCGAGAGTCGTGCGCGCGCGGGAACCCGCGTGCGCGTCCCCAGCGACGCCGACATCCATGCCCTCTACGAACTTCGCGAGGCGCTGGAGACCCAGGCGGCGCGCCTCTTCGCCCGCAAGGCGACGCCGGCCGAGCGGCTGGAGCTCAAAGTGCTCGCCGGGCAGGTGGACACGCTATTCAGCCGGTTGCCGGTCAGCGACGATCCGGACTTCCGCTTTCGGGTGCACAGCGAGCACGTGCGGCTCCACATGTTCATCGCCCAGCACGCGCGCAGCCGGCTGCTCGGCGAGATGATCGAGCGGAACCACGTCTTGATTCTGAACTGGCTCTTCGACGTCGGCGCGCGCCGCACGCCGCTGCCCCGCGACTTTCACGCACGGCTGGTCGATGCGCTGGTGTCGGGCGACCCCAAGGCGGCCGACGCAGCGATGCGCTCGCACGTCCAGTACGGCCTCTCGGAGATTGCGGGGAACTTCGACGCGCTGACGGCGTCCGAGTGGCGCGAGCGGAAACGTTCGGTGACGGCGGCGGCCAGCCACGAAAGCACGAAAGCACGAAAACCAAAGTCTTAGGTTTCGTGTTTTCGTATTTCGTGGCTGCGCATGGCTCGCCTCAGAACACGAACTTCAACCCGACCTGAATCTGCCGCGAGTCGATCCGCGTGCTGGTCAGCACGCCGAAGTTGGGCGTTCGCAGCTGACTGCCCGGCTGATTGAAGAGCGGGCGGTTGGGCAGATTGAAGACCTCGATGCGGGCCTCGAGATATTTCGAACCCATCATGAATCGCTTGTTGGCTGACGCGTCGAGGCTGATGATCCCCGGTCCGATCAGCGAGTTTCTCGGCACGGTGCCGTAGCGGAATGCGCCGGTCGCCGGGCTCCGATCGACGAACGCGTCGGTGTTGAAGAACCGCGTGCGCGTCTGTTGATCCGAGGGCAACTGCCAGTCGACGCCGGTGAAATCGGGATAGCAGGGGCCGCCGCCATTCTGGATGTTGCCGGGACCGCAGGTGACCGTGAACGGGAAGCCGTCCTGCAACGTGAGGATGCCTCCGAGCTGCCAGCCGCCGAGCACGAAATCAACGGGTCCGCCGTGATTGAGCAGCGCCCGATTCTTGCCGAACGGCAGATCCCACAACCACGACGTCGTCCAGCGCTTCCGGAAATCGAACGCGGACAGGCCGGTTTCGAGATTCAAATCGTAGTTGTTCGACGGGGTCAGCGAATCGCCGTCCGTCGTCCGGACGCCGCTGCCGTTGTCGATCGATTTCCCGTAGGAGAACGAGCTGAGAAAGCTGATGCCCTGCGAGAATCGCTTCTGCAGCTTCAGGTACAGCGCGTTGTAGTGGGACGAGCTGGGCGCCGCCATCACCTGGACGCTGCCGAACAGCGGAAACGGGCGCGCCAGGTTGCTGTTGGAGAGCTGGCTCGGCTCCGGATTGTTGTAGCTCATCAACCGGCGCAGGTGACGACCGACGGATCCGAAGTAGGTCGCCTCCAGCGACATCGTCGCACCGAGCTCCCGCTGGACGCCGACCGACCACTGCCCGATGTACGACGAGGGCTCGTCGAATTGCGCTGCGAGAATGAAGGTGGGCGCACCCGTGCGGGCGAACGGCTGCTCGAAGCTCAGGTTCGGCCGGTTGCTCTCGGCCGGCTCGTCGCGCCGGATCGTGAACGGCGCGTTCCGCACGGTGTCGAACACGGCGTTGCCGATGTCGCGGACGTAGTAAATCCCCGCGCCTGAGCGAATGACGGTCTGAGGCGTGACCGTCCACGCGACACCGAGCCGCGGCGCAAAATCGTTCTTGTCTGGCTTATAGGCGCCGCGGCCGAACCGGCCGTCACGTACGTACTGGATGTCCGACGCGAGTCGAAACGCCGGGTTGTTCTCGTACGGGTCGCCGCTTCCCGCCCGGACGAAGATGGGCGCGTGCGTGTTGGCCCAGTCGAAATCAATGTTGACGATCGCGTCCTCGGTGTCCACGAACGGCTGGTCGTATTCCCAGCGCAACCCGTAGTTGATCGTGACGTTCGAGCCAACCCGCCAGCTGTCCTGGGCGTAGAGCGCAAAGTAGTTCGATCGGAAGTTGGCGATTGGCGCGCCGACCTGCGCCTCCGAGCGGTTGAAATCGCCGAGCAGGAAATCGGCGAACGCCGCGCCGCCGCGCGAGGCAGCCGGTGCCAGTGGGTTCTGCGTGTAGCGGCCGTCGAAGGCGAAGCGGCCGCGCGTGACCACGCCGCCGATCTGGTCGTAGATCACATGGCGAATCTCGCCGCCCAGCTTGAACGAATGCTTGGAGACGGTCCACGTGAAGTTGTCGACGAACTGAATCGTCTTGTCGTTGTTGATGAACGGCGCGTCGCTTTCCTCGCCCAGCCCGGACAACCCCGTGATGTTGATGTTCGGCACACCCCAGTAGAGCGGGTTGTCCGACGGCAGGTTGATGCCGAGCGCCTTGACGACGTTCTCGTTGTTGGCCCGCGGCGAGATGTGGCCGTTCTTCAGATAACCGAAGCCGACCCGGGCGTCGTTGAGCTTGTTGGAGCTGAGCGTGCGGGTGTTGCTGAAGACGAGCTGATGCACGTCCGTGTCAGTGTTGCTCCCCATGTTCGGGATCGCAAAGGGATCGTAGCCATGCTCCTTTGAGATGCTGTGGCGGAACGTCCAGGTCGACTTGCCCTGTGAGAGGTCGAGCCGGTACGTGAACTGATCGGCATTGACCGTCCGCGCCTCGTTGTTCACGAAATTCGGTCCGGTCACCTGCTGGCTCGCGAGCGGAAAATACGGGATCAGCTTCTGCGACACCGGATGGATCCGATTGGCCGGAATGATGTTGCCGGGAAACGCCGTCGGCGCCTGCAGCACGTCGCCGGCCGCATTGAAGACGCGTGTGGCCGGGTCGTAAATCGGGATCAGGGCGCCGCTGGCGTCGCGCAGGTTCGAGAAGTCGCCGGTGCGCCAGGCGGTCAGCGGCAGCGAGGGCGTCTGCGTCAACGCCTTGTTCTCGCGCAGTCCCTCGAAGTTGGCCATGAAGAACAACTTGTTCCGGCCATCGACGATCTTCGGCAAAACCACCGGACCACTCAGCGTGAAGCCGTACTGATTGCGCTTGAACGGTGGAATCGGATCGGCCGGCCTGTCGAAGTAGTTCTTCGCGTCGAGCCTGGAGTTTCGCAGGAACTCGAACGCGGTGCCACGCACCTTGTTCGAACCCGACTTCGTGGAGACGTTGACCTGCGCGATGGCGCGGCCGTACTCGGCATCGAAGAGACCCGAGACGACGTTGAACTCCTCGAGCGCGTCGACCGACGGCAGCAACATGTAGGAGTTGAAGTTCAGGTCGGTGTTCTCGACGCCGTCCAGCGAGTAATGGTTGAAGTGCACGCGCTGACCGGCGACGTTCAGCGCAAAGCTGTTGCGCTGGCCGCCCATGCGCTGTTTGCCCTGACTCGACGACGGACCGTTCGTGGTGGCGCCGGGAATCAGCGATGCCAGCTGCAGGTAGTTGCGGCCGTTGAGTGGCAGCTCGACGATCGCGCGGTTTTCGATGACGGTGCTGATCGCCGCGTTCTCCGTTTGAATCAGCGGAGAATGCGCGACGACTTCCAGCGTTTCCGACAGGTTGCCCACGTCCATCGTGAAGGCGAGCCGGTTCGCGCTGCCCACCTGGACGACGACGCCTTTCCGTTCAACCGTCCGGAACCCTGTCAGCTCGGCTTTCAGATCGTAGGTGCCGGGCGGGATGGCGGAGATCACATAGAGGCCGACCTCGTTCGTCTGCACGACACGGACGACGTTCGTCGCCTGATTGGTGAGAGTGATCGTTGCCCCCGGCACGGGTAGGCCGCTGCTGTCGAGAACGGTTCCGCTGATTTCCCCGGACGGTGCCTGTGCGTGGGCCGGGATGGCGATCGCGAAGAGAGCAAAAAGCAGCGCGACGACAGAGAGCTGACTGCGCATGGAGCCTCCGGTGTCTGGGCGTCTTTGAGGCGGGAGTATAGCGTAAACAAAACGTTAAGACGGCCCTGGGTGCACAAGTGTTCCGCGTCGTGCAGCCGTCTCGCTGGTGACGTGGTCCGTCTCACTCAGTGAAACGAGAACGCCTAGACGCCCAGCTTGTGCCTGCGGATCAACTCACCGAGCGTCTGATTGGTTTGGGGCTCGTATCCGTTCAGCGGAAGGATCCGTTCGTGGATGGCGTCGAGCAGCCAGCTGACCTGCGGGAAAAAGCTCGCTTCGAGCTCCGCCGCCGGTGTGATCCAGTTCCGCGATCCGATGGTCACCGGCGGCCCGTCGAGATCGTCGAAGCACAGCTGCGTGAGGTTGGCGGCAACCGTCTGCATCACGCTGCCGCGTTCGACGGCATCGGACACCAGCAGTGCCTTGCCGGTCTTTCGGACTGATTCGACGAGCGGGTCGTAGTTCAGGGGCGTCGCCGCTCGCAAGTCGATGACTTCGGCGGAGATGCCGAACCGAGTCTGCAGTTCCACGGCGGCAGACACGGCGGTGTACAGGGCCGGCCCCAGCGTGATGATCGTCAGGTCCGTGCCGGCCCGCTTCACCGACGGCTCGGAGAGCGCAATCTCGTAGTACCCCTTCGGTACACCTTCTTCCACGAACATCTCGCCGAAGTCGTAGACCTTCTGGCTTTCGAAGAACACGACCGGATCGGTTCCTGCCAGCGCGGCGTTCATCATGCCCTTGGCATCGTACGGCGTCACCGGGTAGACGACCTTCAGTCCCGGGATGTGGTGGACGAGCGCGGTGAAATCCTGTGAGTGCTGCGCGCCGTACTTCGCGCCGATCGACACCCGGAGCACAACCGGCATCGTCAACTCGCCCGCCGACATCGCCTGCCATTTCGCCAGCTGGTTGAAGATCTCGTCGCCGGCGCGACCCATGAAGTCCGCGTACATCAACTCCGCCACCACGCGGCCGCCCTCGAGTGCGTAACCGACCGCAGCGCCGACAATGCCGGCTTCCGAGATTGGAGAGTTGAAGAGGCGATGGTACGGCAGTGCTTCGGTGAGGCCGCGGTAGACCGCAAACGCGCCGCCCCAGTCACGATTCTCCTCGCCGAACGCAATCATCGTCGGATCGATCGAGAAGCGGTGAACCATCGCCTCGAAAATGGCGTCGCGGACGTTGTACGCCTTCATCTTCGGCACCGGCTGACCATGGTCCGTTGGCGTCCGGATCTTGGACGCAACCTGCTGCACGCGCGGGTTGTCGGCCAGCGGTTGCAGGAATTCGGGCTGGCGGACGTCGAACCGATCGACTCGCTGATTGGAGAACATGGACGCGCCCACCAGCTCCGAATCGATCGTGACCCGCGGGCTCAGGTCGAGATCAGCGGCCAGCTGAAACATCGCAAAGATCGTCGCATCGACCTCCGCGCGGGCCGCATCGAGAGACTCGGCGGATGCGACTCCGTGATCGACGAGCGTCGAGCGGAACGCGCGGATGGAATCGGCCTGCTGCCAGCGATCGATTTCTTCCTTCGATCGGTAACTCGACGCGTCGGACGGCGAGTGTCCGCTGATGCGGTAGGTCACCGTGTCCAGGAGCACGGGTCCTCGTCCCTCGAGCAGCACCTGCTTCTTGCGTCGGAACGCGTCGATCACCGGCAGCGGATCGTAGCCGTTGACGCGCTCGGCGTGCATCTGCTCGGGGTTGACGCCGGCGCCCAGGCGGGCCGCGTACTGCATGCCCATCGTTTCGCCGAACGGCTGCCCGCCCATGCCGTAGAAATTGTTCATGCAGTTGAAGATGATCGGCAGGCCGCCGCCGAGCGCCTGATCCCACAACGTGCGGTACTGGTCCATGGCCGAGAACGTAATCCCCTCCCAGACCGGACCGCAGCCGAACGACGAGTCGCCGATGTTCGCGACGACAATACCCGGCTTCCGGTTGACGCGTTTGAACAGCGCCGCTCCCGGCGCCATCGATCCCGAGCCGCCGACGATGGCGTTGTTGGGATAGATGCCGAAGGGCGTGAAAAACGCATGCATCGAACCGCCCAGACCGCGGTTGAAACCGGTGTCGCGGGCGAAGATCTCACTGTAGGCGCCGTAGACGAAGAAGCGCTGCGCGAGCGACTTGACGGTGCCGGCATGTCCGCGTTCCACCGGCGCGAGGAGCGCGCCATCACGATACGACCGCATGATGTCGAGCAGGTGTTCGTCGCTCAGCTGTCTGATCGCTGAAAGACCCTTGGCGAGAATCTCGCCGTGGCTGCGGTGCGATCCGAAGACGTGATCCTCGGGGCCGAGCAGGAACGCCATGCCGACCGCCGCCGCCTCCTGCCCGATGGACAAATGGGCCGGGCCCGCATGCGTGTACGCGACGCCTTTGTAGGTGCCCTTGGTCTTGATCTCGCCGAGAATCGTTTCGAACTCCCGGATGGCACACATGTCGTGCCAGATGGAGATCAGATCCTCCTTCGAATAGGTGGCCAGATCCTCCTTGAGGGGCGTGGCGTACGCGTTGACGGGAATGTCCGAGAACCGGATGACCTCCCGGCTGAACACGCGCTCGGGCGCGATGATGATCGATTTGGGCATCTTTTTCACGAACCTCGCAGAAACGTGTCAGCTTCAATGTGCTCGATCTTTTCCGCGAGCGTCCCGAGGAAGCGGGCGCCTGGCGCCCCGTCGATCGCCTGGTGATCGCACGTGAGCGACAGCGCGATCGCGTCGATGAAATCGACGCCGCCGCCGGTTCGTACAGGCTTGGCGTGGATTGCGCCCACGCCGAGAATCGCCACTTGCGGCGGGACGATGATAGGCGTAATCCATTCGACGCCGAGGCTTCCCAGGTTGCTGATTGTGAACGTCCCGCCCGATAGCGCGTCGGGCGAGATCGTGCCGTCAATGGCGACGGCGGCAAGCTCGTTCATGCGTCGCGCGAGCGCGCCGATCGACAGGTCTTGTGCGTCTCGGACCACCGGGACGAGCAGGCCGCGCGGCGTGTCGCAGGCGAATCCCACATGAATCGCACGATGCCGCACAATCGCGCCGTCGATCAGCTCTGCGTTGAGATCCGGCGTCTCGAGCAACGCGCGAATGGTGCAAAACGTGACCAGCACGTCGATTGAAATCTCCGGCGTGGCGTTGGTCCGAGCCATTTTCTTTGCACGGGCACGCATCGACAACAGTTGTCCAGCGTCCGCGGACACGTGGAGCGTGTACTGCGCCGTCGTCGCCACTTCACGATGCCGGCGCGCGATGACGTCGCTAGTGGGGGCCGGGCGCGCGAACGGCGTCGACGCGCGCGCTGACACGTATGCCTTGCGGACATCCTGTTCGAGGACGCGGCCGCCGGGCCCCGATCCGATGATGCCTGCGGGCTCGAAGCTCCACTTCGCCGCGAACCGTCTCGCGCGTGGACTCAAGGGCCCTGACGCGCGAGCACTCGGGGCTAGGGGCTCGGGGCTAGCTGTCGCGGACATCCGTGGAGTCGTTGCTAGGGGCTGGGGGCTAGCTGTGGGTGACGTTTGCGCCATCAGCCTAGTCCCTGATCCCGAATCCCTAATCCCCGGGGCGGCGCCAGGACGGAACGCCTCAACGTCCTCTCCGGCCGCGCCGATCA
>Ga0193697_1000639_pt1 | contig 12185 bp, 9 predicted proteins | sample L3m2metaG_FD_145073 | JGI IMG/M metagenome (GOLD analysis project Ga0193697, IMG submission 145073) | Soil microbial communities from a riparian zone of the East river system, Colorado, United States - L3m2 | ecosystem: Environmental > Terrestrial > Soil > Riparian zone | place: USA: East River... | reverse complement strand
GATCGGGGTCGGACCACCGGAGCATCACCTCGGTCCCGTTCGGGATGTTGAGCCCGCTGATCGTGAAGCTGAGCGCCGTCCGGTTGGGTGCCAGGTTCCCGTTCAACGTCGCCGCGGTCGTGCTGAAGACTGGACTCGTGAAACTGAGGGCCGGCACGGCGACGCCGGCCGACTGGAATTCGGCCAGCGTGCCGCTGACGGCCGGACTGCCAACCAGGTACGAAAAGGCCACCGTCTGCGCGAGACCTGTGCCGCCGCCGTTTCGCCACTGCTCGCCGACGTACGCGATGTCGAGCGAGGTGATGGTCGCCCCGGTGTTGTTCTGCAGTCGGACGCCCCAGAAGAGGTTCCCTACGGCGGCGTTCCCGGAACCGAGCGATCCGAGCGCGCGGTCGGTCGTCGTTCCCGTGCCGTAGCTATAGAGGTTGCCGGCGTTGCTCGCGCCGTCGTTGGCGACGATCGTCGTTCCGGTTCCGGTACGCGCGTGATACCACCCGAGGATCGTGGAGTTGTTCGTCCATGTGGCCGATCCACTCGCAGGGAGTGTGTCGAAGGTCTGCGTGTATGGCGTGTCTATCGTGGACAACGACACTTGAGCGCTCGCGGGCGAGGCCAGGAGGAAGGACGTCGCCATGAGCGCGATAGCAGTCAGCGTGTTGCGAAGGGTTTTTGGCATAGGGCACGCCATCATAAAGTGGGAATGCAACGGCCGCACGACGACATTCGCATGGCCACTGAAATATTTGCGAAGCCGACGGCGAAGTCAGCCCGGAAGCAGCAGAAAGGCGCGGCCCGGCGCGCCTATCACGCAAAACCATGGACAATACTGGCAAGGTGATCGACTGTGTCGATCGAGGAGCGGATTCATGCGAACGATGGCGATGTCCCTGCTGGCCGCGGCGCTCGTCGCCGCCGGCACCACCATGCGCGCGGCGCCCGATCAGACGGCTCGTCCCGGCGAGATGACCGAGGCGAGGTTGTGGATTCAGAACCGCACCCGCGCCGACGCGATTGCGGTCAACCTGCGCGCGGCCGACCTCGAGACGCCGCTGCGGGTGCAGGTCGCGAACACTGATTCGAACCCGCATTCGGTGAGGGTGTCGGGCTCGATCAGGACCCAGCCGCTCCGGCAGGAGTGGGACTACGACACCGTCGTCATCGTTCCCGACGCGAATCCGTTGCAGGCGCTCAAACCGCTCGGCGTGGCGGGTTGGGAAACGACCGGAGTCAGCTGGCCGAATGGGCAGGGCACGACGCTGTTGCTCAAGCGCCCGCGCTGACGAGGATGTGTCGTTACTCGATCGTGATCTCGACGCCGCCGCTGGTGACCTCGACGGCGCGTTGAAGTTTCTTCCCGGCGGTGTAGAGCGTCGCCGTGTATGCGCCCGGCGCGACATCCGCGATCGTGAACCGCCCGTCGGGCTCGGCCAGCGTCACGTACGGCGTCGCCACGGAGAAGACCGCCGCCCCCATCGCCGGGTGAATGTCGCAGCCCACTCGATAGAAGCCGTCTTTGCCGAACGTGTACCTGTAGGCGTTGCCGGTTGGAATGGCGACGTTGAAGGCCGGCTCGCGCGTTTCTTCGTGCGTGACGTGCACGTTGTGCAGGGTATCGTCGCTGTTGCGGAATTCCACCGGCTGCCCGGTGCGCACGAGCAGCAGCTCCGGCCCGAACGTCAGGCTGACCTGATCCATCACCGGTACGTCGGTCTGTGGTGGAAACGATCGGGATGTCGTCGGCTCCAGGACGACCACGATCTGGGCGCCGGGATTCGGCCGCGGTCCGTGGCCGACGACCGTCGCGTTTCCCGTCGAGACCGCGGGCGTGGCAGCCGCTCCAGCCTCCTGGACGGGCGGCGGCGCTGGAGGTTTCGAGCAGCCGGCCGCGAGCGCAAGCGTCGCCAGCAGGGCGAGGCGCCTGCGTGTCGCCATGATCCACAATTCTAATCCCGGCCGTCACTGGAATCGCGCGCAGAGCCTCCCTTCACCGCTGAATCCGCACGGGACCCTCGAGCCGGAACTGGAGCCGGGTTTCTGCAGGCACGCTCAGGTGTGTCTTCCCCGAACCAGCCACGACCGCGCCGGTGGTGCCGCCCGCGATCGCACCACCGACCGCGCCTGAGCCGCCCCCCAACAGCCCGCCGACGACCGCGCCGACTCCTGCGCCCGCGCCGACCTTCCGCGCCGCGCGTTTGCCCTCGCTATGACCCTTCAGCTCGACATCGCTCGAGACGATGTGGTACCCGCGATCCCCGACGTGAAGGGAGATCACCCGTAGCGTGATGCGGTCTCGTCCCTTCAGGTTCGAGGATTGCTGAACGTCCACCGCCTCCAGCGTCGCCAATGATCCGCGCGGGACGACGACGTGACCACGAACGTCCATCACCGGATCGTCGACGATAGCCCTGAACTTCATGCCGACATGGGTCGAGTAGACGACGATTGGATGGGTTGTGCGGACGTTCAACACGGTTCCAACCGGCAGAACCTCAGCACCGTTCGCAGCAGTTCGAGAACCCGCGAGCAGGAGTAAACCCATCATGACCGACCACGCACGGGACTTCATGACGTCACCGGCTCCCCTCTCGTGTCGTCCTCACGGCATGCTGTGATCGCCTGATCCTTCTTCTCGCCGCGTCATTGAGGCCGTGACGACACACTCGTCATCGGCCGCAAGAACGGTGCTGACGGCCATGCGTCGGCACAGATGGCCCCACTGGAATCGGTGTTGCTTGATCAGATGTCGGTGTGTCCCGCGTCGATACCATTTTGCCGGGGCTGTGCCCGGCGCTCGCTTATCGAGTGGCCACCACCTGGCCAAGCCGCGCTCGAATGAGTGCCGTCTGATCCGGCGTGAACGCAAGGCTGCTCGCGTGAAATTGCCGCAGCTCCGCGACGTCCCATCCCTTGCGCATCAATCCGTCGAACGAATGTGAACCCGGAGGCATCATCAGATGGGCGAGTTCGTGCGCGATGACAACCGCCAGCAACTCCTTGTCCTGCCAGCCCGCCGCGGCGGCGGCGTCCTTCAAGCGGTCGTATAGCACGTACGCGATTCGGCCGCCCTCGGGCCCAACCACTGCTGATCCGATCGCCCCCGGCGGCCACGGCCTGCGCGCCACCATGCTGCGGCTCAAAAGGTTGATCGTGAAGTCTTGCAGCCTGTCGTTCTCGACATCGCGGCGCTTGGGGGCGCGGGGACCCATCGTCGGGGCCCAGTCGAGCGTGACGTCAATCGCGGAATAGAAGGTTGCGGCGACGCTCTGCGCCTCGGTGAGCGTCTCAGGGACAACACCAGCGTAGTCATAGACGCGCACCCTGACCACCGGCACGTCACGTGGTTCACCTCGTGCAACAACGCCATCGACGACGATTCCAGCACCAATCAGGAGTACTGCTATCGGAATCCGCATCGGGCACCTGCCTGCCGGCGATCGAGCAAGAGGAGCGCCAGAAACGACGGTGAGTAGAGGAATTGGGTCACCACCACGCGATGCCCACATGTCGTGACAAGCGTTGGGGGAATCGATCCTCAAACGACACGCGCCAGACCTGATCGTGCTCCTGGTGGCGAGGCGGACTACGGTGCGCCGTGATCAGGGCGCTCGCGAGCCTGACGCACGTGCACGTCGCGGATCACGCGACCTGATGGTCAGTGAGGTGAGCTCACGACAGCCAACGGTCACTCCTCACGGCTCTCCGCGATAACCTTCACTTGATAGCCGAATGGGGGCGAACGGGGCGACAATCGAGCTCCGATCGGTCAACTCAAGTAACGGCCGGGACTAATCTGTATGCCGCACTGGACGGTCAACGCGCGCGAGGCTGGCGCGCGGCTTGACAAGTTTCTCGCGGGCGCCGATCGCATTGGATCGCGGGTGCGCGCCGCGACGGCGCTCGAGCGCGGGAAGATCTTCCTGAACGAGCGCGAGATGACGCTCGATCAAGCCGGCACCAGGCTGGCGGCGGGTGATGTCGTTCGAGCCTGGATGGACCGGCCGGGCAGCGCGAAGCGCCGCGCCACGCTCGGTGACGATCGGGATCTGCCGATTGTTTACGAGGACGACACGCTGGTCGTGCTCGACAAGCCGGCCGGACTCCTGGCCGTGCCGCTGCCGCTGCGCCGGCGCGAAAACGCGCGCTCGGTGTTCGACGATCTGAAGGAGTACCTGCGCCGCCGCGGCCGCCGCCGGCCGTTCGTCGTCCACCGCATCGATCGCGACACGTCGGGCCTGGTCGTATTCGCGAAATCGGCCGCCGCGCAGGATCACCTGAAGGGACAGTTCAAGCGCCACCTGCCGGAGCGGGTCTATCGGGCGGTGGTGTACGGCCACCCGTCGCCAGCCTCCGGGACCTGGCGCGACCATCTGGTGTGGGACGACCGATCGCTGATTCAGAAGGAAACCCACCCCCGCGATCCGCGCGGCAAGGAGGCAATTAGCCACTATTCGGTGCTCGAGCCGCTCAAGGGCGCGGCGCTGATCGAGGTGCGGCTGGTGACGGGGCGGCGGAATCAGATCCGCATTCAGGCGCGGCTGCGAGGCCACACGCTGGTCGGCGAACAGCGCTATACGTACGGGCCGGACACGCTCCGGTCGATTGCGTTTCCGCGCCAGGCGCTCCACGCGCACCGGCTGGCTTTCAGGCATCCAGTGGACGGGAGGGAACTCCGCTTCGAGGCGCCGTTGCCGCCAGACATCAACGACCTGATCGTGAAATTAAGAATTAGGAATTAGGAATTAGGAATTAATTCCTAATTCCCCATTCCTAATTTCGGATGTTCTTATACACCCGGCCGGCGCGCATGACGAACGCGACGCGTTTGACGGCGTTGATATCAGTGCTTGGATCGCCGTCGAGCGCGATGATGTCGGCCTCGTAGCCGGGCGCCAGCGTGCCGACTGTTTTCTCGAGCCGCATCGACCGCGCGGCGAGCGAGGTCGCGGAGACGATGGCGTCCATCGGCTTTTGCCCGCCTTGGCGCACGCGCGCGACGATTTCGTCCGCGTTGTGCCCGTGCGCGCCGGCCACCGCGTCCGTCCCGATCACCATCATCAGCTTCGGCGTCGCCACCGCCTTCTTGATCATCGCCTCGTTGAGGGCGAGGCCCTTCTCCATGAACGCGAAGCCTTCCTCGTTGTAGTTCCCGATCCCGAGATAGTGTGACTTGTTCGCCAGGTAATTCTGGAGCACGACGCCGATGTTGGGATCGAAGTAGACGCCTTTGTCGGCCATCAACTTGAGGACTTCGTCGGTCGCGAAGACGCCGTGCTCGATCTGCTGGCAGCCGGCGCTGACCGACGCCTTGATCGACTCCGGGCTGTGCGCGTGGACCATCGTGCGCATGCCGATGGCGTTCGATTCGCCACACACCGCCTGCAGCTGCTCGTCGGTCATCGTCTGCTTGCCGCCGTCGCGGATGCTCGCCGACGCGAAGATCTTGACGACGTCGGCGCCGTCGGCCTTCAGCTGACGGACTTTCTCCTGAATCTCGGCTGGCGTCCCGCTGCGCTCGTTGATCTGACGGATCGACGTCAGGATGCGGGGGCCCGGCAGCACGCCACGGGCGATGGCCTCGCGCAGCTCGACGTCGTTGGCCTGTCCGGGACTTTGAATCGTCGTGAAGCCGGCCATCAAGGTGACGTAAGCGTTCTCGGCGCTATAAAGAATCTCTTGTGCCGGCGTGCCCGGCCTGGCGGCGTAGCGCCCGTCTTTGTCGAAATGCCAGCCGACGTGCGCGTGCACGTCGATCATGCCGGGCATTGCGGTGAGGGTACCCAGGTTGTACGTCGCGGCGCCCGAATTGTCCGGGCCGATCGACGTGATTTTGGATCCCTGGATCGTGATCGTGACGTTGCTGAGGACCTTCCCCGTACCGTCGAGCGCTTTCGCCACGCGAATCCGCACGGTCTGGTCCTGCGACGACAGCGCGACCGGCGCCATGACCGCCGCAAATAGCGCGGCTCTGAAGGCTGTGATTTGCATCAGTTTCCTCCGGGAACGCGGCGCGCGCATTATAATCCTCTAACCGGAAGCATGCCGAAACCCGCGTTCGCCGCGCTGCTCGTCGCAGCTGCGACTGTCGTCGCGGCGCCCGTCCCGTCCGAACAGGACTGGCCGTTTTACGGCGGGGATCAGGGCGGCGCCAAGTTCTCACCGCTGACGGACATCACCCCGTCAACCGCCGCGCGGCTCGCCGTCGCATGGGAATGGACGCCGCGCGAAAAAGCGCTCGACGCGTTCGGAACCCGTCCCGGGAATTTCCAGGCGACGCCGCTGATGATCGACAACGTGCTCTACCTGAGCACCCCCTACAACCGTGTTGTCGCGCTCAACCCCGAAACCGGCGCCCAGCTCTGGGCCTTCGATCCGAAAGCGTACGAGGATGGTCAGCCGCCCAACGGTACCGGGTTCGTTCATCGCGGCGTGGCCGCATGGCGCGACACGGCCAACGGCAACAAGCTGCGGATCTTCATCAACAGCCGCTACCGCCTGATCTGTCTCGACGCGGCGACGGGCGTCCCGGTGGAAACGTTCGGCACGCGCGGCGTCGTCGACTTGAGCCGCGGGCTGGTCTGGGAGATCCAGAAAAAGCACTACACGAACACGTCGCCCCCAATCGTCTACAAGAACCTCGTGATCCTCGGCAACGGCGTGGGCGATCGCCTCGTGTACCGCAACGATCCACCCGGCGATATCCGCGCCTTCGACGCGCACACCGGAAAGCAGGTGTGGACGTTCCACACGATTCCGCAGCCGGGCGAGGTCGGGAACGACACCTGGCAGCAGGATTCCTGGAGCTTCACCGGACACACCAATGCGTGGGCGCCGATGACCCTCGACGCCGAGCGCGGGCTCGTCTTCGTGCCGCTCGGCACGCCGAGCAACGATTTCTTCGGCGGCAAACGCCCCGGCGCCAATCTGTTTGCCGAGTCGCTCGTCTGTCTCGATGCCAACACCGGCGTGCGCAAGTGGCACTACCAGCTGGTTCATCACGGATTGTGGGACTACGACAACCCGTCGCCACCCAACCTGGTCACGATTCGCGTTGACGGCAGGACGATCGACGCCGTCGTGCAGCTCACTAAACAGGGGTACGCGTTCGTCTTCGATCGCGTCAGCGGCAAGCCGGTGTGGCCGATCGAGGAACGGCCGGTCCCGGCGAGCGACGTCGAGGGCGAGCAGGCGTGGGCGACCCAGCCGGTGCCGACGCGGCCGCCCGCCTTTTCGGAGCAGGGCGTGTCGCTCGACGACGCGTTCGATCTCACACCCGAGCTGAAGGCGGCGGCGCAACAGGAACTGCAGAAATACCGTATCGGTCCGCTGTTCACGCCGCCCAGCTATCGCGGCACCGTCCAGCGGCCTGGCCTCATCGGCGGCGCCAATTGGGGCGGCGGCGCCTTCGACGCCCGATCCGGTGTCCTGTTCTTCAAGACGACGAACCAGGCAAACATCGCGCGAGTGGGGAAGACCGACCGCTCCAGTACGAACCCGCGCGCCTCCGAAGTAGACGCGGACTACACACGCGTCGGCGACACCAACGCGGAGTTCATGGATGGGCTGCCCTTGCTCAAGCCGCCGTACGGTCAGCTGGTGGCGCTGGACCTGAACCGCGGCGCCATCAAATGGCGCGTGCCGTTCGGCGACACGCCGTCGTTGCGCCGCCATCCCGCGCTCAAAGGCGTCACCCTGCCGGCGTCGCTCGGCGTGGCAGGAGCGCCGGGCGTGGTTGCGTCCGCCGGCGGTCTCGTCTTCGGCAGCGGCGGCGATCTCGCGTTTTACGCCGTTGACGCGGCGACGGGCGCGGAGGTCTGGCGAGCGCCGCTCACGCGTCGCGGAAACGGCACGCCGATGACCTATCGGGCGCGCAACGGGCGGCAATTCGTGGTCATCGCCACCGGCGGCGGCGAAGACGCCTCGCTGATGGCGTTTGCAATAGCGAAGTAGTCCGAAGTACGTAGTGTCCGGCTTTAGCCGGACCGACTTGGAGGACATGTGGTAGCGGCTTTCATACTCGCTCTGGCAGCTTCGTCGCTCTCCGGTGTCGTGCGCGATACTACCGGCGGAGCGGTTCCCGGCGCCGCCGTCATCGTCAGGCCGGCGTCCGGCGCGGAGCGGCAGACGTTTACCGGAGCGGACGGCCGCTTCACCATCGAGACCCCTGAGACCGGCGAAGTGACCATCGTCGTGCGAGCCGGCGGCTTCGCCGAGAAGACGCAGAAGGCATCGGCCTCGAACGGATCCATCGAAATCATCGTCGAGCCCGCGACGCTGCTCGAGACCGTGACGGTGACACCGACACGAACCGAACAACGGCTCGGCGACGTGCCGGCCAGTGTCAGCGTCCTCACGAGCGAAGCGATCGACGCGTCGCCGGCGCTGCTCGCCGACGACGTGCTGCGACAAGTACCGACGTTCAGCCTCTTTCGCCGGACCAGTAGCCTGGTGGCGCAGCCGACCACCCAGGGCGTCTCGCTGCGAGGGATCGGGCCGAGCGGGCAGAGCCGCACCCTCGTCCTGCTCGACGGCATCCCCTTCAACGATCCTTTTGGCGGGTGGGTGTACTGGACCAGGGTGCCGCTCGCCAGCGTGGACCGCGTCGAGATCACCGAAGGCACGTCGTCGAGTCTGTACGGCAACATCGCAATGGGCGGCGTCATCAACATCATCACCAGCCGGCCGACGCGGCGGACCATCGAGCTCAAACCGCAGTTCGGCAGCAAGAACAGCCCCAAGTTCGACTTCTTTGCGAGCGACCGGTTCACCAGCAAGGTGTCGGCGGCGGTCGAAGGCAGCTTCTTGAATACCGACGGGTTCCCCATCGTGGCGGCGCCCGAGCGCGGACCCATCGACAACAACGCCGACGTCCAGTACAAGAACGTCTCGACCAAACTCGAGTTCACGCCGTCCGAGCGCATTCAGAGCTTCTTTCGCGCCGGCTATTTCTCGGAGAGCCGCGTCAACGGCAAGGTCGGCGAGTTGAACGACACGCGGTGGACGACGCTGAACGGCGGCGTCCGCGCGCGGCTCGCGGACGGAAGCGATCTTCAGGCTCGGATGTTCGCCGACGTCTCCCGTGCGCACTTCAATTTCCTCGCGGTCACCAACCCCGCGACGACGCGAAACGTTGTCCGGCTGGCGACCGACCAGAACGTGCCCACCAACGGCGTCGGTGGCATGGCGCAGTGGTCCAAGTCGATCGGTTCGTCGAACGTGTTCACCGCCGGATTCGATGTGCGATGGGTGGATGGCGACAGCCAGGAGGCGGCGTACGTCGCGGCCGTGCCGACATCGATTACCGGTGTGACCCAGGCCGCCACACTCTCCGTGCAGCGGATCTCAGGCGGGACACAGCAGAGTCTGGGCGGCTTCGTTCAGGACATCCTGACGCCGATTGAAAAGCTCGTCATCACGCTGAGCGCGCGCGTCGATCGTTGGAACAACTACGACGGGCACAATCTCGAAACGACAGTCGCCACCGGCCAGCCGACGGCCAACAATCGGCCGACGATTCCCGACAAGAGCGACACGGTGGTGAGCCCGCACGTGGGGGCTCTGTATCACGTCACGGATCGGGTCAGCGTTTGGGGCGCCGCGAATTCGGGATTCCGCGCCCCGACCCTGACGGAGCTGTACCGCCAGTTCTCTGTCGGAGCCGTGACGACACGTCCCAACGACCAGCTTGGCCCCGAGCGCCTCGTCGGCGGCGAGGCCGGGGTCAACGTCGCACCCGCTCGTAACGTCTCGGTCCGGCTGACGTGGTTCGACAACCGGATCAGCAACCCCATTTCGAACGTCACGTTAACCGCGACGTTGGCGCAGAAGCAGAACCTCGGCAAGACGCGGGTCCGAGGCTTCCAGACCGACCTCGATTACCGGGTCGGGCCGTCCTGGCGGTTCTCGGCGGCGTATGTCTTCGACGACGCCAAAGTGACCGACGGCGGGGTGGCGAATGCCGCGCTGGTGGGCAAGACCATCCAGCAGGTCCCCCGCCATCGCGGGTCCGTGCAGGCCGCCTACTCGAACCCGAAGCTCGCGACCGTCGCCATCGGCGCCCAGTTCGCGGGCCTGCAGTACAACGACGACCTGAACGTCAACTTCATCCCGGTGGCGACGTTGACCAGCGCAGGCTATGACGCGTCGTTCCCGGCCGGGCTGCCAGGCTATACGCTCGTGGATCTGACCGTGTCGCGCGCGATTGGCCGCAATCTCCAGGCGTTTTTCGGGATTCAAAACCTCCTCGACCAGGTCTATTTCGTCCAGACCAACCCTTCCACGATCGGCACGCCGCGCCTGGTCAACGGGGGGCTCCGCGTTCGCTGGAACGGACGCTAAATCAGAATCGCACGGGCGGTTGGCCAGGAAATTGCGAACGAGCTTGAATAGCTATGAAGCTCATCGTTCAGCCCGATGCCGGAATCGCCCCCGTGGTTACCGCGATCAAACAGGCCCGTAAATCGGTCGACGTCCTGATTTTCAGGCTCGATCGCATGGAGATCGCGCGCGCTCTGGAGGCCGCCGTCGCCCGCGGTGTGCGGGTGCGGGCCCTGACAGCTCATCAGAATCGCGGCGGCACCAAAATCCTCCGCAAGCTCGAAATGGACCTTCTGCAGGCCGGTGTCACTGTGTCGCGGACCGCCGACGACCTGGTCCGCTACCACGGGAAGATGATGATCGTCGACAGCCGGATCCTTCACGTCTACGGCTTCAACTTCACGCGCATCGACATGGAGAAGAGCCGGAGCTTCGGCCTCGTGACGAAGAACCACAAGCTCGTCAATGAAGCCATGAAGCTGTTCGAAGCAGACTTCGAGCGGCAGCCCTACACGTCGGGGTACCAGCGCCTCATCGTCAGTCCCGAAAACGCGCGGGAGCGCCTGGCTGCCTTTCTCAAGGGCGCGCGAAAGCAGCTGCTCATCTACGACCCGCAGGTCTGTGACGATGCGATGCTCCGGGTCATCAGCGAACGCATCAAGGCCGGTGTGGAAGTGAAGATCATCGGCGCGGTCGAAGCCAAGTGGAACATCCTCGGCGAGCCGTTTCCGGGCAAGCGCCTGCACGTGCGCGCCATGGTCTGCGATGGCAAGCGTGCCTTCATCGGCAGCCAGAGCCTCCGCCGCCTCGAGCTCGAGAACCGGCGCGAGGTCGGCGTCATCATCAACGACGGTGTCGTGGTTGGTCAGTTGCAGCAGTTCTTCGAGCTCGATTGGTCGAAAACCGAGACGGGCCGGAAGGAAGCGAAGAAGGCCGCGAAGGCGGAGAAGAAGGACGAGAAGCTCGCGGCCGCGTCCTAGACGCATAACCGCAGAGCCCGCAATGAAGGCAGAGCCAATTCATCTCTGCGTGCTCGGCGCGCTTCGCGGTTAGAGTCCAGGGCTTACGCTGTTTTTGTCGCGCGCGTTTTCAGGCTCGCGTCCTGCGGCGAACGCCAGAAGTCCATCGTCGATACGCGATGCACGCAGCCGACGGTGCAGTACGGCGCGCATGATTTCGGCGTCGCGAATTCCCGCCGGATGTCCTCGACGGTGTAGCGTTCGAGCGGAACGCCTGGATGGCCGCGCTGCTGCGAACAGTAGTGCACGAGGCCGTCCTCGCAGATATAGAGGTAGCGCGCGCCGGCCCGGCAGCGCCACTCGTTCGGCTTGCCGTCCGCCAGGTTGTCCTGAAAGCTGCGAATCCCCGAATAGAGATTCTTGAAGACCTGCCAGGGCCCGCTGATCGCCTCCGACACCTCGTCGTAGACCTTGCGCTCCACCGGAGCGAGCGACTTGAGGCGCCCCGAGCCGTCGTGGATGATGCCGATCGAGGTAGAGAAGCCCAACTCGCGGGCGCGGTTGTTGATGGTGCGCGCGTCCTCGGGGTTCTTGATGCCGCCGCCGAGGACCGAGTTGATGTTGACGTCGAACCTTGCGTGGGCCTTGAGGTGCTGAAGCTTCTGGTCGAGTAGGCGCAGGCTCTTCTTCGACACGTCGTCCGGCTCGACGTTGTCGATGCTGATCTGCAGGAAGTCGAGTCCCACCGCGTTCAGCAGCTCGATCCGTTTCGGCACCAGGAAGTAGCCGTTCGTAATCAGGCCGGCCATCATGCCCCGGTCGCGGATGTGCCGGATGAGCGCGTCGAGATCCGGGTGCAGCATCGGCTCGCCGCCGCTGAAGGCGACGACCGACGTGCCGAGCGATGCGAGG
>Ga0193697_1000635_pt1 | contig 12188 bp, 9 predicted proteins | sample L3m2metaG_FD_145073 | JGI IMG/M metagenome (GOLD analysis project Ga0193697, IMG submission 145073) | Soil microbial communities from a riparian zone of the East river system, Colorado, United States - L3m2 | ecosystem: Environmental > Terrestrial > Soil > Riparian zone | place: USA: East River... | reverse complement strand
GCTTAAGTCGTCGCTCCAGGCACTTACAAATGTGAAGCCTGCCGAGGACGGCCTCACGGCGCTGACCAGCGCGATCGCCGACGTCAAAACCAACCTCGACAAAGCGCAGGCCTCGGCCTCGCCCGCCCTCCAGCCCAGCGTGCAGCAGGTGAAAACCGCGTTCGCCGAGTTGCAAACGGCAGCAAGCGGCACAAACGCCGACAATCTCAAACAGAAGGCGCCCGCTATCGCCACGGCGATGAAGCAAGTCAAGACAGCGACGCAGGCGCTCTCCTCGACGCTGACTCAGACCTGCCCGGGAAGCTAACGCCCTGCTGCCCGAGGACAGGAAAGATGGATGAGCCCTCGACGGACGCCCCTTTCGCAACTTCGTGAGCGGGGTCCGGGATCAGCACTTGCCGTGACGCAGCCTCGCCTGGACCTACGACGATGATGGTTGCCGCCACACCCAACAAAACTCCAGGCCGTGCTGTCGCGTCCAAGTGCCAGCGTTCTGCTGAGACGATCATCCGCTTCAGGTGCGGTAGAGAGCAGGGCGACCTGGTCGACGGACTGGATGCAGGGGCCGAATGGTGGTGGCTAAAGATCGTGACGGTTCGAACGTCGACTCTTGCTGAGCTGCTGACGTGATGGTGCTCCCTTTCACATCATTCGGGTGATGCCCAGCAAACCAGGCGCATGGCACGCTTCGGCCATAGGAGCGCGCTAGGTGGTCTCACTCAGAGGAACCGCAGGAGCACTCGAGCTACAACCAAGATTCGCGAGGTGGTATCGGTGAGCGCGATTGCCTGGGCTCCTTTGATCTTGTATCTGGTCGAGTTGACGATCAAGATTGTGGCGCTGGGTACGATCCCCGGCAATCGTCGGCCGTCTTCTTCGATTGCATGGTTGCTGCTCATTGTGGTGACGCCGATTCTCGGCGTGGTGATCTTCCTGTTGATCGGGAGCCCATTCGTACGCGGCCGGCGAGCGAAGGTCCAGGCTGAGGCCAACAAGGTCTTCACCGAACGTACGGCGGAGACTCCTGACCTGCCGCCCGGAGCTGATATCCCGGTCGGGGTGGACAGTCTGTTCCGCTCAGTCATCTGCCGTGTGTGACCGGGGTCAGCCATGGATTGTTCGGCGACTCCGACGCCGCCATCAAGGCAATGGCGGAGGCGGTCAATGAAGCGACAACGAGGGTTTACAGCGAGTTCTTCATTACGGCGTGGGACGACACCACCGATGTTTACTGTACGGCGTTGGCGGATGCGGTTAAGCGCGGCGTGAAGGTCAGGTTGCTTTACGACGACATCGCATCTCGGGCGTATCCGGGGTTTAAGGAGATGAACGCAAAGCTCACCGCGGCCGGGATCGAGTGGCACGAAATGATGCCGATCAAGCCGTTCAAGGGCAAGTGGCGTCGGCCCGATCTGCGTAATCATCGCAAGCTGCTCGTGGTGGACGGCAAGGTGGCGTTCATGGGCTCGCAAAACATGATCGACTCCAGCTACCTAAAACCGGCGAACATCAAGATCGGGCGGCACTGGAAGGATCTCAATATCAAGATCACCGGCGAGATCGTGACGGAGCTTGAGGCGGTCTTCGCGATGGACTGGTACACCGAGACCGGAGAGAAGTTGGGCGCTGAGCTGGAGCTCGTGACTGATCCCGAGGTTGACCCGGTCCCGATGCAGCTGCTGCCGTCCGGACCCGGGTATTTGACGATCCCGAACCTGCGGCTTTTCACCGGGCTGGTGCATCGCGCCCAGCACAAGTTGTCCTTGACCAGCCCCTATTTCGTGCCCGATGACTCGCTGTTGGAGGCGATCACCACCGCTGCCTACCGTGGTGTCGCGGTCGAATTGTTCGTATCCGAGCAGGCTGACCAGTTCATGGTCCAGCACGCTCAAGCCTCCTACTACGACGTGCTGCTGGAGGCGGGCGTGCGGATCTACCTGTATCCCAAGCCGACGGTGTTGCATGCCAAGCACTTCTCCGTCGACGACATGGTCGGCATCATCGGCTCCAGCAACATGGACTACCGCTCCTTCGGGCTGGACTACGAAATCACGCTGATGTCGACCGGTGAACAGTTTGTTACCGACCTGCAAGCAGTCGCCGACGGATACCGAGCAGTGTGCCGCGAATTGAATCTTGACGAGTGGCGGCAGCGACCGAAGGGTCAGCGGTACGTCGACAATGTGATGCGGCTGGTCTCGGCGCTGCAGTAGTACTCGCACCTCACTGACGCCTCGCCGATGAGTGTCAGATCTGCTCGGCGTCGGAGAGTGTCCACGTGCCGTGTCGAACCGGGGGGCAGTGGGGCTGTAGAGGCGCAACACGCTTTGGGCCCGAAGTACAGGTCCAGCGAGTCGTCGGGTTTGTCTTGAGCTCGTCGTAGCCGCAGCGGGCCGCGTCGTCCCGGCACGCCACCAATCAACCTGTCAGGCCAGGTGCGGTTGATCGTTACTCGTTGCCCCGCGCGATGCCGTCAGGGGCCCGGGCGTCTGAAGATAGTTTGGCGTCATTTCGAAGTCGTTCCAGCCGCTTCCTTCTGGGGTTGCTCCGGCTTCTCGGTCGGCTCGGCTTTGCCCGCGATCAGGGGCAGTGCCCACCCTAAACGGGGGTTGGTTTCGATCAGCAGTGCCCTGGTGAGCAGCGTTAGCGGTACGGCGAGCAGCGCGCCGAGTGGACCGATGAGCCAGGCCCAGAACACCAGTGACATGAACGTGAAGGTGGGTGTCAGTCCGACAGCATCGCCCACGACGCGGGGCTGGATGACGGACTGGATCAAAAAGTTGATGACGCTGTACGTGATGATGACGGCGATCATCAGTCCTGGGCCGCCGTCTAGCAGCGCAATGATGGCCGGCGGGATTACTCCGATGATGAAGCCGATGTTGGGGATGAAGTTAGTAACGAAGGCGAGCACAGCCCACACGAACGCCCCGGGGACGCCCATAATCGCCAGGGCCACGCCGTCGAGGACCGCAACAATGAATCCGAACCCTGTCGTGACGCCCATATAGTTGCGGGCACCGCGCGCGAAGCTGGCGAGGGCGGCCGCAACGTCGGGCATCTGCTCGCCCAGGGAGGCCAGGCTGCGGCGGGTGGAATCGGTGTCGAATGCCATGAAGAACAGCAGGACTATCAGGAAGAAGACATTGCTGAGGACAGCGAGCGTGCTGGACAACACCGTACCCACTAGCGCGACGAGTTGTCCGGGGTCGATCGCGTTCACGACGGCGTTGATCTGCTCCTGTTGGACGCCGAGGCTCTTCAGCGTGTTCCCTGCATTGGTCACCACCGCCGTGAGCTGGTCGGTGTATTGGGGGAGTAGCTCGGCCAGCTGTGCGATGGAGACTATGAGGGCGAGGCTGAGGAGAAACAGCACCAGGTAGGCGGCGAGCAGTAGCACGACTGAGGCCGCCCACTCCGGAAATCGGTGCTGTTCGAGCCAGATACGTATCGGGTGCAAGCTGATCGTGATAACCAGTGCCAGAAAAACTGGCCCGATGATGTCGGCGATTGTCCTGACCCCGGCCAGCGCAATCGTGAGCGCGGCGGCACCCAGCAGTATCGTGCCGGCGAACGGGCGGGCCTGCGCGTAGGCCTTGCGGACCGACGTTAGGGCGTTGTTCATCTGATTCTCCTGTCGCTGGCCTGGCCAGAAACTCAGTTGAGCCCAATCCAACTCCCAATCAGCGAGCGCTGAATCGCTCTCATCGTGTGAAATTCCGGTCCCCCGCGGGTACGGGTCGCCCTTGCGCGGACATTCACCTGAATCAGGTGATGCGCAGGAAAGCCCAGGTGCTGTGCCATGGGTGTGGTGACAACAGATCGGAGCATCATGCCTTCCACAGGAGTGCCAGTAGCCGAAGATGAGCGCGCGTCCGGACAGGCGGGTCAGGTCGAACACCTGACAATGGCAGAGCGCGCGGCCCGAGGGAAGGCGGCTCGAAAACTGGCTCCCCTGCCGGTGCATGGGGAATGGCAGCCGTCGTCGGTCCGGCCGGACCCCGTTAGCCTCCTCGAGGAGCAGGGCGCAAGTCGGGTGCCGGAGCTGGTCCCGATCCGGTACGGCCGAATGTTGGTGTCGCCGTTCACGTTTTATCGCGGCGCTGCCTATTTGATGGCATCCGACCTGGCGAATGCGCCCCAAACAGGCCTCTCGGTGCAACTCTGCGGCGACGCGCATCTGTCCAACTTCGGTGTCTTCGCCGCCCCGGACCGGCGGCTGGTCTTCAGCGTCAATGACTTCGACGAGACGTTGCCCGGCCCGTTCGAGTGGGACGTCAAGAGGCTCGTGGCCAGCTTCGCCGTCGCTGGACGCGATCGTGGCTTCGACACCAAGCAGCGCAAGTCGATCAACATGGCCACAGCGCGGTCCTATCGCGAGGCGATGCTGGACCTGGCGCAGACGAAGAAGCTCGACGTCTGGTATTCCCGCCTGGACATCGACGAGATCGACACTCAGCTGATGGCGAATCTGAAGCCGGGTGCAAAGAAGCGGTTCGAGAAGAACGTGGCCAAAGCCCGGTCCAAGGACAGCATCAAGGCCTTCGACAAACTCGTGCAGGTGGTTGACGGGCGCCCACAGCTCGTCGGCGATCCGCCACTGATTGTTCCGATCGAGGACCTGCTGCCTGACCTGCAGTACCACCAGGTCGACGAAGCAATCCACACTCTGCTGCGCTCATACCGCCGCACACTCGCAGGCGACCATCGCCACCTGCTGGAAGGCTTCCGCTACGTGCATGCGGCCCGCAAGGTGGTCGGTGTGGGCAGCGTGGGCACTCGCGCGTGGATTGTGTTGATGCTGGGCAACGACGACAGCGACCCCTTGTTCCTGCAGGCGAAGGAGGCCCAAGCGTCGGTACTGGAGCCCTTCTTGGGGAAGAGCAGATATGCGAACCATGGACAGCGGGTCGTGGAAGGTCAACGGCTCATGCAGTCTGCAAGCGACATCATGCTTGGCTGGATTCGGACCGATGGGATCGACGGTGTTACCCGGGACTTCTATATACGCCAACTCTGGGATGGCAAGGGATCGGCGGTCGTGGAAGCCATGAAACCCTCTACCATGTCCGCCTACGCCGGCCTCTGCGGCTGGACGCTAGCCCGGGCACACGCCCGCTCCGGTGATGCGGCGGCCATCGCAGGCTACCTCGGCAGCGGTGACGGTTTCGACCGCGCCATGGCGAGATTTGCCGAAACGTACGCTGACCAGAACGAGCGCGACTACGCGGCGCTCAAACTTGTTGTCGACTCCGGGAAGCTCGCAGCCGAGACCGCGTGAGGTGGCCGGCCGGGAGCGATGCCCGGACTCCACACGTCGAAGATGTCTCAGGCCACCGGGCGAGCCGGGATCAGACAGTTGGTATAACGATCCATGAAGCCAGATCTCGGTCCGGCGCAGCGCGAGCTTCACACAATCTGGGTGATGCCCCTAGCCAACGCCAATAGCTACGGTTCAGCTATGGGGACCGAACTGGACGAGGCCGCGATGCCCGCCGATGTGACAAAGACGCCTGTACCCGCTGCGATCACGACTCCGTCGAGAGTGGAGGCAGGGATCGGGGACCTGGAGTTCACCGACGGCTACCCAACGGGTGAGACCGCGGAGAAGCTGCGTGACCACCTGGACTACCTGCACGGCGTCGAGACGTTTATGAACACCATCCAGGGGGTGTCGACCTACGCCCTGCGGGAGGGGTTCCTGGAGGCCGGGGTGCTGGACAACGACGTCCTGATCTTCTCCGAGCTGATGGACTCCCGGACGCTGGCCCTGACCGCGAACGCCGACACCGTCTACTTCTGGACGTTCCTGGACCTGTCGCATGGCCCGCTGGTGCTGGAGACCCCAGCCGACACACTGGGGCTCCTTGACGATATGTGGTTCCGCTGGGTCAGCGACTTCGGCCTGCCCGGCGCGGACCGCGGCCAGGGCGGCACCTACCTAGTGGTCGGACCCGACTACGACGGGCCGCTGCCCGAGGGCGGCTGCTACGTCCGCCACTCGCGCACCAACCACGTGCTCCTTGTCGGCCGCGCGTTCATCAACGAGAACCCGGGCATGGACCCCGCCCCGACTGTCGCCCGCATCAAGGAGCAGCTGAAGATCTACCCCTACGCCGCCGGTGGCCTCGGCAGCAGCATCGGCGCCTACCTGACCGGGAAGGGCGCGCTCGGCCAGCCGGCCACTCCGCAGAGCCCCCGGTTCGTGGAGGGGACGGGACTGGCGATCAACACGATCCCGCCCAACGACTTCGGCCACTACGAGATGCTCGACGCGCTCGTGCAGTTGGAGCCGGCGGAGGCGCTCGATACCGAGCTGGCCGGTCAGTTCGCCGCGATCGGGATCGTCAAGGACGAGAAGTTCGCGCCCGACGCTCGGCTGCGCAGGATCCTCGACGAAGCCGTGGCCGTCGGCAACGCCGCGTCCCGGACGCTCGGGATGGGTGCGTCCCCGACTGAGGGCTTCCGCTACTACGACGATGAGAGCGCGTGGTGGAACATGCTGTTCGCCGGTGGGTTCGAGTTCACCAACCCGCCGCCCCACGTCACTGCGGACGGGATCAAGCCCTTCCCGAACAAGGGAGCGCGCCAGCTGCACTCACGCACGTCGATGTTCTACACCGCGACCTGCATCACGCCGGCGATGTGCATGCGGCTGACCGGCGTCGGGTCGCAGTACCTCATCGCGAACGTCGACTCGGACGGCGCACCGTTCGACGGTGCGAAGACCTACCGGGTGAGGCTGCCGAAGGACATCCCGGCCGCCCGCTTCTGGTCGCTGAACCTCTACGACAACCAGACCCGCTCCTTGCTCCAGACCGAGCAGATCTATCCACGTGCCGGCAGCCAGGAGTACCCCTCGCCAGCCGCGGAGGCCGAAGCGGACGGCTCCACGGTCGTGTACATCTCACCCACACGCCCCGACGACGTGGCTCCGGGCAACTGGATCCAGACCGACGCCGAGCGAGGCTGGTTCGTCATCTTGCGCCTGTACAGCCCGCTGCAGCCCTTCTTCGACAAGACCTGGCGGCCCGGGGAGATCGAGTTTGTGAGATAGGTGAACGTCCGGCTGACGCATTGAGCGCGTCGCAATCCGGGGGCAGGAGAGTTTTGGCTCTTGAGCCGTTGCCGGAGGGCCGCTGTGCGTTGGACTTCGAAGGAGAGGTGCTAAATGGGAGCGGCCTTCGGTTGGGGAACCCTAGCGGCTTGTTCGCTTGTGATCGGCGCTCTCGTCGCGCTCTGGTTCAAGATCAGCTTGCGTGCGATCGGGCTGATCATGGGGTTCGGCGCCGGCGTGCTGATCAGCGCGGTCGCGTTTGACCTGGTGGAGGAGGCGGCCAGCAAGTCATCTGGTCAGGGAGCGGTGGCCGCAGGCATTTTCGCTGGCTGTCTGGTCTTCTTTGGTGGCGACTTGCTGATCAGCCGTTTCGGGGGTAGCGATCGAAAGGATGCAAGCGGCGCTCAAGGAAGTGGATCCGCGCTCGCCATCGTGCTCGGAAGCGTGCTCGACGGGATTCCCGAGTCAATGGTGATCGGCCTGACCATCTTCCAGGGCGGGGCGGTGGGCGCTGCCTATCTGGCTGCGGTTTTCATCTCCAACCTGCCCGAGTCGATCTCCTCGACGACCGGCCTGGTCTCCGGCGGCTGGAAGAAGTCGCGAATCCTGTGGATGTGGATCGGGATCGCACTGGTCTCGGGACTCGCCTCGCTCGCTGGCTATGGCCTATTCCAACACTCCTCACCTGGCACGGTGAGCTTCGTTCTTGCCTTCGCGGCAGGTGCGATCCTCACCATGCTCGCAGACACGATGATGCCTGAGGCGTTCGACGATGGCGGCAAGTGGGTCGGAGTCGCGACGACGCTCGGATTCGCGGTCGCGTACACAATCCACGCGCTCGATTGATGCGGGGCAATCGAGCTTCCGAGGTGGGTGATCTAGTGGGTATTGCGTGCTGGTCTCACCTAATGGAGGGTGATGTGGCGCCCTCGCCTTCTTGGACAGTTATCGGCAAGACAGCTGAGAGAGCTAGATGAAGATGCACTCCCATCGAGCTTTCTCCTGAAGATTGAGCGGGTCAAAGGCGGTGACCGAGTTTCGGCACCCGCACGGCTGCGCCCAGCGGGGGCAGAGGCCAAGCCGACGCGCCTACCGCGTCGCCGCCGCCAGCCCGGCTCGACTCGACTTTCACGACAGTGAATCCGCCGTGTTCTAGGACCTGATCCCCTCTACCGGGCGGCCGTCCTCGAGATAGCGCACCTGTTTGGACTCACAGGCGGCGCGGACCCGACGTCGGACCGGCCCGCTGAGCAAAGGCAGCGCTGTCTCGAGCGGCAGGACCCGACTCTCGGCGATCTCCGCTGGCTGGATGACCACCGTGCCCAAGACGGCGTCGTCGAAGACACCACAGTCGAAAAGGAAGCGCATACCACCTGGACGGCCAGGCCTCGGGCGCAAGAAGTCCAAGCACACGAACCGGCCGGCGGTGACGTCGAGGCCGCACTCCTCTTTGGTCTCGCGGCGACAAGCCTCCCAGGGGGACTCGCCAATCTCGACAACACCGCCCGGGACCGTCCAACCGCCCTTGTACGTCGGCTTCAGGATGAGCAATCGGCCCTTTCGGCCACGTACCAGAGCTCCGGCGGAGGCTGGGATGGTCGGGACGACGACCGGCAGCTCGGGTCGTTCACCGGCGTTAACGTCGCGCATGGAGATCATGCTAGGCGCCTCTGCGGCGTTGAGCGGCCGGGTGGCCGCCGGGTGGCCGCCGGGTGCGCAAGCCCTGCATCGGGTATCAACGGCCGGCGCCTTGACCGTGAACGTCGAGTCCGGACTGGAAGGTGCTGTTGTGTTGTTGGATCGGGCCGAGTGCTGAACCTGGAAGCGCTGGACCCGGATCAGATCGCATGGGCGAGTTCGGCAAATGCCGCCGCGACCCGCTTGGCGGGCGGAGTCTCGATACAGAACTCGCAATTCAGCAGTCCGTGGCTGACTTGGTCGATCATGGTGAGAGCGTCGTCGCTAATCGACTATGCCCCTTCGGCTTGCTCGGCCAAGTGATCGATCAGACGTTCAAGTTCGGGCCGCCTGGCCGGTGCGTCAGTGTCTTGGCGTCTCAACGGAACTAGTCATGGCCTGCCGCCGAACGTCCCCTGGGTCCTCATCGGTTGCGTTGGCTGGCTGACTCGACCGTTCCTCGGTGCCTCGGGGACGTTGGACTAGTACGGCTCGATCTCACTGGGCCGCCACGTCTTGTCGAAGAACGGTTGGAGGGGGTTGTAGAGGCGAAGGATCGGAAACCAGCCCTTGCCGGGGACGGTTTGCAGCCAGTTCGATTCCTTGCCCTTGGGTGCGGTGGGACCGAAGTAGACGTCGGTCGTCCCATCCGCGTTGGTCTCGACCGTGCCCGACTGACTCCCGAGGTCTGGCATCGCTTGGTCGGTTTGGAGCATTGAGCGCGTTTGGCGGTCATAGGCCATCACCGACCAGAACCGGCTCTCGGGGATGTCGGGAGGCAACGTGATCCGGTAGGAGCGCGCACCGTCGAGGTAGTCGCCACGAGAGTCGCGTGTGGCGAAGATGTATTGCGAGCCGATCCCGGTGAGTCGCATACACATCGCCGGAGTGACGCCGGTGTAGGCGTAGAAGAACGCGATGCGGGCGTTGTGCTTGCGGGCACCGTCGCTCGGGGACTGCTCGACCCCGTTCGGAGTGATCAGCGGTGGTGGGGTGAGGAACTCATAGCCCTCCCACATCATGGTGAACCACGCCGAGCCCGGGTAGAACGCCCAGCCTTCTTCTTCGCGCGGGTCGAGCGCCAGCGTGCGGGCGGTCGCGTTGCCCACCTTGACCGCGTCGCTGAGGATCTTGCGCATCCGCGCGTCGGGCGCGAATGGTCGCCCCTTGACGATCCCGACCGAGGCGAGCAGCCCGAGGATCTCGGGGTTCCCTGCCTCCACCGGTTCAGTTTGTACAACGTCGTTGATCAGGTCCCAGTACGAGTCATCGACCGGCGGGATCGTGTTGACCGACATGTGGACCGCGTCGACGAAGCGCGTCGGCGCGGGCTCGGTCGCGGGTCCGAACGGGCCAGCCCCGGAGAGGTACGTCGCGACCGACGAACCCACCCCGCCCGGCTGGTACGGATAGATCCGCAACCCCTTGCGGATGACTTCGACTGCCGGTGCGGGGTCGTTGTCAACCTTGAACGCTCGAGCGAACCACCACGCCCGTGTCGTGCGGCAATGCGACACGAAGTACCCGTCGTCCGGGAGCGGACCGTCATAGCCTGGTCCGACGATCAGGTAACGCCCGCCGGCACCTCGGTCCCGCCCCGGGAGCCCCATGTCGGTCACCCAGCCGAACCACATGTCGTCGACCCCACCCAGGATTCCCGTCGGCGGACCCAACGCGGGCAGTTCGACGACCATCGGGCCGTTCGTCAAGTCCAGGAACGAGATGAAGTACAGCGTGTCGCAGTTCGCGGTCAGGAACAGCGACGCCGAGTCCATCAACTCGGGGAACGCCAGTACGTCATTGTCCTGGACGCCGATGCCCAAGAATCCTCGGCGCATCGCCGCCAACGACGCGCCGGGGAAGCTGTTGATGAACGCCTCGACGCCGTGCATGAAGTCGAGGTTGTCGTACAGGAGCGCGGCGGTTGCTTCGGTCGGTGCCCCGTCCACGAACTCCAACGTCCCGAGCCGACTTTCCACCCGGTCCGGCGTCGAGATCGACCTCAACGTCTCGGCCGAGACTTCGCCTTGCACGACGACATCGCTCATTTGCACGAACCTCCGAGTAGGCACCCTCACACCGAGAGCGCAGGCGAGTATCACAAAGCTAACGTGCCAGCGCCATCTGGTAGACGCGTGGTTGAGTCGAGCGAGGATCGTCGTGCCCCAGTCGGATCGCTGACAGGCTCAGTCTGGCACCAACCCCTCCGCAGCGCAGTGCCCGTAGCTTTGGTCGAGATTTACTCAGTGCCTAGCGCAAGCCCGGCCAAGCATCTCCGAGGTACACAGCCTGCGGTCTACAACCGATCCAGTCGGGGTTGGCGGCTCGTGCCGGGACCGCTCTCAGGAGGACCGCATGTGCGGTTTGTCGAGAGAGGGCCAAGTCTTCGCAACCGAAGCTCGTCTCGAACATCACGCTCACGACGTGGTCGAAGCTGTGCGCTCCATCCCTGCCAGTCACGATCAAACCTCTACTCCACTTCGTGAAGCCATCATGTCGTCAACCTGCCCGTCTCATGTCTTTTCCGGGTGCTCGACCTCGGTGAGCAGATCGCCCTGTGCTGCAGCCGAGCCTGAGCGTCCACCGCCTGCTCCCCGCAGGACCCATGCCGCTCCCGCTGCCAGCAGCACTCCTGCCAGCGGGCCCGCGACATAAACCCAGTAGCTAGTGAAGTCGGTTCCGACGAGGTCGGGCCCAAACGTACGCGCAGGGTTCATCGATGCACCGGAGATGGGGCTGCCCCAGAGACCTGCGAGCGCGATGTAGGCGCCCACTCCGAGCGCACCAAAGAGGCCCACGTTCTGGGCGCCGGACGCGGTACCGAGGATGACGCTGACGAGCCCGAGCGTGAGCACGGCTTCCATCACGAACGCATCGCCGGCGGAGTGTCCTGCTGCGGGGTAGTTCGACCCATACGTCGCCGAGACACCAACCACGGCGCGTAGGAACAGTGCAGCGAGCGTCGCACCGATGAGCTGCACAACGATGTATCCGGGCACTCGACGCCAAGGGAAGTCGCCACGAAGCGAGAATGCGATGCTGACGGCGGGATTCAGGTGCGCACCGGACACCTTGCCCATAAAGAGGATGATCGCCATCACCATCAGTCCTGGTGCGACGACTGCAGCGGTACGGCTGATCGTGTTGGGGAACGCCTGCCCCATCATCCCGCCGCCGGCCGCGACGAGGACGAGGAAGAAGGTTCCGAGTAGCTCCGAGAAGAGCCGGCGCCACTCCTGGCTCGGGTCCTTGAAATCCTCCAGATATCCAATGACCTCGCGGTCGATATACGCCGACACTCGGGACTCACCCGCCGACGACTGCTGCTCCATTGAATCTTTCCTTCTTGTTGGTCTGAACCTTCGTTGCGCCTGTTCGAGAAGTGGGCTGGGGCGTAGGTCAGGTCCGCAGGAGTGGTGGTTGATCCGGGCTCTCTGCATGATCTTGATTCGGA
>Ga0193697_1000634_pt1 | contig 12194 bp, 7 predicted proteins | sample L3m2metaG_FD_145073 | JGI IMG/M metagenome (GOLD analysis project Ga0193697, IMG submission 145073) | Soil microbial communities from a riparian zone of the East river system, Colorado, United States - L3m2 | ecosystem: Environmental > Terrestrial > Soil > Riparian zone | place: USA: East River... | reverse complement strand
AGAGGCCGAGGAGTGTGGTCTCCAGCGAGCGGCGCTGCAGTGCGTGATGCGTGATACCTCGACGGTCTTCGAACGTCTTGTCGCCGCGATGACGGATGAGTACATGCGAGAGGCGAACGGCCGACTCGCCTCCGCCGAGGAGCGCAGGGCTGCACGCGTGCGCGCTCTGCTTGCTGGTGAGTTGCTCGACACCTCCGACTTCGGCTACGACTTCAACGCTTGGCATCTCGGCGTGCTTGCGGTGGGAGGGGGAGCGGCGGGTGTCGTCCGCGAGCTTGCCGCCGCTCTTGATCGCCGCTTTCTGATCGTGCCCGGCGACGAGGAGACGATCTGGGCGTGGTTCGGCGGGCGGCGCAGGGTCAACCCGGCCGAGTGCGAGAACACCCTGCTGTCTACCTGCCCCGTGGGGGTCTCGCTGATGTTGGGCGAGGCCGCCCACGGTCTCGCCGGCTGGCGGTTGACCCACCAGCAGGCTCGCGCCGCGCTGCCGATTGCGCGTCGGAGTCCCCAACCCCTCGTGCGCTACGCCGACGTGGCCCTGCTCGCCTCGATGCTCCAGGACGACCTTCTCGCGGTGTCGCTGCGCGAGTTCTACCTGGCACCGCTTGAAGAGGAGCGCGACGGAGGCAAAGTCCTGCGTGGGACTCTCCGTGCCTACTTCGCCGCCGACCGCAACGTTTCCTCGGCAGCCGCGGCATTGGGTGTCAACCGCCATACGGTCGCCAGTCGCCTTCGTGCGATAGAGGAACGCCTCGGGCGTCCGCTTGGCGCTTGCGTGGCTGAGATGGATGCGGCCTTGCGCCTTGAGGATCTGGGCTATCCGCTTCTTCCTCACACATCTTTCACCCGCGGCTGAGCGCCGGACCGCGGGTCCTGGTGGATTCCTCGACAGGTTGGATGGTTTTGGAGAATCGTCCAGCCACATTGGTGGGGCGGCCGGCACGCGGTGCTGAGAGGTTTTTACACGACCGGATTCAGAAGCGGTGGGGCCATTGGTCCCAACGAATGCCTGGATTGCAGATCCAATGGGGGATATAGATGAAACAGAGTTTTCTGGAGAGACCACTTCGCAAGCTTGCAGGAAGGAGCGCTTGGCTGCCAGTCGGATTTCTCTTTGCCTTCACGTTCGTCGTGCTCCTATCGGCTTCCGCGAATGCCGACATCCGCCCCCTAGAAGTTCAGAGCTACCAAGGCGACTTTGGGGTCTCGGCTCAAAGGGCCGAAGAAAACTTGGAAACCCAACAGCAGGGAGCCGGGATCGTCGAACAGCTCGAACACTCCCAGGGCAAGCGCTATGCGGGTGTTTGGTTCAACAACGAAACCGGGGAATTCGTCGTTCCGACCGCTGCGGGCGCCAGCCCCGCATCTGTCGCCAGTGCGCTAAGGGGCACCCATCTGGAAGGCGACTTTCACACCAGGCCAGTTCAGTTCAGCTGGGAAGAACTCGAGGCCGGTCAGGAACGGATCAACAAGGCACTGCTTCCGCTGATCGAAGAAAGCCTGGTGCAGACTTCCCTCGACCCGCGCACCAACGCCGTCGTCGTCTCTGAAGCCGAAGGCACGCGCAAGATCCAACAGGCCCAGATTCAGGGGCAAGCTGAAGTCGAGAGTGTCAAGGTTGAAGTGCGGCATCGAAGCGACGAGCGCTTCGATCTTACGGCGAAGGCCTGTAGTACCTCCTCACCAAGGGCCTGTGGACGTCCGCTGCGTGGCGGAGTGTCTCTCACGCCCACTTGTCAAAATTGCACTTACGCCGCAGGAGAATGTTCTGCTGGTTTCAAGGCAACCAGCAGAGTTTCTGGGGACAGATACGTCCTAACCGCTGGGCACTGTGCCGCCAAATTCTCAAAATGGGGGAGCGAGGACGCGGGTGGAACCTGGCATCTGATCGGCAGTGTTGCGGAATACAGCTTTCCTGTTCACGACTGGGCCAAAATCAGTGCGAATGGATCGGAATATTGGGACTGGACGCCTTGGCCTTCAGAGGTTGCCCACTATTGGGAAAACCAAGAACGCCCGATCACCGCCGAAGGCTCCAGCTATATGGGTGAGTATGTTTGCTTTTCCGGCAATAAAAGCGGAACGAGCTGCGGCAATGTTGGTGAATTGGACTATACGGCGACGGATGATGCCTCAGGACTCAAAATTGAACACCTGACCGAGTTCGGCAATGTTTGTACGACATTCGGAGACAGTGGTGGTCCAATATTTGCTGGAAATACTGCACTTGGTATGCTTTCATTGAGCACTGATGAAAGTTATCCGCACGCATGCGACACCTCCGCCTTCTACCCTGAGATCACCGAAGCCACCGACGCCCTCGGCGTCACCGTCGCCCCTCGCGTAGGGGCGCAACCAGTAGCCCAAACCGCTCCAGGGGTGACCGCATTCCCTCTGCATGGGACAACCGTTGCCGGCACTGTCGATCCAAACGGCCTTGCTACCACCTACCACTTCGAGTACGGCGGCACCATCGGCTACGGCAACTCAACCACGAGCCAGAGCGCCGGCTCGGGATGGCAGCCCACTCCAGTCAGCGGAACGCTGACCGGCCTCAAAGGGCTGACCGGCTACCACTTCAGGCTGGTTGCCAGCAATAGCGCGGGCACCTCATATGGAGTGGACCAAGTCTTCTCCACCCCCGACTGGCGCCCGACGATAGCGATCGACCCAGCGACGAATCGCACCACCAAAAGCGCGATGCTGAACGCTCGTATCAACCCACAGGGCACCGCCACCACCTACTACATCGAATGGGGCGAATCCGGGGTCTTTGGCTCAAAAGTCCCGGCCTCGCCCGCCAACATCGGATCGGGCACGAGCGATGTCGCTGTGAGCCAGGAAATCAGCGGCCTCACCGCCGAGAGGGAGTACCACTATCGCGTGGTCGCGACCAGCAGCGAAGGAACCACCTACAGCCCCGAGAAGGTCGTCTGGACGAAAGCCCAGACGCCCACCTACAAACTCGCCTTCGGCTCCTCTGGCTCGGGCAACGGCCAGCTCAAAGGCGCCAACGGCGTCGCCGTCGACGCGAGCGGCAACATCTGGGTCGCTGACACCGAAAACAACCGCATCGAGAAGTTCAGCCCCGAAGGCGCATATCTCTCGAAATTCGGCTCCCTGGGCTCCGCCGACGGCCAGTTCAACAAACCGACGGATCTCACGGTGGCCCCCAACGGCAACCTCTGGGTCGTCGACTCCGGCAACAGCCGCATCCAGCAGCTCACGCCGAGCGGGGCATTCGTCAGCAAGTTCGGCTCATATGGCGCCGCCAACAACCAATTCATCAAACCGTTCGGGATCGCGAGCAGCCCCAATGGCAACCTCTGGATCACCGACGTGGGCGCTTCCAACTTGAAGGAATTCCAAGCAACCGGCTCCTTCATCCGCATCGGCGGCAACAACTTCGTCGAACCCAAGGGGCTCGCTGTGGATTACTCGGGCTACGTCTGGGTCGCCGACAGCGGCAACGATCGGATCCAAGTCATCTCTCCCACCGGCGAATACGCCTTCCAGTTCGGCGTCCAGGGCTCCGGCGATGGGCAGCTATCCGAACCCAGCGACGTCGCCATCAGGGGCTCCGGCAGCATCCTGGTTGTCGACGCCGGCAACGACCGACTCCAGCAGTTCGGCTCAAACGCCGAATGGTTTGACAAATACGGCACCCTCGGCTCCGGCAACGGACAGCTCTCTGATCCGCGGAGCATCGCCCTGGCCCCGGGCGGGCTCGAGTACATAGCCGATACCGGCAACAACCGCGTCCAGAAGTGGCAGCAGACGGGGGACAACGAATCGCGCTGGCACTCAGAGAACCTCGGTGGCGTGCTCACCGCCGACCCCGAGATCTGCGCTTGGGGCGCCAGCCATATCGAGGTCTTCGGCAGGGGGACCGACAACGCGTTGTGGCACAGATGGTGGAACGGCAGCTCGTGGAGCGGTTGGGAAAGCCTGGGTGGAAGCATCACCTCTGCGCCAGGTTGCGTGTCCTGGGGCGCCAACCGCCTTGACGTCGTTGCTCGCGCCACGGATGGCAGCGTCGCGCAATGGGCGTGGAACGGCTCCTCCTGGGCCAGCGGGAACCTCGGCGGGACCATCTACGGCGACCCCGACATCGCCTCGTGGGGGCCCAACCGACTGGACGTCTTTGGGCGGGCCGGCGACGGCTCGATCGCCCACAAAGCTTGGACCGGCGCCAGCTGGAGCTCCTGGGAGAACCTCGGCGGAGCGAACGCCATCGTCTCCGGGGTCGGCGCCGTCGGCTCCAACGGCAACCGGATCGACGCCGTCGGCCGAGCGGCCAACGGCAGCGTGTTCCACCTCTACTTCCTCGGCAGCTGGTACACGGAGAACCAAGGTGGGTCGATCAAAGGCGACCCCGATATGTCCAGCTGGGGCGTGGGCAACTACAACCTATGGGCCCGCGGCGCCAGCGACGACATGCTCAACACCAAATATTGGACCGGCTCGGCCTGGAGCGCTTGGGAAAGCACCAAACAGGGCCCGTTGAGCTCCGCGCCGGGAGCGATCTCCTTCGAACCAGGGAGGTTCGACGTGGTGACTCTGGATGCCAACGGCAGCGTCAGGCACTGGTGGTGGAGGTAGTGGAGGGGCTGTGACGACTGTGACGACGCCCTGAGGAGGAGCTGCGGGCTATCCTGACTGAGGATGGCTGGCGCCCACACGATCAAACATCGCAATGAGTTCGAATCGATGGAGGGGTCGGGAGGTGCGACCTGGAAGCTGGCGCGCAAGGCGCTCGGCACCGCGGCCTTCGGCTACAACCTGGTCGAGCTCGCGCCCGGCGGCGAAATTCCGGAGCACGACGAGTCCGGTAGCGGCCAGGTCGAGCTCTACATCGTGCTCGAGGGCGAGGCGACGATGCGGCTCGACGGCGAGGAGCACCCCGCCCCGGCGGGCACCTTCGCCTCGATCGAGCCGCCCGCCAAGCGCACGATCCTCAACCGCTCCGATGCCCCGGTGCTGGCGATGCTGATCGGCGTCCAGCCCGAGGGCGGCTACGAGCCGATGAGCTGGGCCTAGTCGGGAGGCATCGCCGGCCCTATAATCCGGCAACCTGTCAACCCGTCGCGCGCCCGCTCGGAGAAGGCGCGGAAACCGGGAGGTCGAGATGTCCGATACCCAGTCCCGTGAGATTCACGGCGAGGGCGTTCCCGTCCGCTACTCGCCAGAGCGCGCCTACCGGCCGCTCGTTTCGCCCCCCAGCGTCGAGGACAAGGACGCCTGCGCGATCTACGCCTCCGTGCGCAAGGACGCGACGCCGAGCCACGAACCGATCGAGCGTGCGATCCCGGCGCTGCAGAAGATGCTCCACCGCGCCGGCAACGTCGACGGCGAGGGGGACGGCTGCGGCCTGCTGCTCGACATCCCGCGCAAGATCTGGGCCGAGGAGGTCCGCTCCGGCGGCCACGACCCCTCGCTGACCCTCGACGACGCGTTCGCCGTCGCCCACGTCTTCGTCGAGCGCTCGCAGGACCTGGAGAAGGTCCAGCACGACGCCCGCGAGCTGCTCGGCCGCGGCGGCTTTCGCATCCTTGCCGAGCGGATTGGGGTCGTCGACTCGCCGGCCCTCGGCCCGACCGCGCGCGAGGAGGAGCCGCACTTCTGGCAGATCGCGGGCCTGATCGCCGACGCCTCGCGTCGCGACCCCGTCCTCTTCGACCTCTTGATCGAGCTGGAGACCCAGCTCGGCGTCCACGTCCCCTCGCTCTCGGCGACGACCTGCGTCTACAAGGTGATGGGTGCGCCCAACATCCTCGGCGAGTACTACCCCGACCTGCGCGACGAGCGCTTCGAGACGATCGGCTGCTTCGGCCACAACCGCTACTCGACCAACACCTGGCCGTCGTTCAAGCGCGTCCAGCCTTTCTCCGTGCTCGGCCACAACGGCGAGATCAACACGGTCGAACAGCTGCGCCAGGAGGCGCGCATGCTGGGCGTGCCGATCCAGCCCGGCTCCTCCGACTCGCAGGATCTCAACCGCACGGTCGACACGCTGGTCAGCCGCGACGGGCTCAGCCTCGCCGAGGCGATGGAGATGGTTGTGCCGCCGATCGTCAACGAGATCCGCTCGCTGCCCGACGAGCTGCACCGCTTCTACATGTACCTGCGCCAGGCGATGGGCCCCTTCGCACAGGGCCCGGTGGCGCTGATCGCCCGTCACGGCGACGAGTGCGTCTTCTCCGCCGACGCGCTCGGCCTGCGCCCCCTTTGGCAGGTCGAGACCGGCGAGGACTTCGTCTTCAGCTCCGAGCCCGGCGTCGTCGCCGTCGCCGAGATGGTCTCCGAGCCGAAGCCGCTCGCTCCGGGCGAGAAGGCGATGGTTGGAATCGACCGCGGCGCCAAGCGCTCGGCCCTGCATGCCCACGACGAGATGCTGCGCATCGTGCGCGACCGCTGGCTGGCCCGCAACGGCGCCGACGAGCCCGCGCCTTACGATCGCGCCCTGACCACCGGCGGCCCGCTGGAGGGGACCGACGTTCCCGGCTACTCCGACGCCGGTCCGGAAGAGCCGGTCAAGGTCGTCGACCGTGTCCTCGCCGGCTTCGGCTGGCAGCGCGACGACGTCAAACTCGTCCAGCAGATGGCCTCCAACGGGGCCGAGCCAGTCGGCTCGCTCGGCTACGACGGGCCGCTGGCGGCGCTCTCTCCGGAGCGCCAGAACCTCGCCGACTACTTCAAGGAGACGGTCGCCGTGGTCACCAACCCGGCGATCGACCGCGAGCGCGAGATGGAGCACTTCTCGACCCGCTCGGTGTTTGGCCGGCGCCCCTCTATCGACGCCGCTGGCGAGGACACCGGCACGGTCGAGACCTCGTTCCCGGTGATCCTCGGCGGCCACCACGGCATGGCGCCGCTCTCCGACGAGACATACCGCCAGATCGCCCGCGAACACCAGACCTACCTCTTGGAGGACCTCTGGGAGGAGTTCCGCGGCCGTGCCGCCGCGGTCGATATCTCGCTGCTCGAGTCGGAGACGACCCTGGGGGCGATCGAGCGGATCAAGCAGGAGGCCGTGAAGAAGGTCCGCGACGGCGCCGAGCTGCTCGTCCTCACCGACCGCACCGTCTACGACGCCGAGCGCCGCTACCTCGATCCCCACCTGGCGACCTCGGCGGTCGACCAGGCGCTGAAGCAGTTCCGGGTCGAGCCCGGCGAGGTCAACCTGCGGCGGCGCTGCGGCCTGGTGCTGCGCTCGGCGGCGATCCGCAACGTCCACGACACGATGCTCGCCCTCGGCCTGGGCGCCAACGGAGTCTGCCCCTACACGATGGTCGAGGTGATCTGCGTCGAGGACTACCGCACCGACATCGGCAACCTCTGCGCGGCGCTGGCCAAGGGGATCGAGAAAGTGATCTCGACGATCGGCATCCACGAGGTGCGCGGCTACGCACGCCAGTTCTCCTCGATCGGCGTCAAGCCGGAGCTGGCCGAGATCTTCCAGACCGAGGCCTTCGCCGCCTCCGAGGGGGCCGGCACCGGCTTCGCCGCCCTCGACGAGGACACCAACAAGCGCGCGCGCATCCTCGGCGGCGACGAGGATGCCAAACCGGCCAAGACCTTCCGCTTCTACCCCAAGGTCTATAAGGCGGCGATTGCGACCGCCAACGGCTCGGGGAGCTACGCCGAATACAGCGAGAAGGTGCGCGACCTGGAGGCGCAGAGCCCCATCTCGATGCGCCACATCATGGGCCTCGTGGGCGATAGAGAGCCCCTGTCGGACGCATCGGTGGTCGACGCCGGGATCGGCCACCACGACTACCCGGTGGTGATCTCATCGATGAGCTTCGGCTCGCAGTCCGAGCCCGCCTTCCGCGCCTACGCCGAGGCGGCGAAGGCGATCAACGTCCTCTGCGTCAACGGGGAGGGCGGCGAGATCCGCGACATGTACGGGCACTACCGTAAGTGGCGCGGCCAGCAGGTCGCCTCCGGTCGCTTCGGCGTCTCGGCGGAGATGCTCAACTCCTCCTACCTGGCCGAGATCAAGATCGGCCAGGGGGCCAAGCCCGGCGAGGGCGGCCACCTGCCCGGCAAGAAGGTCTCCGAGAAGGTCGCCGCGGCGCGTAACGCGGCGCCTGGCACCGATCTGATCTCGCCCTCCAACAACCACGACCTCTACTCGATCGAGGACCTCGCCGAGCTGATCGACGAGCTGAAGACGGTCAACCCCGACGTGCGCGTCTCGGTCAAGGTGCCCGTCGTGCCGAACATCGGCACGATCGGCCTCGGCATCGCCAAGGCGGGCGCCGACATCATCACCCTCTCGGGCTTCGAGGGGGGGACCGGCGCGGCCCGCCAGCACGCCCTGCGGCACGTCGGCCTGCCCTCGGACATCGGCACCCGCGCCGTGCACCGGGCGCTGATGGAGGCCGGCCTGCGCAACCGAGTGGAGATCTGGGCCGACGGCGGCTACCGCACCGGCCACGACGTCGTCAAGCTGCACTGTCTCGGCGCCAACCGGGTCGGCTTCGGCACCCTGGCGATGGTCAGCCTCGGCTGCACGATCTGCCGCGGCTGCCAGCTCGACACCTGCCACGTCGGCATCGCCACGCAGATCGAGACGGTTGAGCAGGCCCAGGACCACGGCCTGAAGAAGTTCACCCCGCAGGAGATCGACACCGCGGCGGAAAGCTGCGCCCGCTTCTTCCAGGCGATGGGCGAGGAGGTCAAGGAGGTGGTCGCCTCGCTCGGCTACGACCGTGCCCAGGACCTGGTCGGCCGCTACGACCTGCTCGAGCAGATCTCCCATCATGACGAGATCGACTTGGCGCCCCTGATCACGCCGCTGGAGGAGTTCCTCGACCTTGAGCCGATCGACCTGCCGGTGGCGGAGGAGATCTCCGAGGAGCGCGCCGAGGCGGGCCTCGTCGTCGCCCGGCCGATCCGCATGGAGGCCAAGGCGGCCTCGGCCCAGATCGGCGCTCTGGCCGGCGACATCTGCTCGGGACGCACGCTGCGCAACGAGTTCCCCCGCGCGACCGACGCCAACGATCGCGTGCTCGGCACCGAGCTGGCGGGCGCGATCGCCCGCTCGCGCATCTTCGACGACGGCCCCGACTCGAACGAGGACGTCCTCGCCAGCCTCGAGTTCAACGGCGGCTCTGTCGCCGGTCAAGGCTTCGGCGCCTTCAACGCCTACGGCGTCTCGATCCGGGTCGAGGGCGGCGCTCAGGACGGCGTCGGCAAGGGGATGCTGGGGGGCACCCTCGCGGTGCTCAAGGGCAAGGGTGCCAAGGGCCGCCGCCTCAACGGCTCGGTCGGCAAGTCGTTCGCCTACGGCGCCCAGCGCGGCCGCCTCTTCGTGCAGGGCTCGGCCGACTCGCGCTTCTGCATTCGTCTCTCCGGCGCCGACGTCGTCCTCGGCGGCGAGCCGGAGGAGCCGATCGACGACAGTCGCGGCTGCGTCGTCGACCGCGCCAACGCCAAGGGCTTCGCCTTCGAGTACATGACCTCCGGCCGCGCCGTCGTCCTCGGCGACCTCGGCCCCTGGGCCTGCGCCGGGATGACCGGCGGCCGCGTCTATGTGCGCCACAACGCCTTCGGCATCGACCGCGCAGCTATAGAAGCTCGCCTCGGCGAAGGGGCAAAAGTCGAGCTCAAAGCTCTCGACTCCGAGGGACTACTCGATGTCGACGACCTGCTCTCGCACTATGCCAAGGAGCTTGAAGCTACGGATCAAGACGAGGAAGCAGATCGAGTTCGCTCTCTTGCCAGTTCCGCGGCGGACAACTTCCTAATGATCGTCCCGCACAAGGTGCAGGCCGACCCGTCGATCTCGACCGAGTAGGCGCGGGGACCCCTCCAGAGGGAACTTGTGAGCCGGCACGCCGACCGCGCCCCCGCCGCGTAAACCGGCGGCGGGTTCCGTCGGAGGGGTCCCCGCGCCTACTCGGTGCCTACCGGGTGCGGGTCAGGAGATCCGCTATAGCGCGGACCTCCTTGAGGAGACCGTCGAGCATGGCCTCGGTATTCGTATGGATGCGCCACTCGGCGTGTTGGCGATCGGTCTCTACCTGATCGATGCGGCGTTCGATCTTGCCGATGCGCTTGTCGATGCGTTGCTCGGCCTTGGCGACGCGCTTCTTGACGTAGCGCTTGGTCTCGGCTCGGATCTCGTCGAGTTCTTTGCGCAGCTCGGGGTGGTCGTGGTCGCCGCCCTGCTCGGCGAGCATCTCCTCTACGCCGGAGCGGACGCGCTCTATCTCTTCGTGCAGGCGGGCGCGGGCCTGCTCGGCTGCTGTTGAAGGGTCCTGGGGACGATCCATGGCGCTCACTCTACGGGCGCCGTAGGCCGGAAATTGCGTGTTCAGGCTTCGAGGGCGAAGAGGCGGTAGCGGCCTATCGTCAGCTCGTCGCCGTCCTGCAGCTTGCCCCACTCGACCAGGTCGCCGTTGACGAAGACGCCGTTGAGGCTGCGGTCGTCGAGGACACGCAGCGCCTCGCCCGGTTCGGAGACGATCAGGGCGTGGCGGCGGGAGACGCTGGGGTCGTCGAGCTGGAGGTCGGCTGTGATGCTGCGGCCGATTCTCGTCCAGCCGGGGGAAATCTCGAAGTCGAGCAGCTCGCCGCTCTCGTCGCGGCAGAAGAGGTGGCGGCTGCCGGCGGCCAGGCCCTCCCGTATCTCCGCCAGCCAGGCCGACGAGGCGGTCTCTGCCTGGACCTCGAACTCGGCTGTCGTCGCGCCGTGCTCCTGCATCGACTCGAAGATCGAGTCGAGCCGGTAGTCGGAAGCGCCGCAGCGCGGACAGTCGGGCAGCCGGTCGTCCTCGTGGAGGGCGAGTTGGGAGCCGCACTCGACGCAAAAAAAAGTCCCTGGGCCGGGGAATGTCCCGGCGGTGTAGCTATCGGAAGCTGGGGTGGGGGTGAGACTGGCGGTGATGTCTGCTCCTTCCAGGTGCCCTCCGCAGGTCAACCCTATCGCTGCGTACCGGGTTCGTCCATCGGGGTTTTCCCACAGCAGATTCCCGCTGGGCAAGCGTTCAAACCCTCGGTCGAGGCCGACGGCTTCGATCCTGGGCGGCGGACTATGATCGCGGCCTCCTATGGGGCCGGTCAGCGCAGAGATCGAGGTCGACGCCCCGCGCGAGCGCGTCTTCGCGGCGATCGCCGACTTCGCCCGGCGCCCCTCCTTCACCGACCACTTCCTCACCGACTTCCACCTGACCCGAATCGAGTCGACCGGGATCGGCGCCGGAGCGCGCTTCCGGGTCGCCATGCCGCTGCGCTCGCCCTGGATGGACACGACGATCGTCGAGCTGGAGGCCCCCCACAGGCTGGTCGAGCGCGGCAGGGGCGGCCGCGCCAACCGGATCCCCGTCAACACGGTCTGGGAGCTGACCGACGGCACCGGCTCGCTGACCCGGGTCCGGGTCTCGCACTGGACCGAGCCCGCGAACCCGATCGACCGCGGCGTCGAGCTTGCCGCCGCCAACTCGATCTGGGCCCAGCGCGGCTGGCGCGAGGCACTGCGGCGACTGCGCGACCTGCTCGAGCAGGAGCGGCCTGCGCCCGTTCCGCTCGCCGTCGCGGGCGGCAACGCTCACGCGACCGGCATCCCGTAAGCCCGCTTAATAGACTCTCGCCGCCGATGGCCGCCAACCGCAGAATCGTCTCCTCGCTGCTCGCCGTGTTGCTGCTGGCGGGCGCGGTCTTCGCGCTTGCGGCCTGCGGCGCCTCGAGCGACTCCAAGGACGTCGTCGAGGGCGAGCCCGTAGAGCTCGGCGAGCTCTCCTACAACGTCGTCTTCTCGCGCTTCCTCAATCCCAACGACAACGAGGACTCCGCCTACCTGGTCGGCCAGCCCGAACCGCCCGAGGGCCACGCCTACTTCGGCGTCTTCCTCGAAGTCCAGAACGAGAGCGAAGAGCCGCAGACCCTGGCCGACGCCCTCACGATCGCCGACGCCGGAAACCAGACCTTCGAGGCGATTCCCAGCAAGAGCCTCTACGCGCTGCCCTTCGGCGGCGAAGTCGAATCCCAAGAACAGATCCCGATCCTCGACTCGACGCCGCAAGAGGGCCCGATCGAGGGCTCGCTCGTCCTCTTCGAGTTGCCGGCCTCGGCCTCCGAGAACCGTCCGCTGACGCTCTCGATCCCGGGCCCAGACGGCCCGGCGACGGTCACGCTCGACCTCTAGCCACGGGCTCAGAGCCCGGCCGAGAGGACCTGGCCGGGCC
>Ga0193697_1000632_pt1 | contig 12228 bp, 6 predicted proteins | sample L3m2metaG_FD_145073 | JGI IMG/M metagenome (GOLD analysis project Ga0193697, IMG submission 145073) | Soil microbial communities from a riparian zone of the East river system, Colorado, United States - L3m2 | ecosystem: Environmental > Terrestrial > Soil > Riparian zone | place: USA: East River... | reverse complement strand
CAGAACAGGACAAGTGGACGGTTTTTGGAAGCCACTCAGCGGCTACATGGTTCATTGGATGGTGCCCGCACTTGGGGGGAAGCTGATCATTCTGTCCACCTCAACGGCACAGGATGAGCTGAACGAAAACCGCCGAACCGAAGAGGCGAAGCTCTTTGTTTACGACGTGAGCGAACAGAAGATCGTACGCGAAATTGTGCCGATCACGAAGGCACGGGCCACTGGACTGATTGCCGAGGTCGCGCCGGGACGACTGCTCGGACTGACGGTCGACACTGCTGCCCCAAAACGCCCAGGCGGTGGTGTGCTCTACGGTGTGGATATTGTCTCGGGCGAAGTTCTATTCTCCAGGACTCTTCCATGGCGCGTCTCAGTGGACGATTATTGGCCGCATTGGGTAGACCCCTCCTACGAATACCTCTCGCTGACGCGCGGCCCGGACGGCTTCATCTGGACTTACCTCGGGGACGTGTTGGTGCGCATCGACCCGCACGACGCCCGCATTCACGTCGTCGGCAAGATTGATCCGGTGGGCGCTCCGACCTTCGTCGGCAATGATCTCTACCTTTCCGGCTCCGAGCAATTGCGGCGGATTCGCAACATCGCGGAGAAAGCCCTGCGTCAATGAGCACGAGATCTTCGCAATCGCCGGCGGTTTTGCAGGGACTTGGCGTCGATGTGCCCGAGTTGCAACAGGCGCGTGCGCTCTGGGCGCGGAACCGCTTTGATGACTCGTTGCAGATGTTTGAGAAGGCGGTTGGTAAATATCCGCAGAATCTCCTTGCTCTTGTGGATGCCAGTCGCGCGTTCGGGGCGCGTTTTGAAATCGCGCGTGCCGAAACCTTGCTCGACAAGCTGATTCGTCTCGGAGGTCGCAATCCCCAGGTGCTACATTTGGCCGGACAAAGCTATCGGATGATTCATCGTCCAGAGAAGGCCATCCATTGTTTTCAGCGCGCACTTGGCCGAATGAAGGACATACCCGACGCGCATCTTGAACTCGCAGTGCTCTACGAGCGCCGCCATCGTCTGGACGAGGCGCTGGCGTGTATTGAGGAATGTCTGCGGATCAAGCCCGATTACCACGAAGCTCAACTCATGCGGGCCCGGTTGTCGCGGCGGTTGAATAATCAGACCGCGTGCGATGCGATCCTGAATGGGCTCGTCACCGACGAGAAAGTTCATCCGCTCGTGCGTGCCCAGGCGTGGGCTGAGTTTGCCCAGGCACACGATCGCGCGGGGGAATACGAGGCGGCAATGCAGGCAATGCTGCGGTGCAAGGAATTGGTTCGTGCGCAGGAAAAGCCGTTGCTGCAGGAGTCCGAACACCTCCAGAAGATTCTGCGCACGCTCGCTGAGAGCGCGCTCGCGGAAGACTTTCAGCGTTGGGCGGAGGCAGCGAAATCCTTTCCGCACCAGAAAGTTGCGTTGCTCACCGGGTTTCCGCGCACCGGCACGACTTTATTGGAGCAGGTGCTCGATAGTCATCCCGGGCTCATAAGTTCTGATGAACGCGAGGCCTTCGCGCGGGACATTTTCCCGGCAATGTGGATGACGCCCGAAACTCCCACGCCGACGATTGAAGCTCTCGATAGAATTCCGCTGGACCGTTTGGCAGCACAACGCGAGCGATATCTGACTTACATGGCGGCGGCGTTGAACGAGCCGATTAACGAGCGAATTCACCTCGATAAAAATCCGCCGTTTACACTTTTGATTCCCGCGATCATGCGCCTCTTTCCGGAAATGAAGCTACTGATTGCGCTACGCGATCCGCGGGATGTCGTCCTGAGCTGTTTCATGCAGTATTTGCCACTGAATACGAATAGCGTTTGCTACCTCGCGCTGGAACGGACCGCCGAGCGCTATGCAGTCGATATGGGTGTGTGGTTGCGACTGCGCGAAATTCTGCCACCGTCGTGGCTCGAAGTTCGTTACGAAGATGTGGTGCCCAATGTCGAGCGGGAGGCACGCCGCGCTCTGGATTTTCTCGGTCTGCCGTGGGATCCGACCGTGCTGGATTATCGCGAACGGCTCAAAACAAAACCGGTTGCCTCACCCACTTACGAAGCGGTGACGAAGCCGCTTTACACCAGTTCGATTGGCCGCTGGCAGCATTACGCGAAATATTTTAAGCCATGCCTGAAACCGCTGCAGCGGTTCGTTGACGCGTTCGGCTACGCGTGATGCTTCCAGGCATCAGGACCTAACGCACCAGGCGGTAAAATCCTGCATCGTTGCTGAGGGATTCCGTGTATGTATCTGCAGCCAGAGTTCCGGGCAGATCCTGCCAACTGGTTGGCGCGAGGCCTGGTGATTTTTGCAAACGGATTCCGGAGCCACCGCGCCAGTTCAGCCTGAGGTCGTTTCCATTCCGTTGGATGGAAACGCGGGAAAGGGTCTGGACGAAGATTCCCAAATCCTTCGGTCCACCCAAAGCCTGAATTTCTGCCGCGTTCATCATTCGGTCCGTGAACGCAAAGCTGCTCAGATAAAGCGCGTGTGTATAGATGCCCGTTGAATCGCCCTCGTTGAACAGCAAGAGGTCAGGCCCGCCGTCGAGGTCCGAGTAGAGCGAATGACGGCCGTCCAGGGCAGCGGAGCCGGTGAAGACCGCAGTGCCATTCACGTAATAGGTTACGGTGCTCGCAGCCAGATCGGCGGCGAACGCGATTCGGTGCCATGCGTTCGAGCTAATTACCCCGGCAGGAGAGTAGCCGATAGCGCTGATTCCCAATCGTCCGTTGGTCTCGATATAGAAGTCCGCGTCATTCGCATTTTGGGGATTGGTGTTGAAGAGCGGCGTCCGGCCCAGCGGCCCGGGAATGAGCACGTCGAAGATCATCGTGAATTGATTAATGTAAACGCCGCCTCCATTTGGCCCAGCGCCTGTGAGGGTTACGTGATAACCGTTGCCCGCGTCGGTGAAGGCAGGCACATACATGTAACGACTCGGATTTCCGCCAATATGCGGGACGGTAACGCCATCGGATATGCCAAAGCCGGTCAGGTTCGACGTAACCGCGCCATCGGCATACGAGAGAATGCCGTTACCCAGGGCGGGGGTGAGGTCGCCGTTCGCAAAGTTCCATTCATATTCATATATGTGGACGGAACTGGTGGTGAATGACCACACGTCGCCAGTAACGACGCCGGACGACTTCACTTCATCCACGCGCCAGTAATAGGTAGTGCCGGGAGCCAGCGGGCCGGGCGCTAAAGTTGTGTTTGTCGTGTTTGTGCGGAACACTCCAGGGCCGGTCATGCCAAAATAAACTTGATGTGAAAGAGTGTTGCTGCCGGGCAACCAGCTAAGCGCCACGTTTTGCGGGATGTTCGTGGCGCCGGCCGCTGGCGATGGTTGAGAAGCTTTGTTCGCAAGAACCGGCGGCGTGAGGGTGAACCGACTGATCACGGCGCGGTGGTCCGAAGGCCAGGGATTGGCGCTGTTGCGGCCGTCGAGTTCGGTAGATTCAACCACGGTGGTTCCGTCTCCGCGCGAGAAGAATACGAGGTCGATCCGGTCGAACGCGCTATTGGGTTCCTGCGAGATCATCGGCGTCCAGGTGATGCCCGGCTCGTCAAAAGCGAAGGCTCCCGGGTAGGTGCGATTCGTGGAATGCATGGTGCGATAGGAATCCGCCAGTCCGGCGTCATCGCAGGCTTTCGAGGTGGGCCATGGGTAGCTCGCATAGTCGAGGTGTGAAGGCGCATTGAAATCGCCCACAAGGAAACACGGCGAAGGCCCGGCGAGGTACGGCGCCATCGTGCTGAGCAATTGGTTAAGCGCCGGCATGCGGGTCTGATTTTCCTGGTTGATGACGAAGGCCTGATCGCGTCCCTCGCGGATGCTATAGGGGCCGTAGGGATAGGCAGCCAGGTGACAATTGAAGAAATAAACAACCTGGCCGGGGCTTAACTCGATGGCAATGCCGGAGCCACCGCTGCTTGCGATCGTATTCAGAATTGGATAGCGACTCACAATCGAAACATCGTTCACGCCGAGGTAGTAGAAGCCAAGATTCGTGGCAATCGTGCGTGCGGTTGCAGCGTTGCATTCCTGAAGGCCGACGATATCAGCGTTCGAAGTGCGAATGGCGTCGATGCACTGAGTCAGACTTGTGCCTCCATTGACCCAGATATTGAAACTCATGACTCTGAGGTCGGTAACGCCCGCAAGACAGCGGACTGCGCCCTGCGTGATGAGCAGGAACACGAGGAGTCGAAGCAACATGAGCCGGGCTCAACGCGACCGATAGAACTTGCGACCGCCAAGCGGTGGAGGAACGGCGTACGGTTTCGTCGCACCCGAAACAGGATTCCACGGCCCGGTGATGTCACCGGCAGACTGGAGCACGCTGCCCGACCATTTTATGATGATGTTGGGACCAGACACCTGGGCGCAAACGGCGCCGGGAATTTTCGTTGCCTGCGGCCCGCCCATCGCTGCGATGGCGGCATCCGACAGCCGACCCACGCGGAGTTGGACGCTGCTGACGTAGCCCGCCTGCGCATCCACGTCGTTGTCAGCGAGCAACAGCGCAAACGGCGCATCGGGATTCGCGGAAAGAGACCAGCGGCCGTCGCGGCCCTCAGCCAGCGCATGTTGGCCAACCTTCACGCCATTAATGAACTTGGCCACGATCGGGTTGGGTCCAGGCCCCGCCAAATCAACCGCGAGCGCGATACGATACCAGGTATTCGTGAGGATTGTCCCATGGAAATTCCCCGTGACGCCGACGGCATTATCTTCATTAATGCGGAAGTCACCCTCGCTGAGATTCGACGGATCGGTTTGCAGGAGAGTGCGGCGCAGCTTGTCCGCGGCAGAAGGATAAATGATATCCATGATCAAGGTGTATTGATTCACGTTTGTGCCACCGCCGGTTCCGGAGAGGCCGTGGCGCATTCTGTAGCCACCCATCGGCTGATTGCCACTCGCGCCGGGGAAACTCATGACTATCACGGATTGGCCGTCGAGGTGAGGCAATCCAAAGAAGTCGGAGTCCGCAAAGCCGGTGTTAAACTCGACGTTGCTATCGAAGTATTCGAGGTCATGACCACAAGTGGCGCTCAGGTCAGCATTGTTGAAATCCCATTGTCCGATGACGCGCGCCGGTTCCGGCGTAAACACAACGAGCGCCGCCGGGCTGCTCGTAACACTGCCGCCCACATAGCCGACGACGACCGAATAGCCCCCAGCACTGGTGGCTTGAAGGTTCGTAAGTCCAAGAGTGGCACTGGTTTGGCCGGGCAGATTGGCGCCGTTGTGTTGCCACTGGTAGGTGAACGGCCCAATACCGGTGAGACCCACAGTGAAAGCAGCGCTGTTGCCGACCGCTTCGACGAAGTTGGTCGGGGTGGGACCGTTAATCAGCGGCGGTGAAACGACCGTCAGAGTATAAAGGCCGACGTTGTCGATGCCGAAATACCAACTGTCGGTCCCCGCATGTGCGAAACGAAGGCGCACTTTGGATTTGTTATCCGCCGCGGGCAGACGATAAACCTCGACCCGCTTGGACTCGACCGGGTCGTCATTGAGGCGCGCCTGGATATACGGCCCCAGCCCTCCCCAGTCATTAGAAACAACGCCGATGAACGCGCCATAATTGCCACCCTTTAGTAGCCCATCATTTGGATCAATGTATGTGGCAACGTCGCCGTGCGGGGTCGAGAAGGTCAACGCCGCGTCAATTTGCCCGGACGCGTCAGTCAGAATGTCCGGCCCGTCGAGCATATATACGATCGGCAGCCATGTCGCGCCTTCATCCACCGAATACTCGACCGCCCCAATGCTGTCCTGGTTCTGTTCCCAAAGGCTGTGGAACGCGAGATAGACGTTGTTTCGACCGGTCAGATCGAAATCGGGTGAGAACAAATACACAACCTGACTGTTTCCGTCGCGATATCCCGAGTCACCGAAGGCAATTTTCCCCTGGGCGACATTCTCAACAATAGCGCCGTTAACCACATTGGCGAAATTGGTTGAGAGCACGCGCTGATAATCGGTTTCCGGAGTGTGGGCATTGTAAGTCAGCATTGGTGAACTAAAACGGGCGCTGTCCACAACTACCCAGTTCGTATAACAGCCGGAGTTCAGGTCCTGCAGACCACCAGGTCCCGGGGCGAGAGGATCGCAAGTCGGGTCTGGTGCATCGCTGTGGCTGACCGGCGTCCAACCGGCGGGCAGGCTGCCCTCCGGAGTGCTTTCAAAGGTTTCGAGGTAGATCGGCGAAGGCAGAAGGATATTGTAATAATTTGCCACGGTGAAACTGAATTCGTTGGTGGTGTTCGGAGTGGGACCGCCGAGATTATTAAATGCGACTCTGTAATTATGCGTTGAGAGGGCTGCCAGCAAGCCAGGTGGATCATATTGAATGGTAGTGATGCCGCCGGACTTTTGTATTGAGGGTGATACAGGAGTCCCGTCAAAACTTAAGCGGATCGAGTTTGTATTCAGCACAGGCGTCGGCGCTGCGTCTTGCAGGACCACACTGACGGCTACTCCAGGGCTGACATCGCGAGCGGCATCGCCCGGCGTCGCGGAAACAAAGGAGATAGTTGCGTTTGTGCTAATATCCAGCTGGACCAAATCGACATAGCCGTCCGGCAGGTTAACAAGGGCCGTCGCCGCGGTCGTGATTGCGGCATAACGCGCACCCGTGGGAAGCGCCCCCGTCCTCGCGTCGCGTCCCCACGCTCTGAGGCCACCTCCGCCGGGCAGGGAGGCCACGAACGCCGCGCCGCCAATCTCAATCGGGCTGCCTACGCTTGCCAGAGAGCCGTCAAGGAACTGAAGCGTCAAAACGCTGTAGTCATTCTGGCCCCTGTACGTAGAGAACCACGCGGAAAGCGAGTACTGTCCGATACCGGCATCAATGTTTGCCCCACTGATGGCGCGCGAAAGGCTATTGGTTTGGCTGACAATGGTGCTGCCTCCGGTATCATTATAAGGCCGAAGATAAACCTTGCCTGCGCCGGGAGGCGCCGCCTGAGTGTAACCAGCTGAATAGTTGTACGTCGAAAAATGCGTCCATCCGCCATCGATGCCTGCCGCGTCGTTACCGCCATTTGCGATAATGGCGGTAACGTAATTGTTCGTAGCGGATTCGTAGCTGCCATCAATGACGATGTCGGTGGCATTGCTGGTGCCGACAAATGCCAGGCCACCAGCCAGAATGGAAAGGCCAAGGGTGTTTGAAGTCTTCATAAATCTTATTCTACTTCTTGCGCAGTTCGTCTACACGCCGACGCTCGATGATCACTGGGCCAAGCGGCCATCGCGCGCACTTTCTCAAGCGGTCCATTATGCTCGCCGGAGGGCTGGATGCTTCACAATCCCCTCTTTTGGGGGGCCGAAGTGGTTTCGACGTTGCACCGATTTTATCTAATCGTAACCAACGCCCTGCGAAGCAGGGCTCGATGTCTTTCGTCTCACTGACAAATCGCCAGGTGAGGAGCTTGCACCTTTTGTTTTTTGTGGCACACTCAGCCAGTATCAAGTGTCCAAGAAGCGTCCAAGAGTTGCAGGCGCGGCTCCGAGCCGCAGGGAGTTAGTTTATTGGCGTGAGCGCCTTTTCAAAAACAGTTATACATACAAGGGCCGACTGGCGCGCGTCAGTGGGTGGTCGATAAAAATTCAGTATCGCGGGGAGCGCCGAACATTTTCCCTGGCTGCCTCCCGCAAAGACAATGCGGCGCGGGAGGCCTACCGACTTTACCAGAAACTGACAAAGAGATCGGAAGCTTTTGGCCCCGGAACGCCCGGGTCGGCACTTCCAAGAACTAATCCGGCGTTTTGGCAACAGCGCCTGGTACGCCGTCCTCATCGTGATCCGGCGGCGCCTTTTTCTGCCGAGGGCTTTTCGGTACGTATCGCCTATGAGGGCGCTGCCGGATACTTCCCGCTCGGCTCGGATGACGAGGACGTTGCCGCTAACGAGGCGAGGATAATAAATCTCACGCTTTTGCGCGAAGGGTGGGCGGGGGCGTGCTCAGCTTTTTCGCGGGAAGTCGCCGTGGCCGTGCATTGGGCAGCAAATCCGCTCGTGTGGACCTATGCAACGATGCACACGCAAGTCAGATCGTCAGGACGAGAGGCCCTAACGAACAGTGCATCAGAGTGCCTGCGCGTTGCCGTGGTCGAGCCGGACGCCGGGATTCGCCGGGCGCTGGCTCACTACGTGAACAGACACCCGGGTTTTCACTGCGCCGCGGCGTTTGATAGTGCGGCCGCAGCCTTCGAAAACATTTCACGATCAGTCCCACAACTTGCGCTGGTAAACCATCACTTACCGGACATGGAAGGCCCGCGGTGTGTGGAGCGGCTTCGCTCGTTGGCGCCGGGTTGCTCGTGTCTGCTGTTCTCGGTTTATGAAGACAGTGGCGAGTTGTTCAAGTCCACTACCGGCGGCTCCGCGGGTTATTTTCTGAAGCGCACACCACCAGAACAGTTACTGGCTCCGCTAAGTGGCTCTTCGGTTGGAGAGGCGCTTTCAGCGCGGCAGATTTCCCGCCGTGTCTGGAAATACTTCCAGCAGGTGCTTATCCCGCTGGAAAGCGGCGATGCAGTTGCGGAGATGGAAAAGCTGAGCCCGCGAGAATGCCAGGTGCTCGACTGTCTCAGCCGCGGTTATGTGGATAAGGAAATAGCTGCCACGCTGGGCATCAGCGCGTGGACGGTCCACGGGCATCTCAAAAACATCTTCGGAAAGCTTGGCGCGCATTCGCGCACTGAGGCCGTAGTGAGGTATTTGCAGAGGTAGAGATAGATTGCTTATCGGGCAGTTCCCTATGCCGCAGTGCCGGGCTTGCCTCCGTTCCCCCGAAACTGGCCATTGCCTACGGAACGCATCAGCTTAAAGTCTGGATATCACTCAATGCAGAATAGGCTTAGGTTGAAGGCTGGAGATCGTGACCGAAGGGCGGAGAAAAAGCCCCTTTCGGTGAGAGCGCGTCATTCTGGCCCCCGTCTTAAAGCGCTGCTTGCCAGATGCCGTCCCGGTTGGTCGCTGCCTCGGGAATTCTATTCTGACGACGAAATCTACCGGCTCGATCTCGAAAACATTTGGCGCCGCGGATGGCTCTTCGCCGGGCACTCATGCGAGGTTCCGGAGGCTGGGGATTTTCTCACTTTGCGCGTTGATGCCGATTCGATCATTGTCATTCGATCCCATGACGGGATTGTTCGGGCTTTTTACAATGTCTGCCGCCACCGCGGCTCGCTGATCTGTGCCGATGATCATGGTCACGCGGTTCGTCTGGTTTGCCCATACCACCAGTGGACCTACGGAACTGACGGAAAGCTACTCGCCTGCCGCGGCATGCAGGAGGATTTGGATAAGACCGAATTCTCTCTGCACGGCGTCCACGCGCGTGAAATCGACGGACTGATTTATGTCAGCCTCGCCTCGAAGGCGCCGGAATTTGAGCCGGCACAGGCGGTTTTTGGACCGGCGTTCAAGCCGCAAGGCTTGTTGCGGGCCAAGGTTGCAAAAATGGTCGATTACGAGATCCATGCGAATTGGAAGCTGGTGTGGGAAAACAATCGGGAATGTTTTCACTGCAACGTCAACCACCCGCAGTATATCAAAGCGAATTTCGATCATTACAATGCGGACGACGCGACGGAACGGATTCGCCAACGGATGCAAACGCAGGTGCAGCGGAGTGAAGCAAAATGGACGGCGTCCGGCCTGGCGGTATCGCACAAGCATACGGGCATGACTAGATTTCCGGACGCGGAGCGGAACATCTGGTTTTCTGCGAACCGAACCGCGCTCGCCGAGGGCTGGGTGAGCGAGACGATGGACGGACGGCAGGTTGCGCCGCTGATGGGCGATTACCGCGACGCGGACGTGGGCACCTTGCGGGCGCGAACATTGCCGAATTTTTGGAACCATTCGAGTTGCGATCACGGCGTGAGCACGCGCCTGCTGCCAGGCGGACCGCAACGTACGCTCGCGCGGGTTACCTGGCTGGTGCAGCAGGACGCGGTTGAAGGGCGCGACTACAAGCTCGATGACTTGCTGCCGTTCTGGCAACTGACTTCGGAGCAGGATTGGGAGATTTGCAAAAACCAGCAGCGCGGCGTCAATTCCAGCGCGTACACCCCCGGTCCATATTCGCCCACCAAGGAATACAACGTGGACAGCTTCGTGAGGTGGTATCTCAAAATGCTCTCATGAGTGATCTTGCTGACGCAGAATTTGTGATTGTCGGCGGCGGCGCGATCGGCTGCGGCGTAGCCTATGCGCTGAGCACCGCAGGCAAGACGGACATTTTGCTGGTCGAACGCGCTCAGGATGTCGCACAAGTTACGACCTCTCAAGGGGCAGGCTTGTGTGGACAGGCGCGGGATTCCGTCGAGCGGACGAAACTGGCGATGCATTCCGTGGCTGTGTTTCGCAGACTTCAGAAGAATGGAGCGGTAAAGCCTGATTGGAACGAAGTTGGTTCGTTGCGACTGGGTCTGAGTGAGCGCGCGGTCGACGATTTTCGGAAACTGAAACAAGTTGCTGACGATTCCGGTCTCGAGACAGCGCTCATTGACAACAAAGAGGCCAGGCGCCTTTGGCCACTGATGGACTTCTCGGAAGTCAAAGCTGTGCTTTGGTGCCCGTCGGATGGCTGGATGACTCCGCAATGCGTCGCGAGAGCGTACGCAGCGCAATCACAAAAGCAAGGCGTATGTGTCAGCACTGGGACCGTCGTTCAAAATCTGGTTGTCAAAAACAACCAGATCGAGGGGGTGCAAACGAATCGTGGCAGGGTGAAGTGCCGTTATGTGATCAATGCCGCGGGTGCGCACGCGTATCACATCGCCAAACTTGCGGGCCTCGACCTGCCGATTGTGCCTGTGCGGCACGAATATTATGTTACGGTGCCGATGCCGGAGTTGCAGCCTGACCTGCCATGCTTTCGCCTCCCCGAACTCACGCTATATGGCCGAGTGCGCGATGGCGGACTGCTGCTTGGAGGCTGGGAACACAAAGCAATGCACACAGACCCACGCGTTTATCCATTGAAAGGAGCGCCTCCCGAAGTCGTCCCCGATTTGCCCGTGCTCAACAGCTTTGAGACGAGCTTCACGCGCGTGTTGCCAAAGGCTGGCGGCAGAGAAAAGAAATTCATTGGCAAAGGCTGGCCGACGTTCACACCGGATGGCCGATTTATTATTGGCGAGAGCAGCCGGGTGAAGGGTTTCGTGATGGCCGGCGGTTGCAACGCACACGGGATTTCCGGTTCCGGTGGAATCGGCCGACTGCTCGTCGAGTCGTTGATGGATTCCAAGCCCTCTGCGTACGTGAAGAGCCTTAGTCCGGACCGTTTCACGGGGTCGGAGTGGAACTGGGATGAAGCGTGCGTTCAGGCGCGGAGAGTTTATGAGACCTACTATGGGCCGGGGTGCTAAACGGCGCGGCCTGGACAGGTTGGCAAGCGTCGCTTTTCAAATTTAATCTATGCCCACCGCACTGCCTCGCGAGACGAAGGTTGTCATTGTCGGCGGAGGCGTCATCGGGACGAGCGTTGCGTATCATCTTACGCGCTTTGGTTGGAAAGATGTTGTGCTGCTTGAGCAAAACACCCTTGCCGGTGGCACAACGTGGCACGCGGCTGGTTTGATTGGCCGGCTGCGCACGACCAATTCGATGACAAAGATCAACAAGTACAGCGCTGAGCTATATGCTTCGCTGGAAAAGGAGACCGGTCATTCCGTTGGTTGGAAGCAAGTCGGCAGTCTCATAGTGGCCCGCTCGAAGGAGCGTATGCAGCAACTCTCGCGCAGCGCGGCGATGGCAGAATGGTTTGGCGTGGAAGTCCAGATGATCAGCCCAAAGGCAGCGTTGGAGAAATGGCCGTTGCTACGCATCGATGACGTGCTCGGCGCGGCGTGGCTGCCGCACGATGGCAAGCTCATCCCCAGGGAACTGGCGGTCGCTTTGGCGAAGGGCGCTCAAAGCCGCGGAGCGAAAGTCTTTGAAAATGTGCGCGTCCTCGATGTTGAGCGCTCTGATGGACGGGCGAGTGGCGTCAAAACGGATCAAGGCTCAATAAAGGCTGAGTACGTAGTGCTTTGCGGTGGGATGTGGACGCGTGAGTTGGGGTTGCGCTGCGGGGTGACAATTCCGCTTTACCCGGTCGAACATCATTACGTTGTCACTGAGCCATTGCCGGGTGCATTCGACGAATTGCCGGTCGGCCGTGACCCAGATCTGTGCATTTATT
>Ga0193697_1000631_pt1 | contig 12249 bp, 10 predicted proteins | sample L3m2metaG_FD_145073 | JGI IMG/M metagenome (GOLD analysis project Ga0193697, IMG submission 145073) | Soil microbial communities from a riparian zone of the East river system, Colorado, United States - L3m2 | ecosystem: Environmental > Terrestrial > Soil > Riparian zone | place: USA: East River... | reverse complement strand
ATCCAGCAACCCCGTGTCTTGCCGTGAAATAGCGTCGGCCAATCGGCCGGCCCCCTGGGGAGTCGAGGCCAAACCGGTCAGTCCCGCCAGCAGGCCGGGCACAGCCGCGCTGGTCGCGCGACGGGTTTGATCCTGGTTCAGTCCCAGGAGTGAACAAATAGAGCTGGTGTTGCCATTCCCTACCAATTCGAGTATCGCTCTTGGAATATTCATGTTCCTGCCTTGAATTGATTCGTGTTCTCCGACAAATAAACATCAGTGTTCCTTCCCAACGAGCGATCTACCATTGGACTTTAGTCGGATACGATTTCTGACCCGGAGTCCAGGGCAAGGCAATGAGACGCGGACCTCGAATCCTTGCGAACGATGCCTCGGGAGAGCAGGCGGCGTTGGAGAATGGCGAACGGATCTGCGGAAGCTCGATCGATAAAAAAGCAGAGGGCCGGGGAACCCAAAAACCCGACCCTCTACCCTTCTCACCACTGCAGCGCGAACCCCTCTTCAGGCATGCAAAAAGTCCCTCCCGGTTCGGCGCCAGGTGGCAAGGCGCCGAACCGGGGTCACGTGTGTATCGCCACGTGAGCACCTCCAAGAGCTGTCTTTTTCAAATTGATCGTGCATTTTAAAATTTGCTTTTCTCTTTTGCGAGCCCGATCCACGCGAACGAGCATCACTCAAATTTGCAACAAGTGGCTTTAAGCAACCGGTGTTCCAACCCCCAGGTGTGAGAATTGGTCTGTGTGGACGCCGCACTTTTTTGCTGAGTTATTTGGGAAACTCCGCAAGATCAGGGTGCTACACATATGAAACCATATTGGTCCGGCGTTTTTCCCGCCATCGTCACGCAAATGAAAAAGGACGGGTCCCTCGATTTGGAGGCGACCGCGTCGCATGCTGACGTTCTGATAAAATCGGGGGTTACAGGCATTATCTTTCTCGGGTCGCTCGGCGAAAACCAATCGCTCACCGCAGAGGAAAAGCGCAGCGTCATGGAAGCGATGGTGAAAGCCGTTGGCGGTCGTGTGCCGGTATTGAGCGGAGTCGCGGAGATTGCGACTGCCGAGGCGTGCCGTTATGTGCGGGATTGCGAGCGACTCGGCGTGACCGGCGTCATGCTGATGCCACCAATGGTGTATAAGTCGCCGGATGCGCGCGAATCACTGGCGCATTTCCGGACCGTCGCGGAAGCGGCTGGCCTCCCGATAATGATCTACAACAATCCGATCAGTTACGGCCACGACATCACACCGGAAATGTTCGAGGAATTGGCCGATCAAAAGAATTTTGTCGCGCTAAAGGAGAGTTCGGGCAACACGCGGCGCATCACCGACCTCCACAACAGGGTAGGGGACCGCTACGCGATTTTCACGGGAGTGGACGATTTGGTGCTCGAGAGCGCGGTGCTCGGCATCGATGGCTGGGTGGCCGGATCGGGAATCGCGTTTCCACGCGAGAACCAGTATTTGTGGGAACTCGCACAGCGCGGCGAATGGGAAGCCGCGCGGCAAATTTATCGCTGGTTCACGCCGCTGCTGCATTTGGATACGCACCCGAAATTCGTGCAGTACATTAAACTGGCGGTCCAGGAATGCGGGTTGGGCGCGGAATGGGTCCGGGCGCCACGGCTGACGCTTGTTGGCGAAGAGCGCAAGCAAATCCTCAAAGTAATTCACGATGGCATCGCCGAGCGGCCGAAGGTGCCGGGACGCGGGAGCAAAGTCTGGCATCCGACGCGCCGCAACTAATGGGCACGTTCCCGCGGCAGATCAAGTTCATCGTGGGCAACGAAGCGTGCGAACGCTTCAGTTATTATGGGATGTTTTCAATCCTCGAACTCTATCTCAGCAATGTCATGCGCATGGGCGGTGATAAGGGAACCCAGGTCCTCCATTTGTTTGGAACCGCGGTTTACTTCCTGCCGCTCCTGGGCGGCTGGCTGGCCGACCGTTTTTTGGGCCGGTATTGGACGATTCTGAGTCTGTCCGTATTTTACTGTCTGGGCCACGGAGCGCTGGCGTTGTTTGAAGGAAATCTGTCGGGAATCTATGTTGGACTTGCCTTGATCGCGATCGGCGCCGGCGGGATTAAACCCTGTGTCTCGGCCTTTGTGGGAGATCAGTTCCCCGAAGACGATGACGACAAGCTTCGGAAAGTTTACGGGCTGTTCTATTGGTCCATCAATATCGGCGCTTTTTTTGGGTTTCTCCTGATCCCGTGGGTTCGTGATCGCGCGGGTTACAGCTGGGCTTTTGCGGTGCCGGGCATTTTCATGGCCCTGGCTACAGTCATTTTCTGGCTTGGACGGCACGACTACACAATCAAGCCCGCGGCTCGAAGCGTGAACACTGAGACGCGGCGCATCGACTGGCCGATCCTTCGGCGCATCGCGTTGATCTTTTTACCGATTCCGATTTTTTGGGCGTTGTTCAATCAGATCCATTCGACGTGGGTGCTTCAAGGAACGAAGATGACGCCCTTTTCAGTGCTGGGCTTCAAGATAGACGCCGAACGCATTCAGTCCACCGGAGCGTTGCTGGTGTTGATTTGGGTGCCGATCTTAACGCTCGGCGTCTATCCGCTGGTCGAACGCTTGGGGTTGCGCGCCACCCCGCTGCGGAGGATGGGAGTAGGCATGTTCCTGGGCGCGGTCTCTTTTGTTGCTTGCGGCGCGATCCAATCCAATATCGATAAGGGCCAGACACTAAGCCTTGCATGGCAGATTGTTCCCTACATCATTCTCGAAGCCGGTGAAGTAATGCTCTCGGCGACTGCTCTCGAATTTGCATTCAGCCAGGCGCCGGCTTCCTTGAAGAGCACCATCATGAGCCTCTGGCTGATGACCATCGCTGGCGGCCACTTCCTGGTCGCGGCCTTCACAAATCTCAACTCGCGCTTCGTTCATGCCAGGGGCGCTTCCGAATTCCTCTTCTACTCAATCCTGATGTTTGTGGTCGCGGCGGTCTTCGTCTGGATTGCCAGCAGGTACCGCGGCCATGCGCCTGCGGTTACGGCCGCAACCCAGGCTCCCGCTTAACGCATGAAAGTCCCTCTCCAGATTTTAATCGCGACCGTGTGCGCCAACGTTTTTGGTGCCGGGGTTGGCGCGGTGCCTGAGGCGGTGCGTGAAAAGTTCAAGCTCGCGTCGTTTTACCAGAAGTACGTTGACCTGGAGAATCTACCGATTGTCGCTTCGAGCAACGTTTCTGATCATGCGTTGCTTGAAGCGAAGTGGATCGTGCGGCATATGCTGGCAAATAGAACGGATATCCTGCATGCGATGGCGAGCAACAATGTGCGCCTTGCCGTCATGGCGTGGAATGAATTCACGACGGGCATTCCGGAGCACAGCGATTTGAAGTCTGTCGCGTACTGGGACCGGCGCGCACGCGGCCTGGGAGCAACGCGAGCGCGCCCGGCGGTGAGTTGCGGCGAGGAAAATTTGTTGAGTTACCCCGGCGATCCGTACTCGACGGAAAACATCCTGATTCACGAGTTTTCGCACGCGATTCACGAGATGGGCATGAGCGTCATCGACCCGACGTTCGATAAACGGTTGCGGGCGGCGTTCGAGCACGCGAAAGAGTCGGGTCTGTGGAAAGGCACTTACGCGGCAACGGATCGGAATGAGTATTGGGCCGAAGGCGCGCAATCGTGGTTCGACAATAATCGTGAAAACGACGCCTTGCACAATCACGTGGACACACGCGTCGAATTGAAGGAATACGACCCCGACCTGGCGAAGCTCTGCGAGGAAGTGTTTGGCGACCTTCCATGGCGCTATCTAAAACCGGCCAAGCGGGCCGAAGTCGATCGCGCGCATCTCATCGGCTACGACGCCACAAAGAGTCCTAAATTCAGGTGGCGGCCGGCGGCGATCATTGAAAAGCCGCGGGTCCTGATCCAGACGGAGGCCGGCGCCATCGAAGCAGAGTTGTACGCGAAGAAGGCGCCGCTCACGGTCACAAACTTCCTGCGATATGCGCACGAAGGGTTTTACAGTGACGGCGTGTTTCATCGTACGGTGACCATGGAGAATCAGCCGACCAACCAGGTCAAAATCGAAGTGATCCAGGCCTCGGCCAATCCGGCCAACACGAACGAGGCGTTCGCAGCCATCCCGCTGGAACGCACACGGGACACCGGTCTAAAGCATGTCGATGGAACCATTTCCATGGCGCGGTTTACGCCGGACAGCGCGCAACACAGCTTTTTCATTTGTATTGGCGACCAACCCGAACTGGATTTTGGGGGAAAGCGAAATCCGGATGGCCAGGGTTTTGCGGCCTTCGGCAAGGTTACAAAAGGAATGGACATCGTGCGAAAGATCCAAAACTCCCCGGCCGATGGCCAGACACTGAAGCCGCCGATTCGGATTCAACGAATCATTCGTTTGGAATAGTTGGCGTTGTTTGCCGGACGGTTACTTGAAGCGCGTTGCTACGCGTAGCCGGAGTACGCGTCGGAGTCCGGGCTTTAGCCGGTTCGGTCGTCCCTCTTTGCTAGCTCTGTTAGCTCCTGTCCTCCATAGCTTGCGTAGGAGGATCCTGTTCAACGGCATCGCGAAACCGCTTGACGTGGCGCAAGGATCGGGAGTAAAAACGCTCGATCCCTTACAAGTAAAGGCGTGGTTTGAAGTCGTTGTTGATACTGGCCTTGCTGCAACTTTTTATTCTGCCGGGGGTGAGCGCGAGGGTTGGTGAATGGGAAGTGACGGAGCGGGATTTTCATTCGCAGGTGTGGCAGTGCACAGCCCAGGAACTGGATACCATGACGGGCGAGACCGTCCAGCCCTTTTGAAACGCCATAGTTCCTCTTCAGATCTGGATTATTTTAATGCGGGAATCCCTCCATGGCTGATCGCCAACCCTGCCAACGAAGATCTGTATATTGTTTACTACTCCGGAATAACTGGGACAGCAAACTCGGGCATATTCTTCGTCCGGTCGACCAATGCCGGCGTAAACTGGGATGCTCCCATCAAAGTCAATTCGGATACGAACGTTACCGATCATTGGCATCCATCCGTCACACTGAAGCCCGATGGAACCAGGGTCTTCATTGCGTGGTACGACCGCAGAGGCGATCCCGCCAGTAATTCACTGATTCAAGCGTATGGCGCGTTCGCCAGCGTCCCGGTCACGACAAACAGTTTCAGTACGAATTTCCTCATCAGCACGGCCCAGTTCCCGCCGGTGTTTAGTGGCATCATCAACACAAACGTTGGGACGTACGACCCAGCCTACCCGCCGAAGTTCAGTACCAATGACGATCGCTACTGTGGCTCGTTCGCCGGATTTTATGCGCCGCACATAGGCGATTACGATACCGCGGTTTCTGACAATAATTTCGTATATTATTCCTGGTCCGATGGTCGAAACACCTGCACTAATGGTGGCGTAATTCGAAATCAGGCGGATATTCGGTTTATCAGGGTGTCGTGGCCAAAGTGAACGTCACGCCCAACATTCTCGCTTTATGAATCCCTTAGCCAAACTTCTGTTGATGGTGCCGATAATGTTGATGGTAAACGATGTCCGTGCCCAAGGCGTCGTTCTCTTCAGGAACGATCTGCTGACCGGCCCGCCGCTCGGACCAGATCGCCACGTGCGCGACGTTGACGGCACACCCCTGTCAGGAACCAACTTCATTGCTCAACTGCTTTATCAGGACAGGTCTGGCACATGGGTCGCTCATCCCGGAATAGCGCGATTCTCCACTAGTGCGGCGAATGCCGGATTTTGGAGTGGTAGCTCTCGAACGCTTGTCAATGCCGGCAGTCCAGTACCCTACCAGGACGAACCTGTCAACCTGCAGGTACGCGTCTGGGACGCGGGCTTCGGAGGGCCGCTGACGTTTGACGAAGCAGTTGCTGCGGGCATGAGATGGGGCAACTCAACCGTCTTCGTGTATCATGAGGAATGGGATTTTCCGCGCGGGCCAGATGACACTTATATGAAGAATTTCGAGGGTTTCACCCTCGTCCCGGAACCGAGCATTTGGGCGCTGGTGACGCTCGGCGCGGGCGGGTTGCTTTGGCGATATCGCAGGTCGAAATTTCGCCCCTGACGCGTCATAACCCGCCGTCAGGCGGATATTCGGTTTATCAGAGTGTCGTGGCCAAAGTGAACGTCACGCCCAACATTGTCGCTTATGAATGCCTTAACCAAACTTCTGTTGATGGTGCCGCTAACCTTGCTAGTAAACGATGTCTCTGCACAAGGCGTCGTTCTCTTCAGGAACGATCTGCTGACCGGCCCGCCGCTCGGACCAGATCGCCACGTGCGCGACGTTGACGGCACACCCCTGTCAGGAACCAACTTCATTGCTCAACTGCTTTATCAGGACAGGTCTGGCACATGGGTCGCTCATCCCGGAATAGCGCGATTCTCCACCAGTGCGGCAAATGCCGGATTTTGGAGTGGCGGCCCTCGAACGCTTGTCAATGCCGGCAGTCCAACACCCAACCAGACGGAATCTGTCAACTTGCAGGTACGCGTCTGGGACGCCGGCTTCGGGGGGCCCCTGACGTTTGACGAAGCAGTTGCTGCGGGCATGAGATGGGGCAGCTCGACCGTCTTCGTGTATATTGAGGAATGGGATTTTCCGCGCGGGACAGATGACACTTATATGAAGAATTTCGAGGGTTTCAGCCTCGTCCCTGAACCGAACACTTGGGCGCTATTCGGCATTGGGTTCGGCTGGCTGTTTTGGCGAAAGCGCAAAAGAGCGGAGTCCAAAGTCTAAGGTCTTGAGTCGGTTCCAGGTGAAGAATTTCAAAATCTCTGTGTCCTCCGTTCTCTCCTGTTGAGCGTTCGGATTTCTTTCGAACTTCTGGCTTCGGAATTCTTTCGAGCTTCGGTATTCGGGCTTCGGATTTCAAGGGACAGGTTGCGAGAAATTCAGCAAAGTCCTTAAGCTTTGCACAAATCAGCGCGCATAACCCTTCGATAGGTGGCCGAGATAGATGTTGGTCAAGTGGTTTTCAAGGACGACGAACGAAACGAACGGAACGAACGCTTCAACGCGCATGGAGGCCGGGTGTAGAACCAGCCCTGTGTTACTAAGCGCAAGATCAAGAAAACCGTAAGAGGCACATTCAAGTAAGCGAGGAGGTTCGAGGTGCCGTTCTGGAGAGTTAACGGATCTGGAACTGCTGCGCCACCACTTTGAACCTTGAACCTTGAACAACCGAGTGCAAAACCAACACAAAACTAGCACTTTTCTAGCACCTACCCCCGGGGGGGTGCTCAATCGTCAATCGTCATTCGTAAATCCTTCCAGCATCGCTCCTTCCGAATGCCCAACCGAATGCAAAACCAACACAAAACCAACACAAAACCAACACTTTTCTGACACTCACCCCCCGGGGGGGTGTGCTACTCTTACTCCTGCTCTTGCTCTTGCTCTTACTCCTTCCGAATCGCACAACCGAATGCAAAACCAACACAAAACTAGCACTTTTCTGGCCCTAACCCCCCGGGGGGTTGCTATTACCGGCTTGTACTGGCGGCAATTGGCGCGCCAATCTATACCTGCTACGCAATAGCTGACCGAGCGCCAGGAACCTGTTATAACCATCGGAGTTCAGCTTATGCGATACGCGCCCATAGATCCGCAGTTGTTCCGAGGCAATCGCGAGCGGTTGCGAACCTTGCTCGCGCCGGACTCGCTGGCGGTGGTCAACGCCAATGACGTCCTGCCGACGAATGCGGACGGCTCGTTGAGGCTGATCCCCAATGCCGATCTGTTTTATCTCACCGGCATTGAGCAGGAGCAGACGGTTTTCATGATGTGTCCGGACGCGCGAGACGAAAAGCATCGTGAGATGCTCTTTTTACGGGAATCAAGCGAGGAGACGGAAACCTGGGAGGGGCACAAACTGACGAAGGATGAGGCACGCGAGATCAGCGGCATTCGGCACATTTACTCGCTCGGCGAGTTTCCGAAAGTTTTTCACCGGCTGATGTGCGAGTCCGAAAGTATTTATCTGAACGCCAATGAGCATTCGCGGGCCGACGTTGTGGTTGAAAGCCGCGAGGCTCGTTTCGTTTCGGACGTGGTGCGGCGATACCCGCTGCACAATTACCAGCGCCTCGCCCGGTTGCTGCACCGCCTGCGCCTCGTGAAGGCGGCTGCCGAAATCGAACTCGTAAAGCGCGCGTGCGCGATTACGAGGGCGGGTTTCGAACGGATCGCCAGGTTCGTGAAGCCGGGTGTGCATGAATACGAGGTCGAGGCTGAATTGGCGCACGAGTTCATTCGAAATCGCGGCGACTTCGCCTACGTGCCAATTATCGCGAGCGGAAAGAATGCCTGTGCGCTGCATTACATTGCGAATGATCAGCAGTGCCGTGGGGGTGAGCTGTTGCTGGTCGATATCGCTGCGAGTTACGCGAACTATAGCTCCGATCTGACACGCACGATTCCGGTCAGCGGCAAATTCAGCAAACGACAGCGGCAAGTTTACGACGCTGTGCTGCGGATTTTGCGGGCACAGATCAAAGGACTCGTGCCAGGAAAAAGGTGGGATCAATGGCAAAAGGAAGCCGAGCAAGCGGTCGAGCATGAATTACTCGGGCTTGAACTGTTAACGCCGCGTGATATCAAGCGACAGGACCCCGAGAAGCCTGCGTTGAAGAAATATTTCATGCATGGAGTCGGGCATCCGCTTGGCCTCGACGTGCACGATGTTGGTCTCCTCAAAGAACCGTTTGCGCCGGGATGGGTCATGACCGTGGAGCCGGGAATTTATATTCCGGAAGAAGGATTTGCCGTGCGCCTCGAAAATGATGTTTTGATCACGGAGAATGGGACCGTCGATCTGATGGCCGATATTCCTGTCGAAGCGGACCAGATTGAGGAGTTGATGAGTCGATGATCAGAAAAGTATCAGTCATCGATTCGCATACCGGTGGTGAACCGACGCGAGTTGTGATAGACGGCGGACCGGACCTCGGGGGTGGAAGTGTCCCGGATCGGTTGAAGTGTTTTCGTGAGAAGCACGACAGTTTCCGTTCGGCGGTCGTCAATGAACCGCGTGGTTCGGATGTGATGGTCGGCGCGATGGACGTACCCGCGACGGATCCAGGTTGCGTCACAGGGGTGATATTTTTCAATAACGTCGGTTATCTCGGGATGTGCGGGCACGGCACGATTGGCCTGATCGCAACGCTCGCTCACCTGGGACGTATCAAGCCGGGCGAACATCGAATCGAAACGTCGGTAGGCACGGTGACGACAACTTTGTACAAAGATGGAGCGGTCTCGGTGCAAAACGTTCCCAGCCATCGCAAAGCGAAAAGCGTCAAGATCAACGTGCCTGGAATTGGCGCCGTCATCGGAGATGTCGCATGGGGTGGAAACTGGTTTTATCTTGTCGACGATCACGGCCAGGAACTCGCGTTCGCGAATGTCGAAAGGCTGACGGAGTTCACGTGGCGCATTCGTCAGGCGATTAATGCGCAAGGCTTTCCTGAGATCGATCACATCGAACTTTTTGGTCCGCCGGCACAGCCGGGCGCACATTCGCGGAATTTCGTTCTTTGCCCGGGGAAAGCGTATGATCGTTCTCCATGCGGCACCGGCACGAGCGCGAAAATTGCGTGTCTTGCTGCAGACGGCAAACTGCGCGAAGGAGAAACGTGGGTGCAGGAGAGCATCATAGGCAGCACCTTCAGCGCAATATACGTGCGGCGCGGCGAGGAAATCATTCCGACGATTACCGGCACCGCCTTCGTCACCGGAGAAGCGACACTTCTACTCGACGACCACGATCCATTCTGCTGGGGCATCCGATGAGGTCCGAGAAACACGTGCTCGTTATCGGGTCGGGTGTGATCGGCCTCTGTTCCGCTTTTTACCTCACGCGTCGCGGCCATCGCGTCACCATCGTCGATCGGGTTGCACCCGAACACGAAGGTTGCTCCTTCGGCAATGCCGGGTTCTGCTGCCCGAGCCATTTCGTTCCGCTCGCCGCGCCGGGCATGGTCGCACGCGGCCTGAAATGGATGTGGAATCCCGAATCGCCCTTCTGGATCAAACCGCGCTTCGACCGGGAACTCTTCGACTGGGGATGGAAATTCTGGCGCGCCTCAAACAAACGCCACGTGACGGCTGCAGCGCCGCTGCTGCGCGATTTGCAGTTTGCCAGCCGCGCTGCGTTCGAGGAACTCGCCGACTCGAGCGACAACGATTTCGGGCTCGTCAAAAAGGGCTTGCTCAACCTGTGCAAAACACAGCACGCACTCGATGAAGAAGCCAAAGTCGCCGAAGCCGCGCGCAATCTCGGCGTTGCAGCCGAGGTGCTCGATGCGCAAGCCACGGCGAAGCTTGACCCCGGCATTCGCATGGACATCGCCGGCGCCGCGTATTTTCCGCAAGACTGTTACCTCTGGCCGAATCGTTTCATGACCAGCTTGCGCGCGCGCCTTGAAGAAAGTGGTGCGCAGCTTTCCTGGCGAACTGATGTCACCGGTTTTAAAGTTGGCGGCAATCGCATCGAAGCGGTGGCAACTGCCGCGGGCGAACTTCGGGCGGAGGAATACGTGCTGTGTGGCGGATCGTGGTCGCCGTTCCTTGCGCGCGAACTTGGCCTTAAGCTGCCCATGCAAGCTGGCAAAGGCTACAGCCTGACGTTGCCGAACCCACGCCAGCGGCCGCAAATCTGCGCGATTCTGACCGAGCGTCGCGTCGCGGTGACTCCGATCGGCGATAGATTGCGCTTCGGCGGCACGATGGAAATGACCGGTCTGAACGAAAGAATTAATCCAACTCGCGTGCAGGGCATCATCAAGTCCGCACTCATGTATTATCCAGATTTCACGCCTGAAGACTTCGCGGGCGTAAAACCCTGGTGCGGACTTCGCCCGTGCTCGCCCGACGGTTTGCCCTACGTTGGGCGCACTGCTCAGTATTCAAATCTCACGATCGCGACCGGACACGCGATGCTGGGCCTCAGCCTCGGCCCGGCTACTGGACAGATTGTCGGGCAAATCATTTCTGACGTAAAACCATTCATCGACATCAGCCTCCTTGATCCTGATCGCTATTCCTGAGAAACTGGCGCCTCGAAACCTCCCTTTTTCAAAAACCTCATCATTGAGTCTCCGTGTCGCATCTCCTTCACTTCCGCCCAGCGCTCGGGCAACGTCAATGTATCGCGCTTCGTGTGACCCAGCACAAATAACCCATCATCCGCTAACAAATCCGGAAGCGACTCGTCATCCAGCAAGGCTTGCGATAACGAATTCGACCGTCGATTCACGTTTTTCTCTCCAAACGGGGGATCAGCGATGATCAAATCGAATTTCTCTTTGTTGCCCAATAACTGTCCAATCGCGACGGAGACCTCCTGAATCCGCAGCGAATGCCGCGACGAAAACTCTGAGTTTTCGAGCCGTGCCAGATTTTCCTGAATCATCCTCGCGTGCCGATTCGCCTTCTCCACACTTACAACATACGCCGCTCCACGACTTAAACACTCCAGACCAATTGCTCCCGAACCCGAAAACAGATCAAGCACTCGCGAGCCTGCAACGCGCTTTCCGAGACTATTGAACACCGCCTGCCGCACCAGGTCCGGCGTTGGCCGCACATCATACCCGGACGGCACCTTCAGTAACCGCCCCGCTGCAATTCCACCGATAATCCGCATCGCGCTGATCTAGATTTCAGTTTGCTCCCGCCTTGTCCAATGGGCACGAGCTTCACAAGCGCAAACATCGCACGTTGAACCAAACTGAAGCAAAAGGTTTTGACGAAAGGGCCGCGTTCAATTTGCAATGGCGCGATGCCAAAACCTGCGGCGCAAAAAATCAAAAATCCAAAATCTAAAACCAAAACTCCTCCCACGAGCGTCGTCACCGGCGGCGCCGGATTTCTCGGCTCCCATCTTGTCGATCTGCTCCTTCAACGCGGGCATCGCGTCATCGCGATTGACAACTTCGTGACCGGCTCGGTCGAAAACATCGATCACCTCGGCGGCAATCCGAACTTCAAATTCATTCAGCAAGACGTGACCGAATTCATCTTCCTTCACGAACCTGTTGATTACGTCTGGCACTTCGCCTCACCTGCCAGCCCGATCGACTACCTGGAATTGCCAATCCAGACCCTCAAAGTCGGTTCGCTCGGCACGCACAAAGCGCTTGGCCTTGCCAAAAACAAAGGCGCCCGCTTCCTCCTTGCCTCTACGTCTGAAATCTACGGCGACCCGCTCGTTCACCCCCAGACCGAAGACTACTGGGGCAA